>OLNO01001542.1_pt1 | contig 18379 bp, 15 predicted proteins | sample 1672861 | NCBI WGS metagenome assembly OLNO01 (sample SAMEA3136731, study PRJEB25190) | human gut metagenome | reverse complement strand
CAGCAACAGCAACAGCAACAGCAACAGCAACAGCAACAGCAACAGCAATAATGTAGGAGGCATGAGTATGTTAAAGAATATTCTGGTAGGTCAGTCAGGCGGACCGACAGCGGTTATTAATTCATCATTATATGGAGTGATTGAGGAAGGACTTAGAAATAAGGAAAAGATTGGCACTGTGTACGGCATGGTGCATGGAATTGAGGGATTTCTGGCAGGCAATTTTATTAATCTTTCTGAAGTGGCAGATAATGAGCCGATTGACAGATTAAAGATAACACCGGCTTCTTTTCTTGGAAGCTGCAGGTATATGCTTCCAGAAGATTTAGGGGATAAGGTGTATGATAAATTGTTTGATACATTTGCACAGATGAACATTGGATATGTGTTCTATATTGGTGGCAATGATTCAATGGATACAGTGTCAAAATTATCAAGAGTGGCATTATTGAAGAAATCGGACATTAGATTTATAGGTGTACCTAAGACAATTGATAATGATCTTGTAATGACAGATCATACTCCAGGGTATGGTTCAACTGCAAAATATGTTGCTTCAACATTAAAAGAAATTATACTTGACGCAACATGTTATGCACATCCGTCTGTGACAATTGTTGAACTTATGGGAAGGCATGCAGGCTGGGTTACAGCGGCCTCAGTACTTGCTAGAACAGAGTATAGCAGAAATCCTTATCTTATATATATGCCAGAGCATGCATTTGATATGGAAGAATTCAAGAAGTCACTTAAGGCGGCACTTGAACAGGAAACTGCAGTTGTTGTGTGCGTATCGGAAGGAATTGCGGACAAAGACGGCAGATTCATATGTGAATATGCAGATGCGGCATCGGTTGATGGCTTTGGACATAAGATGCTTACAGGCTGTGGAAAGTATCTTGAAAATTATGTTAAAGCAGAATTTGGAATCAAATGCAGAAGTATTGAGCTTAATCTTCCACAGAGATGCTCATCACTTCTTGCTTCAGCAACAGATATTGATGAAGCCGAAAAAGCAGGAAAGGCAGCGGTTGTAGCAGCTCTTGACGGTGAAACTGGAAAAATGATTACGTTTGTAAGAGATGATACTAACGGATATGAGATTAATTACGGACTTGCAGATGTGAACGATATATGCAATAAGGAAAAGAAGTTCCCAGCAGAGTGGATAACCGCAGAGGGAACAGATATTTCTGATGAGTATATTAAGTATGTAAGGCCACTTATTCAGGGAACTAATATTGCTGAATACTCAGATGGTGTTCCGGTTCATCTGAAGCCTGCTTATTACAGATAAGATTAAATATTAAATAAAAATAAAAATGACAGCATGCTATTGACAGCGTGCTGTCATTTTTGTAATATAGCAAAGCGACTTAAGATTTTTATTAAAAGAATGGCAGGTTCGTATGTCGTTTTGTTACGAAGGGAGCAGATATGCAGCGAGAGTCACTCCATTGTGGAGAACTTATAAAGCGTCTTAATGATATTCTTGGAAGATGTGCCAATGAGGAGTTAAGAGCAGATGACATGACATCTTCACAGGTTAAGATGCTTATGATAATTAATGAAACTAAAGATGAATGTATTACGCTTAAGGAGCTAGAGAAGCACTTTGGCGTAGCCCAGGCGACAATAGCGGGAACAGCAGCAAGGCTTGAAAAGAAGGGGATGATAGAAAGCTTCTATGACCCTTCAGATAAGAGAGTCAAGCATGTGAGAATAACAGACAAGGGCAGAGCCATGTGCGTTCATGCAGGCAAGGTAATGCATGACAAAGAAAAATGGTTTCTTTCAGCGCTTTCTGCTGATGAAAAAGAAGAATTACACCGTCTGTTACAAAAAGTATACGATGATGTGAATAACTGTGAAAGGAAGTGTAAGAAATGTTAAAAACTTTATCGGCATATATTGGTGAGTATAAAAGAGTCTCGATAAAGACGCCAATATATATAATTGTTGAAGTTCTTATGGAGATACTTATTCCGTTTGTTACGGCAAGTATTATCGATAAGGGTATTCAGGCGGGAGACATGAGCAAGGTGTTAATGTATGGCGGACTTATGCTTGTGCTTGCATTTATAAGTCTGTTTGCTGGAATTCAGGCAGGAAAATATGCGGCTTTGGCCTCTACCGGATTTGCATGTAACTTAAGAGAGGGAATCTATTCGAATATCCAGAACTTCGCATTTTCTAATATAGACAAATACAGCACAGCAGGTCTTATTACCCGTATGACTACTGATGTTACAAATGTGCAGAATGCATATCAGATGATTTTAAGAATTGCAGTAAGAGCACCACTTATGATGATATGTAGTATGGTTATGTGTTTTGTTATCAATCCTACATTAAGTCTTATATTCTTAGGTGCGCTTATTTTTCTTGGGTTTGTACTTTTCTTTATTATATATAAGGTGACTCCAATATTCACAGAAGGTTTTGCCAAATATGATGATTTAAATGCAAGTGTCCAGGAGAATATCACAGGAATCAGAGTTGTCAAAGCATTTGTAAGAGAAGACCATGAGAATAAGAAATTCAGTAAGGCTGCCGAGAATCTTTATAAGATATTTGTTAAGGCAGAATCATGGCTTGCTTTCAACAATCCTATTATGATGTTTGTTATATATGGAAGTATTATTGCGCTTTCGTGGTTTGCGGCACATTTTATTACAGATGGAACTATGACAACGGGTAATCTGACATCAATGTTTTGCTATGTAATGAGCATGATGATGGCACTTATGATGCTTTCTATGATATTTGTTATGGTATCAATGAGTGCAGCGAGTGCAAGACGAATTGCTGAGGTTCTTAACGAGAAGGCAGATATAACTAATCCTGAGAATCCGGTGATGGAAGTACCTGATGGAAGAATTGATTTCAACCATGTGAACTTCACATACAAGAAGGACAGCGACAAGGATGCCCTTGAAGATATAGATATCCATATAAATGCGGGTGAGACAATCGGTATTATCGGCGGAACTGGTTGTGGTAAATCAAGCTTCGTTAATCTGATAAGCCGTCTGTATGATGTTAAGGACGGTTCCGTATGTGTAGGCGGAATTGATGTAAGAGACTATGACCTTGAAACCCTTCGTAATGAGGTTTCAGTTGTTCTTCAGAAAAATGTGCTTTTCTCAGGAACTATTCTTGATAATTTGAGATGGGGCGATGAAAATGCGTGTGAGGAGGATTGCATAGAAGCCTGCCGTCAGGCCTGTGCAGATGAATTCATTGAGAGAATGCCTGACAAATACAATACATGGATTGAGCAGGGGGGAAGCAATGTTTCCGGTGGACAGAGACAGAGACTCTGTATTGCAAGAGCACTGCTTAAGCATCCTAAGGTTCTTATTCTTGATGATTCAACAAGTGCTGTTGATACAGCCACAGACGCTAAGATTAAGAAAGCATTTGCAACAAAGATACCAGGAACTACCAAGATTATCGTATCACAGAGAATTTCAAGTATTCAGGACGCAGACAGAATATTGGTGCTTGAGAATGGCTGTGTGAGTGGTTTTGATACTCATGAAAATCTTGTTGAGAACAATAAGGTTTACCGCGAAATCTACGAGGTCCAGACACAGGGCGGCGGTGATTTTGACGAGGCAGGAGAATAGGAGGCAGCATATGGATAAGAATATTGATATGAAGAATAAAAAGAATAAAGAAAATCCACTTCATCTTATGAAGAGGCTGCTTGGATATATTTTAAAGAATTACAAGTTATCGTGTATAGCAGTGCTTGTGTGCATTCTTGTTTCAGCGCTTACAACACTGATAGCAACGCTGTTTATCCAGAAGCTTATTGACAGTTATATTATTCCGCTGACACAGTCAGCAGTACATGATTATGCACCGCTTGCAGGCGCACTTATCAAGCTCGCTGCAGTTCTTATGGTCGGTGTATTATGTTCATATTGCTACAACAGAATTATGGTAAATGTTGGTCAGGGAACTTTAAAGAAGTTGAGATTAGAGTTGTTTACTAATATGGAGTCACTTCCTATTAAGTATTTTGATACTCATGCACACGGCGATATCATGTCAGTATATACTAACGATATCGACACATTAAGACAGCTTATAAGTCAGAGTATACCTCAGGTTATCAATTCATGCATTACACTTGTATCTACATTTGTAAGTATGATTGTGCTTGATATTCCGCTTACAATCGTATCGGTTGTGATGGTTGTTATTATGCTTTATGTAACTTCTAAGCTGAGTGCACTTTCCGGAAAATATTTCGTTGAGCAGCAGAAGGATATCGGTAAGGTTAATGCTTATATCGAGGAAATGATGGAAGGACAGAAGGTTGTCAAGGTGTTCTGCCACGAGGATAAAAGTATTGAGCAGTTTAAGGAGATTAACAACAGGCTTCGTGAGAGTGCCAATAACGCTAACAAGGTTGCTAATATCACAATGCCTGTTAATGGTAATATAGGTAATATCAGCTATGTATTATGTGCAATAGTTGGTGGTATTCTTGCTCTGAGTGATTTTTCAGGACTTACAATTGGTACACTTGTTGCTTTTTTAAGTTTAAATAAGAGCTTTACACAGCCTGTAACCCAGATAAGCCAGCAGGTGAGCAGTATCGTTATGGCGATGGCTGGTGCCGGAAGAGTATTTGAGTTATGTGACGAGAAGCCGGAGGTTGACGAAGGTTTCGTTGAGCTTGTAAATGTAAGATACAACAAGAATAATGAGCTTATTGAGACTAAAGAAAATACTGAGATGTGGGCTTGGAAGAAGCCTGCAAAGGACGGCAGTAGTGCAGAGTACACAAGACTTGCTGGTGATGTAACATTTGACGGAGTTGACTTTGGCTATAATCCGGACAAAATGGTACTTCACGATATTAAAATGTATGCTACACCGGGACAGAAGATTGCATTTGTCGGAAGTACCGGAGCAGGAAAAACTACAATTACTAATCTTATCAACAGGTTCTATGATATTCAGGATGGTAAGATCAGATATGATGGAATTAACATCAACAATATTAAGAAAAATGATTTAAGACGAAGCCTTGGTATCGTTCTTCAGGATACTAACCTCTTTACGGGTACAATCATGGATAATATCAGATACGGAAGGCTTGAGGCGAGTGATGAGGAATGCATCGCAGCAGCAAGACTTGCCAATGCTGATGGATTCATCAAGAGACTTCCGGATGGCTATAATACTGTGCTTCATGGCGGAGGTGCTAATTTAAGCCAGGGACAGAGACAGCTTCTTGCAATTGCAAGAGCAGCGGTAGCAGACCCACCTGTACTTATTCTTGATGAAGCTACTTCATCTATTGATACAAGAACAGAGCGACTTGTCCAGAAGGGTATGGATGCGCTTATGTCAGGAAGAACATCATTTGTTATTGCCCACAGACTTTCTACAGTCCGCAATGCAGACTGTATTATGGTTATGGAGCAGGGAAGAATTATCGAGCGTGGAACACACGACCAGCTCATGGAAGAGAAGGGCAGATATTATCAGTTGTATACTGGTAAGAGCATATCAGCGTAGAGACAGAAACAAAAAAGCAGGTGAGGAAAATCCTACCTGCTTTTTATTATGTAATAAGATTATTATTATGCATTAATATTAAGATGTCTTGGAAGACCGTCTACCATGATTGGTGAAAGCTCAGCCTGGATAAGTGGTCTGATGTAGTGGATGAGGTCGTCTGTTACGAAGTCATCATCTGTAATCCACTCAAGAGGAACTTTCTTCTCGATGTTAGCAATCTGGTGAACATCATTAGTCTCTGTGATGCACATATATGGATCATCAGAAACTCTCTTAAGAACAACAACCTTACCTGTCTCGCCTTCAAATGCAGCCTTAACAGCAGCACCACCAACGTTGTATGCTTCTGTGATATCTGTACGGCTTGTCATATGAGCTGCACAACGCTGAAGTGTTGAAAGCTCGATAGCACGAGTCTTGATGCCAAGTTCAGCACCAATCTTGTTAGCAAGGAATTTAGCTGAGCCAGCAAGCTGCTTGTGACCAAATGCATCTACGAATTCTACATGCTCTGAAAGCTCGAATACATATCTTCCGTCAGCAACCTTAATACCTTCTGAAACAGCGATAACCATTGAACGGCCCTTAGCTGCAATTTCTTTAACTCTTGCCATGAAATGGTCGATATCAAATACTTTCTCTGGAAGGTAGATAAGGTCTACACCTTCGCAGTCATCACTCTTTGCAAGAGCAGCAGCGGCTGTAAGCCATCCAGCGTTACGTCCCATAATCTCTACAATAGTAACTGTAGGATAATCATATACAAGACCATCTCTGATGATTTCCTTCATAGTAGCTGCGATAAACTTGGCAGCAGAACCAAATCCTGGTGTGTGGTCTGTAACAGCTAAGTCATTATCAATAGTCTTAGGTACACCCATGAATTTAATATCGCTTCCGGTAACGATTGCGTAATCAGATAACTTCTTGATAGTATCCATTGAGTCGTTACCACCAATATAGAAGAAATATTTGATATCAAGATCATCAAGAATCTTGAAAATCTTATCAAATGTTTCTCTGTCTTCGCTTATCTCAGGGAGCTTGTACCTGCATGAACCAAGATAAGATGAAGGTGTTCTCTTTAATAAATCGATATCCATTGTAGAGTTAATCTTCTCTGAAAGGTCAACATACTGACCATCAAGAAGTCCCTTAATACCGTGGAGCATACCATAAACTTTCTTAGCTCCTCTGTCTATGGCTGTCTTATATACCCCAGCAAGACTTGAGTTGATAACAGAAGTAGGTCCTCCTGACTGTCCAACTATAACATTACCATCCATATTATATTCTCCTCCGAATCATATTTCTGCATAAAAATGCAAGTGATTATGTGCATAGTTTAGCACAATTTCTATAATCATACAACTTAAATGTTGAATATATTAATAATTATATTTATGCAAATGTACAGGCATTTATGATATAATTCTTTCCGGGTATTTTTAATTTCGTATACACAAGTTTGCGTGCCTGTGTGGGCAGGCAGGAATGGAGAACTATATGTCAGTTAAGATTAATTCTTACAAAGGAAGAAGCATTAGACCGGTATACAAGGTGAGAATTAAGAAGGATGAATATTCTAATGCGATAGACAGGATATGTAATAGATATAAGTTAGGACACATTAAGCAGAATGAGTCTGGCAGGGAATATAAGAACAGGATGAATAAGATGTTTTCAGATGATGTGATACAGAGTATGAAGAAATATTCGCATCATGGACGTACAAGCCTTTTCGGGCACAGCGTACATGTTTCTTATTATAATTATCTTGTGTGCAAGAAATTACATCTTGATGAGAAGGCAGGAGCTAAGGCAGGACTTTTACATGACCTGTTTCTGTACGACTGGCACAAGTATTCGCCTGGGAAGGGTGAGAGACTTCATGGTTTTGAGCATCCTACAAAGGCACTTAAGAATGCAGGAAAGTATTTTGATATAACAGAAAAAGAGGGAGACATGATTGCAAAGCATATGTTTCCATTGACAGTTACACCACCAAAATATAAAGAAACATTTGTTATTGTACTTGTAGATAAATTCTGCAGCTTTAATGAGGTGCTGGATGATTTCATACACAGGAAGTTCTGTGGAGCAAAGGATACAAGAATTAAATGGTTTGGTGCAGGTAAGGGAGAGAAACGATGAAATATTTAAGTGAAGAGCAGAATAAATGTTTTGTGGGAACGGGAGAACTTAATAAAGCTGGTGATAGTCTGGCTGTTTTCCTTGACAAATACGACCCTGATAAATATCAGAATCCATGCAACACTGTGGATACGCTTGTATTTACAAAGGAAGATTCACAGGTTAAGAGGATTCTTCTTATAAAAAGAGGAAATCATCCTTGTATTGGATTGTGGGCGTGTCCGGGAGGCTTTGTTGAGTTTAAAGAGAATCTATATGATGCGGCTTTAAGAGAACTTCAGGAGGAAACTGGTATGCATGATATTGAAGCAGAACAGCTTAAATCATATGGCGATTATGACCGTGACCCAAGAACAAGGATTATTACAACAGCATTTGTTGCATTGATAGATGAAGGCAGCCAGAAGGCTCAGGCTGGTGATGATGCAAGAGAGGCCGGATGGTTTGATATATCAGATGAACTGGTTAATAAGACAGAGGATAAGTCACTTGTTAAGGAAGAATGGCTGTGCAGGCTGTCCAATGCAGATAAGAATATTAATATCTGTGCAAGAGTGGAAGTTACCTATAGAAAAGGTATCCTTAAGAACCGCACATATAAGGTTGTTGACGGCGATGGGCTGGCAGCAGATCATGCGGCTATTATACTGGAAGGATACCATCATGTTAAGGAGGCACTTAACGCATGAGTGAGAAGATAAAGAAGAACGAGAAAGCTAAGAAGCAGACATGGAGGGCTGGCAATATGCTCTATCCTGTGCCTGCTGTTATGGTAAGCTGTGCAAGAAAAGGAGAGAAGCCTAATATTATTACGGTTGCATGGGCTGGAACTGTATGCTCTGATCCGGCGATGGTTTCTATATCTGTAAGAAAAGAACGCTACAGCCATGACATTATTAAGGAAACGGGAGAATTCGTTATTAATCTTACAACAAGAAAGCTTGCGAGAGCCACTGATTATTGTGGAGTAAAATCTGGCAGGGACGTTGACAAATTTGCAGATATGCATCTTACAGCAGCACCGTCAGTTAAGATTGAAGCTCCGGCAATTGCAGAAAGCCCTGTTAATATCGAATGTAAGGTTAAGCAGGTGTTAGAGCTTGGAAGCCACGATATGTTTATAGCAGAGGTTATGGCTGTAAATGTAGATGAAAGCCTGTTAGATGAGAAGGGAACACTGCATTTGTCAGACGCAGACCTTATTGCATATTCGCATGGAAGATATTATGGACTTGGTGATTTCATAGGTAAGTTCGGATATTCCGTACAGAAGCCTTCTAAGCCAAAATCTTCCAGAAAGAAAAAATAGGGTTTACAAACCAAATATCATATGTTAGTATAAATGTTACGAAATTGTTACAAAGATATTACAAGAAGATGACTATATATTAATACAATATTTGGAGGACATTATGGAACGCTTGTCAAGATATGGCAGACGAATGAGAATAACACTCATTAAGACAATGACGGTTGCCTGTTTTGTATGTATTATTGCTATTCCATTTTTATCAAAGAAGTTATTAAAGACGGAAGCTAATTATTACAGTATTACAATTAACGGAATCAAGGTTGGAGCAGCTAATACGGAAGAAGAGGTTATTGTTGCGCTGGCATCAGCAAGGCAGGAACTTAGTGCACAGTATGAAGAAATCGTGTACATGGATCCTGATATAGAGATTGCCAAAGAGAATAAAGCAGTTGCACAGAGAATGAGTGTGGACGAGTTGTCTGGTGCAATATATAGTTACATGTTTGATAATGTTATGGATGTTGATTTCCATATGAATTATACAGTAAGACTTGGTGATTTTGTTGTAACATTGGAATCAAAAGATGCAGTTGTTTCTTTATTTGAGAAGCTTATTGCCAAATATGATCCTAATAATGCTTTTACAGTATCACTTGATACGGTTGATGCAGCGACAGGTACTTATGGAATAAGTGTGAATGAAAAGGCTACGGAAACTACAGCAGCAGAGATTGTATCCTCTGCAATTAGTGGTACAGCAATTTCACAGGACGGAGAGACAGTAGCTAATGGAGATGGTCTTACTGGAATTGGATTTGATGTTGATGTAGTTGTTGTGGAAGTTCCTACGGATAATGCAACTGTAACATCAGTAAATGACGCTTATGAGAGCATTACTAAAGAACACGAAGAAAAGACAGTATATACAGTTGAAGCTGGTGATACATTATCGGTTATTGCACAGAATAATGGACTTACAATGTCACAGCTTCTTGAGCTTAATTCTAATCTTACAGAGGACAGTGTAATTGCACCGGGGGATTCAATTGTTGTTACAGTTCCTAAATCAGAGATATCTGTTCTTACAACTTATCAGATGACTTATGAAGAAGATTATGAAGCAGAGCCTGATTATGAGGATGACAACACTAATTACAGAGGAACTAATACAGTTATTTCTGAAGGAACCGTTGGTCACAGATCTGTTATAGCAGAAGTTACCTACACTAATGGTAACGAAACAGGCAGAACATATGTTAAGGAGACTATTATTAAAGAATCCGTTCCGAAGACTATTGCAGTCGGAACGCTAACACCTCCAACATATTTAAGACCAATATCAGGAGGAACCTTATCATCCGAATTTGGTTACAGATGGGGAAGTTTCCACAAGGGTGTTGACTGGTATGTTACGCAGGGTACAACAGTTACAGCCGCCGCTGCAGGAACGGTTACCAGAGCCGGATGGTATGGCGATTACGGATATTGTGTTGATATTACACATAGTAATGGCACTATGACAAGATATGGTCACTTAAGTTCAGTGAAAGTAAGCGTTGGTCAGAGTGTTTCTCAGGGACAGGCTATTGCAGCATCAGGTAATACAGGCTATAGTACAGGCCCACATCTTCATTTTGAAATATGGGTTGGAGGAACTGTAGTGAATCCGCTCAATTACGTTAATAAGAATTAATAAGTATTGAATAGGCTGCCCTGTTAAGGACAGCCTTTATTATGTAAATAAATGTATTTTAAATGCATATAATAAAATAAGGGTGAAATTGCCATATTTTTATAAATGTATTTTCAGGGAAAATCTTTACAAATCGAAGTTCTGTGATATACTTTATAAGATGTGACTATTATGTTTAGAGGTGCTATATGGAACAATATGTTGTCAAGGGTGGAGTGCCACTCAGAGGAAAAGTTTCCATTGGTGGTGCGAAGAATGCAGCTTTAGGTATTCTTGCAGCAGCAATTATGACAGATGATACTGTAACAATTGAAAATGTACCTAATGTTAGAGACACAAGAGTTTTACTTCAGGCTATAGAAGGAATTGGTGCTAAGGTTAAGTATGTTTATAACAATTCCGTTCAGATAAATGGTGGTTCAATCTGTGATACCAATGTAGAATATGATTATATAAGAAAAATAAGAGCATCTTACTATCTGTTAGGTGCTTTACTTGGTAAGTACAATGAGGCTCATGTTGCACTCCCAGGAGGATGCAATATCGGAAGCCGTCCAATTGACCAGCATATCAAGGGCTTTAAGGCACTTGGTGCGGATGTTGATATAGATTGTGGAGTTGTACATGCAAAGGCAGAGAAGCTTACAGGAGCTCATGTTTATTTTGATGTTGTAACAGTTGGTGCAACAATTAACCTTATGATGGCTTCATGTATGGCAGAGGGAGACACTATTCTGGAAAATGCGGCTAAGGAACCGCATATAGTTGATGTAGCGAATTTCCTTAATTCTATGGGTGCTAACATTAAAGGTGCAGGAACTGATGTAATCCGTATCAAAGGCGTTAAGAGACTTCACGGATGTACTTATTCTATTATTCCGGATCAGATCGAGGCTGGAACATTTATGATGGCAGCAGCAGCTACACATGGTGATGTTGTTATTCAGGATATTATTCCTAAGCATATGGAATCAATATCTGCAAAGTTAATTGAGATGGGATGTAGGATTGAGGAAGGTGATGACAGCTTAAGAGTTATAGCAGAGGGCTGTACACTTAGGAGTACTAATGTTAAGACTTTGCCATATCCTGGATTTCCAACGGATATGCAGCCACAGATTTCAGTTGTACTTGCACTTGCTGAAGGTTCAAGTATGGTAACTGAGAGCATATTTGAGAACAGATTCAAATATGTAGATGAGCTTGGAAGAATGGGTGCCAAGATTAAGGTTGAGGGTAACACAGCCTATATTGAAGGTGTTAAAAGTTTTTGTGGTGTGCAGCTTAATGCTCCGGATTTAAGAGCTGGTGCGGCACTTGTTATTGCTGCGCTCGCAGCAGATGGAATATCAGAGATTGATGATATTGAGTATATCCAGAGAGGTTATGAGGATTTTGAAGGAAAGATTACTAACCTTGGTGGAATTATTAAAAGAGTTGATTCAGAGAGAGAACTTCAGAAGTTCAGGCTCAAGATAGGTTAATTGCAGGCTGTAGCGGATATTCCGTTACAGCTGTTTTAATTTATATTTAATAAAATTAATACATTTGTAATGTTGCAAATATCCCTGTATATGGTAGTATTGAGAGGAAAAGGGGTTAATTATGAAGCTAAAGAATAAGTTGTATATTTCTTTCTGTATTATGGTTATACTTCCTGTGCTACTGAGTGGTCTTGCTCTGGGAGGTCTGTATTGTGTACAGAAGGAAAGCATTGAGAGAACATATAATGTAGATGATGGGGCAATTCTCGTTGGCGTATATTCACCTATAATACTTTTTGGAAAGATTACTGACAGCATATATAAGGATATGAAGACGGAGGTTGATACTTCGCCGGAGCAGTTTACTAATAAGGAATATCTTGATGAATTATCAGGAGAGCTGTCATATAAGATGTCCTGTCTTGTTGTAAGAAGGAATGGAATTATTATATATAATTCAACAGAAGCACCAGACAGCGAAATTGTAAAGATTCTTCCTGATTATTCTGCTGATGAAGAGAATGTTTCTGATGTTGGAACTTACAAGGGTGGAGAGTACCAGAGTCTTATAAAACAGCTTAATTTTAAGGATTCAGAAGATAATTTTTACAGCGTGTCAATTGTTACTTCATTGAAACAGATTCTTCCACAGGTTAAGACATTTATAATGCAGGTTATATTTGTTATAATTATGGTGTTAATTATTACAAGTCTTGGACTTACTCTGTGGATATATAGTTCTATTGTTAAGCCACTTAATAAGCTGAAGCTTGCAACTGATAATATTAAAGAAGGCAATATGGATTTCGAGATGCCAAAGGTATCTAATAATGAAATCGGAGATGTATGCCGGGATTTTGAGGAGATGAGAGTCGTACTTAAGCAGAGTGCGGAGGATAAGATTAAGTCTGATGCCGAGGAAAAGGAGCTTATTAGAAATATTTCACATGACTTAAAGACACCGCTTACGGCTATTAAAGGATATGTGGAAGGATTGCGTGACGGAATTGCCAACACGCCTGAAAAGCAGGCTAAGTATATCCAGACTATTGCTAACAAGGTTAATGATATGGACAAGCTGATTGATGAGCTTACTATATATTCAAGGCTTGATACTAATAGGGTTCCATATACATTTGTCAGATGTAATGTAAGTGACTATTTTGGAGACTGTTGTGAAGAGATAGGCACTGAGCTTGAGGCAAGCCAGATTGAACTGGAATATAATGACCATCTTACTGAGCCGGCATATATGAATGTTGATCCGGAGCAGCTAAAGAGGGTTGTTAATAATATTATAAGTAACTCGGTTAAGTATATGGCTGAGGGACGACAGGGAAAGATTAAGATTGACCTGTACGATGAAGGCGACTACATTCATGCAATATTCTCAGATAACGGTATTGGCATTGCAGCTAAAGATGTTGAGAGAATATTTGAGCGTTTCTATAGAACTGATGAATCAAGAAACAGCAAGCATGGTGGAAGTGGTATAGGCCTTGCAATTGTTAAGAAGATTGTTGAGGACCACAAAGGAAAGATATGGGCAGAGAGTGTAGAGGGCGAAGGCACGACCATGCATCTTAATCTGCTTAAAGCAAAGGATGAAGAGAATCCTGAGAATGCATAATGAAACTACACGAAAGGGGACTGGCTATGAGCAAGATATTAATTGTAGAAGATGAAGAGAGTATTGCAGATATTGAGAAGGATTACCTTGAACTTAACGGATATGAGGTTGAGGTATGTAATGATGGAACAAGTGGCCTTGCGGCTGCACTGCATGAGGATATTGATATGTGTATCCTTGATATTATGCTTCCCGGAACTGATGGTTTCGAGATATGCAAGCAGGTAAGAGAAGTTAAGGATATTCCTATTATCATGGTATCTGCCAAGAAGGAAGATATTGATAAGATAAGAGGACTTGGAGTTGGTGCGGATGATTACATGACCAAGCCATTCAGCCCTAGTGAGCTTGTTGCAAGAGTAAAGGCACATCTTGCAAGATATGACAGACTTGTAAGTAATTCTAAGAACAATAACAATATTATTGAAATCAGAGGAATCAAGATTGATAAGACAGCAAGAAGAGTATTTGTTAATGGTGAGGAGAAGCCTTTTACAACGAAGGAATTCGACCTTCTTACGTTCCTTGCAGAGAATCCTAACCATGTCTTCACTAAGGAAGAACTTTTCAAGGAAATCTGGGATATGGATTCAATCGGTGACATCGCAACTGTAACTGTCCACATCAAGAAAATCAGAGAGAAGATTGAGCTTGATACAAGCAAGCCTCAGTATATTGAGACTATATGGGGTGTGGGATACCGCTTTAAAATGTAAAAGATTAAACTTATAGACTGTGTCATATTACATGCTGATTTTGAAAACATACTAATTGACCAATGATATGTAGATTAGTGGGTGTTTATTGCATGTAAACAAATTGAAGTTATGACAAAGACCTACGAAAAGATGTTGATAGATTCTTTTTGTAGGTCTTTTTTCTTGTTTCAAGTAGCTATTTCAGTGGTTTATGCGCTAATTAACCTACGAAATTATAATAAGAAAAGTGTTTCATGGGTTTTTAGCAAGGCGTGAGTGTTAGAATGACACGCAGGAAACCTACTAGGTATGCACAGAAAGCTTGTTGTGTAGGTTATTGGACGCAGGCTGTAAATGGTTGGACTTTATCAGCAAAATATTGGACGGTACGTCCACGAATTACGAATAAAAGTCCAAAAGTAAAAAATACAACGTGTCACCCAATCGAAAACTCAGGCGCAACACTGTAAGTTTTATTATCGACAGTAAGTGAAACAGCACACAGTGCAATCTGATTTCTTTTAAATGCCACTGCTTTAACGGCGTTATCCATGCCGCAATCAGCAGTGGCATATTTATAATCTCCAACAAGCGGGTTCCTGCGGCTTGCAAACTGTACTCTTATCTGGTGATGTCTGCCGGTAATCAGATGTATTCTTACATGTGTAATGTCTTTAACTTCATCATAAGATATCACTTCATATTCAAGCTTTGAAAGCTTTGCTTCTTTATCATTAGCGGCGGCGTCTGCCGGAACTATGGCTGATGTGTTCGTTCTTCCATCTTTCTTTAAATAATCAACAAAAGTTCCTTTTAGTTCGGATAGTTTTCCACATATTAAAGCTTCATATTGTTTATTAAATCCGCCATCCTTCTGCATTAGTGTGGAATACTTTGCTGCTGCAGACTTATTCTTTGCAATAAGCACAAGTCCCGAAACCGGTCGGTCAAGGCGGTTGATTATTGCTGCATATGCAGGCTTTCCCTGTGAAGCGTTGTAAGTCATAACTTCGCTTACAAGGTCCAAATCAAATCCTTTCGCACCCTGGGATAGCTGTCCGGCTGGTTTATTCACTATAATAATGTCTTTAGTTTCGTGTATTATATTAAGCATGGTTGTGTCCTTTTAATGTTTTTATTAAGAATACATGCGTTTTAATAATTAATCAACAACATTCGGCGAATAAATGTCCTAGCCATGCACACACTAATTAAACGATAAGTATTAGCAGGTGCGAGGTGGCATATGGGTGAAAATGTGTGGGATTTCAGGAAGCGGCTGACGCTTCTTTTGGCGAGTGCCGTTATTATTGCGGTGGTTTTTTTTATATTTAAAGTACTTTTCTATTATGTGTGGCCTTTCTTGATTGCATTTTGTTTTGCGGTGCTGCTTCAGAAGCCGATAGTGGGGCTGGCGAAACTTTTAAGGGAGAAAAAGACGCTTGCTGCGAGTATAGTTGTAACAATGGTAACGCTTATTATTCTTTCAGTGCTGTTGTATGTCGGTTATATGGCGTTTCGCGAACTTAAAGATTTCATAGCCAATTTTGATGAGAATATTAACAGCCTTGATGGGCAGTTTAAGCTTGTATGCTGCCGTATTGATGGCTGGATTAAGTTGAAAGAAGGCTGCAGTTACGCATTTTTTGAAAAATGTAAAGGGATAATTATAGATGGAGACGGACAGCAGATGTTCTTTACAATTATGAGAAAACATTCTGTTCCGGTTATAACATGGTGCGTTATGGCGGTTGCCGGACTTGTGGTGTGCTTTATTGGAACGATATATGCGGCGGCTGGAATTGAGAAGTACAGAAGCTGGCGGGAGAACACTATATTTAAGGACGAAGTCGGGGCGGTGCATGTGGGGCTTCGCAATTTGATAAATGTATATTTCAGGGTGCAGCTTATTATAATGTCGATAAATATTGTGGTGTGTTCAACAGCATTTTTAATGATAGGCAATCCATATGCGATTCTTCTTGGTGTGCTGACTGGGATTATTGACGCACTTCCGATATTTGGTACGGGAACGGTACTGATACCATGGGCTGTGGGAAGCCTGCTTTTCGGACATGTGAAAAATGCGGTGATTCTTGTGGTGTTGTATATTGTCACATATTTTGTGAGGGAGATTATGGAGTCAAAATGTATGGGTGACAGAATGGGAATTGCGCCATTTACAATGCTTGCGGTTATATATATCGGGATACTTGTGTATGGGGTTGTCGGATTTATTCTTGGACCAATATCATATTGTATAATAAAAGCACTTGTTCTTTACTTGAAAAGCATTTTAGAACATGATAAACTCTAGTGGTGCCGTCAATGGCAGGCGGACAATGCGAAGCAGCATTCGCATCAGGCTCCGTATGAAACGGGTCTGTAATGTCATAGAAAGAGGTTTATTATGGCAGAAGATAAGAAATTAGTAGAAGCGATTACATCCATGAAAGAGGATTTCGCTCAGTGGTACACAGATGTGTGTAAGAAGGCAGAGCTTATGTCTTACTCAAGCGTCAAGGGATGCATGATTTTTAAGCCGGCTGGATATGCAATCTGGGAGAATATTAAGAATGAGATGGACAGAAGATTCAAGGAAACAGGTGTTGAGAATGTTTATCTTCCAATGTTCATTCCAGAGAGCCTTCTTGAGGTTGAGAAGGATCATGTAGAAGGATTTGCACCAGAAGTTGCATGGGTAACTTATGGCGGACTTAATCCACTTCAGGAAAGAATGTGCGTAAGACCTACATCAGAGACACTTTTCTGTGATTTCTATAAAGATGAGATACAGTCATACAGAGATTTACCAAAGGTATATAACCAGTGGTGTTCAGTTGTAAGATGGGAGAAGGAGACAAGACCTTTCCTTCGTTCAAGAGAGTTCTTATGGCAGGAAGGTCATACAGCACATGCTACAGCAGAAGAGGCTGAGGCACGTACACAGCAGATGCTTAACCTTTACGCTGACTTCTGTGAGGAAGTTCTTGCAATTCCTGTAATTAAGGGACGTAAGACTGATAAGGAGAAGTTCGCAGGAGCAGAGGCTACTTATACTATAGAGGCCCTTATGCATGATGGTAAGGCTCTCCAGTCAGGTACAAGCCACAACTTTGGTAACGGATTTGCAAAGGCTTTTGGTATTGAGTATACAAATAAAGAGAATAAACTTTCTCCTGTATACGAGACTTCATGGGGAATGTCCACTCGTATCATCGGTGCGATCATCATGGTACACGGTGATGACAGCGGACTTGTATTACCTCCAAGAATCGCTCCAGTACAGACAATGATCATCCCAATCCAGCAGAAGAAAGACGGTGTTTTAGATAAAGCATTTGAGATTCGTGATACTCTGAAGTCCAACTTCTCTGTAAAAGTAGATGATTCCGATAAATCCCCAGGATGGAAGTTCAGCGAACAGGAAATTCAGGGAATTCCTACCCGTATCGAAATCGGACCAAAGGATATCGAAAAAGGTCAGGCAGTTATCGTTCGTCGTGACACAAGAGAAAAGATTGTCACACCTATTGATAAGATTCCAGAAACATTAACAGAAGTTCTTGAGACAATGCAGAACGATATGTACAATAAAGCAAAAGCACATCTTGAGAAAAATACACATATCGCTCATAACTGGGAAGAATTCAATGACATTCTTGAAAACCAGCAGGGATTCATCCGCGCAATGTGGTGTGGAGAAAAAGAATGTGAAGAAGCCATCAAAGATGAGAATGGTGCAACAACACGTTGTATTCCATTTGTACAGGCAAAACATTCCGATGTATGTGTGCACTGTGGAAAACCAGCAAAATGTGAGGTTTACTTCGGAAAAGCTTATTAAGTCCTGATTTGCCGCAGGCAAGGAGACGCTCCCAAAGAGAGCCGATACCCTATATTTGTGACTTTAGTCGCTGCAGG
>OLNO01001523.1_pt1 | contig 18531 bp, 20 predicted proteins | sample 1672861 | NCBI WGS metagenome assembly OLNO01 (sample SAMEA3136731, study PRJEB25190) | human gut metagenome | reverse complement strand
ATCGACCGCACGGGCATTCTGCTGGATCTGGCCGGACGGATACCGTCCGCCTGAGAGGAGGAGTTATCACATGGACAACAAATACGACATTCTGGCGCTGCTCCGGGGCGTTGCGGATGGCAGTACCGCCCCGGAGGACGCCCTTTTAAAATTGAAAGAGGAGCCGTTTGAAGACTTGGGTTATGCCAAGGTGGACTACCACCGCAGTGTCCGGCAGGGGGCGGCCGAGGTGATTTACGGTGCGGGCAAAACACCGGAGCAGATTGCCGGGATCGCATCTGCCATGGGTGCGCGCGGCTGCCATAACGTACTCATCACCCGCATCACACAAGAGACGGCGGATCAGCTTGCGCAGTCGCTTCCGCTGGACTATCATCCCATCCCCCGGCTGGGGATCGCTTTCCCAGGCGCACGGGCGCAGCGCGGCAATGTTGTGGTTGCTACCGGCGGCACAAGCGACATGGCGGTTGCGGAGGAAGCTGCCCTGACTGCTGAAGTGATGGGAAACCGTGTCACCCGGCTGTACGATGTCGGCGTAGCAGGGCTCCACCGGCTGCTGTCCAACCTCGACCCGCTGATGCGTGCACGCTGCGTTGTGGCGGTCGCAGGCATGGAAGGGGCGCTGGCCTCGGTCATCGGCGGGCTGGTAGATTGCCCGGTGATCGCAGTGCCCACCAGTGTGGGTTATGGAGCCAATTTCGGCGGCCTGTCTGCTCTGCTGAGTATGCTGAACTCCTGCGCATCCGGGTGCAGCGTAGTCAACATCGACAACGGCTTTGGCGCAGGTTATCTTGCCAGTATGATAAACCAGATGGAAGGATTGACGGAAGAACTATGAAAACACTTTACATTGAGTGCAATATGGGGGCGGCCGGAGATATGCTCATGGCCGCCCTGTATGAACTGCTTACAGATAAACAGGAGTTCCTGGACACGATGAACGGTCTGGGACTGCCGGGCGTGCAGGTAGAGGCCCGGACTGCATCCACCTGCGGCATCGTCGGTACTCACATGGCGGTGACCGTGAACGGTCAGGAAGAGATGGCGGATGTCCATCACGGGAACGGTCATGCCCACGAACATCACTCCGATCACGAACACGATCATGCGCAGGAACACGAGCACGGTCATGTCCATGGACACCATCACCACCACGCTACCCCGGGTCACATTGGGGAGATTATTGCATCTCTCCCTCTGCCGGAAGAAGTGAAGGCACAGGCCAAGGCAGTGTATGATGCCATCGCCCAGGCGGAGGCCAGGGCCCACGGCTGCCCCGTGGGGGATGTCCACTTCCACGAGGTAGGAGCTCTGGATGCGGTGGCTGATGTCACCGGGGTGTGCTACGCCCTGTATCTGCTTTCTCCGGAACGGATCGTTGTTTCTCCCATCCATGTGGGAAGCGGCACGGTGCGGTGCGCCCATGGGGTGATGCCCGTCCCGGCCCCGGCTACTGCCAACCTGCTCTCCGGCGTACCCATCTACGGCGGCACGGTCCAGGGGGAACTGTGTACCCCCACCGGAGCAGCCCTGCTGGCTCATTTTGCCCAGAGCTTCGGCCCCATGCCCGCCATGGCCACAAAGGCCGTGGGGGTGGGCATCGGCACCAAACAGTTCGACCAGGCCAACTGCGTCCGGGCCTTTTGGGGAGAGACCCGGGAACAGGCAAACGGCGAAATGATCGAGTTGGTCTGCAACATTGATGACATGACGCCGGAGGCACTGGCATTCGCCTGTGCGCGTCTGCTCGAACAAGGCGCCCTCGATGTGTATACAACGCCCGGCACCATGAAAAAAGGCCGTGCTGGCCATGAGCTGACTGTGCTGTGCTCACCCGAGCGCGAGGCAGACATGGCTGCGCATATCCTGGCGGAAACCACCACCAACGGCCTGCGTGTGCGGCGGTGCGGCAAGTATTCTCTGGCTCCGTCTTTTGACCAGGCGCAGACTCCTTGGGGAGCGGTACGCATCAAGCGAGCGGAAGGGTATGGCGTGACCCATATTAAGCCGGAATATGAGGACGTGGCAAAGATTGCCGCGGAACAGGGCGTCCCGCTCTCCCGTGTGCTGGCTGAAGTTTTGCACAGCAGGAAGGAGGATGTCTGATGAAGAACAGGAAATTGCAGCAGATCGAAGTCTCAGAGATCGGGATGGGATGCATGGGTTTTTCCCACGGATATGGCAATGCCCCGGAGCGGGCGTACAGCATCCGGGCTATTCAGGAAGCTTATGAGTATGGCTGTACGTTTTTCGATACAGCAGAAACCTATGGAACACAGCAGTTTTATCCCGGTCATAACGAACAGCTTGTGGGAGAAGCCATCCGCCCCTTCCGGAAGAAGATCGTGCTGGCGACCAAGTTCCATTTCCGCAGCGAGATGCCAACCGGGCGGAAAGAGATTGACCAGGTGATCCGGCGGCATCTGGAACATTCCCTCAAGAACCTTCAAACGGACTATGTGGATCTGTATTACCTTCACCGTGTCAATGAGGCAGTGCCTCTGGAGGAGGTCGCCCGTGTTATGGGGGATTTGATCCGGGAAGGAGTCATCCGCGGATGGGGGCTTTCCCAGGTGTCCGGGGAGATGTTGCGACGGGCGGATGCTGTTACACCGGTTTCGGCGGTGCAAAATATCTATTCCATGGTGGAGCGCGACTGTGAGCGAGATATTTTTCCGTACTGCCTGGAGCATGGGATCGGCGTTGTTCCGTTTTCTCCCATCGCCAGCGGCCTGCTGTCCGGAAAAGTGACTGAGCAAACCCGATTCGAGGGAGACGATGTACGGAAGTTTGTACCCCAGCTCAGTGCGGAAAATCTGGCCGCAAACCGCCCCATTGTGGAAGTGGTATCTAGGTTTGCACGGGATAAGAACGCCACAAATGCACAGATTGCCCTTGCGTGGATGCTTCATAAATATTCCAACGTGGTACCCATTCCCGGTTCCAAAAACCGGGAGCGGATTTTGGAAAATCTGAAAGCCAGTGAAGTCTCCCTGACAGACGAAGAATTTGCTGCATTGGAATCTGCGCTCAATGCATGTACCGTCTATGGACACAGAGGACATGTGGAAACAGAACAGAATCCCACGTTTGCATTCAGCAAACAGGATCGATAAAGGATGTTGTTTACAGAATTACAGTAAATAACAAAAATAATTTTTCTTAAACGGGTAAAGTTTCCTTAACTGGTTGTTTGACTCTGCCCACGAAGCAAAAGATGAAACAACTGTCTGTTCAAGTATGAGCGCTGTAGCAAAGAAAACATTGTGAGTACCCTTGCGCTGTGTAACACGCCAGAATTGTTCTATTGGATTAAGACCTGGTGAGTATACTACAAGAGTTTGATTAATGTTACATATTCATAGATGTCGGCATATTCAGGCTGCATTTCCGCTTCTATCAGACGCACGGTTTTATGCACAAATATTACAGGCGGGGGTAGTATCTATGATTATCTTTTTCTTTGCATTTAAGATTATCTTTCTGGAGGGAGAAGTCAAGAAGGGTAAGTGAAAATATGCAACAGGAAGAGGAGGAAACGAATATTTTTGATACAAAGATTCAATTTAATGAATTTGAGATCAATCTAATTAGTCACAAAGTTGAAATAAAGAGTAAAGAAGTTATTCTGACAAATTTGGAATTCAATCTGCTCTTTTACCTCGCCAGCCAGCCTGGAAGAGTTTTTACCTATCAGCAGATTTACGAAGCTGTGTGGGACGAGCCATACGCTTACGAAAAGAATAATATTATGACACATATCAGTCATCTCAGGGGAAAAATAGAACCGGATCCCGCTCATCCCCGGTACATTGAAAATGTCCGGGGAGTAGGGTACCGGTTTAGAAAATAATAACAGGCAGTTTCGTTTTTTTACGAAGCTGCCTGTTATTGTTCTGTCCGCCCGAGAAGATAATCCGTACTGACTCCGAAGTATTCGGCCAGTGCCAGCAGTTCATAGTCCGGCACAAATCGCTGCCCTTTTTCGATCCGCAGGATCATGAGTGCGGAAAAGTCTGTTCCTTGAAGAGAAAGCTTCCCTGCCAGTGCTTCCTGTGAAAGACCGGCTTTCTCCCGAAGTTCCTTTACCCGTGGACCGATGATGTTCTTTGCGTCCCCGCTCCAGTAGATTTTCATATACACCTCACAAAACTTCTAAAGATGAAAGATATATGATTGATTGTACTGAAATGGCGTGATAATATACTTCTAAAGATGAAGGGTGGAAAAATTTTGTTTATGAAGTCCTAAGAAAGAAGATAATAGATAACAGTTACAGGCAATGGAAATATCATTTTCAGAGAAAGGAGCAGAAACGGATGGACGGAACATTATGGGAAAAAGTGGAACAGTTTTTGTATCAGATGCACTATGAGGACACGGACCGGGAATCTCATTACGAATCGAAAGCATATCTGGCGGCATTGCAGGAAAAAGAAGCCAGAGTGCCATCCTTTCGGGAGGTAATAGAACAGTTGTCTGAGAGAGAGCGTCATGCTGTGCAGGAATATCTGGATGCGGAAGAGCGGTGCGTGTATGAAGAGAATCAGCAGGCGTATGTGCAGGGCATAGCTGACTGCATCGAAATTTTAAGCGGGGCAGGCATGCTGAAGACAACAAAGAAGGCAGCGAAGATCCTGGAAGAATTGCATGCAGGACAATAAAATCTGAACAAATATCATAAGCCGGACTAACGGGCAGGCAGAGAAACACCAAGAGGTGTACATCCGCCTGCCTTTTTCATTTTCTGATACCAAATCTGGAAAACTTAATTCTGTAGAAATCTCAAGCGAAACTCAAGTAAAACTCAAGAATCATTCGTTAGACTGATATTCGGATGTGTCTGCCCGGTGCCGGATCAGAGTCTCTGCATTCTCCAGCAGGATCTGCAGTTCCGATTCTGTGCAGTCGTTTAATGTCCGGAGAAGCTGCTGATAAGTATCTGTCCGGACAGCTTCTTTTCTTTCCATGAATTTATCCACGGACAGGTGCAGATAAGAGACCATCCGGAGGAACAGTCCCAGGCTGGGATAATGGACGCCACGTTCCATATTGCCATAGTAAGTGGCGTTGCAGTCCATAGCCTCGGCAACATCCTCCTGTGTAAGTTTAAGCTCTGTCCGGCCTTGCCGCAGAAACTTACCCACGTCTTCTTTTGTATATTCCATCTTGTGTGATCACCTCCATGGAACACAGTGTATTACACAAGATTTTGCATGTGAAAACGGCAATACACTGTAATTTTTGTGGTGTATTACACTGTATTTGCCTTGTGTGCTCTAGGAGGGATTATTTGCCGCCATTCCGAAAGGGAAAGAGGGGGCGGGAGAGTGATCAGTTAAAAAAAACGCAGGAAAATCCCAGCCGTATTCTGCCTTTGGATATGGTGTAACACACTGCTTTTTGTCTGGCGTATTAAGTTACGCTGTCAAGTTAGGAACAGCTTTACCGGCTTTGTGCCGACAGGCTGTTTTTTTCTTACACTTTTTTGGTTCACATAGGATAAGAGCACCACCGCCTCCGGTCTGATTTTCTAAAAAGTTTTAAATCGGAGGATAGCAATATGGCTTTTCATAAAGCGAAAGAAGAATACAAATGGAAACATTGGAAAGATAGCTTGAAAGTAAGACAGCCGGTTACGGCACAGGAGTTTGTCAAAGCAATCGATGATACGGAATTGTGTGGATATCTGGCAGGGCTGGCTCCCCAGGCCATGCTGAGCATTCTGCTGAAAAATTTTGACTGTCGGATAAAAGATATCGCCGGAATTCCATGCCTGCTTTACCTGCCAGGTAAAGAAAATTTTACCTGGTGCGTAATGGTGAAATCAGCCGGATGCAAGTATACTTATGGTACCGAAAGGAGAAACCGTTGGAGAACCGAGATTTTGCCATCATAGGAGAAAATATCCGCAGACTGCGTAACGAAAACAATTACACACAGGAATTTTTTGCGGAGAAGCTTCGGATTTCTGCAAAACACGTATCATGTATTGAAAATGCGGAGACGAATATCAGCCTTCCACTTCTCTTAAAGATCAAACATTTCTTTTCCGTTGATGCGAATGAACTTTTAGAACCGTATGCGGGAAAAAAGAATAAGATGACAGCAGGAGGAAAACTGACGCAGGAGAAAAGTATGGCGGATATCGAAGCATTTTTTGCGGATTGTACGGAGAAGGAAAAAGAAATTCTTCTGCGCAATCTATGGCATCTCCGGACGGACCTTCGGTCTGTCGAAGACGGATACAGCCGGGACCGGTAGGACCTGGAGATCCGAATTCTGGGACAGCGTACCTTGAAAATTTCATATCAGCATTACAGTAACGTTCCCGTCCGGGGGAGCGTAGCAGGAGAAAACGCAAGGATCATATAAGAGACACGGTCCGGTCAGACAGCAGGGAATACATCAGCGGCCGTTTTTCTCATATAGGAGCGCCCCTTTCATCCTGAGAGCAGCCTTTGGCAGGGCTGCGGCGCCAGGAACCCGGATGGATGATAATGATACACCATTGATCCATCAGGCTACGGATAGACCGACCTTTAGTTGTAATCAGTTAAGACTTCTGGAAGATCTGTGCAGGTATCTGAGCCGGATACCGGCTGTAATGTTCCCTATGATATCAGGGGCGTGAGAGGACAAATACGGTATCAGAAAAAACAGAACAAAAAAGAAAATCAATCGAAGTGTGCTGTTGATATCAGATACATGCGGCCAGCGGGAAACCTCTGGCCGTATTGATGTGGTTTCAACAATAGAAGGCAAGGGGAGGATGAACATGAAGCTGCGAGTGAGTGGAGATGCGTGAGAACTATTTCCAGGAACAGGCGCACCAGGAGATTGATATGATCTTCCGTACTTTATTTCCAAAGTGCGGTATGACGATCCGGGAGGAACAGCTCCTGCTCTGCCACCAGATGTTGTCTTCATTGTGGGATGGACAGATTGCCCTCTGCGATGCGGCGGTGGGAGTGGGGAAGACTTACGCATATCTGACCGCAAGCCTTCTGTTCCGGAAATACAGCGGCATGCTGAATGGAAATTACTGCATGAGCCGGGATAACCGCTCTATTGTGATCTCCACCTCCAGCATTGCCCTGCAGGATGCACTGCTGGGGGAATACATTCCAAAGTTGTCGGAGATCTTGATAACAAGAGGTATACTGAAGCAGCCTATCCGGGCAGTACTCCGGAAAGGCAAAGAACACTTTGTCTGCGAAGAACGGCTGAACTTACGGATAGCCGCTGTCCAAGAAAAAAGAAAGAATATAAACCAGAAAGAAGCACTGGACGGACTCCTCCGGACCTTTGATCTGGATACAGCCAGCAACCTCAGCAGTTTTGACCGGCGGATGGTCTGTGTCCCAAAGCGTTGTCCAACTGAGTGTTCTATGCGTGATCAATGCCGTTACCAGAACTTTGTGAGGCAGGCAGTAGAGATGGAATATGATATCCAGATCTGCAATCACAATTATTTTCTGGCAGACGCCATCCACCGATCCAGCGGCTACCGGCCGCTTCTGAAGACCTATCAGGCGCTCATTATTGACGAGGCGCATAAGTTTCCGGAAACCGCACAGCAGATGTACGGGAAACGGCTGGGAAAAGAAGACATTGCAGAGATCTGTACCCTGCTGGATCAGGAGAAATACACCCTTACGGCGGCAAAGCTGAGAGAAAGTTTCCGTCAGCTTTTTACTGCCCTTGTGCCGGAAGACCATGATAGGGATCAGGATAAGTACAGGGCAGGCCTAGAACAGGAACGGATTTCTTTCCAGCCGGATGTCCCGGTCAGGAGAGCGCTGAAGAACTGTATCCGTCTGCTGAAGAAGGCAGAGGACACTACGGCAGGGAAGATCCCCCGCTGGGGTTCTAATCTGCTGGGAGAGAGCCGGGAGATCCTGCTTTTGTTCTTTTCCATGAATCCGGGTCGTGTTCTCTTTCTGGAGTTTGACCGGAAAGGAAATCCAGCACTCTGCGCTGTATACCGGCGGCTGGCGGAAGTCCTAGAGCGGGATTTCTGGGATCCGGGGATTCCGGCGATCCTGACCTCCGGGACACTGGCCGCTGGCGGTAAATTCCGCCGGATCCGGCAGGTCAGCGGCCTTGCAGCGTGTCCCCGTGTCCGGGAGTATACGGCAGCTTCACCATTTCAGTATGAGAAAAATGTCCTGCTGTATCTGCCATGTATGGAAAAGAATAGGAAAAACGCGGAAAAGAGAAGCAGAACCGGGAAAGGGAAGATTTCAAAAGAACAGGAGCGGATCCGGAAGACTGCCGGACAGATCCGGAAACTTCTGCAGGCCACCAACGGGCATACCCTTGTGCTTTTTACTTCCTATACCATGATGGGAAGCATATACCGGGAATTGAAAGGAAAGGTCACTGTTCCCATTTTGCGTGTCTGGAAAGACTCCCAGCGGGTGATCCGGGAATTTAAGGAGCAGAAGAATGCTGTCCTGTTCGCTGCAGGCTCCTGCTGGGAAGGAATGGATTTTCCCGGAGACATGGTCTCTTCCCTGATCATCGTAAGACTGCCCTTTCCTGTTCCGGATCCGGTACGGGAAGCAGAGCGGGAGAGATATCAAAGCCTGCAGGAATATATCCGGCAGATCGTTGTCCCGGATATGCAGTTAAAGCTGCGGCAGGGATTTGGAAGGGCAATCCGCACGGAGAACGATACCTGCGTGGTATCTATCCTTGACAGCCGGGCGGCCAGAGGCGGAAGATACCATGAGGCGGTGCTGGAGGCACTGCCAAGGTGCCGGATGACGGAAGATATTGGAGATGTGGAACGGTTTATCCGGGAGAGGAAAGGGATTGATTATTATATGTAAGATTGTGGTAAACGTCATTTGATCCTGTCTGTTTTGCTGAAAGGAGATAGCCATGGAAGAAAAAACGACCATTACTTTTCTTGCCTCAGAATGTGGGGAATTCCATGAGATGGGGGAAAGTATCGAATGTGATTCTTTAAAAGAAGCATTCCGGCATTATTTGAGATTTTGCCGCCGCTCGCCGCAGATGTGTCCGTCATTGGAATTTTCTTTGCATTACGCAGACAATCCCATTTATAACAATGCGGAGTATCCGCTGGTAACTGGCGAGAAAGGCAAGGAACTGCTGTCCTATGTTCCTTATTATGCGGCTCATCCGCTGGTACAGGAAGCAGTAAATGAGTTGGAAAAGCTGGAAAAACGGCAAAGGGAACGGGAAATAGAACGATAAAAACCGAAGCCCGGCATTTGTTGGTTTTGCTTGGGTTTCGGATGGATTGGTTGGTGGTATTGCTGAATAGCTTATTTCACATGGAGTGGGTATACTGTGTATAGCGTCAGAGAGGAGTGAAGACAATGAGACGTTACGAAGTAGGGACAGCAAAAGACGGTCCTGTCCGTTACTATTTCATCCGGGAAGCAGAAAGCCTGGAGATTGAGACGCTGACGGCAAAGTATCTGGTACATAAGACCAAAGGCAACCGCTCTCCCAATACCGTCCGGAGAGCAGCCTATGCCTTATGCTTCTATCTGGAGTATCTGAACGGGAAACAGATGAGTCCCACAGAACTTTACGGGTTGTCTTATGATGAGCAGTACCAGCTCTTCACCGGGTTCCTTACATGGATGAAAGAGAATTCCTATAAGGCCCCGGGTCAGAAGATCCCGAGGAACAAGACCTGCAATGCCTACTTAAGGGATGTGTTCCGATTTTACTTCTTCCTGGAACAGGAGCAGCCGGAGATCGGGAACCTGAAAGTCCTGTCCTACCAGCAGACGGTGGTAGCCAATGCTACGGGGAGCCGGAAGACGCTGAGATACCGATCCTTTAAAGGCTATCTGAAAGAGGAAGAGCGGGAGGTACGGGCGGCTACCAGGGAAGAAGTACTGGCTACTTTAAAAGCCTGCACGAACTGCAGGGACCAGCTGCTGATCCTGATGATCTCGGAACTGGGCTTCCGGCTGGGAGAGATCCTGGGGGTAGACTATACGAAAGATATCAACTATGAGACCCATGAAGTAAAAGTCCGCTTCCGCGCAGACAACGAGAATGAAGCCAGGGCAAAGAATGCGGAAGAGCGGAGGGGAAAGTTAAGTGACGACACTTTCCAGTTCCTGCTGCATTACATCAGCGAATACCGGGAACTGCTGCAGCACCAGACCTTCCTGTTTATTAATATCGCAGGGGATACCAGAGGAAAACCGCTGAAGGCGGCCTCTGTATATGATATGTTTGACCGGATGGAGAAAAAGACCGGAGTAAGGCTGACACCCCATATGATCCGGCGTTACTTCGGAAATCTCCGGTATGAGGCAGGATGGGCGCTGGAGCTGATCAGCTATGCCTACGGCCACCGCCATCTGGAGACGACCACGATCTACCTGGATATCATAGATGACCGGCTGATCGATGCAAGCAACCGGTTCTATGAAGAGACGAAAGATGTTTACGGGGCGGATGCCCTGCTGCACAGGAGGTGAGGGCCATGCAGGCTTATCGGCTGCATATCGCAGAACCGCAGGAAATTCGGCAGGAAGAAGAGAGAAGGAAACAGCTGCAGGAGGAACTGGAGAAGTGTAAGCAGGTCAAAGGAACCTTCCGCAATAAGATCTATCCCTTCCTTATAGACAGCGGCATCTGTCATCTGACGGAGATCGACTATCCCCTGCGGAAAAAATTTCAGGCCTATGCCAGACAGAACTTCCTGAAAAAACAGCAGAATATTATGATCAATGCTTTTGACCGGATCCGACAGCAGGCGGTATGGGAGGAACAGAAGACCCTGCCGGGAAGACAGAAATATAAATTGAAATATGAGAATGAACTGCTCTTCCTCAAATATCTGCCGGACCGGGAGATTGCAGAGAAGTACATTCTTGTCAGAAATGAAGATACTCTGATATGGGATTTTCGGTTTCCCTGTGCAGAAAAAATGAAACAGCAGGTCTTCCGAGCCATCTGTTCCATCTCTAGGGAGAAGAAGGATTCCTGGGAACGGAAACTTGCCTTGGCTGGGCTAAAGTGCCTGTATCAGTTTTGCATCCGTTCTGGAATTACAGATATTGAGATGATGGAACTGGAAGAAAAGGAAAAATTTGCGCAAGAGCTCAGGGGACAGCAGATTGCAGAGGAACCGAACAAAATCATGGCCGGCATTGTACCATGGATCCAGCGGCATGAATTCCTGGAGGCGAAAGAGATCCACTGGCGGGCAAATGTCTGGTATCTGGAGCGGATTCACATCTCAAAAGAGCGAATCAACCAGAGCAATCCGGCGGGCTGCATGGTCTTTGAAGATGTGAAAAACCGGGAGAACCGGGAACTGCTAAAGAAATATATGCGGTACCTGATCGCAGTGTCAGACCTTTCCGTCAGCAATGTCCGGGGAAAAAACATGTATGTGCGGAATTTCCTGAAATTTCTGGATGAAAAGGAAATGTCTGTGGCTGAACTTACAAAAGAGATCTTTGAGATCTATATCAACAGGATCCATGAAAAAGGGCTGGAACCGAAAAGCTTCAATGCAGAGCTGTTGGCGGTCACCCAGTTCTACAACTTCCTGCTGGTGCGGGGTGAAGTAAGCTCCATGCCCTATCAGCCCAACGAATACATACAGAAAAATTTTGACGTCCACCATGACCGAAGTGTAGAGGAAGACGTCAGTATGGAGATTATCTCGAAACTAAAATATTTTCCGGAACACCTACGGCTGATGTACCTGCATCTGTGGGGGATCGGCCTGCGGGCAAGCGAGGTGTGCGCCCTGAAAGGGGATGCCTATGAATGGGACGGCAGGGATGTCTGGATCCGGGTGTGGCAGACCAAGATGCGGAAATATAAGCGGGTGCCTATCCCGGAGATGTTATACCGGCTGATGAAAGTCTATATTAAAAAATATGACATCGGGGTAGAAGACTACCTGTTCCCCAGCAGCAAAGGGGAGGCGTTCCGTTATGGCACGTTACGCTCCCAGATGATACGTTGCTGTGAAGAAAATCAGATCCATGGCGGGGAGTACATCTTCCGATCTCACGATTACCGGCATAACGTGGCAACGGAATTTTACGACAGCGGCGTTCCCCTGTCCAGTGTCCGGGATTACCACGGACATACCTATGATGAGATGACCCTGCAGTATGTGGATCATATGCCGGAACGGGTAGAGATGGCGGCGAAAGCAGTGTTCCAGAATCCGGAGAATAATCTGGCGGCAGGGCTGCTGAAAGCATCCGGTCAAGAGAAAAAAGCGGTTAAAATAACAGAGGGAACATCAGCTGCCACTGTGGAAAGGAAGCAAGGTGAAAGGACATGAAGAACAAATATTTTATCCGGGAAATGCCATGCTATTCAAATGCAACATTGGAGCAAAGACAGCGGATCCCTCCGGGAGCATTTTACCATCTGAAAGCCCTGCCTACAGAAGGACTGAGGGGAGAATTTTACGAGTTTTTGAAGAGAAGAGGCAGGAAAGTGGAAGCGACAACCATGTATTCTGAAATCTGGAGATATAATGCAATTAGCACTTTCCTTGCCAAACGGGCAAAGCGAGTCCAGAGCCTTCAGGAGAGGGAACCAGAGGTATGGCTCAGGCAGCTACGGGCATGGATGCTGGAGGAAGGCTACCGGCTGACCGTGTCCGCTTTCAGTGAATACGGAAAGGAAAAGGTGCTGCCGTCCACGGTGATCCGTTATTTCCGGATGGTGATCTATGACCGGCTTCCGGAAGATGAGAGGGAGGAAACCGAAAAAGATATCTGGCGGCTGGATAAACTGGACATTCCAATAAAAGAGAATCTGATCCGCAATGACATGACACTCAACTTTACCCGGATACCACAGGAAAGGATCCGGGCAGAGGCAAAGAAAGGCATTTACCTGAACCTGCGTTCTGAGGCAATCGATACCATAAGAAAAGAAATCCATGCTATCCAGAGATTGGCAGGATATTTGGACGAGAAGCATCCGGGAATACAGTCCTGCCGGCAGATCGACAGGGAACTGCTGGAAGAATATCTGGTCTGGTTCCGCACAGAAATCCGGAAGAAAGACTACAGGGCAGAACTGACACGGCTCCGAAGTATCCTGGACAGTATCGGGAAAGTAAGTGAATGGCGGCATCTGCAGTTATTATTTTTAAATACGGATATCCCATCCACGCCCCAGACGGAGTTCCGGACGTACACAGACTGGGAGATCCAGAAGTTCAATGCGGCAGTGGCAAAGCTGGATATCCAGATCGCAAGGCTGCTGGTGATCCACCAGATGCTGGGAACCCGGATCTCCGATACCCTGACCCTGTGGACAGACTGCCTCTTCGAGCAGAAGCAGGTGCCCATGATCCGGATCCGGCAGATGAAGACCAATACTTACATCAAACCAATTAGCCGGGAATTGAAAGAACTTATTGAACTTTCGATTGCAGAGACAAAAAAGCGGTATGGAGAGACCAAATACATTTTTGTCCGGGAAGAAGATCCTACGAAACCCATGAAATACGGAACCCTGCAGACGAAGATCATGACGATGATTCAGAAAGAACAGCTGAAAGACGGGAACGGCAAACTCTTCGGGTTTAACACCCATATGTTCCGGCATTATTACGGCTCCAAGATCACAGAGATGGATCTGGATGATTGGACGCTGGCAAAACTGTTCGGCCACAGGAGCATCAAGAGCGTGAAATATTACCGGAGGATGAGCAACCACCGGCTGGCAGATGACACAAGGGCAGTCCGGGAGCAGAAGTCCCGGATCATCGCAGAACATTTGGAAGGATGGGGAGAGGAATATGAGCAAGTACGATAAAATGGTGGCTTGGAATACAGAGCGCAGCAAGGAGAAAATGGAAAAGGCGAAAAAGACTATCTGGGAGATGGTGGATCAAGAAGAAAAGGTGACGATTCCCAAACTGATGCAGAAGACAGGACTCTCCAGGGGATTCTTCTATAAGAATGCTTTTATCCGGAACGAACTGGATCAGGCTATGGAGCGCCAGGTAGGGATGCCGGATCCGAGGCGAAACGTCATCAACTATGCCATGGATCATCAGATCCAGAAACTAAAGAAGCAGATCGCAGAACTGGAGCAGAAGAATGAGAAATTGGAAGCGGAGAATAAGAAACTGAAGCGGGCGTTGGATCAGAGATCCGTGAACCTGCTGAAAAACTTATAAGAATAAGATTTTATTAAAGATGGAAACAATCTGATCGGCAGGCATGTGTAAGCATGTCTGTTGGTCGTTATAGAGATAGATTACAAATCGAGAGAAAAGAAACAGAGAAATTATTGCACATTAAAAATCTGAGAATTGCCGCTGATTTCAAAATGCATAAGAAAAAGGGAACAGAAGGCACAGTTAGGTATGGCGTGTCAGACGGCGGTTTTGGCGAAAGGGGGAGAGGGGCTAAAGTTTACTGACGAACCCACGGGGAATCTTGATGAAGATACGGCAATGTCAATTATGCAGATCCTGGAGGAAAGTGTGCGCCGGATGAAGAAATGTGCAGTTATTGTTACGCATTCTCATGAAATCGCAAAAAGAGCAGATGTGGTATTTCATTTGAAAAGAGGGGCGCTTCAGATTAAGAAAAAATAAACGTATGAGTCTGGAAAAAATATTTATCCGGAATCAATCCTCAAAGATTATATTTTCCCTATCAGGCAGATAAACGCTGATTTCCCGTATCAGAAGGACATTTATGATAAAAATGCAACTTGTTTTTGAAAAAAAGATGTAATAAAATAGCAATATGTTTTTGTAGTGAATCATGCTGTGTCCGTGGAAAGAGAAAAGGAGTTCCTATGAGAGAAGACATGAAATCAACGATTGCAGATACCTTTTCCCAGATGCTTGAAAAGGAAGATATAGATAAGATCACAGTGACCAAACTGATCAAAGAGTGCCACATCTCCCGGCAGACGTTTTATTACCATTTCCGGGATATTATGGATGTGCTGGACTGGACGTTCCGCCGTTCTACACAGGAGCTTGCACAGCGAAGTCTGGAGGCGGAAGACAGGGTGGAAGCGCTGACAACGTATGTATCCTTTGTCAGACAGAACCGGGCAAAGCTGGAAAAACTGCTCTATTCTCGCAGATGGATCCAGATTGAGGTCATGCTGACAGAATCGGTTATGGTCTATCTGACGGAACTGGCCCGCGGAAAAGGAAAGGATATCCCTCTCAGCGTTGACGACATGGAAGTGATGCTGAGATTTTATGCCAGCGGTATGGTGGGAGTTCTGCTTCATTATGTGGGAAAACCTCATCTGGACGAAAAGAAACTGGTGATTCAGATGGAGAAGATAATTACCGGAAAGATGTTCCCGGGAAATCATGGATAAATATTGAAAACAGATAATCATATTGAATAAATTATATTGAATAAGAAAAAGCGCTTCTTTTCACCGGAATACCGGTGGGAAGAAACGCTTTTTTCAATTACGGCAAACCAGCTCCGGCGTACGGAGCCCGAACAGCCTTTTGCAATTCCGGAATATGCCTTGCGTCATTTCCGGTCATTTTACAGTTCGATTTTTTTCATTCCTGCCGCTTCAATCAGAAGCGCAATTCCCATAATCACCAGATAAGCACACAGAATATAATTCAGCGCCAGCGCAGAGACAAAGGGAAGCAGAAGAAATACTACTGCCAGGATAATATTGAGCACTCCGCTGAAGGTCAGAGTTCCTGCATGGGGAATGCGGTAGTACCGGAGCCGTGACGCGAAGGAAAGCTTTTCTGCCCCGTTAAAGATCAGCAGAAAGGCCAGCATAAATGTAACGACCTGCACAGTCAGCTGAATCGGCATAACAAGAAGCATAATACCGATCAGCACGTTCAGTATACCGGATATGATCAGCATATAATCCCTGAAGTAATATGTCATAGACGCAAATGTAATAAAATGATAAATTCCGATCCCGATCACGGCAACTGCAGCCAGATACTGGATCACGGCAAAAATCCCAATCGGGAATACAGCGGTCAGTATGCCCGCAATAAGCAGCAGCGCTCCCAGGATCAGGTAGATTGTACGGATTCTTTTCCGCCCGTTGTTCCAGGCGTTAATCATTTCCTGTACATAGTCAAAATCTGAATCAAACCATCTCATCATTCATTGCCCCTTTCATAATATTGTATAATCTGCAGTTTTTCTGTATCGGATCCGGCTTTTATCCGCGAACCTGTCTGCCGTGATCCGGTAATTTCAATATAGCTGAGGAATGCGTTCACTGCCACTTATAATTTCTCTGCTCTGTCTTTACACTATTCGGAATGTGTCAGCTTTTTTTACAGATTTCCGGATTTGTCAGGACAGATCGGAAAAATTGAGAGTCGCACCGGAAAATAATATCTGCTATATAAAAAATGTAGGGTTTATAAAGCGGCGGAAAGGAGGATGTCTTTCCATGAATATTGATGATAGTGTATTTGCCATTAAATTATATGAGATGGAAGAGCAGTATGGAAAACTGCAGTGCAGGATCCGGATCTGTGAACAGGGCGGCAGAGATAAAATTCATTCCGAACTTCAGAAGGCCCGGGAAGAGTATAAGGAAAATACACTGCTGCTGGAAGAAAAGGCAAGGACATGCCGGTCTCAGGCTGTAAGCAGACTGTCTCAGGCACAGCTGGATTACAGACACAAGATCGGAGAGATCATGAAAAAACAGATTATCAGTGATCTCCATACCCAGGACAGCAGTCCGCAGGAAGATGAGGAAGAAGCAGACATGCTTTATGCAGAATTTGCCATGGATTTTGCTACGCTGGCTATGCAGCAGGCCCTGATTTCAGCGCTGACCGCGCTGGACGGGCAGAAATCCGCGGAAAATTCTGACAGGAAACAGAATGCGGAAGGTACAGATACAGAGACAGAACAAAAGAAAGGAGCAGATGTGGAATGCAGGAAGTGAAAAAACCGAAAAAGCCATTGATTTATTATTATGTAATCGTGCTTGCAGTTTTGCTGATCTTTAATTTCCTGTTTATGCCCTGGGCGGCGGAACGGAGAGTTACAGAGGTCGGATATGACAAATTTATTGAGATGACGGAAGAAAAAGACATAGGTCAGGTTGAAATCAATCAGGAGGACAATGAGATTGTCTTTACGGATAAGGATGGAGACGCTATTTACAAAACCGGGATGGTGGAGGATACGGATCTGACGCAGAGACTGTATGACTCCGGCGCCAAGTTTTCCGGTCAGATCGTAGAGCAGATGTCGCCGATTCTTTCCATTCTTCTTTCCTGGATCCTTCCGGTTGTGATTTTTATCGCCATCGGACAGTATATGTCCCGTAAGCTGATGAAGAAGGCGGGCGGCCCCAATTCCATGATATTCGGGAACGGGAAGAGCAATGCAAAAGTATATGTCAAGTCTTCAGAAGGCATCAAGTTTTCGGATGTGGCAGGAGAAGACGAGGCCAAGGAAAATCTTGCGGAAATCGTGGATTACCTGCATAATCCGGGAAAATACAGAGAAGTCGGCGCAACAGTGCCGAAAGGCATTCTCCTGGTAGGCCCTCCCGGAACCGGTAAGACTATGCTGGCAAAGGCAGTAGCCGGAGAGGCCAATGTGCCGTTTTTCTCCATGTCCGGTTCAGAATTCGTTGAAATGTTCGTCGGCATGGGCGCCTCCAAAGTCCGGGATCTGTTCAAGCAGGCCAAGGAAAAGGCTCCGTGTATCGTGTTTATTGACGAGATTGACGCCATCGGCCAGAAACGTGACGGCCGTGTAGGCGGCAATGATGAGCGGGAGCAGACGCTGAACCAGCTGCTTACGGAAATGGATGGATTTGAAACAAACAACGGTGTCATCATCCTGGCGGCGACAAACCGCCCCGAGTCTCTGGACCCGGCTCTTACCAGACCGGGACGGTTTGACCGGAGAGTTCCGGTGGAACTGCCGGATCTCAAAGGCCGTGAAGAAATTCTGAAGGTTCATGCAAAGAAGGTAAAACTTGACGAAACAGTGGATTTCAACAAGATCGCACGTATGGCTTCCGGAGCTTCCGGAGCAGAGCTGGCCAATATTGTAAATGAGGCAGCGCTGCGGGCGGTAAGAGAGAACCGGCGTTTCGTGACCCAGGCAGATCTGGAAGAGAGTATTGAAGTTGTTATTGCAGGATACCAGAAGAAAAACGCAATCCTTACCGATCAGGAGAAAAAAGTGGTCGCATACCACGAAATCGGGCATGCGCTTGTTGCGGCAAAACAGAGCAATTCCGCTCCGGTTCAGAAGATTACGATTGTGCCCCGTACGTCCGGTGCGCTGGGCTATACCATGCAGGTTGAGGAAGGAAATCATTATCTTATGAGCCAGGAGGAACTGGAGAATAAGATCGCTACCCTGACCGGAGGAAGAGCGGCAGAGGAGCTTGTGTTCCACTCTGCATCCACCGGAGCATCCAATGATATTGAACAGGCTACCAAACTTGCCCGTTCCATGATTACCCGGTACGGCATGAGCAAAGACTTTGACATGGTGGCCATGGAGACGGTGACCAACCAGTATCTGGGCGGGGACA
>OLNO01001515.1_pt1 | contig 18603 bp, 19 predicted proteins | sample 1672861 | NCBI WGS metagenome assembly OLNO01 (sample SAMEA3136731, study PRJEB25190) | human gut metagenome | reverse complement strand
TCTGCCGGAAGGGGACCAGATAGATGTACTTCCGGGCCATCAGCTGCCCCAGGTTCCGGGCCGAGGCGGCCAGCCCGTCGTTGGTAGAGGGAGCCAGCAGGATGGGGCGGCAGTTGCGCAGGTGGGCCTTGGCGGCCAGGGTGACGGTGGTGTCGGCGATGCCGCAGGCCAGCTTGCCCAGGGTGCTGCCGGTGCAGGGGGCGATGATCAGCAGGTCCAGCAGGCCCTTGGGGCCGATGGGCTCCGCCTCCTTCTGGGTGGCGATCACCCGGTGGTCGCAGATGCGCTCCATCTCCCGCATCAGGTCGTGGGCGGTGCCAAACCGGGTGTCGGTGTCTGCCACCACCTCAGAGACGATGGGGATGACATGGTCATACCGGGCCTTCACCGCCTCCAGGGCCTCCATGGCCCTGTGGTGGGTGCAGAAGGAGCCGCACACCGCGAATCCCACAGTTTTATGTTCCATATTGCAGCCTTCCTTTCCAGATATCACACGTCCAGCTCGTGGAGCATGTTGTAGATGGTGCTCCGAATGGCGCCGCCAGCGGTGACAGGGGCCACCTTGCCGGGGAGGGACAGGGCCCAGATCACCTGACGTCCCAGGCGGTCGGCGGCCTTGCGGTCCACCCCGCCGGGCTTGGAGGCCAGGTCGATGATGAGGCAGTCGGGCCGCAGATCTTTCAGTTCCGTCTCCCCCAGTACCGGGGCGGGGACGGTGTTGACCACCAGATCGTAGCCGCACAGCCAGCCGTCCAGACCGCCGATCTGCTCTGCGCCGTAGCCCTCGCTCTCCGCCAGAGCCAGCTGCTCATACCGCCGGGCGGCCACGCTGACCCGGGCTCCCAGGGCGGCGAAGCGCCGGGCCGCGGCCTGCCCAACCCGGCCGAAGCCGGTGATGAGCACCCGAGCCCCGTGGATGGTGACAGGCATCTGCTCCATAGCCAGCTGGACCGCCCCCTCCGCCGTGGGGACTGCGTTGGCCACCGCCAGCTCCTCCCGGGCGAAGTAGTCCCGAAGGATCAGCCCCCGGGCGTCAGCCATAGCGGCGGAGACCGGGTCTACCCGGCCGCCGCACAGGATCTGGGGGGGTGAGAGGGCATCCAGCAGAGAGGCCAGGGGAAGGGCAGAGCGGGTAAGGGGGGTGTTGACCATCCCCTCGGCCCCGGCCACCGGGAGAGGGAGGACCACGCAGTCTGCCCGGCCGATCCCGTCCAGCGAGTCGGCCAGGGTCAGGTTTTCCGTGGGCGTGACCACGCTGCCGCTCAGGGCGTAAGTATGGACGCGGTGGCCGTCCTCCGCCAGCAGGCGGGCCAGACAGGCTTGGCGCAGGTCCCCGCCCAGCACCCAGAAATTCAGTTCACGTTTCATGGCGTCAGCCTCCATTCTTTGCTGGTTCAGTCTATGACGGGGGAGAAAAGGGGGTTCCGGGGCCGAAGAGTGGCTGTCAGGGCCCACTTGCTGGGAAAGTAAAAAATGCGGAGCGGGGGGCGGCACTTTCCGTGGGCTTTCCCGGGGATTTTCTTTGCAATGCGGGGGTATTTTGCTATAATATACTATCTATTGGTATGGACAGATCCAAAATCTTCCGACATCCACGGGGGAGGGACCGCTCTCCCGCGGAGGCGAGGTGTGTGTTTGTACTTAAAAGCATTGGAGACCAGCACCTGCGCGCTGTGTCCATTTTACCCAGGCCGCCCGTCTGGCGCTCAGCGTTCTTCAGGAGGGGCGGACATTATCATCCAACAGATGGCGAGGCGCAGGAAATCACCGAAACGATGAAAGCCGCCGATCAAATGACATGGAGCGGTAAGATGAACAATATCCGAGCCGGTGCAATGGAAGTTGTAGACAAGGAGATCATATACACATAAAGTGAAGTGACAGCGGAACAATGCCCCTTTTATCGTATTTCTGAGGTGTTGGCTCACCCGACCCGATTTCTGGTGGCTGACAGCAGATGCAGAAATCCTATATGCTCTGACGCCAGACCGCATGGGGCCATGCCTGATTATCCCTGTTTGTTGAGTGTGGTATGCAGCCCATAAGAAGGTGCGTCTTTACTGGAAGGGCTGAGATAACAGTTCTTGGAAGAGACTGTATTCAAAAACTGATGCCAGCTATCCACATACCGCTCATACTGAGAGCGCTGCGTGTGTGTTTTGTCATGCCAGGTGCATTCCTGCGCCGTATAAAACTGGTTCCAGTAGTGATTTATAGAAACACCCCAGCGGGGTATCTTGGGATGTGGTTGCCCAGCCCTTGCGGTGGCTTCTGTCAGGCCCAAAGCGCACAGTACCTAAACCCGCAGTTCCCCGACTTCACAGACTGTTCTGTAGACGGATTATATGAGTGTGCCGCCCTGACCCAGTGGTTCTGGAGTCGAGCAGAAGAGGCTGGAGGGCGCTTTGACCGCCGCAATGGCTGCCCCAATTACCAGAAGACGTTGCGGGCGGTGCGGAGGGACTGAGCAAAACTATGATCTGATGGAATTGATACAGTCTTCTCTCATCAAATTCGTCAGTGCTGACGGCTTTGAGAGAGCCAGTCACAAAATACAGATTTCAGTCTGAGACAGAAAAATGGAATAAATAAAAAGTTACCGAGAACCGCAGCTCCGGGGTTCTCGGTAACTTTTTATTTGCCTTCATTTTTGAAAACTATTCTGCGACAGAGCCTTTTCTTTTGAAGCTGTCAATCGACCTGCTGGCGAAAGGCTCCGGAGGAGAAGGGCATGAAAGAAAACCATCTGGCTCTTTTCTGCAGAGTGAGTAAAAGGAGCCGAACATCCCTCACCTTTTGCTGTGCTTATTCTGACAGTGATACAGTGCTGAAGTTTGCGATTTGCTGCTCCATGGCAGTGAGACAAACGCATTGTTTCGCTCTTAACGACGGGCTGGATCATTTTTCTTCAAATATTTCGACACTGTACTATACAGCAGATCCATCTCAACAGGCTTCGAGATGTGAGCGTTCATTCCGGCCTCCAAAGCGTCACGCACATCCTGAGCAAACGCATTTGCCGTCATCGCAAAGATGGGGATGGATGCTGCGTCTGGATGAGCGAGCTTCCGAATTTCTCTCGCTGCCTCATAGCCATTCATCACCGGCATCTGTATGTCCATGAAAATTGCATCGTATGTTCCCGGCTCAGACTGATCGAACTCGTTGACCGCCTGAAGGCCGTCACACCTAAGTGTAAATGTGGCTCCCCACATCTGAAGCAGCTCTCCCAGTATCTCAGAATTGATCTCATTATCCTCTACCAGCAGGAAATGATAGCCGGACAAGTCACCAGGCTCCACCTCAACGGGCACATCCCGGCAGTATTGTTCCTGATCAGAGGGAAGATCAAATTCCAGTTCCACCTCAAACTTTGTCCCTTGACCCAGCTTGCTTTCTACTTGGATCGTGCCGCCCATCAAATCGACCAGTCCCTTGGTGATGCTCAATCCCAGGCCGGTCCCTTCCACCTTGGAGACCTTTTTGCTCCGGTTAAATGGTTCGAACAGTCGGTTGAGGAATTCATCACTGATGCCGATTCCGGTATCCTGAACTGTGAAGCGGTAGCGTACGCATCCGTGCCTCTCTACATTGATCTCCTCAACACGGAAGATGACCATACCGCCCTCCAATGTGAACTTGAAGGCATTGCTCAGAAGATTGATCAAGATCTGCTTGATTCTCAGCGCATCGCCGGTAAATTTGATATGCTGGAACACACTCGTCTCAATTTTGAAGCACAGGCCTATGTTTTCCGCCTGAGAGGTCATAATAGAGGATATATTTCCGATCAGCTCCTCAATATGGATCGTTTGAAGGTTCAGATGTATTTTAGACTGTTCGATCTGGCTCATATCCAGAATGTCATTGATCAGGCTGAGTAAATGCTGGGATGACACAGAGATCTTGTACAGATAATCCTTCAGTTTGTCGGTGTTATCCAGGTTCGCAAGGGCCAAGGTCGTCATACCAACGATCGCATTCATGGGCGTACGGATGTCGTGGCTCATCGAGGAGAGGAAATCACTTTTCACCTTACTCGCGTTTTCCGCTTCGCGCAGTGCTCTTTCAAGCTCTTCCTTTGCCTTTCGCTCCGCGTTCAAGACGTCCGTTACATCCGCCCGAATGAAGCAGACCCGTCCAAGCCGCAGATCGATGGCCGAAATGTGCATTTTTTTCGTTCGGATCTCACCGGCGGCATTGTACACAGAATAGATGAAGGAGTAGCTTCCCTGCCCCTTTAACCGTTCCAACATCGTGGCAGGATCCAGCATCTTTTCTACATATCCCTCTTCGCCCCAACCCTTCGCCAGTGTTCCTTCCACGACTTTCCGGATGCGCTCAGAATTACAGCCTGTCATCTCAGGGATATTGTCATCTCCACCGCTCACGATCTCATATTGGTCGGTAAGAAGATCCACATCCGCCACCAAGTCATATTTCGCAGAGGACAGCGTTAAAAATATCTTATCTCGTATCGTCTCCTTCGTGATGTCCGTCACAGTCAGGATACCAGTAATATCTCCTGTATCCGGCATCTCTACTAAACGCACCTTAAATTGGACATATCTTCCGGCACGCTGCTTCGGGAGGTCGATAAAGCAGGGCATGACGATTTCTCTGTCGCCGGCGGCATAGGCTCTTTGAGACGGTTCGTTCAAATATTTGGAGTAAAAGGTCTTTCGCTCCTCCTGATCGACGATCAGGGTCCCCAGCCCTGTGAAAAAATTTTCCCGCTCCGAACCAAACAGGGAAAGAAGGTCGGAGTCTGTGTGGTCCACGATCTCAAGGATCTGATTTTTTGTAATATTACAGTGTCCAAGAATCAAAGCATCCGGTCCGGCCAGTTGGTAGTGCTGGTAGATCTGCTCCTGATACTGCTGGCGCAGCTGCTCCCTGACCCTTTTTCTTCGGTCACATCGTGATAATCGGCATAGACCCTTACACAGTCGCCGTCGCACTGAATGACAGACACCTTGGTCTTGACCCAGATGTACTCCCCGTTTCCCTTTTGCAGGCGATACTCAAGCTCATATTTCTCGCGTTTTTCGCTGATACAGCGATCCAGATTCTCACGAACGAACGCCTGATCGTCCGGATACACGCCGGCAAGGGCGCTCTCCTGATACATGGCCCAGGCGTCCTCATGGCGCATACCCAGCATTTCTGAAAAGCCTTCTGAGAGATACTCCGGTTTGATGCTTCCGTCTACATCATGTCGGATCACGGCCATGCCGCCGGGAAGATATTTCACCGCAGTCTGAAAATACTGCTCCAGCCGCTCCTTTGCCCTGCGTTCTTTCAGTTCCTCAGTCGTATCGCGTACATATTTGATGTACGCCGGGGTCCCATTCCAGTCTGTTACCCGGGTCCTCGTCGTATAGGTCCTTCCGTTCAGTTCGTGGACTTCCACACCTTCCGATTGTGCAGACGCGCCTGAATACAGGGAGCAGAACTCACATGGTTCTGTTCTGCCGTGCAGCACCTCGTAGCATTTCCCGGCTGGGAAGGCGCTCTGTGCTCCGCCCCTGGATTTCAGGCTGTTGGCATACAGGAGGTCGTAGTTTTCCGAATCGATCACATAAATATCGTCCGCCGATTCACTGACAATGTGCTGAAACAGCTGGACCTCCGGAGATAGTCCGGAGAACAGCACCTGGAACTCCTCTCCCACCATCCATCCCACCAGATGACACCAGATCTGACGCCCGCCCTTGCTTTTCAGCCAGAAATGCGTGCTGAGCTCTGTATGCTCTTCCCGCGCCATGCGCAAGGCTTGTTCCACCTGCTCCCGGTCGCACTCGCAAACGATCTGCAGGGCGTTTCCACGGGTAAGCGCTTCAAATTCCGACCGATCGCCGCAGATCAGCTTTACAAGCGTATCAGAGCAATACTGAAACACAAATTTGTCCGTGGACCCGTCATAGACAGCAAGGCCTCCGTGGAGCGCATCGATCCCTCTGTTTTGATTCTGATTCATAAACGATCCTTCCTGCCTCTCAGTTTTCACGTCGGATGTGGAGTTTTTCAACGCGCATACCTCTGGACACAGAGCCACGCGCATCGTCTTTTTGTCGACCTGCTTACCGGCCGCTGAACCCACAGGAAAGCGTCAAAGGGAGGCTCACGGCAGGACCTCGTTGAATACCTGGTCGATCCGGCTGTGCAGCGTCTGCAAGGTCTTTTGTAAGTGCTGGTTCTCCGCTTTCAGATCCTGGATAAACAGCTGGCGCTTGATCTTCAGCCGCAGCAGCTCTGCATTCACAGGCTTCTGAAGAAAGTCTGACGCTCCGTTGGTAAAGCCCTCCAGTTCAATATCCACGCCCTCCAGGCTGGTCAGGAAGATCACGGATATATTGGACCAGTTTTCAGATTTTTTCAGCACCTTGAGCAGGTCCATGCCGCTGACGCCCGGCATCACCATATCCAGCAGGATCAGATTCAAATCTGGCGAACGCTGAAGCTCGCCCAGGGCCTCTACTCCAGTATTGGCGCTGACCACCTCAAATTCTGGCTCCAGCAGAGCCTTGACGATGGCCACACTGGTCACATCGTCGTCTACGATCATGATTTTTTTCATCCGCGTTCCTTCTTTCAACCGGTTTGTTCCGCTAGGAACTGGGTGATGCTCTGGGTGACCCTGCGGTACTCCTGGGTAAGTTGGCGTTGATAAGTTGTCAGCTCACTAGGGGGCACAGCGGTTCTGATCTGCTCCAGATATTCGGCAGACAGCTGGCGCAGCGGCTCGATACCCAGATTAGCAGTCAGGCCCTTCAACGTGTGAACATGGCGCTCCAACGCCTTCATGTCACGAATATCATAGGCATGGGCCAGGGCGCTGAAGGTCGGGTCCTGTGGAAATTTCAGGATAAAGCGCCTCAAAATCGACTCCATTCCTCCCAATCTGGCCACAGTTGCCGGTGCATCTACCCCGATTCGCTCCAGCAGTTCATGAAATTCCATACAGTGTCACTCGCTTTCTAACAATCGAGCTGCGCTCTCTTCGCAGAGCATTTGAACCCGATGTCTGCTCACAGTTTGTCTTTATCTAATTGTAACAGTATTTTTACGATCTGTATAGATAGGAAATCTCAAATTCTACAAAAAGTTACAGTATGTCTACAAGGGAGGAGACGAGATTGTTCTGCATAAAAATGATCCGGCCCTGTACGGAAGCGCACTCCACAGATCTAACTTAAGAGTATGGCATTGATAATTGAACAAGATATACCGGCCAAAGGCAAAAGGAGTATTGATTTTCAGATAAAATTATGTTGCACATATATCACCTATCACCGAGCTCATTTGCGCTTCTGATGATCTTAAGACAGTACAATATCTGGAAGGTCATGAAAACAGCAAAATAACAGCGGACTTTGCATTAAGGTGAAGTACAGTAAACCACATCACTTCCCTCGTGTTTACCGGAGAATGTTATAATTGATGTAAGCACCGAATGACCGTGAGGCTGTGCGGTGTGTTTTGCTGTCAGCCTTTCGGGTAAGCCTCCACGATACATCCCTCCATCTCCCGGTTGTGTCCCAGCACCCTGCGGAGCTTGGCCTCATCCAGCGGGCCGATGGAGCTGACGGTACGGAGGAGTTGGTTCAGGATGTTCCTGCTGCTGCGAACTTCATAGACCAGCGTTGGCATATCAACAGGAGGGGCTTCCTAGATGGCATCGCGGTTGATGCACTGCCGGATGAACCGCTTATGGGAGCCTCGCCTGCTTCTGTACTGGTCATTGAGACGGGAGAGCTCCTTGTTAGACGGACAGATGACGATCTGGTTGCTCGCCTCAAAAGATATGGCACCCAAGGATATGCAGGAGCTGCTGGACAAGGCAGCCTGCGGGGAGTAAAAGTGTTCCCCTGTTTCAGCCTGTAAGGTCAAAAACAAGGGAAACTATATAAGACTCAAACATTGATATTATAAGCGATTATCGCTCACTATGGGGATTTAAAACTGACTCTGCCTGGCTCAGACGATAACAAACAAATATTCGGTCCGGTCCTGGGGCTGAGATTCTAATTGAGAGGCTCGCAATTTTGGACGCAAAGTGCGCGCTGGCGCCGACTTTTACAACAGAGACGTTCCTCCATGAACTTTTGATGCGAAATGTCAATGACCATGCCAGTGAGAAGCATGTCCCCTTGCTGCTCGGAAAAGGAGCCATTCATCAACAGCCATACGACCTCCCCATCGGGACGAACTACACGATATTCTAAGCTGATCGTTGACTCCCTCTGTTTTATGGCGTTACGCAGCCGCTGCTCAATCCAGGGAATATCCGAGGGATGTACCAAGTGGATCGCTTGGTTATTTAATTTGTTGCGGAATGTCTCCCTTGTAAAGCCATGCAGAGCATAGTAGTGATCGTTCGCATAGATCAAGGTAAGATCCCGATCCGTTCTGGCACGGAAAATTCCGCCCATCGGACATTGAACGATGGACTCCAATTCAGCCTGCGCCTCCATTTGACCGGTGATGTCCAAGCATAGGCTGACCAGTACTGATGCGCCATTGGGTAAGACCGTCTGTACTCCTGTCTCTTTTACCCAGATATAGCCTTTGCCTCTGCACAGCATTCTATATGCCGTTGTATAGTTATTTCCAACGAGAAGGGCCTGTGCGATCTCTGCCTTTACATTTTCGCGGTCCTCTGGCCGAAGGCAATTGATCATGGTTTTCCCGACAGCGGCGATGAGATCCCTCTGGCTTGGATAATTCAAAAGAGACAGCATCTGTTCATCAATGTAATAGAGGGGGAAGCCCGGAGCATTATAAGTAATCATAATACCGCCGAACATACATTTGCTCAGCAAATCCAGCATTGCTTTTTCTATACAATGCTCAAGCTGTCTCTTCTCGTCAGGTTTATGAACGAAGCACTGCGAAGGGGCTGGCATTTTCAGATCACTCTTCATTCCCACATAACTCTCCCATATACATATTGAATAGGGCTCTCCTTACACTGCTGTTTTTTGAGAGACGGCACTTAATGCAGCCTGCCGGATCGTAGAGGTCAAAACTTTCATCTCAGCAAGGATCTCGTTGTATATCTCCGCACGGCATACGGACATATTATTGCATAAAGCTGTCTCTCTCTGATGTGAGTCCTGTTTCCACCGCAGAAACAAGACTTTGAGTTGATTGGAGCTTTGGGTATTGACGGGGTCCAGATAATGCCCCGCCAATTTCGAATCCCCGCGTGTCAGGGCACCCTCAAAAGCGTAGCGTATCCCGCGCTCTACCTGTGCGAAACTGGCTCCGTTCTGCTTGGCTATCTTTGCGTATAACGCACAGATCTTTCCGGAAAAATAGTAGGGATCTTTATCCATGAGTTCTAAAGCATCGTGAATATATATAAACCCTTTTGTATTGACCGGAATCCCTGCGCGCAGCAGAGTATCCGCGATTTCATCGTATATCATAATAAATATCCTTTCAATGATAGATTGCCCAGCCGTTCCTATGGGGGCCACGTACATTTCCTGGTTGACAAGCGCTGTCTTTTGCTTTAGTATTATCGATATACTTAAATACGCCGTTCGTGGTACATATGTCCATGTAACACGTTCAGCACCCTTAGCTTACAACAAATATCTTTGAAAGTTAACCAATTTTTACAAATTTCTTGTTATCCTCTTTTTGCGGGCAAGAGATTTGTGAGGCAGAAAATGGGGATTGTAGCGTCTGATAAGGAGGACCTCACATGAGCCTGGGAGATAGATTACGGCAGAGGAGACAGGAAATGGGCCTCACCAGGCCCCAGCTGGCGGCTAAAATATGCGTGACTCCCTCAGCGATTGCCAATTACGAAAATGGTATCAGCACCCCGAAACCTGATATCCTGATTTCCCTAATCAATGTGTTGGAGGTCGATGCCAATTATATTTACTCCGATTATCTTGGACATAGCCAAGTAAGAAATCTTTATGACCAGGACCTGAATGCGGAAGAAATTGATTCTATTCAAAAATATAAAAAGCTTTCGGAAGAGGGAAAGCGGCTCGTTCGGCTGATTATCAATGAGGAATATGCCCGAACTATTACCAAGAGTCAGCTTACCCTCCCCTGCTATCTGCCTGGTGTGCGTAAGCTCCACACCGGATTTCTCATGCAAACGAAATTGGGCAGCACGCACATCATGCAAAAAGATCTGCCTGACGGAACCGATTTTTGCTTTCAAATTCAAGTAGATCAATATCTGCCTGTCTTTCGAAAATTTGATATTCTGGCACTCCAGAGAAGACAGGCACGGCACAATGAGATGGGGCTGTTCTGTCTCAATGGCATTTACTATATCCGTACCCTTTTCCAGGAGAAGGGAGAGTGCCGTCTTCGATCTCTAAATGTAATTGATGAGGATATTTTGGTGAAAGAAGCGGATGAATTCCACTGTATTGGTACGGTCCTTGGCCAAGTAAATGCCGTTTTGGAAACTTAAATGAACCCTGCTTTCCGAATGTTTTTGGCGAAAAGAAGGGATCTTCGTTGTGAAAAGCCTTGGGGCTTTTACTTTTTATGCAGATTTTTGATATTAGTAAGAACTTGTAAAATATAAATATAAAATTTTGTATTTGGCCTAACACTACATAAATATAGACAATGGAAGCTCAAAAATTGCACCGCATAGACAAGAAAAAGCCCATCAAAAAGGCGCCCTCTACAAACAGGTATCCCCCATCTATAATGGAGCCATGAGGCAGCTAGAGGGCGGGAGATATATACTGAGTGGCGGCCTGTGAGGATGAGCGTGATGCCTAGGAGCAGATCTGCGACCTGTGCCGCGAGATTCTCACCGGGTTTAAGTCGGAGCACACCATCTCTGCCTTGTCCAGCGCCGGGGAGCTGGCCGCCGCGCTGGACGGCGGGGAGCGGTTTGAACTTCTTATATATGGATATCCTGATGGAGGCCGGACGGGAATGGAACTGGCCCGAGATCCGCGGGCAGAGAATGAACAGACCAGCATCCTCTTCATCGCCAGCAGCCAGGAATGCCTCAAGGACGGCTACTCCGTCCGCCCTATCCAGTACCTCTAGAAACCGGTGGACCGGGCGGAGCTGGCTCAGGCCCTGGAGACAAATCTCTGTCTGCACCACCGGCCGGACCGGGTGACCCTGCGGCTGGGCAGCAAGACATCGGTGCTGCCGCTGGATACCCTGCTCTATGCCAAAAGCCAGAGCCACGGCACGGTGGCCGCCTTTCCCAACGGCCAGCTGCGGAAGCACAGCAGTGCCGCCGCCACTGCCGCGCACAGCAGGAAAAAAGAAGCATTCATGATCGTATTCGCTTCACGGCGCAGTCCTCCTATCCTCTTTTGTTTGGTATGATTGTACCAAGATGCTGGGCAAGTCCTCATAGTTCCTTCTGGCAGCGACACCTATACCTTCTATATTTCCCTTGGAGCCAACCAGCGCCTGAACACTCCGTCACCTTCTCCTGGCGGGCCATAAGCGGCAGTGTCCAGGTGGAGGGCGGGGCAAAAAACGTGACCCTGGATGGTACTTTCGCGCTGGAAGTAACTGCTGACCGCAGCTCCTTACTGACGAAGGGCAACGGGACCTTTATGGTACAGGTCTACGACCTGGAAAACGCCCCCTTTGAAAACGGCGCCGACCGCTGGGAGCATAGGGTGACGGTGGAGGTGGACAATCTGGCGGTCTATGCCAAGAAAGCGATGGATACCGTTACTAAATAGAAAATTTCATGCCAGAGAAGCAGATGGGTGTATTTCCTGTCCTGCAGCTTTTTATAAAGTAAAGGGTGCTTCGCCCTCCGAAGTCTTATCTAGCCTTACCAGATTCCCCCCGCGCTGCTTGCAGCTCTTGCCATCAGCCACCCGGTCACAGTACCGGGGGGCCTTTTTCATTTTCGGAATGAAATATTTCCAGCACTAGTTACATCGACTGACCTGCTGGCTGTTCTGTTCGGAGTAAAGTGTCAGAACCAACGGCCGAAAATCCAGCAAACTACGCAGCCGGGACAGCCGTTTTTTCTGCGAAGGCAACTTTGTCGGGCCACAGACCCGTACGATATCGGCGTAAACTGCTCGCAAATTTTCGCACTGCTCGACCAATATTTATTTTTTGTTGAAATTATATTGACAATTTGTTGAGATATCATTATAATTACCCCATTACCAATGAGACACAGAAAAGGGGACTGACCATGCGTCAAGAGGAGGCGTTCGAGTTTCTCTGCCGTCTGGCCCAGGGGATTGCCAGTATGTTTGGCGACAGCTGTGAAACGGTAGTCCATGAGATGGAGGGTGAGCGGATGAAGAATCTGGTGATTTTCAATGGTCACGTCTCTGGACGCAGCGCCGGCTCCACGTTGAGTATTTATGGAAGGGATACCATCCAGGATGACCCGGAAGGGACCAGTCTGGATCAGGATTTCCTGAACCAGATGGTAGTGACCCCCAGCGGGAAGAATATCAAATCCTCTACTTTCCACCTGCGGGGCGAGGGGTACCATTATGCCCTTGGCATCAACTATGATGTCTCGGTGATGGGGGCGATGCGCCGCCTGCTGGAGAACTTTACCGAGTCCTCTGGCAGCCTATTGGACTCTATCTCAGAGGACCGCTCTGATTTGGATGCCATCTTCGATGCCTGCCAGGCCAAACTGGACAAGCCCATGTCTCAGATGCGCAAGGGCGACCGAATGGCGCTGGTGGCCCTGCTGAAAGAGAAGGGGATTTTCCACCTGCAGCGCAGCGTCCCCTATGTAGCCAAGCGTATGGGTGTATCCAAATATACGATTTACAACTACCTCAATGAGTTGGAGCACATTTAATGAAGCAGACCATAATGCTGGAGAAGGGGAGACGCCCATGACAATTGTAGAGGCCGCAGAAGTCCGCCAGCGGCTGACCATGCCTGTGTGTATCGACCTGATGCGCACCAGCCTGCGGGAGCTGGAGGCCGGGAATTACACCCAGCCGCTGCGCTCCATTGCCCTGCTGCCAGGCGGAGAGAAGTTTGGGTTTATGCCGGCCTGTTTGGGGGACTGCTTTGGAGCCAAAGTGCTTTCAGCGTTTCCCCAGAATGCGGGAACCAAATACCCATCCCACATCGGCTATGTGCTGCTATTTGAGGGAGAACACGGCAGCTTCCTGGGGATGGCCGACGCGGCGGTCATTACTGAGATCCGTACCGGCGCGGTCTCCGGCGTTGCCACCGACCTGCTGGCCCGGCCCGATGCCCACCGCCTAGCCATTATCGGGGCGGGAGCACAAGGACGGTCTCACTTGGCCGCCATGACCGTTGTGCGGGATATCCATTCCGTGACCGTCTATGATCAAAACACTCAGACGGCCCGCCGCTACTGTCAGGAGATGGAGGAAAAATTTGGTATTCCGGTCACCGCTGCAGACAGTGTCCGGGAGGCGGTATGCGACGCTGACATCGTCTGCACCGTAACGCCCAGTCGGGAGCCATATTTGGAGAGCGACTGGATCGCCCCCGGCACCCATATCAACGCCGTGGGCGCTTTCACGCCCACCACCCGAGAGGTCACCAGTACTCTGGTGGCCAAAGCCAGACTGTACGCCGATCAGGTGGAGGCCATGCGCAAGGAGTGCGGTGAATATCTGGTCCCCCTGCAGGAGGGACTGATCGGTCCGGACCACATTGTGGGCTCTCTGGGCGACGTGCTGCTGGGGCGTGTCCCGGGCCGGAGCAGCGGGGAAGAGATCACTCTGTTTGACGCACTGGGCCTGGCCGTGGAGGATGTGGCCTGTGTCAAGTATCTGTGCGGCGGAAGCCGCAGCTGAACGGCTGGCCCCATGACCCGACAACAATAAATTTATCTGAGGAAGAAGGAAACCGCCATGAAAAAATGCATTGCCCTGCTTCTGACCGGTGTGATGCTGCTGGGCCTCCTGTCCGGCTGCAACACCTACCAAAATGATGACAGCGCCTCCAGCGCCGGAAGCACCTCAAACACGGCAGATGGAGTCAGCGCCGACTTCACCATGGCCTACAATGGTGTGGTGACTCTGAACCCCATTATGAGCCAGAGCTCCAACGATTTTAATCTTTTCTATCTGACCCAGATCCAGTTGGTGCGTTTCTACGGCGATGAGCTGCAGTACGACGCTGCCGAGCGTTACGAGGTCAGCGATGACTATACCGTCTACACCTTCCACCTGCGGGACGGCCTGAAGTGGTCGGACGGCCAGGCGCTTACCGCCCACGATTTTGAGTACGGCGCCTACTGCCTGCTGAATCCCGACATGGGCAGCCCGGCGGCATACAGCTGGTTTGCCATCAAGAACGCCTCGGCCTATAATTCCCGCGAGATCACCGATTGGGCCGAGGTGGGCGTGAAAGCCCTGGACGACCTGACCCTGGAGATCACCCTGGAGCGGCCGCTCAACTCCTTTGACCGCACCATTGCTGTGCGCGGCCTGTACCCCCTGCGCCAGGATTTTGTGGAGCAGGTAGGCAGTCAGCAGCTGGGCTCATCGCCGGAGACCATGCTGTTCTCCGGCCCGTACATCATCACTGACTGGGTGCTGGAGAGCTCCATGGAGCTGAAAAAGAATGATCTCTACTGGGACAGTGCCAATTCCTTCCCCACCCAGAACCTGCACTTCATCGAGGTGGAGGATGACAACACCAAGGTGGCCATGTTCGAAAATGGCGAGGTGGACGCCATTGAGCAGATCTCCAGCCAGTATTTTGGACACCTGAATGAGTACCTGAACTCCTTTGTGGGCGGCGGCATTATGTTCCTGTGGATCAATCAACAGGGTACTAGTCCGGAGACCGCCGCACTGTTGAGCAATCAGAACTTTCGTCAGGCCCTGAACTATGGCTTCGACCGTTCCGCCACCGTCAATGCGGTAAACCCCGGTTACAAAGCCTATAACCGACTGGTGGACTCCAACTTTGCCGGTCCCGACGGCGGCAAGTTTGTGGATGAGTACCCGGTGGAAACGGTGCCTCTGTCCGGCGACGTGGATAAGGCCAAGGAGTATCTGGCCGCGGCCATGGAAGAGTTGGGCTACTCTGATGTCTCTCAGCTGCCCCAGCTGGAGCTGATCACCTGGGATACCTCGGAGCAGAAGCTGCTGCTGGAGACCATCATCGACCAGTGGAAGCAGAATTTGGGCCTGGAGAATATCCAGCTGACCCAGTATGTGATTGGCACTGCCATTGGCAGCTTCTACGACCTGAGTTATGATTTGTTTGCCATTACCTGGGAAACTGACGTGCTGCCCACCGACATTATGGAGGCCATGGTCACTGGCGGCGAGGTCAATTACGGCATCTGGAGCGATGCCCAGTTTGACTCCCTGGTGGAGCAGGCCATCAACGAGCTGGAGCCCGACAAGCAGGCGGAGCTCACCGCCCAGGCCGAGCAGATCTTCCTGGACAATGCGGCCATCCTGCCCCTGTATGAAAACGGCGTGACCGGCGCAGTGCAATCCTATGTGGAGGGCTTCCAGATGTCCGCCACCAGCTCCGGTTATCAGTTCAATCACCTGGTAGTACACAAGTAAACAAGTAGTTTTGCGCAGCGGGGAGCGCGGCGGCTTTTCAGGCCCCGTCTCCCCGCGTATCGTTCTTCGAAAGGAGACCCGCCTTGAAACGATATATTCTAAAGCGGCTGGTGATCTCGATCATCACCATCTGGCTCATTGCCACATGCAGCTTTTTTCTGCTCCATGCCCTGCCGGGGACCCCCTTCGGCACCACGCAGCTGATGAGCCAAGAGATGCGGGACAAGATGATGGCCTACTATGGGCTGGACCGCCCGCCCCTGGAGCAGTACCTGACCTTTCTGTCCAACCTGATTCGGGGTGATTTCGGCTACTCGCTGAAATATGTAGGGCAGTCGGTCAACGGCATCATTGCCCAGACCTTCCCGGTGTCGGCGCAGCTGGGGCTGCAGGCATATCTGCTCAGCTTCCCCATCGGGATCTTTTTCGGCATTATTGCCGCCCGGCGGCGGGGCCGTCCCCTGGACTATGCTCTGGTGGGCTTCTCCGTGCTGGGCGTGTCGGTGCCGGTATTTATTCTGGCATCCCTGCTGCAATATGTATTTGCCACCGAACTGGGGTGGTTCCCGGTGGCCCAGTGGAAGGGCTTTGCCTACACCATCCTGCCCACACTGACCCTGGCCATCGGCTCCATCGCCGGAAAAACCCGCAATATGCGCACGCTGATGCTGGAGGTCATTTCGGAGGACTACGTCAAGACTGCCAAGGCCAAGGGCCTCTCCTCTGCCCGGATCGTCTGGAGCCACCAGATCCGCAACGCCATCATCCCCATGATCCCCTCCCTGGGCATGGAGATCGTGACCATCCTGATGGGATCCTTTGTGGTGGAGCAGATTTTTGCCATCCCGGGTATCGGCGCGTATTTTGTCCAATCGATCCAGAGCCTGGACTACACCATGACCCTGGGCTTAACGGTATTCTTCGGTGTGTTTGTGGTCAGCGCCAACTTTGTGATCGATTTGATTTACGGCCTTGTGGACCCGCGGATCCGGGTTGCGAAATGAGGTGCATTCAATGAACAAACCCGCTTCCTCTCTGACCGAGCAGGATTTTGTCCGTCTGCCCGCTGACCGAAGCATGGCCGACGCCATAGTGCGCCCCAGTGTCAGCTACTGGCGGGACGTGCTGCGCCGTATTCGGTCCGACAAAGTCGCCATAGTCAGTCTGACCTTCCTTGTCATCATCATCCTGATGGCCATTTTTGCCCCCATACTTTCTCCTTACGGCTATGAGACCACCGATCTGCTCCACACCAACCAGCCTCCCAGTGCCGAGCACTGGTTCGGCACCGACGCCGGAGGCCGGGATCTGTGGACCCGGGTCTGGGTGGGGGCACGGATCTCCCTGATTATCGGTCTGGGCGGCGCCATTGTGCCCCAGATCATCGGCATCTTTTTGGGCGGCCTGTCCGGCTTTTTCGGCGGCTGGGTGGATATGCTCATCATGCGCATCATTGACGTGGGCGTGTGCATCCCATCGCTGGTGTATGTGACCCTGATTATGCTCTGGCTGGACGCGGGCCCCGTGGCCATCATCATCGCCATTGCCATTACGGGTTGGATGGACTCGGCCCGCGTCGTCCGGGGCCGGATGCTCCAGTTTAAAAACCGGGAGTTTGTCCTGGCTGCCAGCACTCTGGGGGCCTCCCCCATCCGCATTATTTTCCGGCACATCCTGCCCAATATCCTGGGCCAGCAGGTGGTCAACATCTCCTCTGCCATCCCGGCGGCCATTTTCCTGGAGGCATACCTGAGCTTTATCGGCCTGGGCATCAAATCCCCCATGACGTCCTGGGGTCAGCTGTGCCAGGTGGGCTCGGAGTTTTACCGCCTCTACCCCTACCAGCTGTTTATTCCCGGCGTGTTTATCAGCGTGACCATTTTGGCATTTTATCTGTTCGGCAACTGTCTGCGCGATGCGCTGGACCCCCATCTGAGGGACTAAAGGAGGCACCTTATGACGAACCATCTTTTGGACGTGCAGGACCTGCATGTCTCCTTTGACACCCACGCCGGCGAAGTCCAGGCGGTACGGGGCGTCAGCTTCTGGCTGGATGCGGGTGAGACGCTGAGCATTGTGGGCGAGTCCGGCTGCGGCAAGTCGGTGACCATCCAAACCATTATGAAGCTGCTGCCCTCCCCTCCATCCCAAATCAAGTCGGGCGCCATCACCTACCAGGGCACCGACATCACCCATTTGAGCGACAAAGCTATGGAGTCCTACCGGGGCAAGGAATTTTCCATGATTTTTCAGGATTCTATGACCAGCCTGAACCCAACCATGCGGGTGGGACGGCAGATGTGCGAGGGTATTTTGCGCCATCAGAGGGTGTCCCGCCAGGAGGCCCAGCAGATTTCGGCAGAGCTGCTGGGGCAGGTGGGCCTGCCCAACCCGGAGCTGGTGGCAAAGCGCTACCCCCATACCATGTCCGGTGGTCAGCGTCAACGGGTCATGATTGCCATGGCTATGGCCTGCAATCCCAAGATTCTCTTTGCCGACGAGCCCACCACCGCCCTGGACGTCACCATACAGGCCCAGATCCTGACCCTGCTGCGCAAGCTCAACCGGGAGCAGGGCATGGCCATACTCTTCATCAGCCACGATCTCCACGTGGTCCGCAAGCTGTGCGAGCGGGTCATCGTCATGCAGGGGGGGCATCTGGTAGAGGAGGGCCGGGTGGAGGACATCTTCCGGGCCCCCAAAATGGACTATACCAAGCGGCTTATTTCTGCCATCCCCACCAGGGAGCGAAAGCTGACTTAAAGGATCAAGGAAGGGAGGTTCACAGCATGGAGACAGAGCCGGTACTGGAGGTGCGCAACCTCAACAGCTATTACAGCATGGGCCGCTCCATTTTCGGACGCAAGACTGCCCGGAAGCAGGTTCTCCATGATGTGACCTTCCACATCGACCACGGGGAGATCCTGGGACTGGTGGGGGAGTCGGGCTGCGGCAAGACCACCCTCTCCCGGACCATCCTTGGCATGCTGGACGACTATGGCGGAGACTATGACGGGGAGATCATCCACCATTCCGAGCGGCCCCAGATGGTTTTCCAGGACCCCTTCAGCAGCCTGAATCCAGC
>OLNO01001511.1_pt1 | contig 18622 bp, 20 predicted proteins | sample 1672861 | NCBI WGS metagenome assembly OLNO01 (sample SAMEA3136731, study PRJEB25190) | human gut metagenome | reverse complement strand
CAATCGGAAACAGGTTCGGATTTTTCTTGTTTGGTGGGCGCGGGTGGATTCGAACAACTATTTTTTCGGTCTGTCTGTTCCTTCCGTGTCAGAAAATGCAGCATTCAAGCCGATTTTCGGGCACGGCATGGAACGCGCGATGCACCACTGGAACAGCTCGAACGTTAAAAGTGGGTTGCAAAGTGGGTTATTTTTCGGGGCCCGGCGCGTACTCGGACAGCACACCGGAGACAGCCTGCGCGGTGGCGTCATCGCGGCCGGTAACAGCGTGGGAGTACCAGCCGTAGGTGTCCATGCTTTTGCTGTGGCCCACGATGCGGCGCAGCTGGGCGGGCGGCACGGCGTCCTCGATCATGCTCACAAAGGTGTGCCGCAGCTCGTACAGGCTGACCGGCGGGTCGATGCCGTTGCAGCGCTGGTAGACCTTCCAGTAGTTGTACAGGCTTTGCTGGTTGGACAGCAGAAACAGCGGGTCATCGTCCCGCAAGGGGCGCTCCTCTTCCTGCGTGCGCTGCTGCAGCTGGGCGCGGATCTCGGCCACAGCCAGAGGGTGCAGCACCACGGTGCGGATGGCGTTCTCGTTCTTGCCGCTGGTCTCTTCGTTCTGGCGGTTGATGGCCCGCCCGATGTGCACCCGGTCACCATCCAGATCGCCCACGCGCAGGCCCAGCAGCTCACCAGGGCGCAAGCCGGTCATGACCGCGATGCGGTAGGCGTGCACGTTCTCGTCCGGCTCCACCTTTCCACGCACCACGCGGGTGTCGGTGGAAAGCAGAATGCGCATGCTGTCCGGCTGCAGGATCTTCCGACCCTTCAGGCGGGCACCCTTCGGCACGGTCAGATCCTCGTCCTCCGGGCGCAGTGCTGTGTACTTGTGCTGACGCGCCCATTTGACAAAAGCCACCTCCACGCCTCGGATGCCCTGCAGCGTTTTGCGGGACAGGTTGCCCCGGCTCTTGCGCTTGCTGTCCGGATTCAGACAGCCTTCCTTATAGGAGCGGTTCAGCACGTCCTGTAGCATGCCGGTGGTCAGGTCGCCGATGCGCCGCGCACCGATCACCGGCAGGATGTAGTTGCGCCCGAACTTCTCCACCTGCTCGATGTTGCTGGTGCCACCCGTGGCTTTGACCGAAATCATGTACTCGGCCCACACGTCTGCGCAGCGTTTTGTGGTGCTGCTGATGCCCTCGTCCAGCCAGACGTCCGCCTTGCGGTTCGCTTCGCGCTGGCCTGTCCGGCCGGGCTTAGTGCTGGTAAAGGTGCGGCGCACGCCGTCCTTCTGAACCTTGATCTGCCAGCGGTTCTGGTTCGGCAGCCAGACCGCTGTATTCGTTCGCAATCCCATAAAAATACACCTCCATGGGTACACTTTGACAAGCCTGCCCGGAGGTGGTACAATAACAGTTGCTTAGGCTGGTATTGTTCCTCGTGAGCAAGCCACTCTTTGACGCCCTACCGGTTGCCGCCGGTGGGGCGTTTTTGTTTATACATCTTCTAAGGAATTACTTTCGGCAAGGGCAAAAAGCTCTGCGCTCGCCTCGCCGAGCTCTGTTTTTTGCGCATCACTCATGTATTGCAGAAACGGAACAAATGCCTGGTGGTATTTTTCTGCCCAACCTTTCTTTGCCTTTGTTGTTTTCAAGCTCCTGATTTTAACACTGTATTTTTCCGCTGTGCGGTGAATGATCTCATTCACCGCCGCTTCCCGGAATACAGGATTCTGATATTTCTTCAGATCAGCAGTTGCGCTCACTGGTGCACCATACCTTTTGCATTTTTCCAGTTCCAGCAGTCGCCCAACGCAAAAGTCGTATCTCATAAAGAACGTGGCCGGGTCTGTTGTTGTTTCAAGGATTCTTGCACTCTCTCGCGCCTGTTTTAGGAACTGCGGAGCCAGAATCTTTGCGTTTTTCCGAGAATCAACCAGATCCATCTCACCCATCCATTCAGGGTTGGGTGTATAAATTTGCTTTGCATCATCAGAATCTTCGGCATCGCCTTGCAGATACCCGTCTTTGATGCCCTTTGCAGTTCCGTGGATCATGCTGAAAATCGAGAGTGCAACCCAAAAGACGACAACGCCGCAAACGAAAGACATCCCAAGTCCACAAGATGCTGATGCGATAAAGAACCCAAGACATCCAACCGCAAGACTGATAAAAACAAACTTTATCGGAACATTCAGGCCAGTCTTTCCGGAGGGCATCTTTGACGCAGCTCCTCCAATCGCTCCTGCTCCACGGAAAACGGCATCAATGCTCTTGTGTACTGTTTTATTGCCAGAATGCTTCCGGTGCCATTCTTTGCGGCCATAGGGAGAAAGTTTTTTACCCATATAATTCCTCCTCGGTTAAGTTTTCATTTTCCTTGTAATAGTAGTAAGCACGCCGGACATATTCCTCCGTCGTGTCCAGGATCTCCGCAATCTCATCGGCATCACGGCCCTGCTTCAACAGTTCAAACAAGACCTGTTTCGGAATAGCATGCCGGATATACCAGTGATCTGCCCGCACCTCATGCCGCTCCACAATATCAAACGGAGTGGCCATGGAATAAAATCCGCCATACAGGCAATGGCCGAGCTCATGCCCGATGCGTGCCTGCTCTTCTGCATAGGTACAGGGCTTAGAATTGTCTAGCCCGATATAACACGCCCCATTGACTTCCGTTGACATACTGCCAATGATCGGCATTGGATAGCGCAAGACTTCCACATGATTTTCGGCCGCAACTTTATAAAAGTCAGCCCTTGTTCCCATTTGCATCCCGCTCCTTTATGAACCGGACAAACTGCTTGACCTCTTCATACTGGGCATCTGTCACGGGGCCGCCGCCAAAGAGAGCAAACTTAATATCATCCTCCGAAACCCCACCGGCACGCCCGGCGGGGCTTTTTTGTTCGCCGATCAGGTCATTCACCGACACTCCGAAGTAGGCCGCAACCTTCGCGAGGGTATCGCCAGAAGGAACAGCCCCTGTATTCTTCCATTTCGTGACGGTCGAGTTGCTCAGACCAATTTCTTTTGCGGCACGGCTGCAGCTCACGCCCTTTTCTTGGCACAGTTCACTGTATACGTCATAAAACACAATTTTCAACGCCCCTTTTTGTGCAGAGCGCCAAATCTAACCAAATTCAGAAAATTCCATTGACTTTCTAACCAAATTCAGATATCATAGTGTCACAGTTGAATCCGGTTAGCAAACAAGCCCGGAATCAACTGAATGGCTCAGGCTAGAATTTGCGCTGGATAATTGTTAGCACCATCATCTTACCGCAAATTCTAACCAAAGTCAAGTTTTTAAGTTGAAGGAGGTTAGAATTGTATGCCTGCACAATGGACAGGTGAGCTTGTTGGAAAAATGCACAACGCCGGTGTCACCGGCAAAGAGCTGGCCGCACAGCTGGGAAAGAACCCAAAATACATTTCCCAGGTGCTGAACGGCCACTACGAGCCCAAGAAGGCAGAGCGCGAATTCAACGCTGCACTCTCCGCCATCATTGAAGGCCGTCAGGAAAAGGAGGTCTGACCCATGGTAAAGAAACAGTTTCTGAAACTCCGGCGGCTGGCCGAAGATCAGGACATCACCACGGATGAGCTGGCCGCAAAGGCGGGCATCGTGCCCCGCACGCTGCGCAAGCGCTTTGCCGCGCCGGAGAGCTGCGGCACATGGAACTGGGAAGAGATCGACGGCATCTGCCGCGCGCTGCACATCCCGCAGGAGCAGATCGGGGAGTATTTCTTCCCGAAGTTTGAGAAAGGAGCATGAACATGAAGATTAAATCCACCGTTTTGCAGGTGCTGGCAGCCGCCAGTCTGGGCGCAGGCCTGCTGTATGCTATGGGCATCGAGGGCGGGGCTCAGCTGGGCGGCACGATCACCGACGGCGAGTTCACCACCGCCATGGTGCTCATTCTGGCTGCCCTTGCCCTGATGCGCATCAGCTTTGCCGTGCAGGACGCCGATGAGCGGGCCCACCGGAAAGTCCACAAGGAGCCCCAGAACACCGTGAAGGGCAAGCGGAAGGTGGGGTAATCCCATGGCTGACTGCGTCAACAACGTCCCGTGGTACACCGTGTGGGACGCCAAGACCGGCGACCTGCTGGCCAGCGGCACGGCTGCCATGTGTGCCCGGCGGCTGGGCTACGCCAGCGCAAATTCTTTTGCCGCTTCCGTCTGCCACTGGTTCAAGGACGGCAGGCAGCACGTCAAGTACATTTGCCAGAGGGAGCTCATCCCGCGCAGCGAGGTGGACAGCCTGCCACGCAAAACAAAAAGGCCCGTCCGTGTTCGCAGCACGGACGAGCCCAAGGGTGATGGAATTTGCAAGCCCCATCACCCCGAAGAATAACACACTTTGGAGGTTTTTACAAGCATGAAAGGTATTCTGATCGAACCGGGCCGCGCCCCGGAACCGGCAAATCTGCCGGACACCCTCTCCGCTATGGAGGCCCGGCTTGGCGGCACGGTGGAGCATTACATCTTCCCGCGCACCCCGGCGGTGCTGTTCTTCCGCACGGCGGGCCAGCCGGTCAACCGTGTGGTGCGCGGCCAGCCCCTGTGCGGCACCATCTTCTGCTATGGCTGGCGTGGCGGCGACATCAAGCCGCTGTCCGGTGCCCTGCAGGCCGAGATGCTGGACCGCCTGAAGGAAACGGAGGTGCGGGTATGATCATCAGCCAGAACAGCAACGATGTTTACTACGCCTATACCCGTGGGCGCTTCTGGCGCTGGGACGGATCCGCACGGGTCTGGAAGGAAAGCCATCTGCTGGCCCAGAAGTTCGACAAGGCCAAGGCAGCTGAAAAGCATCTGACCCCGGAAGCGTTTCTGACCGGCGATGAGTTCATCCCCATGGACGACTACGAGCTTCCGCAGTCGATGCTGACGGCCCTCAGGGATGCCAAGCCCTGCAAAAATGCCCCCATCGACCCAGTGGAAGAGGATTCTTCCTCGGGTGTTCCTGCTCCCTGCATCTGCTCTACCTGCACCTGTGGCGGGTGCAAAGAAGAATGCTTCGGAAACTGCCACAGCTGTGGTCACCCCGTGCAGGAGTGCAACAGCTACCAAACCGAGGGCGAAAAGCATTTGACTCCCACTCACTCTGCGGATGTTACCGAGCTGGTCGGCAATATCCCCGCCGCCCCCAGCTTTGACTTTTCTCCCTTGGGGGAGCTGTCCGGGCAGGCTGCAGAGGCTGACCATCAGTTTGATCTGCACTACGGCACCGCACAGGATGAATACCTCATCTCCTGCATCTATCTGGCCCGGGTGCACGCCCTGACGGCCAAGGCTGGCCGCTACGGCGGCGGTACATGGACAAAGTGGTACGAGAGCAAGGGTTTGAGCCATGGCAGCGCCACAAAGATGGTGCAGAACGGCGACGCTTTTAAATCGTCAACTGTTGACGAATTAAAATGCCTGCCGGAGCTGACCCGCAAGGACCTGAACCTGATTGCCCGCTCTGGCTGCGCCGAGCAGCTCACCGCAGCCGCCGGGGACAGCCAGCGGGTGCAGGATCTGCTGGCCCAGCTCAAAGCCGAAAAATCCCGCGCCGATGCCGCAGAAGCGCATCTGGAAGCCGCCCACGCCGACATCAACGGCCTGACCGAACGTGCCCAAAAGGCCGAATCCGAACGGGACAAGGCCCGCGCCGACCAGCTGAGCACCGCCAAAGACTGCAACCGGCTGGGCCTGAAGGTCTCGCAGGAAAAAGACCGGGCAGACAAAGCCGAGGCCCGGGAGGAAGAGGCCTGGAAGCTGCAGAGCAAGGCCGAAACCCGGGCGCAGGAGGCCGAGAAGCAGCTGGAGGGGTCCCGGCAGATGGCCGAAGCGGCCAAGCTCCGGGGCGACAAGCTCAAGGCCGAGAATGATGCACTCAAGAAGCAGCCCATCACTGCGGTGGTGGACAAGGAAGAGGTGGAGCGTCAGGCCAGGGAAATGGCCGCCGAGATGACCGCCGACCTGCGGGCACAGCTGGAACAGGCTTCTTCCGGCACCGAACAGGATGCCCACAGCTCCTATGACAACGTACTTTTGGCCGACCGTTCTTTCCAGAACATCGGCAAAATGGTGATTCCGTCCCTCCGCAAGCTGCCGCAGGAGCAGCGGGAAGCCGTCGCCAATCAGCTCATCCGTACACTGGGACAAATTCAAGGGGAGGTATCACAATGTCTGTAAAGATCACGGCGCTGGAAGCCGAAAACGTCAAGCGCATCAAGGCGGTTGCGCTCACCCCTGCCCCCACCGGGCTCACTCTCGTGGGCGGCAACAACAATCAGGGCAAGACCAGTGTGCTGGACGCGCTGGCGTGGGCGCTGGGCGGGAAGCGCTTCCGTCCCACTGCCGCACAGCGGGACGGGGCGGTCGCCCCGGCGCACCTCAAAGTCACTCTGTCCAATGGCGTGGTGGTGGAGCGCAAGGGCAAAAATGCCAGCCTAACCGTCACCGACCCCACGGGCCGCCGCAGCGGCCAGCAGCTGCTCAACGCCTTTGTGGAGCCGCTGGCCCTCGACCTGCCCCGCTTCATGGACGCCAGCGACAAGGAAAAGGCTGACATCCTGCTGCGCATCATCGGCATTGGGGCCGAGCTGCACACCCGGGATCTGGAGATCAAGGGCCTGTACGACAAGCGCACCTTCACCGGTCAGCTGGCCGCCCAGAAAAAGCACTTTGCCGAGGAAATGATCTCCTACCCGGAAGCCCCGGACGAGCCGGTGAGCGCCTCCGAGCTCATCCGCCAGCAGCAGGAGATTCTGGCCCGCAACGGAGAGAACCAGCGCAAGCGGACGCAGCTGGCCCAGCTCTCGGATTTGCTTGAACGGCAGAAAAAGGTCGTTGCAGACCTTGAGTTTCAGCTGACTGGCGAAAAGCAGCGGCTGGTGACCATGCAGGCCGATGTAAAAATCGCCCAGACTGCTGCTGAAGATCTTCAGGACGAATCCACCGCCGAACTGGAAGCGTCCATCCGAGATGTGGAAGAGACCAACCGCAAGGTGCGTGCCAACCTCGAAAAAGCCCGCGCCAAGGACGAGGCCGCCCAGTACGCCAGCGACTACGACAAGCTGACCGGCCAGATCGAGGACAAGCGTGCCGACCGCATGGCCCTGCTGAACGGCGCAGACCTGCCGCTGCCGGGGCTGAGCGTGGAGGACGGCGTCCTTACTTACAAAGGCAAGCACTGGCGGGATATGTCCGGCAGTGACCAGCTGCGGGTGGCCGCCGCCATCGTGCGCCGGCTGAACCCGGACTGCGGCTTTGTTCTGCTGGACAAGCTGGAGCAGATGGACCTGACCACCCTGCAGGAGTTTTCCGCCTGGCTGGAAGCAGAGCACCTGCAGGCCATTGCTACCCGCGTTTCCACCGGCAGTGAGTGCCAGATCATCATTGAGGACGGCATGGTCAAGGACGCCGTGCCGCCCGAAGAGAAGCCCCAGCCCAGGAGCTGGACGAAAGGAGCGTTTTAAATGAGCAAGTATTCTGTGACCACCGGCGTGCAGACCGCGCCGGTCAAAACCGTGCTCTACGGGCCGGAGGGCATTGGCAAATCCACCTTTGCCTCCCATTTTCCGGATCCGGTGTTCATCGACACCGAGGGCGGTACCAAGCGGCTGAATGTGGCCCGCCTGCCCCAGCCCACCAGCTGGGCGATGCTGCTGGACGAGGTGGCCGAGGTGCGCAAAGGCAGTGTGCCCTGCGGCACGCTGGTCATCGACACCGCCGACTGGGCAGAGCGCCTGTGCATCCAGGCGGTGTGCGCCCGTGCCAAGGTCAACGGCATCGAGGATTTTGGCTACGGCAAGGGCTACACCTACGTCAAGGAGGAGTTCAGCAAGCTGCTGGATGCCCTGGAAGAGGTGCTGAACGCCGGCCACAATGTGGTGGTGCTGGCCCATGCCGCCATCACCAAGTTTGAGCAGCCGGACGCCGTGGGCAACTACGACCGCTGGAGCATGAAGACCTCCAAACAGGTGGCCCCGCTGCTGCGGGAGTGGTGCGACATGCTGTTGTTCGCCAACTACAAGACCGTGGTGGAAAAGGCGGGCAGCAGTCCATCCGCCAAAAACAAGGCCAGCGGCGGCCGCCGGGTCATGTACACCACCCATCACCCCTGCTGGGACGCCAAGAACCGCTTTGGCCTGCCGGAAGAAGTGCCCTTTGAGTACACCAGCATTGCCGCCTGCATTTCCGGTTGCAACACTGAGAACAGGGCAGTTCTTGGCTCTCCCTCTGGGAGAGCTGGCACGGCGCAGGCCGTGACTGAGAGGGCGAGCCAGCCGGATGCCGACATCCTGCCCAGCCCCGCACCGCAGCCGGAACCGCCCCGCGAGGAAGTGCCGCCCGCCCTGCTCACGCCGGACCTGATCGCGTTGGGTGTGCCGGAAAAGCTGGCCCCGCTCATGAGCGCCAACAACGTCACCCCGGAGGAGCTGCAGGCTGTGGTGGGCAAGCGGGGCTACTTCCCGGAGGATATGCCCATCAAGGACTACCCCATGGATTTTGTGGAGGGCTGCCTGATCGCCGCATGGCCGCAGGTGCTGCAGATGGTTCTGGACAGCCGTGACCTGCCGTTTTAACGTACATTAAATAAAGGAGAAGCATTATGAACGAGATGAACAACGAAGGTTTCGCTTTGGGTTGGGATGACGAGTTTACCAACGAGCAGCAGGAATTCGTGCTGCTGCCGGAGGGCGAGTACCCCTTTGAAGTGACCCAGATGGAGCGTGCCCGCTATGAGGGCGGGGCCAAGCTGCCGCCCTGCTCCATGGCAAAACTGACCCTGCGCATTTATGGCGGGGCCAAGGGCGACACCACCGTGACCCACCGCCTGTACCTGCATACCAAGACCCAGGGTCTGCTGGGCGCGTTCTTTGAGAGCATCGGCCAGTGCAAGCGGGGCGAAACCTTCCGCCCCCGCTGGAACGAGGTGGTAGGTGCCAAGGGCATCTGCAAGCTGGGCGTCCGGGAGTACACCAAACAGAGCGGCCCTCACGCCGGTGAGACCGGCCAGAGCAACGAGGTGCAGCGCTTCCTGCCGCCCCCGGCACCCAAGGCGGCACCCTCGCAGGGCTGGACGCAGGGGGCATTCTGATGGGGCAGGAACTGAGACCCTACCAGCAGCAGGCCCGTGACCGCATCCACGCCGAGTGGGACGCCGGCCACACCCGCACCCTGCTGGTGCTGCCCACCGGCACCGGCAAAACCATTGTGTTTGCGTCGGTGGCTGCCGATCAGGTACGTGCCGGCGACCGGGTGCTCATTCTGGCGCACCGGGGCGAGCTGCTGGAACAGGCTGCCGACAAGCTGCAGCGTTCCACCGGCCTTGTCAGCGCCGTGGAAAAGGCCGAATCCACCTGCCTGGACAGCTGGTTCCGGGTGGTGGTGGGCAGCGTGCAGACCCTGCAGCGCACCGCCCGGCTGGAACGCTTCCCGCAGGATTATTTCGGCACCATCATCATCGACGAGGCCCACCACGCCATCACCGACGGTTACCGCCGCATCCTGGACTACTTCAGCGGGGCCAAGGTGCTTGGCGTCACCGCCACGCCGGACCGCGGCGACATGCGCAATCTGGGCGAGGTGTTCGACAGCCTGGCCTTTGAGTACAAGCTGACCGACGCCATCAAGGAGGGCTATCTGTGCAAGATCATGGCCCAGACCATCCCGCTGCAGCTGGATATTACATCCGTGACCATGAGCGGCGGCGACTACGCCGTGGGCGACCTGGGCACAGCCCTTGATCCGTATTTGGAGCAGATCGCCGCCGAAATGGCTCGGCGCTGCAAGAGCCGCAAAACGGTGGTGTTCCTGCCGCTGATCAAGACCAGCCAGAAGTTCCGGGACCTGCTGAACACCTACGGCTTCCGGGCTGCCGAGGTCAACGGCCAGAGCGACGACCGCAGGCAGGTGCTGGCCGACTTCGACGCCGGCAAATACAATGTGCTGTGCAACTCCATGCTGCTCACCGAGGGCTGGGACTGCCCGTCTGTGGACTGCGTGGTGGTGCTGCGGCCCACCAAGGTGCGCAGCCTGTACAGCCAGATGGTGGGGCGCGGCACCCGGCTCTCCCCCGGCAAGACCGACCTGCTGTTGCTGGATTTCCTGTGGATGACCGACAAGCACGAGCTGTGCCGCCCGGCAGACCTGGTCTGTGAGGACCGCACTGTGGCCCGCCAGATGACCGAGCATCTGGCCGAGACCGGCTGCCCGGAGGACATCGAGGAGGCCGCCGCCCAGGCCAGCGAGGACGTGGTGGCCCAGCGGGAAGAAGCCCTTGCCAAGCAGCTGGAAGAGCAGCGCCGTAAAAAGGCAAAACTGGTGGACCCGCTGCAGTACGAAATGAGCATTCAGGCCGAAGATCTGGCCGGGTATGTGCCCGCCTTTGGCTGGGAGGCCGGTCCGCCCAGCGAGCAACAGACCGCCGCGCTGGAAAAGCTGGGCATCCTGCCGGACGCAGTGGAATCCGCCGGCAAGGCCGCCCTGCTGCTGGACCGCCTGAACAAGCGCCGGGACGAGGGCCTGACCACGCCCAAACAGATCCGCTGTCTGGAAAAGTACGGGTTCCAGCATGTGGGCACCTGGAGCTTTGAGGCCGCCCGCCACATGATCGATCGCATAGCGGCTCAGGGCTGGCGCGGCGTGCCCAAGGGCGTGAACCCCCGCACCTATACCCCCGCTGCGGAGCCGCCTGCTGCAGACAGTCCTTTTGATTTTGGATGGTAACGTGAATGGACAATGCGAATGAACTCAAAGAAGCGCTGGATTTTCTCAGCCCGTCCGCCCTGACCTACGACGAATGGATCCTGGTGGGCATGGGCCTGAAGGAAGCCGGCCTGCCCGTGGAAGCATGGGAACAGTGGAGCGCCCGGGACGGGGGCCGCTACCACAAAGGCGAGTGCGCCAAGAAGTGGGCCAGTTTCCACGGCGGCGGGGGCAGCCCCGTCACGGCCAGCAGTATCTTTCAGCTGGCCTATTCCAGCGGATGGAGAGGCCCTGCCGGCCATGCACTGGACTGGAACGACGACATCTCCGCCGGGACGAACCACACAGACGGCCAGCTGGTAGACCCCCGTTGGGTGGAAGCCCACGATCTCGCCCTGCCGGAACAGTGGGACCCTGTGGACCAGCTCAGGCGCTACCTGCAGGCCCTGTTTGAAGAGGACGAGTATGTGGCCTATGTCACCGAGAGTTTCATGGCCGACGACAAACGCCGCCCGGCCAAGGGCAGCTGGACCCGCACCGCCGGGCAGCTCCTTGCCGAACTGGGCACCTGCGGCGGGGATCTCGGCAAGGTGCTGGGCGACTGGGACCCGGAGGTGGGTGCCTGGATCTGCTTCAACCCCGTGGACGGCACCGGCCGCAAGGACGCCAACGTCACCGCCTACCGCTACGCCCTTGTGGAGTGCGATAACATGGAGCTGGGCAAGCAGCAGGCCATCATCAAGCAGCTGGAGCTGCCCTGCGCCGCGCTGGTGTACTCCGGCGGCAAGAGCGTCCACGCCATCGTCAAGGTGGACGCCCCGGACTATGCCGAGTACCGCAAGCGGGTGGATTACCTCTACGCTGCCTGCCAGAAAAACGGCCTGACCCTCGACCAGCAGAACCGCAACCCCAGCCGCCTGAGCCGGATGCCCGGCATCCTGCGCGGCGACAAGCGGCAGGTGCTTCTGGAGACCAATTTCGGCAAGAGCTGCTGGGACGAGTGGGTGGACTGGCTGGAAGCCGAGACCGACGACCTACCGGACACCGAGAACCTCGCCGCCGACTGGGAGCACCTGCCCCCGCTGGCAGACCCGCTCATCTTCGGGGTGCTGCGCAAAGGGCACAAGATGCTTCTGGCGGGCCCCAGCAAGGCCGGCAAGAGCTTTGCCCTCATCGAGCTGTGCATCGCCATTGCCGAGGGCAAGCCGTGGCTGGGCCAGTTCTCCTGCGCCCAGGGCAAGGTGCTGTACATCAATCTGGAGCTGGATCGGGCCTCCTGCCTGCACCGCTTCAAGGATGTGTACACCGCCATGGGCCTGCCGCCGGAGCACCTGAAAAACATTGATATCTGGAACCTGCGCGGTGCGTCCGTGCCCATGGACAAGCTGGCCCCCAAGCTCATCCGCCGGGCCCAGAAAAAGGGCTACATGGCCGTGGTGCTGGACCCCATTTATAAGGTAATCACCGGCGACGAGAACAGCGCCGACCAGATGGCCAAGTTCTGCAACCAGTTTGACCTTGTGTGCCGCGCACTGGACTGCGCCGTGATCTACTGCCATCACCACAGCAAAGGTGCCCAGGGCGGCAAGCGCAGCATGGACCGTGCGTCCGGTTCCGGCGTGTTCGCCCGTGACCCGGACGCCATGCTGGACATGACCGAGCTGACGCCCACCGACGCCATCCGGGAGCAGCTGCGCAACAAGGCAGCTTGTCGGGTCATCAAGGCCATGCTGGACAAGCGCGGCCATGCGGACGCCTACGGCCCGGACGATACCCTCAGCAAGAGCCGGATGCTGGCCGTGGCCAAGGAGTGCCTGGGCCTGGCCGACCTGCGGGCCATTGACGCCGAAGTCGCCGCCGCCCAGAAGCAGGCCGACGGCATGACTGCCTGGCGCATCGAGGGCACGCTCCGCGAGTTCGCCCGCTTTGACCCGGTGAACCTCTGGTTTGACTACCCGGTGCACAAGCCGGACAGCGGTCTGCTGGAAGATCTCCAGCCGGACGGTGATTTCCGCACCCTGGGCAGCCGCGGTGCCGCCAAGCGCTGGGGCGACAAAGGCAAGGTTACCAAGGACAAAAAAGCTGAGCTGGACACCGCCTTTGAAGCCTGCACCATGGACGGCGAGGTGACCGTCTATGCTCTGGCCGAATACATGGACCTAAAGCCCCGCACCGTCAAGACCCGCCTGAAGGATGACGGGCGGTTCTGGATCGACGGTGAGAAAGTTGGACGCAAGGAACCCGGCAGCAACGGTTAAACGATTTGTAATTTTTGCAATTACAGTTTGTTGTAAAAATGCAGTGATAGCCGCTATTTTGCACGACACGAAAAACTGCAATTTTGCAGTTATAGCCGCTATGACTGCAGATTTTGCAGTGCAACATAGCCTATATATAATAGCTAAAACTGCAACTGCAATTGTGATGGGGTTTCCCGAAGGATGGGGCGACCACAGCCCCCATCCATTCGGAGACCCTCCCCATCACGTTGGCGAACTGAAAAAAAGAAAAACGAGGTGAACCCCATGTACACGCAATTCTTTATCCCCATGCAGCCGCCCACCACCACCCACAACGCAAAGCAGCTGCACGCTTACATGAAGGGCGGGCAGCCCCACGCGGTGCTCCACGACAGCCCGGAGCTGAAAGCCGCCCGCGCCAAGCTCCATGCGTATCTCGCACCCCATGCGCCCAAAGCGCCCATCCCAGCAGGCCAGCCGGTACGGCTGCTGGTCAAGTGGTGCTTTCCCACCGAGGGCAAGCGCCGCAGCGGCGAGTGGCGCACCAGCAAACCCGACACCGACAACCTGGAAAAGGCCCTCAAGGACGAGATGACCCGACTGCACTTCTGGGCGGATGACGCGCAGGTGTGCAGCGAGATCGTGGAGAAGTTCTGGTCGGATCCCTGCGGGGTGTTCGTCCGGGTGGAGGAAGTTTGATGACCTACGAAGAGAAAAAGGCCTGGCTCTGGCGGTACCGGTCGGCCAAGCGGTTCGAGCGGCTGCGGCTGGACGAGCTGGCCACGCTGGAGGCCGAAGCCATGCACACCACCCAGCGCTATTCCGCCATACCGGGCGGCGGGGGCGACGGTCAGGCACTGCCCCGCGCGGTGGAGCGCATCGAGGAAGCCCGGCAGGCTGCCGAAGCGCAGTCCACTGTGTGCGACGCCATCCGCGCCGAGCTGATGGACGTGTTCAGTCAGCTGGACAACGAGGTGGATTTCATGATCCTGTTCCGCCGGTACGTCCTGCTGGAGGACTGGGACAAGATCGCCGTTTACGTCCGGTTGTCCCGCAGCCAGATGTTCCAGCATCACAGCGCCGCCGTCCGCCAGTTGGACATCAAAAGTCCGGAGCAAACCGGAGCAGACCGGACTTGATAACACTGTCAACCTCTGCTAAAATTTAAAATGCAATAGCCCGCAGGAAAGGTCCCTTACTCCCTTCCCCCTGCGGGCTTTGTGCTGCCCGGCTGCGACAGGGGAACACCTATCCGACCAACAAGCCTGAATGTACCAGCCGGGCACCCTTTGCATATTTCAGCCGTCCCATTCCGGGGCGGCTTTTGTTTTACCTGAACCATGAGAGGTGGTGACGTGTCCAACGAGAAGAATCTTATCCCGTTCAACAAGCGAACGGAGAGCGAACAGAGAGAGATCGCCCAGCAGGGCGGCATTGCGTCCGGCAAGGCACGCCGCCGCAAACGCAGCATGAAGGAAGCCGCCGACTATTACCTCAGCCTGCCGGAGACCGACCGCCGCCGGGTGAACGCCCTGCTGCGGGATGAGGTGGACCCGGAGGACGTGGACAACCAGATGAGCGTGGTCATGGGCATGGCCGAAGCCGCCAAGCGCGGCGATGCCCGCGCCGCCGGGGTGCTGTTGAAGATGCTGGGCGAGGAAGTCCCGCAGGAGGATCCCGGTGCCGACACGCTGAAAAATGCCCGCAAGCTGCTGGGAGGTGTGGACAGTGCCATTGACTGAGTTCCAACAGGAGTTCCTGCGCAACTGCAACCACCGCTGGAACATCAAGACCGGGGCCACCCGCTCCGGCAAGACCTACCTGGACTGCGCCGTCACCATCCCGAAGCGCATCTGCGCGGCCCGGGACGAGGGCCTGCTGGTCATGCTGGGCAACACCCTGGGCACGCTGGAACGCAACGTGCTGGAGCCCATGCGGGCCCTCTGGGGGGCGGAGCTGGTGGGCGTCGTGCGCACCTCGGCTGCCGGCAATGTCGTGCAGCTGTTTGGCCGCAAGGTGTATGTGCTGGGCGCTGACAACAAAAAGCATATTGCCCGCATTCAGGGCGCTGCCTTCGAGTATGCCTACGGTGACGAGATCACCACCTGGGACGAGGGCGTCTTTCAGATGCTCAAGAGCCGCCTTTCCTGCCCGCACAGCCATTTTGACGGCACCTGCAACCCGGATAACCCCCAGCACTGGTTCAAGCGGTTCCTCGACAGTGATGCTGACATTTACTGTCAGGCCTACACCATCGACGACAACCCCACCCTGCCGCCGGAGTTCGTGGCGCAGCTGAAAAAAGAATATGCCGGCACGGTGTACTACAACCGGTTTATTCTCGGCCAGTGGGCAGCGGCAGGCGGCATCATCTACCGCCCGTTTGCGGACAGCATCGCCGCCGACGACAAGCGCTTCCTCTGGCCTGCAGACAAGCCCTGCAAGCCGTGGCGCGTCCACATCGGGGTGGACTTTGGCGGCAACGGCTCCCAGCACGCCTTCGTGGCCACCGGCATCCTGCCGTACTACGCGGGCGTCGTGGGGCTGGCTTCCGCCCGCATCGACCCAAAACATCAGGATGCCGACTACCTCGCCGCGCAGCTCATCACCTTCTGCACGGCGGTGTTTGCAAAGTACGGAGAGATACACTACCTGTTCTGCGACAGCGCGGAGCAGACGCTGATCAACCACATCCGTGCTCGGCTGCGGGCCAGCAAACTCTTCTGGCTGGCCGACCGGGTGAACAACTCTGCCAAGATCACCATCCTTGACCGCATCCGCCTGACGTCCATCCTCATGGGCGGCGGGCGGTTCTGGTATATGCCCGAAGCTGCCACCCTGCGGGACGCCCTTGCATCGGCTCTGTGGAGCCAGAAGCACCCCGGCATCGACGAGCGCCTGGATGACGGCACCACCGACATTGACACACTGGATGCGTTCGAGTACACCATTGAGCGCGACTACAGGAGACTGACTGCAAGATGAACGTCATTGCTTTTATCGAATACCTGAACAAAACGAACAAAACGAAGAATCTGCAGCTGGATCCGTCCTACTACAGCCGCATTGAAACGTGGCGGCAGTGGTGGCAGGGCAACGTGCCCGGCGTGCACAACATCCGCATCCGGCGTGAGGACGGTGACCACACCCGCCGCCGGGCTTCGCTGCGGATGCCCAAGCACGTCTGTGAGGACTGGGCGAACCTGCTGCTCAACGATCAGACCACCTTCCAGATCGGGGACGCCGCCACCGCTGCCTATCTGCTGGGCAGCGACGAGCAGCAGACCGGCGGGCTTTTGCGGCAGCTGCATTTCTGGCCCAACGCCAACCAACTGGTGGAAAAGGCCTACTGGTCCGGCACCGGCGCGTTCGTGTTGAGCGTGGAGGGCGTCCGGGGCAAAAACGGTACGCTGGAAGCGGACCCGGATGCCCGCATCCGGCTGGACTACGACCCAGCGTCCTGCATCCTCCCGCTGCGGGTGGAGCGGGGCGTGGTCACCGAAGCGGCGTTTATCTCCGAGTGCCTTATGGACGGCAAGCCCTGCGCCTATCTGCAGACCCACACGGTCAGCGGCACGCAGCGCACCGTCCGCAACGAGTGGTTTGCCATTTCCGAGGGACCGGACGGCGCGCCGGTGTTCACCCCGCGCAAGGCCCCGCCGGGCATGGTGGAGAGCCTGACCGTGGACGGTTCCCCGGCATGGTTTGCCCTGTTCAGCCCGGCGGCGCTCAAGAACATTGACACCGGCATGGGACTGGGCATGAGCGTCTTTGCAGAGGCGCTGGACGCCGCCCAGGGCGTGGATCTGGCTTTCGACAACTACCGGCAGGATCTCTATCTCGGCGGCAAGAAGATTTTCTACGACCGCAGCCTGTGCAAGGTGGTCATTGGCGATGACGGCAAGCCCCGGTACATCCCGCCCGACGACCTGAGCACCCAGCAGTTCTACTCCCTGCCGGGGAGGGACGGCAGTCTGGATCAGTCCCCGGAGTGGCACGAGTACAACCCCGACCTGCGCACCGAGCAGAACCACCAGGCGGTGCAGGACATGCTGAACCTGATGAGCTTCAAGTGCGGGCTGGGCTGCCATCGCTACAGCTTCGAGCACGGCACCGTGGCCACCGCCACCGAGTATACCGGCAGCCGTCAGGACCTTGTGCAGAACGCCAACAAGAACCAGATCCCCATTGAGAACGCGCTGATCGGCATCTTGCGGGCCATCCTGTGGGCGGCAAAGAACCTGCTGGGCGCGGACGTGAACCCGGACACCAGCATTTCTGTCAACTGGGATGACAGCTATATCATCAGTCAGCAGGAGCGCACCGCACAGCTGCGGGAGGACGCACTGGCGGGCCTTGTGCCCCGCTGCCGTTACCTTGCCGCTCGCTACGGCCTGAGCGAGGACGAAGCCCACCGGTGGACGGAGGAAGCCAAAGCCGACAGCCAGACGGACGAAGCCCTCACCTTTGGCGGGGGTGCCTGATGCTGCCGCCGTCTACCCTCGACCGCATGCCGGACGCCTTTGTGGAGCTCTGGCAGGGCGTCGAGGACGAGATCCTGAAGGACATTGCCCGGCGGATATCCAAGACCGGCACTCTGCCCACCACGGCAAACTGGCAGCTGTGGCGCTACCAGCAGACCGAAGCACTGCGGGCCGATGTGGTCAAGCTGCTGGCAAAGTACAGCGGCAAGAGTGATGCAGCCATCCGCAAGCTGTTACAGCAGGCCGCCACCGAAGCCATGGAGCGGGAGGACGCCATCTATTACCACTATGGAATGGAACCGACGCCCTTTGAAGAGAGCGCCGCGCTGAACAATCTGCTGGACGCCGGAGCACGCCAGACAGCTGGCACCTGGAAGAACCTGACCGTCACCACGGCCAACACCGTGACAGGCCAGTTTGAACGCACCCTGGACGCCGCATGGGCCAAGGTGAGCACCGGTGCCTTCGACTACAAAACCGCCGTCAAACAGGCCGTGGACAGCCTTGCAGACGGCATGAAGTTCGTCACCTACCCGACCGGCCATCAGGACAGCATCGAGGTGGCCGCACGGCGTGCCATCCTCACCGGTGTCAACCAGACCGCAGGCAAGCTGCAGGTGGCCCGCGCCGACGAGATGGGCGTGGAGTTCTTCGAGACCACCGCCCACGGCGGTGCGCGTCCTTCCCACGCCGAGTGGCAGGGCAGGCAGTTCCACCGGGGCGGCGCTGTGGACTACATGGGCAAGCATTACCCGGACTTCGAGGCTGCCACCGGCTACGGCACCGGCGCAGGGCTTTGCGGCTGGAACTGCCGCCACACCTTTTTTGCGGTGTTCCCGGAGCTTGGCGACCCGCCCCAATGGACACAGGAGCAGCTGCGGGAGCTGAATGCCCGGAACATCGAGTGGAACGGCAAAAAATACACCGCCTATGAGATATCCCAGATGCAGCGTGTCCGGGAGCGGAACGTCCGCCGCTGGAAAAAGCGGTATCTGGCCGAGGACGCCGCCGGGCTGGACCCCACCGACGCCGCTGTGCGGCTGCGAGCCGCCCGGCAGAGCCTTGCAGAGTTCACGCAGGCCACGGGTGGCCGTGTGGACAGCGCCCGCACCAGCGTGCCGAAGTTTGGCCGGAGCGAGGGCAGCAGGGCAAGCGCAAAATCTCAGGCGCATCACACCGACTGGCTCAAGTCTATCAA
>OLNO01001508.1_pt1 | contig 18650 bp, 9 predicted proteins | sample 1672861 | NCBI WGS metagenome assembly OLNO01 (sample SAMEA3136731, study PRJEB25190) | human gut metagenome | reverse complement strand
GATGAAAAAGAGGGGATATATGCTGATGAAGCGGCAAAGCTTTGGGTCAAATTCAGGAATGATTTTGAAAATATCGCCGACCACATGAACGGTGACGTTATCAAGGAGCTTGGCAAGGCTGACATGGATTTTGATGAGAAAATTCTTGACAGCGAAAAGAAGAATGCGTCTGACCTTTTGTATTTCTCCAAAATGATATATATGCTCACATATTTTCTTGACGGCAAGGAGATAAACGATCTTCTTACAACGCTTATCAGCAAGTTTGATAACATCAAGGAGTTTTTGAAGATAATGAAAAGCTCTGCTGTTGATGTTGAGTGTGAGCTTACGGCTGGCTACAAGCTGTTCAATGACAGCCAGAGGATAACCAACGAGCTTTTTATCGTAAAGAACATTGCTTCCATGAGAAAGCCTGCGGCTTCGGCGAAGCTTACGATGTTCCGTGACGCACTGACTATACTCGGTATAGACGACAATATCACGGACGATAGGATAAGCGAGATTTTAAAACTTAAAGAAAAAGGCAAGGGCATACATGGTCTGAGGAATTTCATAACAAACAATGTTATCGAGTCCTCTCGGTTTGTATACCTTATCAAGTATGCGAACGCTCAGAAGATAAGAGAAGTGGCTGAGAATGAGAAAGTTGTCATGTTTGTTCTTGGGGGTATCCCTGACACGCAGATAGAGCGTTATTACAAGAGTTGTGTGGAATTTCCTGACATGAACAGTTCTTTGGAAGTAAAGCGCAGTGAGCTTGCGAGAATGATAAAGAACATCAGCTTTGATGATTTCAAAAATGTGAAACAGCAGGCAAAGGGCAGAGAAAACGTGGCTAAGGAGAGGGCAAAGGCTGTTATCGGGCTTTATCTTACGGTCATGTATCTGCTGGTGAAAAATCTTGTAAATGTCAATGCAAGGTATGTTATTGCGATACACTGCCTTGAACGTGATTTTGGGCTGTATAAGGAAATAATTCCTGAGTTGGCTTCAAAGAACTTGAAAAATGACTACAGGATACTTTCACAGACGCTTTGTGAACTTTGTGATAAGTCGCCGAATTTGTTCTTGAAAAAGAACGAGCGGCTGCGCAAGTGCGTTGAAGTTGATATCAATAATGCAGACAGCAGCATGACAAGAAAATACCGCAACTGTATTGCTCATCTTACTGTAGTTCGTGAACTGAAAGAATACATAGGAGATATTCGTACAGTGGATTCTTACTTCTCCATTTATCATTATGTTATGCAGCGCTGTATCACGAAAAGGGAAGATGACACAAAGCAAGAAGAGAAAATAAAGTATGAGGACGATCTTTTAAAAAATCACGGCTATACGAAAGACTTTGTAAAGGCTCTCAACTCGCCGTTTGGATACAACATTCCGAGGTTTAAAAATCTTTCAATTGAGCAGTTGTTTGACAGAAATGAATATCTTACTGAAAAGTAGCGTGGTGTAGATACCGCCGCTCTCTTGGGGGACAGGTGGCGGCGGTGATATTCATTCTTGTAAAAGATGTTGTGGATATTCTGTTTGATTTGTTTTTTGGAAAGAAGAAGTAGGACAAGTGAAAATCAGAGCGCTGTATGCAATGTGGTGCGGATATCTACAAACGCTTAGCAGCATAAAACTGATGAAACTCCTTAAAAAGCTGAATATTTTTCGATTTTCTACCTCATCAGCGTCATTAGGGGAATAGTCCCAATCGTCTGTAGAAGCGATAACAACAGTATCGTTCTTAAAGTCAACTATAGCGCCAACACCATATGTAGTGATAAGCTGAGTTTTTCTTATATCTCCAACGGAGATCTTTTTGTCTGAATTTTGGTTTAGGCATTTAATTGCCCCCTATCTTTTGGTAAAATAAATATTTGCGTTTGGCTCAACATTTCGTACAGAATTAAGTATGGTAGGAATATCTGAGCCGTTTTGATTATCTGCGCTTCTGAACAAAGCAATATCTTCATTATGATAATCGGTAAAAACTAATTTGTTTGGAAGCCGCTCTGTCAGAGTGGCCCAACAATCAAGGTAATAATCGAGCCATTCTTCTGCATAATCTCTTATTCTAGGCTCGATACTTTCGACACGTTCAAGCATGGTTCGTTTTATCTGCTCTATATCTTTATCATCAGCATTTTTTCGACGATGGCAGCAAAAATCCTGTCCTCACACAGAAGATCGTGGACAGCGTATCGAGGCTTTCTGAGAAGGATCAGAAACTTGTGTTGGAGATTTCGGAGAGGTTGGGGAAAGATTGAATCGATAAAGTGCCTTAATGCTAGTCATAAGGCACTTTTGCTATGTGGAGCATACAAAAATAGAGTTACGCTTTTCGGTTCCTCAAAGCATAACTCTACTTTTTTAGGTAATACAAAAACTCCCCCTGCGGCGTTAAGTTCTGATAATAAAAAAAGCCATGACGGACGACGCCCGTCACGGCGAGTGACTGGTCGAGGTGACGGGACTTGAACCCACGGCCTCTGCGTCCCGAACGCAGCGCTCTACCAAACTGAGCCACACCTCGAAATACCACTGTAATATTATATCACACCCATCAAACCTTGTCAAGGCGTTTTTTTCTGTTTTGTATCCTCTTTGCTCTTTTTTACTGCGTTGACCTTTGGTGTTTGACGAATTTATTGAAATCATTCTCATTGTAACTTATTTTCATTGACATACGCCTTGCGTTGTGATATTATATATATAAAGGTGTTCTCGTTTAAAAGTTTTTGTATGAGGTGATGAAATTGATGAATATGAAGAAAAGAATGTTGAGCATTGTCCTGTCTGGCGCAATGGCTGTTTCTACTGCTGTGTCTGCTGGATCGTTCAGTGCCTTTGCCGTGGCGCAATGTGTTGCGTATTCAGGCTCTAATGTGAATGCTCAGGACTATGTGCAATGGTCTGACACAGTGAAATCTTACCTGACAGTGTGCGACAACGGCAATTATATGCGTGTCCAGTCAGGCGCTATCGAGGGCAAGCTCCTTGTGGAATATTACAGCCCTGATTTTGAACCGCTCAGCACTAAGCTTATCGACAATGAACTGCCGATCTTTGGTGCTTTCTATGACTCCGGCAATAATTATTATGTCCTTAGCGGTCAGGAAAATCCGAAACAAAACGACTCCCTCGAGGTTTTCCGTATCACGAAGTATGATAAGAATTGGAACAAAATAAAGTCCTGCGGTCTGTATGGAGCTAACACTACAGTTCCATTCGATGCAGGCTCGGCAAGAATGACCCATAGCGGTGACCACCTGCTTGTGAGGACCTGCCACGAAATGTATAAATCAAGCGACGGCAATAATCATCAGTCTAATGTTACCATTGAAGTGGATATGCCTTCAATGACTATCACTGATTCATATACCGGCGTCATGAACGTTGATTATGGCTATGTTAGCCACTCCTTCAATCAGTTTATAAAAACCGACGGCAACCATATAGTCGCCCTCGACCATGGTGACGCTCATCCACGTTCTGCCGTTCTGGTGAAGTATAATTCTGATTTTACTACAGGCAAATTCTTCCCAAGCTATTTTGATAAGGTCAGCAATATCGACGTTGTAACATACCCTGAATATACCGCCGGTCACTATAACTATACAGGTGCGGCTATAGGCGGCTTTGATGTGTCATCATCAAGCTATATCGTGGCACAGAGTACAGTTGACCTTGATTATATCAATACGTCAGAAACACGAAACGTCTACGTTTCCGCTGTTTCAAAGGACCTTTCCACAAACAAGCTCAATAAGATAACTTCTTATGCAGAGGGTACAGCTTCAGCTTCTGCTCCACAGCTTGTGAAGATAAATAATAACAGCTTTTTGCTATTGTGGGCCAGAGATACAAAGGTAAGCTGTGTGAAGCTAAACGCTGACGGCACAGTAAACGGCAGTATACACACCTTTGAGGGAAGTCTTTCAGATTGCCAGCCTGTTATCAAAAACGGCAGAGCAGTTTGGTATGTTTACGATAAAAATAACGTGACCTTCAACTCCCTGAACCTTTCAAATCTTGACGATATAAAGACGGTTGACGTCAAAACAGGTCATGACTACGAAACAAAGTACGCATCAAAAACTGACGGCACTGTAACACAGACCTGCAAGTCTTGCGGTTATGTGAATAAGTTCACAGTTCCGACCTCTACCACTGTTTATTGGCGTACAGACATTTCGAATACGTCCTTTTCAAGCGTATTGAGCAAAACTCAGTTCAGTGTGGGCGACAGCATTGATTTCTGGCTTTATGACGATACAGACTACACAGTTGAATTTTCTGATCGCAGCATGGTAAGTGTAAATAAGCTTGAAAACTATGCTAATGATATCAGACGTATCACATTCAAAAACGGCGGTTCACTCACTGTAAAAATTTATCCTACATACAATCCGTCTGTAGCAAAGACATACAAACTCACCTGCGGATGCACGAGCCACACATATGGCAGTGCTGTTATCACAAAACAGCCGACCTGCACATCAGAGGGTACTGCTATAAAGACTTGCACAAAGTGCAATGCGACAGTTACAGAAACTATAGCAAAGACTTCACACAAATATGCTGACACAGTTGTTGCACCTACTTGCACTACTGACGGCTATACACTCCACAAGTGTTCTGTTTGCGGTACTTCATACAAGGATAGCACAACAAAAGCAACAGGTCACAGCTACGGAAATTCTGTTGTAACAAAACAGCCGACCTGCACATCAGAGGGTACTGCTATAAAGACTTGCACAAAGTGCAATGCGACAGTTACAGAAACTATAGCAAAGACTTCACACAAATATGCTGACACAGTTGTTGCACCTACTTGCACTACTGACGGCTATACACTCCACAAGTGTTCTGTTTGCGGTACTTCATACAAGGATAGCACAACAAAAGCAACAGGTCACAGCTACGGAAATTCTGTTGTAACAAAACAGCCGACCTGCACATCAGAGGGTACAAAAACAAAGACTTGCACAAAGTGCAATGCGACAGTTACAGAAAAGCTTCCTGCAAAGGGTCACACCGCAGTTACCGACAAGGGCTACCCTGCTACTTGCACCACCGCAGGCAAAACAGACGGCTCACATTGCTCAGTTTGCAATACTGTTATCAAAGTTCAGACAGTGATAAATGCCACAGGTCACAAGTCAAGCGGTTGGATAGTCGACAAGGCGGCTTCTATCGGAGTTAAAGGCTCAAAGCACAAGGAATGTACAGTCTGCAAGAAAGTTCTTGAAACGGCTGAAATTCCTGCACTTTCAAGAATTAGCATTTCAAAGGCAAGCGTGACACTTTCCACTTCGACCTACGCTTATGACGGCAAGGCAAAGAAGCCTGGTGTAACGGTCAAGCTAAACGGCAAAACTTTGAAGAATGGTACAGATTACACAGTTTCCTATTCAAACAACACCAAGGTAGGCACAGCAAAGGTCACTATCACAGGCAAAGGCAATTACACTGGCTCAGTTTCTAAGACCTACAGTATCAAAAATAACTTCAAGAAAGCCACAGTTTCGGGCATTTCCACAAAGGCTTTCACTGGCAAGAACATCACTCAGAGCATTACTGTTAAATACAATGGCAAAACGCTGAAAAATGGTACTGACTACACAGTTTCATACTCAAGCAACAAGAATATAGGTACTGCCACTGTAAAAGTCACAGGAAAAGGCTCCTACACAGGCACTATCACAAAGACGTTCAAGATAAATCCTGCCAAGCAGGAGATACAGAAGCTCACTGCTAAGAGCAAGGCATTCTTTGTGGATTGGGCGCAGAAAGGTTCGGCTACCGGATACGAGATACAGTATGCTACCAACTCAAAGTTTACAAGTGCAAAGAAAGTTACCATAACAAACAACAAGACCGACAAGACCACTATTTCAAAGCTTTCAGGCAACAAGAAATATTACGTTCGTGTTCGTTCGTACACAACTGTAAAGGGTACTAAGTATTATGGTGCTTGGTCGGCTTCAAAGAGTGTTACTACTAAGAAATAATTTTATATGAGAACAGCGTATCGCAGGGGGCTGCGGTACGCTGTTTTATTTTTACTTTGATATTGCAGTTCGAGGCCTCAAAAATTATTCTTTTCCTAGTCTTTCAGAAACTTCAAGCACCAATCGTTGGTCTTTTTCCGAAAGTTTCGACCCTGCACCCAATTTCCGTCTTACTTTGGGTAGGACGGATTTTTTTTGTTCCCGGTGAGATAGAATTGCGTTATGATAAATTTTGAAATCACTCGCCGTGACGGGCATTTTATGTACTCATGTCCCTTGTGCATATGTGCTAAGCCCGCAAGATCGCAATTGTATGTAATGTCGAAAAGGTGAATATAGTCTTGACAAAAGACCGGACGTCTGTTAAACTTATCCTAAGCAAAGACTGGGGACGACACCCATAGAAAATAACAGCGTCGGAGCTAAACGCAAGCCTGTGTAATGCAGGCACTAATTTAATATTGCTGTGCAAGGGGGAGATACCCATAGAAAAAAACGTTGTTGTTACAGACATAAACGGAAAACGAATCGGAGCTACCTATCCCAAAAGGGCTAAGGGGCTTGTTAAGAACGGTCGGGCAGAGTATGCAAGCGACTGTGAAAAATGTACTATAAGAATGTTGGATACTCATAAGCCGACCGTTGATAATACGGAGGTAAATAATATGAGTAAAGTAATTGATTTTGACCCTAGAGATTTCAAGGCTGATAAGTCCTGCGAAAACAATGTTATAGCTAAATATTTTGTGACCGATAAGGACGGCGAAAACGTTATCGCCTATTCTATTGGAAACTGGAATTGGGACTGGACGCAGATATGCTGTGACAAAAAACTTGAGAAAAATACCGACTATGTTTTCAGATTTGTGATAGTCGGAGGCTATTGCAATACGTGCAATGAAACTTCTCGTTTTGAGATCGTGCCTATGCCAGACGGCAGCTTAACCGATGAAGCTTACGAAGACAGATACACCTACGATCTGGCTCAGAACAGATATAAGCCTGTTTTATGCAAAAAGACCGACGAGGGTATGCTGAGGCTTTTTGAGATACCTTTCAGCACCTTTGATTGCGAAGATTTCAGGTTTGTATTCATTGCTATGCACGCTGTTGCAACGCTCTATGCGCCAAAAAAGTTTTCAGCTTATGCAGACCTTGAGGATACGAATTTTGACCAGCTTCGTGATGAGATCAACAGCAAAAACAGCGAGGATAATTCCGCAAATGTGGTGATGGATTTCACAGGCGCTCATGTCACACGCTCGACTGTCACCGATCTGCTGACAATGGCTCGTTTTGGCAAAAGTGAGAATGTTTGTATTGATTTTACGGGAGCTGTCATAGAGGACGATAAGCCGGACGATATTCAGGCTGATGCAGATGATGCCGAGTCAGATGATATCGCTGTTGAGCTTGTAGACGCTGCAGACAACTGAACTTCGCAGGAAGATATACTTTACTGAGATATTATGATTTAATACAGCAAAAAGAGGCAGAGAAACCCATTGATCGGGTTTCTCTGTTTTTTGTTTTAACACAAAAAACCACCCACAGCCAAATCAGCCGTGGGTGGCAATATTATTTTAAATATACACTATTCTTTATTTTCCCAGCGCTATCTTGCCCATTGCGTCTGCCTGCATGATAGCGTCATAAAGCTCGATAGGCTGTACGTCGCCTGCAAGATTGTGGATAGTTTCGCCTGGGATGCAAGCGTTCTTTGCGATAGTTTCTGCCTGCTCAGGTGTAGTTACACCGATCTCCTCGAGTGTGACAGGAAGTCCCACTTCAAGGCAGAAGTTCTGTACCTCTTCAAACTCTTCCTTTGGCGCACCCTCAAGTACAAGCTGAACCAGTGTACCAAGGGCTACACAACAGCCGTGGTCTGCGTGCTTGATTCCCAATGATGTTACGCCATTGTAGAACGAGTGTGCGGCCGCACAGTTTACGTTGTCTGCTCCAACGCCTGAAAGATATACGTTAGCCTCGCAGATAGCTTCAAGGGCAGGTGTAACTGCGTGTACCTTGCAAGCCTCAACTGCCTGCTTGCCGTATGTTTTCAGCGTGTCATAGCAAAGTCTTGCAAGTGCCTGTCCTGCTCTTGTGATGCCTGTGCCTTCAAGGCTTGCAGACTCTGTTCTTATGGAAGCTCTGCCCTCAAAATATGTACCAAGTGCATCGCCCATGCCTGCAATAAGGAACTTTACAGGTGCGTTTGCGATAACTGTTGTGTCTACCATTACTGCGTCCGGATTTGTAGGATAGAAAAGATATTTGTCAAAGCTGTGGTCATCATTGTATATTACTGACAGACCTGTGCATGGCGCATCTGTTGCCGCAACTGTAGGCACGATAACAATGTGCTTGCCTGTATAGTATGCTGTAGCTTTTGCAGTATCAACTGCGCTTCCGCCGCCAACTGCAACTACTGTGTCGATGTTGTCAGCCTTTACTATCTCTTCCATTTTGGCTATCTCGCCCTTGCTTGATATACCACCAAATACTTCATAGCGTCTGTAATCGTCAAGCTCGCCAAAGCTTTTTTCTATCTTGTCATGACAGGCTTTGTAGCCACTGTTTGAACATACAAACAGCCACCTTTTGCCCATATAGCCCATTTCTTCATGAAACTTAAGTGTAGCATCTCTGCCCTGAACATATTTGAGCGGCTCACGCATTGCTCTGAGTCTTCCCATCATAATGAATTACCTCCGATTTGTTTGATTTATTAACTTTATACGGAATTCTCTCCGTATTTTCAATTAGATTATAGCATTTTGCACAAAAGATACAAGAAACATTTTATAAATGATATGTGAATTATCTATTATGGCAAGTTTTGAAAAATAGTTGCTTAATATACATAAATATAGTATAATGAGTATTAAGACAGTATGCGTCATAAGGTTGTGCATTTTTCATAGGCTGTGGGGTGCGTTTTTGTGCAGATATACAAAAGTGTGATGTTATGATAACCATATCGGGATAACTGCAACTAAGTATATGAAAGGGCAAAAACGAGAGAGCATGAAACGGAGATAAAAATGAAAAATGCAAAGCTTGGAGATGTCATCGCCTTTGTCCTAAGGTCCATGAACGAGGAAACTCGTCAGACAGACGAGGAGGCAGAGGCGCAGATGAAAAGGTTGATACGCATACTTGTCTTGGAGGGATATGTGAATGAACAAGAATGAATTGAGAGCCGTTGTAGAAAAGGCTCAGAATGGCGAAAAGACAGCTTTTGAGAAGCTGTACAAAGAGTTCCACGAGAAGCTTTATTTCTTCGTGCTGAAAAACGTTGGGGATAAGCATACCGCAGAGGATATCACCGAGGACAGCTTTTTGGCTTCAATGGAGGGGATAGGGTCGCTGAAAGAGCCTGAGCATTATGAAACGTGGCTTCACTCTATCGCTTTCAACAAGTGCAGAATGTATTTCAGACAAAAGGGCAGAGAGGATAACATAAGCCTTGATGACGAAAACCTCAGCGAGGATATCCATGCTGACGATACTGTTATGCTCCCTGAGGATTATGCCGATAGCAAGGAGCTTAAACGCTGTCTGAAAAAGGTCATAGAGGGGCTGAAGCCTGAGCAGAGGTCGGCGGTGATACTTTATTATTATGACGGCATGCCGCTGAAAAAAGTGTCCGAGATTTTGGAGATAAGCGAGAATGCCGCCAAGCAGAAGCTTTTTAAGGCGAGGGCAAAGATAAAGAAAGAGATAGAGCGTATCTTTGAGGGCGGCGCATTTGCGGCTGTGCCTATGAGCGCAATGATGAGAGCGGCTCTGCCGAAAAAGTATGCAATGACAGCGGCTTCACCTGTTACAGCGTTGAAAACCTCTTCCGCTGCTATAAAGATAGTGGGAACTGCGGCGGCTGTGGTGGTGGCAGTGAGCATACCATTGGCTCTCCGTGGAGTGAACAACAACGGCTTCGGCGTTCACGATGACAGCAGTGTTTCAGACAGCTTAAATGACGATAGCCTTGACCTTTCTGACAGCAGTATGGCAGACGCTTCATCAGAGAAGATATCTGAAATCAGTTCGTCAAAAGCTGAAACAGACAGCATATCTGAGCCGTCAAGCGAGCCTGAAAAGGTAACAGACACCGCCGTGACAACTGCACCTGCACCTGTGCAAACCGATACTCCTGTTACAGATACGCAAGGCGAAAATACAAGCGCTGTCCTCCCAAGTGCAGACAAACCAGGCGAGGAGCTGTTTTCAAATACAGTGGGGGATATGCTCAAAATGGCAGACAACAACTATGAGTTTGTTTATCCAACATTCGTTCAAAACGGCTATGATTCTATGTATCAGTGCTCGGCTTTTCCGCAGTATCACTTCGGCAGGGCGGCTTTAAATACCGAAACAGGCAAGGGCTATGTTGACGAAAGCCTGCCTGTCACAAGGGTGGAGCTTTACAATGGTGCATACATCACAAAGAATATCTATGTGGGCATGACATACAACGAGCTTTGCAACGCTCTGGGTGAAAAGCCACTTATGTATCTTTCAAATACAGACAGAAACCGAATCGTATCAGCGACAATAAACGGCAGAACATGGTGGTTCGGCTTTGACCTCACTGACGAACAGCTTGATGAAACATATAAAAGAATGCAGGCTCAGACGGACAGCGAGACTTTTGAACTCAACCCATATCAATACGGCGTTGACATCTCTGACATTGACCCTGTTACAAGCGTGGCAGTGTGTGATATAAGCGACAATTAAGAACAGCAAAACGGATATACTATATATAACAGAAAAAGCGGAGGCTCTTTGCGAGCTTTCCGCCTTTTTCATATGTTCAGCATTACGGAAGCGTAAAACATTCCGTCACCGTATTCAAATTTAGCTACGCCATTGTATTTGGCGGCAATGTTCTTGACAGACTCTGTGCCGATCCCTTTGCCTTTGCGTTTTGAGGAAAGGAAACCGCCTTCTGGGTCGGTGAGGATAGTTCCGGTGAAGGTGTTGTCCACCGTCAGGCATAGGGAATAGCTGTCAGCCTTTGCTCTGATTATTATTTTTTATTCTTTGCACTGTCAGACACGCAGCCGTGAATGGCGTTTTCGATAAGATTTCCGAAAAGCACAGAGAGGTCGGTTATGTCTATTTTTATGTCATCTGGGATGTCAGCACTCACCTTGTATTCAATGCCGCTGCTTTCCGCTATTTGAGCAAAATATGCAAGAAGTGCGCTTACAGATGTGTTTTTGCAGTAAATGTGTTCTGATATATCGGGCATAGAATCCCTGAAAGAATTGAGATATTCCGAAAGCTTATCGTATTCGCCCTTTTTCAGAAGCTCCTGCATAAGAGCGATATGATGTCTGACATCATGCTTATAGCGTCTTGTTTCTTTTATCTTATCCTGCAAATAGTCATATTGCAGGTTCTGCATTTCAAGCAGGCGGTTATTTTCCTGAAGCCGCAGATTTTTCTGCTGTTCGCTGACCAGCAGTGCCACGATGTAATACACCAGAAACGCTCCTGCATTTATAAAGAACAGAGCTATGGTGTTCTTTGGCTCCAGAGCAAGCTCTAAGCTGCTTTTCGTAGAGTTGCCGTAGAGAGTATAGTACCATATTATATAGAACGTAAATGGGATAAGCCAAAGATAGCGCCACTCCAGACCTGACGGCTCTCTTTCCACCGCAGGTGTGTAGACCTTTTTCATGTAGATAAAAAGCGGCCCCCATACCACGGCTTCTGTCATAAGCATACAAAGGGAAAACGACCAGCGGTATGACTCATAGGCAAGTGACGGGAACAGAATGCCCTCCAGACACTTTGAGGTAATGACGATAAAGCTTGCGTTATTTGAAAGCAGAAGCAGTGTGAAGCCTGTTTTGCCGACCTTGACCTTCACAGCGAAAAAGTAAAAAGCCGCATAGAGCAGGGTGCTGACTGCACTTAGCAGACCTGCATTTGTGCTGAAAAATGCCGCCTGCCAGCCTAAGAAGATCTGCACCAGTGAAAGAGCCACAACAAGTCCCACAGTAGCTGTTTTGGAAAAGCGAAGCCTATGCCGGAAGGGATAAAGGGCAAGCACCATAAGTGGCAGAAAATTCAGAAGGGAATATATGCCCACTTCCACAAGGCGGTATAAAGGAGGCATTACTGCTCACCGCCTTTTCGCAGATCACTGAAGCGAAACTGAGCGAAGGCGTCTAATGTTTCTCTGGATTTTCGGCGGCTTATGGGGATATGTGTGCCGTCGCTCATTATGAAAAGGTCGCTTTTTTGCTGGGCTATCTCATAGAAATTCACGATGACGCCTTTGGTGGAGGTGTAAAAGTATGAATGACTGCAAAAAATGCTCTCGATCTCAGCGAAAGAATTTCTTGAAACTATGCTTTCACCGTCTGTGCAATGGATTGTCACGATATGTGACGCACAGTCTATGTAGATAACATTTCTGAGTATCACGTTCTGACCGTCGGGAAGCTTAACTGAACGCATACGATCAATTTCATCAGAACCGATCCGGTCGAGCATTGCTTTTACTTTGTCAGCCTGAAAGGGCTTACAAAGATAGTAGCAGGCGTTGAGGTCGTAGCTTTCGCTTGCAAACTCGTTGCTTGAAGTGCCGAATGCGATATGCACGTTTTTGTCTGTTTCACGAAGCTTTTCTGCGACCTCTATCCCTGTCATTTTCCCCATGAATATATCAAGCACCACCAGATCATAAGCTCCCATCTGCCAACATGATAAAAAGCTTTCTCCGCTTGAAAACGTATCTATCTGACAGCTGTGAGCGGTTTGTTCGGAAATATATTCATGAAGAAGTGCAAGGTCGTTTTTATTATCGTCTACCAATGCCACTCTCATACTGTAAAAATCCTTTCTTATACATGATTTCTTAATATATAATAACACACATCAAAGCAAAATTCAAGCATTATTCATTTATTTTGTTACCGCTTGTGCAGATTTTTGACCGTTTGTGCTAAATTTATTGACAAAGTGTGTAGTCTGTGTTAAAATAATCGTGTAAAATTATGTTCTGAGTAAAAAAGAAATATCAACCCAGAAAAATATTATGGAGGAATTAGAATGAAAAAGAAAATTTTAAGTCTTTTGGTGACGGGCTGTCTTTTGTTTGTGCCGACAACGGCATTTGCAGACGACAATAAGACGGTGATAAAAACTGTTGACGACCTGTTGGCGTTTTCAAAAGCGGTAAACAACGGAGATTATGACAAGAATAAAGACGCAGTTGTTGTTCTTGAAAATGACCTTGACTTGACAGGTGTTGTATGGACGCCTATCGGAAACGTTTTCGATGAAAACGGCTATATTGAACATTGTTTCAGCGGCAAATTCTACGGAAACGGTCATACTATTTCAAACATTGATTTTACGTCTATTTATGGTAAAGATTTGTTGGTCGGTTTCTTTGGCGATATCGAGGAAGCAGAGGTATCAGGTCTGACTATAGAGGGAAATCTGGATGTGACAAATACTGATAACGAATATACTGTTTATGGCACTATTGCAGGATTTGCAGGTGATTGTACTATTTCTGATTGTGTGTCAAACGTATCGTTCAACAATAACGGCAAATATGTTTATGGCTTCATAGGCATGGTAGGTCAGGCATACGGCACAACTTTTGAATATTGTGAGAACACAGCAGACATAACTATCTCAGGCGACAACGGAAGTGTTTATGTCGGCGGTATAGTTGGATATGCGCAGATTGGAACGGAAGTCCGCTATTGTTCAAGCACAGGCGATATGGTATATGCTGCACCAGACGCCGGCGGTATCGTAGGACGTTTGTATGGCGATTCCAAGGTTATAAACAGCTATGTTACAGGAAAACTCACGCCGGTTGGCAACGGAACCACAGATGTAGGCGGTATCGTTGGTTCAGTAGCCGGCGGTTCTGTAAGTGATTGCTATTTTGCAGGAGAAATTGACCTTTCACAGTACTCAGCCAAAAAGCCATATACACGTTTCGGCGGAATAGTGGGGAAGGATTCCTCGTCTACAACTGACTTTAAAAACAACTATTTCACAGAAACAGAAAATGTTGAAGCTTGCGGTTCAAATAAAGAAGCAGGCAAGGCTAAAGCATATGACTATATGACAACAAAAGAATTTTATGACGAGTTGACAGCTGGCGGTGCAAAGTATCAGTATGTTGAGGGAAAAACACCTGTCCTGCCAACTAAGGAATATGCAGTTGATTTTGAAGTAACACCTGCTGACCTGAAAAATGTTGTAATAAAGGTAGACGGAAAAGAGATAACAAACAATACTGCAATGCTTACAGCAGGCACTTACACAGTAGAGGTAACTGCTGACGATTGCGAGCCTCTCAGCAAGGAAATAACTATTTCAGCAGATATCGCAACACATACACAGGCTTTTGAACTTGCATACAAGTCAGCAGACTACACAGAGCTTGACAAGGTAGAGGAAGCCGCAAAGGCTCTCAACAAAGACGATTATGAGGACTTCTCAGAAGTCGAAAAGGCTCTTGCCGCTATTGACAGAACGAAGAACATCACAGAGCAGGCTGATGTTGACGCTATGGTAAAGGCTATAAATGACGCTGTGGCAAATCTTGTAAAGAAAACACCTGCTTCTTCACAGCCTGACAGCGTAAGCAGTTCCGCTTCTGACAGCAAGTCAGACAGCAGCTCAAAGGCGGCTTCAAACGCTTCAAATACAAACCCGTCAACAGGCGTTGCTGGCGGAGCGTTCGCTCTTGCACTTCTGAGCGGTGCGGCTGTGGTCATGGCTAAGAAGAAAAAGTAATATATCCATTAAATAGATATATAAAGCAATTAAGTGGGACTTTCATACATTATTTGTTTAAACGAATACCATTTGTGCAGATTTTTGACCGTTTGTGTCAAACTTGTTGACAAGTGTGTGGGTTGTGTTAAAATAATCGTGAAAAATTTATGTTCTGAGTAAAAAAGAAATATCAACCCCGAAAAATATAATGGAGGAATTAGAATGAAAAAGAAGATTTTAAGCCTTTTGGTGACGATGGGTCTTGCGGCAAGCTTAGTGCCTGTTTCTGTTTTTGCTGACGGTACAGAGGTCTGGGACGGCTCTGTAGCGGAGTCTTTTGCAGGAGGAAAAGGCACAAAAGATGACCCTTATCAAATAGCTACTGGCTCACAGCTTGCGTATTTTGCGAAAAGAGTGAACGCAGAGGAATATGGTGAAAAATATGCAGACACATACTTTGAGCTTACAGAGGATATCGACCTCGGTGGAAAAGAGTGGACTCCAGTAGGAGAAACTGTGGCGGACCTTATTATGGGTGGTCATGAATATTTTGTTTTCTCTGGCAACTTTGACGGAAATGGTTATACTATCAAAAATCTTACCATTGGAACAGAAACATCGCCATACAGTGGCGATGTATGCGGCTTGTTTGGTGCGACCAGCGGCACTATCGAGGATGTAGTTCTTGAAAATGTTTCTATAAACTATGTTGGCGGAAATCACAGCAGTGGATATGGCTTCCGCATGGGAGGTGCGCTTGTAGGTTATTCTATGGGCGATATAGTAAATTGTACTGTTATCGGTCTTGACATGAAAGCAGGCTCTGACGGCAGCTATGTTGCTCTTAACAGCATAGGCGGATTAGTAGGCATTCAGGACGGAGGTACAACAGTGAGCCACAGCCGTGTTTCCGGAAAGATAGAGGAATCAACAAAAAAGGGCAATGTTGGTGGCTTTGTTGGTACGCTCGCAAAAGGCTCATCTGCTAAATATTGCGGTGCAGACGTTTCTGTTGAGGTAACAGGAAACGGACGTGGCATTGCAGTAGGCGGCTTCGTTGGAATAGGTAATGGAGTGACAACTGATGAAACTTTGATAGAAAATTGCTATGCCACAGGCAATATAACAGGTGCAGAATATGCAGGCGGCTTTGTTGGAAACATCTCAGGTCTTAACATCAGCAACTGCTATGCAAAGGGCGATGTAAGCAACTGTTTTGTTGGTGCGTCATTCTTGGGTACTGACGCTGCAAGCTATAACTATTATGGCACTGTAAAGAATTGCTATGCAACAGGTCTTGTATCTGATATTTCTTCTTCCGCTTATGCTTTTGCAATGCAAGATACGATGAATAGAAGTACGATTCAAAATTGCTACTACAACATACAAAATACAGCAAAAAATACGGAATCAGCAGCTTCTCTTACTATTGACGATATGAAAACAGACAGCTTTTTAAATGTGCTCAACGGCTCATCAAACGTATGGACTAAGCGTAATAACGATACTCCTGCCTGCGGTGCTGAGCCTGCTGACTACAGCGATGTTTATGAAGTGCTGGGTAATATTCCTGCCGACCTTTCTATCTACACAGATGAAAGCGTTGCAAACTTGTACAGTGCAGTTGAGGCTTTAAGAGGGTATAGAGATCTTGCACAGCAGTCAGATGTTGACAAAATGACAAATGATATAAACGACGCTGTTGAGGCACTTGTTTACAAGTCAGCAGACTACACAGAGCTTGACAAGGTAGAGGAAGCCGCAAAGGCTCTCAACAAAGACGATTATGAGGACTTCTCAGAAGTCGAAAAGGCTCTTGCCGCTATTGACAGAACAAAGAACATCACAGAGCAGGCTGATGTGGACGCTATGGTAAAGGCTATAAATGACGCTGTGGCAAACCTTGTAAAGAAAGCACCTGCTTCTTCACAGCCTGACAGCGTAAGCAGTTCTGATGCTTCGTCAGATATGAGCAGTTCCGCTTCTGACAGTTCATCTTCTGACAGCAAGTCAGACAGCAGCTCAAAGGCAGCCTCAAACGCTTCAAACACAAACCCATCAACAGGCGTTGCAGGCGGAGCTTTCGCTCTTGCACTTCTGAGCGGTGCGGCTGTGGTCATGGCTAAGAAGAAAAAGTAATATATCCATTAAATAGATATATAAAGCAATTAAGTGGGACTTTTATACATTATTTGTTTAAATGAATACCGCTTGTGCTGATTTTTGACCGCTTGTGTCAAAATAGTTGAAAAATTATTACCGCTCTGCTATCATAATTATAAGCAGGGCGGTTTTATAACGCAATGCAAATATGATATGAAGTCTTATATTTCGGGAGGATAAATATGAAAAAGACAAGAATTTTTAGCACAATGCTCGCAACGGTCATATGTATGGCATCTTTGCCTGCAATAAATGTTTTTGCGGCAAATCAGCAGAGAACTACAACTCTTGACCTTACAGTGGCAGGATTTCAGAACGATCAGAAAAATGAAGACGAGGGCTGGAGCTGGGACGCAGCAACTTCTACTCTTACACTTGACAATGTTGATTTTTCGACGGCGAAAAAGTCTTGTGTCATTGTTGACGGAGAAAAAGTTACTAATATAGTTTTCTCAGGAGATAACAAGATGACCTCAGGCACTACAGTTATTTCGAGAAAAGGAAGCGCAAAAGATACCGGTGTAGTACTAAGTGGAAAGACTAAGGACAGTGTGCTTAATCTTGAAGAAACAGGCAACCTTCCAGTAATGGATCAGCCTAATGTTACTTTTGAGTCAGGAACTGTCAACGCAAAGGGCGGTGCTGTCATAACACTTTATTCCATAAAGGTAATGGACGCAACTCTTAATATTGACACAAGTGAAGTTGCCGATGGTGGCTGGAATGACGGTTTGTATGCAAACGGCTCTGTTGAGATATACGGCGGAGATGTGAATATCAATGCAGGAAGAGCAGGAATATTAGTAGTTGGTATAGGTGCCCCTGAGCCTAAGACAGGCTTGATTATAAAGGACGGAAAGGTAGATATCAATGCCAAGCTTGCGGATATTTATCTTGGTACAGACAATATAAAGAACGGTCTTATCTCGGGAGGAGATATCACACTCGGTGGTGACATAGGAATTTTCCTTAACGATTGCGAAAAGTGCGAGATAAAGGGCGGTACATTCCATACTGATGAATGTGAAAAACCATTCGCAGTTCATAGAGACAGTTCGGCTGTATTTGAGTATGCAAAGGCAGATTATACAGAGCTTGACAAAGCAGAAGAAGCTGCAAAGGCTCTTAATAAGGACAACTATGTGGACTTTACAGCCGTAGAAAAGGCACTTGAAGCTATCGACAGAACTAAAAACCTTACACAGCAGTCAGATGTTGACAAAATGGCGAAAGATATAAACGACGCTGTTGAGGCACTTGTTTACAAGTCAGCAGACTACACAGAGCTTGACAAGGCAGAGAAAGCCGCAAAGGCTCTCAACAAGGACGATTATGAGGACTTCTCAGAAGTCGAAAAGGCTCTTGCTGCTATTGACAGAACAAAGAACATCACTGAGCAGGCTGATGTGGACGCTATGGTAAAGGCTATAAATGACGCTGTGGCAAACCTTGTAAAGAAAGCACCTGCTTCTTCACAGCCTGACAGCGTAAGCAGTTCTGATGCTTCGTCAGATACGAGCAGTTCCGCTTCTGACAGTTCCGCTTCCGACAGCTCATCTTCCGACAGCAAGGCAACTGACAGCAAGTCAGACAGCAGCTCAAAGGCAGCTTCAAACGCTTCAAACACAAACCCATCGACCGGCGTTGCTGGAGGAGCATTCGCTCTTGCACTTCTGAGCGGTGCGGCTGTGGTCATGGCTAAGAAGAAAAAGT
>OLNO01001489.1_pt1 | contig 18896 bp, 15 predicted proteins | sample 1672861 | NCBI WGS metagenome assembly OLNO01 (sample SAMEA3136731, study PRJEB25190) | human gut metagenome | reverse complement strand
AGAGTACACGTCTGGGGGGCGTGTGGTCGCTGGTTCGAATCCAGTCACCCCGACTGAAGAAAAGGCTTGACAATCACATGATTGTCAAGCCTTTTTCGTTTTCGGCGGTTGTGCATGCCGCCATCCGTGCGCTATGCTTCCGGCATGGTTTTGAACTGGTTGGATATTTCCGTATCTTTGTAAAAATCCTATTGTTATGCGCACGACATCTGATCGGATCACCGCGCTGCGGCCCGGTGAAATCTTTGTCTTCGGAAGCAATCTCGGCGGACTGCACGGCGGCGGGGCCGCACGGCTGGCCTGGCAGCGCTTCGGTGCCGTTTGGGGTCAGGGCGTCGGATTGCAGGGCCAAAGCTATGCCATTCCGACCATGCAGGGCGGCGTGGAGACCATTGCTCCCTATGTCGACGACTTCATCCGGTTTGCCCGGCAGCATCCGGAAATGACCTTCCTCGTCACCGAGATCGGTTGCGGCATCGCCGGGTTTACCCCCGCACAGATCGCCCCGCTCTTCGCCCGGGCCCGCGACGTGGAGAATATCCACCTGCCTGCCCGCTTCTGGGAGGTGCTGGGGCGGTAGCGGCCGCTGTCGTCCGATGGTTGCTGTCGTCCGATGGCCGCTGTGTCCGGGCCGGCGCCCCGCTTGTCGTGGCCGGTGGCTGCGGCAGGCCCTGCGTTCCGGTTGCTGCCATCCGGCAAGTGTCTGCCGGTGACCGCCCGGCCGCGGAACGAAAAAGCCGGGCTCCGGGTTCTGACGGGTGGCAGGCGCAAGCGGCTGGCGATGATCGGATTGTCCGGACTGGCGGGGTGCGGGTGCGGCTGTCGGCGGGGCACACCGCATTTTTTTCGCGTCGGGAGGTCGTTTTTCCCGTAATTTATTATTAATTTTGTCCGGTGGCCGACCGTGGGGTCGGTTCCGAATGCGTCACCGGCTGTTTGGGGAGAGTTGTTTTTCAGCCGGTCGCAGGGCCGTGCGTGGTGCCGTGCACCATACGCGGCGGGTGTCCTTTTTTGAAAAACAACTACGATGAAGTCGCTGACGCCGATCCGCGCATTTTTCCGAATCCGTTGTCTGCCTGCCGGTTGCCGGCGGGCCGTTTCGTCGTCTCTGTTTCCGAAGGTGCGACGTTTCACAATCTCTAATATTACCCGATCTATGACCCGAACCTTACAAGCGCCCCTGTGGGGGTGCGCCCTGCTGTTGGCGGCCGCGTCCTGCACGCCGGCGCACAACACGCTCACCCGAGCCGAGCAGGCCGACGGCTGGCAGCTGCTCTTCGACGGCAAGACGCTCGATCAGTGGAAGGACTACAACGGCACCGGGCTGACGATGCCCTGGCACGTGGTCGACGGCTGCATCCAGGCCAACGGCGACGGCAGCGACCTGACCGGCTACATCGTCACGCGCCGGCAGTACGAAAACTTCATCCTCGACTGGGACTGGAAGCTCTCCTACGGCGGAAACAGCGGCATGCTCTACCACGTGGTCGAGGACCCCGCCTTCGCGGTGCCCTACGTGACGGGCCCCGAGTACCAGCTCATCGACAACGACGGCTGGGAGGAGCAGAACGCCCCGACGCGCCTCGAACCGTGGCAGCGCCTCGGCGTGGACTACGCCATGCACCTGCCCGATCCCGACTCGCTCTTTGTCAATCCGCAGGGCGAGTGGAACTCGTCGCGCATCGTCTGCGACAACGGCCATGTCGAGCACTGGCTCAACGGACACAAGATTCTGGAGTTCGAGGCCTGGACCGACGACTGGTTCGCACGCCGCAACAGCGGCAAGTGGGCCGGCGCACCCGAGTACGGACTGGCGCACCGCGGGGTCATCTGCCTGCAGGACCACGGCTATCCGGCCTCGTTCCGCAACCTGAAGATCAAGGAGCTGCCCCGCCGTGCCGGGCGTGAGGTCGAGCTCTTCAACGGCCGCGACCTCACGGGCTGGGAGGTCTACGGCACCGAGAAGTGGTATGTCGACGACGCCGGCAACCTCGTCTGCGAGAGCGGCCCCGACCGGGAGTACGGCTACCTCGCCACGCGCGAATACTACGACGACTTCGACCTGACGCTCGAATTCCGGCAGCTGGCCAACGGCAATTCGGGGGTCTTCTTCCGCTCGTTCGTCGAGCCGCCCGTGAAGATTCACGGCTGGCAGTGCGAGGTGGCGCCGAAGAACAACGACACGGCCGGCATCTACGAGTCCTACGGGCGCGGCTGGCTGGTGCAGATCCCCGACGAGAAGGAGTCGGTGCTCCGTGAAGGGGAGTGGAACACGCTGCGCCTGAAGGTGCAGGGCGACCGCGTGCAGACGTGGCTCAACGACGTACCGATGGCCGATCTGACCGACGCGAAGATCGGCGCGGCGCAGGGACGCATCGCCCTGCAGATTCACGACGGAGGCGGCATCAAGGTCCTCTGGCGCAACATCCGATTGAAAACACTGTAAACCAACAACTGATATGACATCCCGCAGAAACTTCCTGAAAACGCTGGGCGGCATGGCGCTGTTGACCGTCGTCCCGCGCCACGTGCTCGGCGGCCCGAACTTCATCGCCCCGAGCGACCAGCTCACCAAGGGCATCATCGGCATGGGCGGCATCGGCAAGAGCAGCTACCACTTCACCAGCACCAAGGAGTGCCGGCTGGTGGCGGTGTGCGACGTCGACCGCCGTCACCTCGAAAGCGGCATCGAGCTGGGCAAGCAGAAGTTCGGTGAGACCCTGCAGGCCTATACCGACTTCCGCGACCTGATCGCCGACCCGAACATCGACATCGTCCACATCGCCACGCCGCCGCACTGGCACGGCATCATGGCCGTCGAGGCGGCGCGCGCCGGCAAGGACATCTGGTGCGAGAAGCCCATGACGCGCACCATCGGCGAGAGCAAGCGCGTCGTCGAGGCCGTGCGGCGCAACAACCGCATCTTCCGGCTCAACACGTGGTTCCGCTTCACGGACACCTTCTACGGTCTGGGCACGACCGTCGAGCCGCTGAAGAAGCTCATCGACAGCGGGCTGCTGGGCTGGCCGCTCAAGGTGACGATCTCCGGCGCCACGGGCTTCACGTGGAAGTTCTTCTGGATCGGCCGCGACCACCTCGAGCCCGAGCCCGTACCCGCGGAGCTCGACTACGACATGTGGCTCGGTCCGGCCCCCTGGAAGCCCTACAACGCCCACCGCGTGCACCAGACCTTCCGCGGCTACTGGGACTACGACGGCGGCGGCCTGACCGACATGGGCCAGCACTACATGGACCCCGTGCAGTACCTGCTGGGCAAGGACGACACCTCGCCCGTGAAGATCGAGGTCGACGCCCCCGAGCAGCATTACGACGCCGTGGGCATCTGGCGCAAGATCGTCTACACGTATGAGGACGGCTGCCAGATCGTCCTCGAGGGCGAGGGCTACGAGACGCTCGGCAAGGTGCCCTACATCGAGGGCCCGGGCGGCAAGGTCTACCGCGGTTTCGAGTGCACGATCCCGAACGTCATGGAGAAGATCTCCGAGATGCCCGATCCCGAGCCGCAGAACACCGACTTCCTGGAGTGTGTGCGCACGCGGCGCCGCTTCGCGCTCGACGAGCGCATCGGCCATCGCAGCTGCACGCTGGTCAACCTCGGCGCCTGCGCCCTGCGGCTGAACCGCACGCTGCACTTCGATCCCGAGACGCAGCTCTTCGTCGGGGACGATGCCGCCAACCGCCTCATCGACCAGCCCATGCGTGGTCCGTGGCATATCTGATAACCTGCAAAACGATACGCAAAGATGAAAAAGATAGTTGCAATCTGGCTGTTGGCGCTGCTGCCGCTGTTCGGCATCGCCCAGCCGCTCGATGCGCGGCAGCGCACGGCCGAGACGATCGTGGCGGATGCCCTGGCGCAGCTGCCCGTCTCGACGCCCGCCCTCTTCGACGAGGTGATGGGCGAAATCGCCGCCACCGGCAGCCGGGGCGTCGAAATGGTGGCCTCGATGTTCGTCCCGGCCGCCGAAGGCAAGAACACGACCCTCGAATACGCCCTCAACGGCGTGGTTTGCTACGCTTCGGCGCCCGGGCGCGAGGCGCTGCTGCCCGAGATCCGCAAGGGGCTCGTCGCAGCCCTCGCCCAGGAGGGTGATACGGCCAAGCGGAGCTTCCTCATCTCGCAGCTGCAGCTCTGCGGTACGGCCGAAGAGGCTGCGGCGCTGCTCCCGGCGCTGGACGACCCCGCCCTGGCGGACTATGCCCTGCGGGCGCTGGTCTCGATGCCCGGAACGGAGGAGCTGCTCCTTTCGCTTGCCCGGCAGGAGGGCCTGACCACGGCGCGCCGCTGCGCCCTTGCGCGCGCCTTTGCCGACAAGGGTACGGCTGCGGCCGAACCCGTGCTGACGGCGTGGGCGGCCGATGCCGATGAGGAACTGAAGGCGGCGCTCTGGCCGGCGCTGGCACGCTGCGGCACGGCCTCGTCGCTGCGCCTGCTCGGCGAGGCGGCTGCGGCGGTCGGCTATGCGGCCGAGCCCACCGAAGCGACGGAGTCCTACCTCGTGCTGCTGGAGCGGTGTGCCGCGGCCGGCGACGCGAAGCCTGTCGCAAAGGCCGCGCGGAAGCTGCTCTCCTGCGACCGCCAGTATGTGCGCGGTGCCGCGCTGCGGCTGCTCGTGCTGACGCAGGGCGTGCGGAAGTCGATGCCGCTGCTGCTGAAGGCCATCGGCGAGGGCCCGGCCGAGTACCGCTTTGCGGCGCTCGACGTGCTGGGGGCCGGTGACGACGAGCTCTTCGCCCGGCTGACGGCTGCCATGCCGCGCTGGAATGCCGGGGCGCAGGCCGCCCTGCTCTGCTGGCTGGGTGAACACCACGCCACGTCGCAGAGCGACGTGATTGCCCGCTCCATCGCTTCGCCCGATCCGGAGATTGCCGCCGCGGCGATCGACGCCGCAACGCACATCGGCGACGAGCAGACGCTCACGGCCCTGGTCGGCGCCCTGGAGGGCCCGCTCTCCGCCAAGGCCGAGGCGGCGCTGCTGCACTTCAACGGAAAGATCGACGGGCGGATGGAGGAGCTGCTGCACCGCGACGAGCCGCAGGTGCTTGTCGCCGCCCTGCGCCTGACCGGGGCGCGCCGCCTGACGGCATGCGCCGACCGGGTCTTTGAACTGCTCGATGCTCCGCAGCCGGAGGTGGCCGATGCCGCCTGCGCAACCCTGGCACAGGTTGCCCGTCCGGGCGATGCCGGACGCATCGCCGCGATGCTCGATACGGCCGACGCAACCCATGTGGGTGGCCTGCAGGAGGCGCTGCATGCGGCGCTGCTGCCGCTCTCCGCCGAGGAGCGCTGCGCCCGGATCGAGGCCTTCCTGGAGGCGTCGCCGGCCGGGGAGCGCTACTACCCGGTGCTGGCGCGGACCGATACGCCGCAGGCCGTCGCACGGCTGCTTGAGCGCTTCCGTGCCGACGGCAGCGAAGCGGCCTTCGACGCCCTGCTGCTGGTCAACACCCCGCAGATGATCGACACGCTCTATGCCCTTGCCGCGGAGCATCCCACGCTGGCCGACCGGGCGCTCGGACGCTATGCCGAGCTGACGGCCCGCTTCCGGACCACTCCCGTGCGGCTCTATCAGCAGACGCGCCGGGCCCTTGCTCTGGAGGCTTCGGATGCGACGCGCAGCCGCCTGCTGACGAACCTGCTCGATGTGCAGGCCTATCCCGCCCTGGTGCTGGCCGTCTCGTACCTTGAGAACGAGGGGACGGCTGCGGCCGCTGCGGCCGTGGTGAAGAACCTCGTGGCGAAGAGCAGCCCGATGCCGGGCGGTGCCGACATCCGCGCAGCGCTCGAGAAGGCCCGCGAGGTCTATCGCAAGCTGGCGCAGTCGGATGCCGATGCCGGATATGCCGTCGACGAGATCACCGGCCTGCTGGGCCGCCTGCCCGAGACGGGCTTCGTGGCGCTGCCGGTCGATCCCGCTCAGTGGCAGCCCGTGGCCGACTGCCCGGCTTCCGGGCGGAAGCTCTCTGCGGCCGCCGCCGCGAAGCTGCGCCGGAGTGCCGAAACGGCTTTGCGCGAGAACTGGACCGGCCGGGACGGCATGCTGCTCTATGCGGGCAAGAGCCCCTCGACGATCGCGCTGGAGAAGCCCCGCGAGAACTTCGAGCTCTGGCTCGAGTGGCGCTCGCAGGGTGAAGCGGGTCTCGGCGTGCGCTCCCTGCCGCTGGTCCGCCTGGGCGGCGCCGGCACGACGGTGCGCACGGCCGATGGCTTCGTGCAGGATGTCCCCGCCTCGGACAATGCCGCCGGTGAGTGGAACACGCTCTACGTGAAGGTCTCCGACGACCGCATCACCGTGGTGGAGAACGGCGTGACGGTCGTTGAGAACCGCACGATGGAGAATCTGCGCGAGCCCGGCATGCCGGTCGATGTGACGGGCACGGTCTGGATCGCGGGTCTCGGCTCGCCGGTCGAGCTGCGCGACATGTGGCTGCGCGAGCTGCCCTCGACCCCGCTCTACGAACTCTCGGAGGAGGAGCGCGCCGAAGGCTTCGAACTGCTCTTCGACGGCCGTTCGCTGCACAAGTGGACGGGCAACAAGGTCAACTACGTGCCGCTCGACGGGACGATCGACGTCACGGCCTCCTACGGCGGCGGTGGCAACCTCTACACGAAGAAGGAGTACGGCGACTTCATCCTGCGCTTCGAGTTCCGTTTCCTGCACGAGGCGGTCAACAACGGCATCGGCATCCGCACGCCGATGGGTGTCGACGCCGCGTTCGACGGCATGGAGATTCAGGTGCTGGACCACGATGCCCCGATCTACCGCGACCTGCACGCCTATCAGCAGCACGGTTCGGTCTACGGCGTGATCGCGGCCAAGCGCGTCGTCTTCCCGCCGCTGGGCGAGTGGAACGTCGAGGAGATCCGGGCCGTGGGCGACCACATCACGGTGACGGTCAACGGCGAGGTGATTCTCGACGGCAACATCCGCGAGGCGTGCCAGGGCCATGCCGTGGCACCCGACGGCGGAACGGAGAACCCCTACATGATCGACCACCGCAACCACCCGGGCCTTTTCAACAAGCGGGGCCACATCGCCTTCTGCGGTCACGGCGCAGGCATCCAGTTCCGCCGCGTGCGCATCCTGGACCTCTCGCCCGAGGCTGACGCGAAATAGACGGACGGGGCTGCCCGGAAAAGGAGCCCGGGACAGCCCCCGTTTTTTTGCAGTGCGGTGAAAAGTTCCTATCTTTACCAGGTCAAACTTAACTTTTGCAAACCATGTTCATTCCCTGTGCAGTCGGATACGGCCAGATTCTGATTATCGTTTTCGTGGTGCTGCTGCTCTTCGGCGGCCGGAAGATTCCCGAGCTGATGCGCGGACTGGGCCGCGGCGTCAAGGAGTTCAAGGATGCCATGAACACGGACTATTCGGCCGAGGAGCGGAAGAAGGACTCCGCGCAGAAGTCGGACAACGAAACCCCCTCGGCCCGGGAGTAGGCCTCGCGGGGCGTCCGCCCCGCCGTGCGAACCGAGCGAAAAGCGTGTGAAATGGCTGACAGACGGATCGAATCCTCCGACGTGGAGATGAGCTTCTGGGACCATCTCGCGGCGCTGCGCCCCCATCTGGTGCGCAGTGCCGTGGCCGTGGTCGTCGTGGCCGTCGTGGCCTTCCTCTCGAAGCACTTTCTGATCGAGACGGTGTTGTTCGGCCCCAAGAGCGCCGACTTCCCGACCAACCGCCTGCTGCTGGCCGCCGGGCATGCGCTCGCCGACCTGTGCGCGTGGATCAACTCCTGGTCGGGGCTCTCCCTGAGCGTCAATGCGGAGGCCTTCGACGTCGCGAACCTCGATTTCCGCGTCATCAACACGCAGATGGCCGGGCAGTTCAACCTCCACATGAAGGTCTCGATGATCTCGGGGCTCGTGCTGGCCATGCCCTACGTGCTGTGGGAGTTCTGGCGCTTCGTGCGCCCGGCGCTCACGCCCCGCGAAATCGCCGCCACGCACCGCTTCGTCTTCTGGGCCTCGACCTTCTTCTTCGCCGGGCTGCTGTTCGGCTATTTCGTGCTGGTGCCCCTCTCGGTGAGCTTCTTCATCAACTACCAGGCGAGCCCCTCGATCGTCAACATGATCGACGTCGGGCAGTACCTCTCGACGGTGATCGTCGCCTCGGTCGCCTCGGCGCTGGTCTTCCAGCTGCCGCTGCTGATCTACTTCCTGACCCGCATGGGGCTGATCTCTTCGGCCTTTCTGAAGCGCTACCGCCGCCACGCCTTCGTGGCGCTGCTCGTCATCGCGGCGATCATCACGCCGCCCGACATCTTCAGCCTCGTGCTGGTCATCATTCCGCTCTACGGACTCTATGAATTGAGCATCCGCCTCTCGGCCCGCATCGAACGCCATCAGGCGGCCGCGGGCCACAACGAGTAACAGAGACTTCATGAACAACGAATCATTCGGTTCCGCGCCGGTACGGGTCATCGTCATCGGCGCCGGAAACCGTGCACGGAAATACCTCGAATACGCACACCGCTTCCCGGAGCGGCTGCGGCCGGTGGCCGTCGCCGAGCTCAACGGCCAGCGCCGCCGGAGCCTGGCGCGGGAGTTCTCGCTGCCCGCCGCGGCCTGCTTCACCCGCTACGAAGAGCTCTTCGCCGCGGGGATCGACGCTGACATGGTGCTCGTGACGACACCCGACGCCGTGCATTACGACCCGGCCGTGCGGGCCATCCGGGCGGGATACCACGTGCTGCTCGAGAAACCCATCGCGCAGCGGTGGGACGAGTGCCTCGAAATTGCGCGCCTGGCCCGTGAGCACGGGGCGCTGGTGGGCGTCTGCCACGTGCTGCGCTACCACCCCTACTTCACGAAGATCAGGCAGCTGGTCGCCTCGGGTGAGCTGGGCGAGATCGTCTCGGTCAACCACACGGTCTGCGTGGGGTTGGACCGCATGCTGCACAGCTACGTGCGCGGCGTCTTCCGCCGGGCGCAGGAGGCGAATCCCATCCTGCTGGCCAAGTGCTGCCACGACATCGACTTTCTGCTGTGGCTGACCCAAAAGCGGTGCCGGCGGCTCTCGTCGTTCGGCGCCCTGCGCTGGTTCCGCGAGGCGAATGCCCCGGCGGGGAGCACGGAGCGTTGCATCGACTGTCCCGTCGAGCCGACCTGCCCCTTCTCGGCCCGTGACCTCTACTATGTGCGCCGCGACTGGGTCGGCAATTTCGACATTCCCGAGGGCGGAACGCTCGACGGCGCCATCCTGCGCGAACTCCGCACGGGCCCTTACGGGCGGTGCGCCTTCCGCTGCGACAACGACGTGGCGGACCACCAGATCGTGGCCCTCGAGATGGAGGATCGCTCGACGATCAGCCTGACGATGGATGCCTTCACGAAGGATGATTTCCGCAAGACCTGCATCCGCCTGACGGGCGGCGAGATCGACGGCGACGAGCGCCGGCTGCGCGTGCGGCGCTTCCGCTCGGGCGACGAGCGCATCTACGACTTTTCGGAGGTGCTCGGACAGCCGTTCCACGCCGGGGCCGACCTGCGGCTGCTCGAGGATTTCCTGCTGTCGGTGCGCGATCCGTCGCATCCGCTGCGCGTGGGGATCGACGACGCGCTGGAGAGCCACCGTATCTGCTACGCCGCCGAGGAGAGCCGCCTCACGGGCCGCACGGTCGAGCTGCGGACGCCGGAGCGATGACGCTGCGGTTTGCCGCCTCTTCCCTGACGCCAAAGAGCGGCGGCCCCCGACGGGTCCGCCGCTCTTTTCGTATCGGGTTATGTTGACTGTCCGGCTCTTCTACCCCCCCCGGGTCAGAACTCCGAGGTGAAGTGGAAGCGGATGTCCTTGAAGTTCTCCTGCGCGAGGGCCAGGGCGTAGCTCGTGTCGGCGAGGAAGACGTCGCGGCCGTGCTTGTCGACGGCCATGTTGGTGTGCTTGCGGCGCTTGAAGTCGGCCAGCTGGGCGGTGTTGTCGCTCTCGATCCAGCAGGCCTTGTAGATCGAGATCGGCTCCCAGCGGCACGAGGCGTTGTACTCGTGCTCGAGGCGGTACTGGATAACCTCGAACTGCAGGGCTCCCACCGTGCCGATGATCTTGCGGCCGTTCAGGGCGCTGGTGAAGAGCTGCGCCACCCCCTCGTCCATGAGTTGGTCGATGCCCTTGGCCAGCTGCTTGAACTTCATCGGATCGGCGTTCTCGATGTAGCGGAACTGCTCGGGCGCGAACGACGGAATGCCCGTGAAGCGGAGCTTCTCGCCTTCGGTGAAGGTGTCGCCGATCTTGAAGTTGCCCGTGTCGTGCAGGCCCACGATGTCGCCCGGATAGGCGACGTCGATCACCGACTTCTTCTCGGCCATGAAGGCCGTCGGCGAGGAGAACTTCATCTGCTTGCCGCTGCGCACGTGCAGGTAGTTCTTGTTGCGCTCGAAGATGCCCGAACAGATCTTCAGGAAGGCGATGCGGTCGCGGTGGTTCGGGTCCATGTTGGCGTGGATCTTGAAGACGAAGCCGGTCATCTTCGGCTCCGCGGGCTCCACCGTGCGTGTCTCGGTCTGCGAGGGGCGCGGCGAGGGGGCGATGCGGATGAAGCATTCGAGCAGCTCGCGCACGCCGAAGTTGTTGACCGCCGAGCCGAAGAAGACCGGGGCCACCTCGCCCCGCAGGTAGGCGTCGCGGTCGAACGGGTCGTAGACCCCCTCGACGAGCTCGATGTCGGCGCGCAGCTGCGCGGCATAGCGCTCGCCGATCCGCGCGTCGAGCTCCTTCGAGGCGAGGTCGGCGATCTCGACCGTCGAGGCGTCGGCCGTGAGCTTCTCGTCCGAGGTGAAGAGCGAGAGGTTGTGCTCGTAGATGTTGTAGACGCCCTTGAACGTCGGACCGTTCGAGATGGGGAACGAGAGGGGCCGCACGCGGATGTGCAGCTCCTTCTCGACCTCGTCCAGCAGGTCGAAGGGCTCCTTCGCGGGGCGGTCCAGCTTGTTGATGAAGACGATGACCGGCGTCTGGCGCATGCGGCACACCTCCATGAGCTTGCGCGTCTGCGTCTCGACGCCCTTGGCGCCGTCGATGACGATGATGACCGAGTCGACGGCCGTCAGCGTGCGGTAGGTGTCCTCGGCAAAGTCCTCGTGTCCCGGCGTGTCGAGGATGTTGATCTTCACCCCCTCGTATTCAAATCCCATGACGGCCGTGGCCACCGAGATGCCGCGCTGCCGCTCGATCTCCATGAAGTCCGACGTGGCGCCTTTCTTGATCTTGTTGCTCTTGACGGCTCCGGCCACGTGGATGGCGCCGCCGAAGAGCAGCAGCTTCTCCGTCAGCGTGGTTTTGCCCGCATCGGGGTGGGCAATGACGGCGAAGGTCCGCCGGCGTGTGATCTCTTCCTGTAGGGTCATGTATCGTTATTTGTCTTTCGGATAGTCGACGTTGTAGTGGCAGCCCACCGACTCCTTGAGCTCGCGGCCCTGCTTGATGACCAGGTAGGCCACGGCGATCATGTTGCGCAGCTCGCACAGCTCGCGGTTGGGTTTGGTCTTGGAGTAGAGCTCCTCGGTCTCCTCGAAGAGGATCGACAGGCGCCGCATGGCGCGCTTGAGCGAGAGGTTCGAGCGCACGATGCCCACGTAGTTGGACATGATCTGCTGCACCTCGCGCTTCGACTGGATGAGCATGAGCATCTCCTCGGTGTGCTGCGTCCCCTCGAAGTCCCAGTCGGGAATGCCCTCCTGGAAGTCGACCTTGTCGATCAGGCCGGCCGTGTGGCGGGCGGCCTGGTCGGCGTAGACCACGGCTTCGATGAGCGAGTTGGAGGCCAGGCGGTTGGCGCCGTGCAGCCCCGTGCAGGAGGTCTCGCCCAGGGCGTAGAGGCGGCGGATCGAGGTCTCGCCGTCGGTTGAGACCTTCACGCCGCCGCAGCAGTAGTGCGCCGCGGGGGTGACGGGAATCCAGTCCTTCGTGATGTCGATGCCGATCGAGAGGCACTTCTCGTAGATGTTCGGGAAGTGGCTGCGCACGGAGTCGGCGTCCTTGTGCGAGACGTCGAGGTAGACGAAGTCCTCGCCGCGGCGCGTCATCTCGCGGTAGATCGCGCGGGCCACGACGTCGCGCGGCGCCAGCGACTTCATCGGGTGGTACTTGTCCATGAACTCCTCGCCCGACTGCAGGCGCAGGATGGCCCCGAAGCCGCGCATGGCCTCCGTGATGAGGAAGTTGGGCTTCTCGCCCGGGTTGTAGAGCGTCGTGGGGTGGAACTGGATGAATTCCATGTTCTCGGTGATGGCCTTGGCGCGGTGGCACATGGCGATGCCGTCGCCCGTGGCGACGACCGGATTCGAGGTCGACGAGTAGATGTTGCCGCAGCCGCCCGTGGCCACGATGGTGAACTTCGCGAGCATCGTCTCGATCTCGTTGGTCTGCTCGTTGAGGACGTAGGCGCCGAAGCAGGTCAGTCCCCGCGTGTGGCGCGTGACGAACTCGCCCAGGTGGTGCTGCGTCAGCAGGTCGATGGCGAAGTGGTGCTCCAGCACGGTGATGTTCGGGTGCTGGCGCACCGATTCGACGAGCGCCCGTTCGATCTCGGCGCCCGTGAGGTCCTCGTGGTGGAGGATGCGGTGTTCGGAGTGGCCGCCCTCGCGGTTGAGCTCGAAGCGTCCGTCGGGGGTCTTGTCGAAGCGCGTGCCCCAGGCGATGAGGTCGCGGATGAGCTCCGGCGCGCGGCGCACGACCAGCTCGACGGCCTTCCGGTCACATTTGCCGGCGCCGCAGACGAGCGTGTCCTCGATGTGTTTCTCGAAGGTGTCGGGGGCATACGTCACCGAGCAGATGCCGCCCTGCGCATAGTTGGTGTTGCACTCCTTCATCTCGCCCTTGGTGACGATCGTGACGTGTCCGTGGGCTGCGGCCTTGAGTGCGAACGACAGGCCTGCCGCGCCCGAGCCGATGACCAGAAAGTCGGTTTTCATAGTTTTTCCAGTGACAGAGACGACTTTTGCGGCCCATGCGAACCATCGGCCGTCCCCGATCCGGGCCCCGTCTCTGCCATCTCTTTAGCGGGCGTGCGCCCCGGTTCCGGATCGGAAGTTGCGTCGGGTCTTCCTGGCGGCGGACCGCAGCGGATCCGCTTCCGCGGCCCCGGCGGGACCGGATGCGGGGACCCTTTTCGGGTTGTTTTTCTCGCAGGCGCAGGAAGATGCGCCGCAAAGGTACGAAAAAAAGCCCGATTTGCCGATGCGTGCGGATGAAAAAAGCACCGTCTGGGCGGGGCGGTGCTTTGTGCGGGGTGTTGTCGCCGGGTCAGGGCTTCCCGTCGGCCGCGGGGGAGGTAATCCCGAGCTGCGTGAGGCGCGAGATGTCGCGCACGTCGAAGACGCCGCAGATGTCCAGCACGATGAACTCCTCTTCGCCGTCGGAGAGCATCAGCAGCTCCGAGAGCCGCTCGCCGCTCCCCTCGATGAAGTAGAACGAGACGGACGGACCCTTGCTGTCGGTGCGGGAGATCAGCTCGAAGGCCTTGTCGCGTGCGACCTTGTAGGCCTGCGCGCGGAAGAGGAACGGGTAGGGTTTCTGCGCCGCGAGGATGCGGATGCTGCGGATGCCGTCGAGCAGCCGGGCCAGTTCGGGGTCGGCGTCGCGGCGCATCATCTCCATCATCTTGCGTCCGAGCTCGATGCTGCGGACGTTAGTCTCTGCGGCGTAGGACTGGTAGAACTCGTCGAAGGCGCGGTTCTGGGCCGTGCCCGCAAGGGGCAGCAGCAGGATCAGGATCAGGAGCCAGCGTTTCATGGTCGTAGGTTTTTCGTGGTCGTGCAGGTCAGAATCCGAAGCAGATTCCGAAGGTGAACAGATGGGTTTCCGGTCCCACGTCGGAGCGGAAGAGCGGCGTGAGGGCGTAGTCGAACGAGACGCCGACCTTGTGGTAGGTGATCGCGCCGCCGATGTTCCAGCTCCAGGGCTCCACTCCCCGCAGTTCGTACTTCTCCTTGGGTTTCTTGTGGACGGCCCGGTAGCTGGTGTAGAGGTTGCCCGAGGCGCGGAGCGTGATTCGGAAGTCGCTGACCGAGCAGGTGAGCATGAGGGGGATGCCCAGCGTGGTGAACGAGAGTTTCGACTTCTTGGTCGAGGGGTCGAGCTCCAGGGCGTGGATCATGCCGTCGGTGTAGCGGATCGTCTGCTTGCCGCTCAGCACGATGTCGTAGATGTTGCCCCGGACGCCGGTCGAGAGCCACCAGTGGCCGCTCCGGTCGAGCATGTAGCGCAGGCTGAGGAGCGTGTAGCCGAAACTGAAGCTCTTTCGGGTGCTCGTCTCCAGAAACTCCCCTTCGCCGGCCCACGCCGGCCCGTAGCTCGTGTTGACGAGCAGGGGAATGCCGATCTCCCAGTCCGTGAATCCGAAGCAGCCGTGGAAGCGCTTGAGGGGCTTTTTTTCGGGCTTTTCCGACGGCGCGGCGGCCTCGTTCCCGGCGGCCTTGCTTTCGTCGGCGTCGCGGTTGCCGAGCGTGATGCCGTATCCGGCGATCTCGAGCCGCAGCTCGCCCCGGTCGCTCTTGAGCTGTACGATTTCCGGATCGGGCGACGGCATGGTGGTCGCGGCGGGTGCGGAGGTGGCAGCGGTTCCGGAGATGGCGGTCGTTTCCGGCGTTGCGGCGGGGGCAGTTCCGGCGGCTTGAGAGGCAGCGGCGGGGCCGGCTGCATCGGTTGTGGCTGTGGCGTCGGGTTGTTCGGAGTCGTTTCCGGGTGCGGCGCTTTCCGGGGTTGCGGCGGGCTTTTCCGTCGGGTCGGCCTGCACGGCGGAGGAGAGTTCCGTTGGGGCGGATGCGGCCGGTGCCGGTTCGGTCCCCGCGGATGCGGCCGGCTGTGCGGCTGTTGTGGCCGCAAGAAGGAGGAAGAGGGGCAGCAGAAGGAAAAAGGCAAGGTGTTTCATGGTGCTATTGTTTGCGTTTGACGGTTGTTATCTTTGTTCGGACCGGGTGTCGCGTCCCTTTTCGGCCGCTTCGAGCAGGCGGTCGGCGATGTCGAAGCTGCGCGAGAGCTCCTCGAGCGGCTGGAAGTAGACCGTGGCGCACATCGCTTCGGCCGGGTCGGTGACGGGGCGTCCGTCGATGTAGCCGTAGACGGTGCCGCGCGTGAGGAAGAAGAGCCCCACGAGCAGGGCCGCGGCGATCCCGGCGCCCGTTCCGAGCAGCAGGTTCCAGCGGCGGTGCGGACGGTGCGGTGTCGCCGTTGTCCGGTGCGGCGTGTCGGCGGAGGAATCGGACACGGAATCGGCCGGCAGCTTCCCGGCGGCGGGGAGCCGGACAGCCCGGTCGGCAGCGCCCGCCTTCCCGGCGGTGAGCGGCGCTTGAGCTGCCTGCGCACGCGCTTTTGCGGCCGGGCGGCCGGGCAGCGTTTCGCGGGCGAGGGCCTCGAATCCGCCCATCATCACGGCGGCGCTGCGCAGCTCGCCGTCCAGCGCTTCGCGCGGCAGGGCGGCAAGCAGTGCGCGCAGCTCCCGCTCCTCGGCTTCGGTGGCCGTGGCGTCGAAGTAGCGGCGGCAGAGCGCCCGGGCTTTCAGCAGATCAGATTCCATAGTTCATCAGTTTTTCGAGTTCGCGGCGCAACCGCATCCGACCCCGCGAGAGCAGCACGCGGACCTGCGCCTCGTCGGTCGTGAGCAGGGCGGCGATTTCGTGCGTCGGGTAGCCTTCGATCTCCTTCAGGTGCAGGACCTCGCGCTGGCGCAGCGGCAGCAGGGCAAGGGCCCGGCGGACCATTTCGCGGTCGCTCCACGCGCCGGCCTGCTCGTCGGCCGGCAGCGAGAGGGGCAGCTCCTCGGTCGTGCGGCTGCGGCGCAGGTGGTCGACCGCGGCGTTGCGCACGGCCGTCATGGCGAAGGCCTCCGGATTCTCCACATGCAGCGACTCGTGGCGGCGCCAGAGCCGTTCGAGCACGTCGTGTACGACGTCTTCGGCCTCGTCGCCGCGCCCGAGCAGGGTGCGGGCGAAGCGGTAGAGCCGGTCGCGCAGCGGCACGATCCGTATGTCGAATTCGGTTTGCTCCATTTACCCGTAAGACGCACAAGAGGCGTAAAACGCAACAAGTATAGTGAAAAAAATTCCGGGACTTTGTTTTTTTCGTAATTTTGTCGCCCCAAACCTTTCCGATCATGGAACGACACATCGCCATCAACGATTTCGACTACCCGCTGCCCGACGAGCGGATCGCCAAGTTCCCGCTCGCGGAGCGGAGCGCCTCGAAACTGCTCGTCTACCGCGGCGGGGAGATCTCCGAACGCCGCTTTGCCGACATCGGCGACGTGCTGCCCGCGGGGCAGCTCATCGTCTTCAACAACACGAAGGTGATCCGCGCGCGCATCATCATGCACAAGCCCTCGGGGGCCCGCATCGAGGTCTTCTGCCTCGAGCCGCACGCCCCGGCCGACTACGAGCGGGCCTTTGCCGTGACGGGCGCGTGCGAATGGTCGTGCATCGTGGGCAACCGCAAGAAGTGGAAGGAGGGGTACGTCGAGATCAACTTTGACTACGGAGGGGCGGCCGTCTGGCTGCGGGCCTGGATCGTCGAGGAGCGCGGGCGCGAATGCACGGTGCGCTTCGAGTGGTCGGCGCCGATGACCTTCGGGCAGCTGCTCGAACACCTGGGCCGAATTCCCATCCCGCCCTACCTGAACCGCGATTCGGAGGAGATCGACTACACGCGCTACCAGACCGTCTACTCGAAATTCGAGGGGTCGGTGGCGGCGCCGACCGCCGGGCTGCACTTCACGCCCGAGCTTCTCGAGTCGCTGCGCGGCCGCGGCTTCGACTTCGCGGAGGTGACGCTCCACGTCGGGGCCGGCACCTTCCTGCCCGTAAAGGACGAGGATGCCGCGCAGCATCCGATGCACACCGAGCATTTCGAGATCCGCCGCGACACGGTGCGGCAGCTGCTTGCGAAGTGGGGGGCCGTCACGGCCGTGGGAACGACCTCGGTGCGGACGCTCGAGTCGCTTGCGGCGCTTGCCTGGCGCATCCATACGACGGGCTCCCCCGATGCCGGCCGCGTGATCGGGCAGTGGGAGCTCTACGACATCCCGGCCGACTACACGGGCCGCACGGCTCTTGAGGAGCTGCTCGGCTGGATGGAGCGCGAGGGGGTGGAGCGCCTCAAGGCGGCGACGCAGATCATGATTACGCCGCTGGGCTACACGTTCCGCATCGTGCGCAACATCATCACCAACTTTCACCAGCCCAAATCGACGCTGCTGCTGCTCGTCTCGGCCTACGTGGGCGACGACTGGCGCCGCATCTACGACTACGCCCTCGGTCACGATTTCCGCTTTTTGAGTTACGGCGACTCGTCGCTGCTCATGCGCGACTGATCCGGGAGCGGGTGATCCTTTATTATAAAAGGCGGGGCACAGCGATCGGCTGCGTCCCGCCCTGTTATATTTCTTTTTCCGGGGATGTCCGTGTGGAGAGAAGCGGCTATGCGCCGTGCGGTGCGTCGGACGGCTCCTCCGGCAGCTCCTCGTCGGGCGTGCAGGTCTTCAGTGCGAGGTGCTTGACCCAGAGGACGAAGCCGCCCGTGAGAATGAGGTTCAGCACGAGCGTCAGCACCGAGATGACGAGCGCCGGGCCGCCGAGGTTGTAGCCCAGGGCGATGAAGATCACCCCGGCGCCGACCTCGCCGCGCGTGAACATGCCCACCGAGAGGGCCAGCCGCTCGCTGAAGGGGCGGTCGCGGTAGAAGAGCAGCGGCACGAGCTTTCCGAGATTCGAGAGCGCCGAGACCGCCACGACGTGCAGCAGCAGCGTGCCCCACGGCATCATCGGCTGCGAGGCGGTCACCGACGTGGCGTCGCTGCCCGAGCCGGCGTGGCCCATGAGCGGCATGCTCATGCCCACGAGCAGCATGAAGAGGAACGAGATGCCCGTGGCGACGCGCCGCTCGGCGGGGGTGTCGATGTGGCGGTGCCGCATGAGCATGCCCACGACGAAGGCGGGCAGCAGCACCTCGATGTGGATGCTCTCCTCGTGACCGTAGAGGTGGGCCGTGACGTAGTAGACCAGCTGCGTGAGCAGGCACACGACCAACGCGAGGCCGAGGATCGCCCGCCAGTCCTGCCGGGCGTTCCAACGCCCCTGCCACCGCCAGCCGACGGTCAGCAGTACGGCGACGAGCCCCACGATGACGAACATCTGCCACCGCAGGCCGATCATCAGGATCTGCAGCGGGATCATCAGCAGGATGGTGTCCAGGTCGTCGAAGATCGCCAGCACCTGGATCTTGCGGTAGATCCAGCTCCGCTTCAGGTGCAGGGCGGCAAGCATCGTGAAGAGGATGCCCGCCGAGGTCGGCGCGGCGAAGCGGCTCAGGAGCAGGTTCTCCTTCCAGGCCGCCGTGTCGCCCCACAGCGTCGGGGGCAGCAGCACGAAGACGTAGTAGAGGGCGATGAGCAGCCACGGCAGGGCCGCCGTGGCCATGGCGATGAAGTAGTCGGCCGTGTAGGAGCGCCAGCGCGACTTGTCGATCTCGAATTCGCGACCCACGTTGATCATGATGAACGCAAGGCAGATGTAGAGCAGCAGATCGGTCGTGGTCTTGAAGGCCGCGTGGGCCTCGCCGAGCAGGCCGGGCAGAAGTTGCGAGGCGACGAGGCCCAGCATCAGAAAGAGCGAGAACGAGAGTACTTTACGCATGGTCGAGGTCGTTTTTGTATGTCGGGCGGGGCGTTCCGCGGCTCAAAGATAATCATTTCCGTCTTATTTGAAAGCGTCGGAGCCTCAGGGGCGTGAAAAAAATAACAGCGAGGCGTCCGCAATTCGACAATTATTTGTAACTTTGCGGTGCAAAAAAGGCAATAGAGTATTCAAGAACCATAAATTCAAATCATTACGACTATGCAGATTGTAGAGATTCACGCAAGGGAGATCCTCGACTCGCGAGGCAATC
>OLNO01001482.1_pt1 | contig 19011 bp, 17 predicted proteins | sample 1672861 | NCBI WGS metagenome assembly OLNO01 (sample SAMEA3136731, study PRJEB25190) | human gut metagenome | reverse complement strand
TGCATAACGACATCAAGCCGGAAAACCTGCTGTGGAATGCAGAAAAGGAAAGCTTCTGGCTGGTGGATTTCGGCAGTCTGACCGAGGCAGAACCCCGGCTGGAACGCGGTCTTGGCGCAACGCTGGCCTACGCGGCACCGGAGATCCTTTCGTCCCGGGGGCGTGCATGGAGTGCGGAGTCTGACCTGTGTGCGCTGGGGCTTACCCTGTACACGCTGGCCACCGGCCAGCTGCTGATCCGGGCGCAGAACCTGATGCAGGCCAAATGCTTCTGGCAGCAGGAACGGCAGCTCCCCCGGGAAATGCCGTTCCGGGACCTGATCCGGGAGCTGACTGCCGTAAACAAAGAGCAGCGGCCAACCCTGAAAAAGCTTGCACAGCAATTGGGCATTGCCGCACCTGCTGCGCCAAAGCCTGCGGCCGCTCCTGCACAGACTGTGCTGCGGACCGTCCGTTTCCGGAATGGCTCCGAGCTGCGGGACCTGACCGACCTGCTGCAGGCCGCATCACCGGCGTGGACAACGTCTGCGAGCGGGCAGCGGACTGGGATTTTACCCGCTTTTTGCTGCAGGAACATCAGCTGGACCTGTTTTTGGCGCAGTATGTGCCGGACGCCGCTCAGCTGTGCAACCGCTGCATTCGGATGTACGATCCGGACGCCGGACTGTACTGCCTGCTGCAGAGTGTATACCCCATGCAGGAAATCCTGTGGCTGGGCAGGCTGTACAAAAATGACGTTGCCCTGCTGCGGGATGCCATGGAATCGGATCTGCCGCTGACCGAGACCCCGCTGGTGCGCTTTTGCTGTGCAGAGCTGCTGTCCTTTTACTACAGCAGCCTGCAGAAGATGGGCTACACCGAGCAGGCCATTACCTACGCGAAAAAGATTGAATCGATCATGAAGCACGACCCTCAGTATGCACTCAGCCAACTGCAGCTGGCGCTGGATGTCCATCCCGCGTTCATATATGAGGGAAAGACCATCCACTCCGTGGACGACCTCAGCCGCCTGCTGTGGCAGGCCGGGGATGCGCTGGACCGCTGTGTGGACAGCCTGCTCCGTTCAGAACAGTTCGAGGCATGGATGGACTATCAGGGACTGGAAGCCGTGTTGGAAAATACCAACCAGTTTCAGGAGGAAATGGTATGAGCAGTTATCTTGCGGGCCGGTTTTATCTGGAGCTGCAGAAGCAGAAGCAGGTCGAGCAGCAATGCCAGCAGATGCTGGCGCAGGTCGAACAGAGCATTGCGGCGGCGCGGAACGCCCAGCAGGCTGCACGGGAAGAACTGGCACGCCGCCAGAACCAGACCAGCACAGCTTGGGCGCAGGGCAGCCAGCAGGCACAGGAGCTGGCCCGGCAGCGGCAGGAATATCAAGAACAGCAGTTTGTACAGGAAGTATCTGCACCGGAAGCGGCTGCGCCGCAGGCCGAAGCTTTTCCGGAACAGTCTGCCGCACCACGGCAGGCCCGGGCATGCAATGTGGTGTCCCTACGGGTAGAGAGCGCCGATGACCGGGAGAATGAATGGGAGGTGTTTCTGGCCGGTGTGCTGGAACTGCAGACCTCCGGGGACCCGGAACTGCAAAGTGCCGCCGAGGACCTTCTGCGCCGAACCAAAAGCTGCGCACCGCTGTTCCGCAGTGCGTTCCTGCAGGAGAACGAAGCGCGGCTCCGGGAGCTGCAGGCCCGGCAGCAGAAACACAGCGGTGCGCAGCTGCAGCAGGAGCAGAACGCCCACCGGTACGAAGCGCTATGCCGTCTGCTGCAACAGCAGGCAGAGCCGGAGATCCTGCAGGACCCGGCCCGCTGCGAAGCACAGCTGCAGCGCATGATGCGGCTGCTGGTCCAGCAGCAGGGGCAGCAGTACATCACACAAACACTGGCCCGCGTGTTTGCGCGCCATGGTATGACCCTGCAGGCCAGTAGCGTACAGGCGGCAGAGACGGAAGCATGTCCTATCAGGTCGCGCCCAACACCGTGCTTGCCGTGAAAAAGCGCCCGGGCGGTGCCTTTGAAATGGAATTGCACGGCATCACCCGAAACAGCACCCCTTCCACGGAAGAGCGGCGCTCTGCGGCGGAACAGGCTGTGCATTTCTGCCGGGTCTATCCGCAGATTCAGGAAGAGCTGGCCCGGGAGGGCGTGCTGGTCGCAGACCTGTACGATGAAGCCCCCGCCGAGGAAAATATCGTTTTTTGCAGCGGGACTGCGGCGCAGAACAGTGCGGCCACACAGACCGCCGTGCTGCGTGAAATGAACGTCAGCGAGAAGTGAGGAGAGCGCAATGCAGGAATACAGACAATGTCCCTGCGGCCAGATGGTCGCAATGGATCTGACGGTCCGGCAGTGCCCGGCCTGCGGACGGCCGGTGGACAGAACTTGGCGGGTGGTCTACCCGGAACGGACGGTCCCGGCGGCTCCGGCAGCTGCAGAGGCGCGGCAGCCCTTGCAGCAGCCGCAGACCACCATGCCGCCGATCCGGCAGCGCGTACCGGTGGGGGCAGACCCTGTCGTACAGGCTGCTTCGGGTGCAGGGAGCGTCCGCCGTCCCATTACGCCGGCCCGCAATGTACAGGCTGCCCCGGACCCCAAAAAGCCGGGCGCATGGCAGCTGGATTATTTCGGCCAAAAGCTTCGCATCCCGCCGCAGGACACCGTGTGTCTGGGCCGCAACAGTGTGGGTGCCGAATACTTTGAAGGCGATATGCTGGTCAGCCGGAAGCATGTGTATCTGTGGGTCAACGGTGCCGGGCAGCTTCTGGCCGAGGATCGCGAGAGCCTGAACGGGACTTTTTATACCCGCAGCGGCCAGCGCAGTCCGCTGGAACATGGCATATCCGTCCGGCTGCAGGCAGGGGACATCCTCTGGCTGTACGATCTTCCGTTGAAGGTGGAGCAGTGCAATGACGAAAAAAATGGCGTGGATGGAATCGCTTGAGACCTGTCAGCAGATGAAATCCCTGTTCATCATTGAGGGACAGGTATCGGATCTGCAGGCGCTGGTCACAGACGAAAAAGTGGACCTGATCCCCATGGAGCAGTATCTGAACGATCATCTGCAGAAGGAAGGGTATCAGAACATCGTCTTTTACAATCGCATCGATGGGTTTTACAATCATTTCCCGCAGGGCGAAGAGCAGGTGCAGCAGTTCTGCACCCTTTCGGGCTGCGAGGAGCCGCGTGCCTCCATGGCGGCGGCGGTAAAGGCCGCCCGGGAGGCGGTGCGCAACCTGTCGTCCAGCGTGGCGGTGGTGTTCGATCTGGCCTCCCTGATGCTGGCTTCTCCGGCCCACCTCACGGATGCAGATCTGGAAAATTTCGCCACCCTGTTTCTGGCCTCACGGGAGAGCGTGACCGCTCCCAGCACGAATGCAGGTTTCCGGATGAACAAGCTCCTTCTGCTGGTGGAACATGCGGCAGACCTGCCGGAATGGCTTTACCACAACAACCCGTATGCCCGAGTGCTCACGGTGCCAAAACCTTCCGGCGGACTGCGGCTGCAATTGATCCGCACCTATGCAGAAAGCAGCTATTGGAACGGCGGCTCGGAACAGGAACGCCGCCTGAAAAATCTGGCGGCGATTTCGGACGGCTTCAGCCTGCTGGAACTGGACCGGCTGCTGGCACAGTGTCTGGACCGAGGCACGGCTCCAGAGGACTACGCGGATGCCTTCAGTCTTTACCGTTATGGCCGCCGGGAAAACCCGTGGAGCCGTCTGACGTCCGAAGAACTGCAGTCCTTCGGCGCACGGCTGGCCGAGGATGTGATTGGGCAGGAACCGGCTATCAATGCGGTGGTCAATGTCATCAAGCGTTCGGTCAAGGGGCTTTCCGGCATTCAGCATTCTTCTTCCGGACGGCCCAAGGGTGTGCTGTTCTTTGCAGGCCCCACCGGCACTGGCAAGACGGAACTGGCCAAATCCATGGCGCGCAACCTGTTTGGCAACGAGAGCGCTCTGCTACGCTTTGATATGAGCGAATATTCGCAGGAACATTCCGACCAGCGTCTGATCGGCTCTCCACCCGGTTACGTGGGCTATCAGGCCGGTGGTGAACTGACCAATGCGGTCAAGAATCACCCGTTCTCCATCCTGTTGTTTGACGAGATCGAAAAGGCGCATCCGTCCATCATGGACAAGTTCCTGCAGATCCTGGACGATGGCCGCCTGACCGATTCCAAAGGCGAAACCATTTATTTCTCGGAAACGGTCATCGTGTTCACCAGCAACGCGGGCATCTATCGCACCCTGCCCAACGGGATGCGGCAGGCCCTCATCACGCCGGAGAACAGCTACGAGGAGATCGAGCAGGCCGTCCGGGACGGACTGTATGAATATTTTGTCAACCGGCTTGGCCGTGCGGAAACGCTGAACCGTATTGGCAACAACATCATTGTGTTTGACTACATTCGGCCGGAATCGGTGCCGGGCATCCTGAACAAGCAGATCCACAGTGTAATGCGTGCTGTGCAGGAAAATGCCCGGGTACATGTCGAACTGGAACCGGGCAGCGCCGCTTGGGAACTGCTTGTGGATCGTGCACTGGACGGACTGGAATTTGGTGGACGCGGCATCGGCAACATTGTGGAAAAATATCTGGTCAACCCGCTTGCGGTCTGCCTGACCGATGAAGGCTGGGCAGAGGGCCAGTCTTATGCGATCGAAGAGATCGTGGAAGAAAAGGGAACGGTGCGGCTGGTCACTTCGCTGACCGGGTGAGAGGAATGACCCATGGGAAATTACGTGACAGTGGAATCGCTGGCGGCGCAGCTGGATACATCTGCAAGCCGAATCGAAACCAGTGGTCAGAATATACAGAAACTGCAAAAGCAGGGGCAGGAAGCGCAGCAGGCCCTGCGGGGGCATCAGATGGCAGTGCGGCAGCTGCGTCAGCAGGCCGCGATGCTGGAATCTCGGATCGAACAATTGCGGGAGATGCTGGCTTCCATTGACGATGCGGACGATGACAGCGGTAGTGCCGAGCAGCTCCGTAGCCAGATCCAAGCGCAGATCGCGCAGCTGCAGAGCCAGAAGTACGCGGTGGAGAGCCGGACCCGGCAGGAAGAACAACAGGCCCGGCAGGCCGAGCAGCAGCTGCAGAACTTGCTGCAGCAGGTCCAAGGGGAAAAGTCCCAGCTGGTGCAGATGCGCAGTGCGCTGGCCCGGGCGGATCAGGAATACGCGGGTCTTGCCAGCCGACATGGGGAGGCGCAAGGGTTGTTCCAGCGCATCGGTCAGTACCAGAATAAGGGAACGAGCATTGGTGCAGGCCGCAGCATGGAGCAGGTCGTGCAGGCGTCCCGGCAGGGACAATCCCGGGTGGCGCAGCTGCAGCAGCGCATTGAGCATTATCTGGGCGATGGAGTGATCCCTGGGACGGTCGCAGCAGTGGCCGGTCTGGGCATCGCAGGTGCGGCAGCACACCGCCGGGCGTCCACCACCGGCACGACCGGGATGCGGCAGAATGGTTCGCTGCAGAGCGGACCGGGTGTCATCCCGACGGCAGAACCGTCGGCACAGGCAGTGGAAGAGATGAATACCCCGACGGGTTTTCTGCGCAACATGCGCCGGGGCAGAGATCCTACTGGCATCACGTCGGAACCGGAAGGACTCTCGCCGGAAAAACAGCAGAAGCAGTCGTTCCGGGACCAGCTCATCGTAAAGGATTCGGATATGCAGCCTGCACAGCCAGCGCCGCGTCCGCAGGGCAATGGCCCGGGCACCGGGCAGCGTATCCGGGAGCGCGGCGGCTATGGCAGGGACGATGACGATGGCCCGTCACGGCATCCGGGAGCCAGCAACCGGGGCGCGTCCAACCAGGGGGCAGTCTCTTGGGTACCGCCCATGCCCCCTCCGCAGAAGCCTTCGGTGATCCCTTCCAACTGGAAACGCATTGAAGGACCGCACAGCCTGCTGGATGACATTGCCACTGTGAACCCGGACTATCAAAAAGGGCACCTCTCTACCCGTGTAAACTGCCAGCGTTGTGTGGTGGCTGGTGAAATGCGGCGTAGAGGTTATGATGTGGTTGCACAGCCGGCTGTTGGCCAGACAATGTACCGGCTGAATGCACAGGGTGAGCCGGAAGCGTATTGGGCCAGCGCTGAACAGGGGGGCTTGCCTTATCTGTTCGCACCGGATGGCTCCGTGAACCCGAATGGTTTTGCGGCAGCGTTCAAGGATGCCAAACCGGTATCTTGCACGGCGGACAGCGGCATGATGTCGGCACGGATCGTGAACCGCCAGATGAAAGAATGGGGCGAAGGAGCCCGCGCGATCGTGGCAGTCTACTGGGCCGGTGTGGCGCGTGATGCGGACCAGAACCTCTATACCGTGGATGTGCAGGACGGCAAGTGGGTCTACCGGAACTATAAGACTGATGCCCTGCTCACCGACCCGGAGAAGATCAAAAATCTGGAACATCTGACGGAACCTTCCAGCGGTCATGTGTTCAAGGCCGAGGTCATCAACGGCAAGGTCGTCTGCTACGACGAGCAGAGCGGAAGCCATGATATGGCAACGATCCAACGGTATTTCCGGATGGCCCGCGGACGAAAGACCCAGCTGATCCGGATCGATGATCTGAAACCGACGGAACTGGTGCAGAAATGCTGTAAACCGAGGTGAACAAACGTATGATCGATGTACAACAGGCATACCGGAACGCAAAAGCCCTTTTGGTGGGCAAAAGCGTTCTGAACGAAGTGCTGGAACTTCAGAGCGGCTGGGTGTTTTCCTTTGCGCTGGTGCGCGGGGACGGCAGCTGTGCAAAGGTGCCGCAGCTGATGGCGCTGCGCAGCACAGGCGAGGTGGGAGAATTTTTCTTGCCGGACTATCTGCAGGAAGTTCTCTGCGCAAACAAATTTACCGATCAGCAGATCGCACAGCTGCAGTCTGCTGCAGATAACAAGTAAGTGAGAGGAGCTATCGTTATGGGACAGAAACTGGAAAATGTACGCAAAAAGGCTGAAAATGTCAAGGAATTGGGCGAACAGGTCAAGGAACTGGGCAACAAGGTGGTGGATGATATCACCAGCGTGCGGGACATTCTGGGCGAGATGCCGGAGGATATGGATGACGATATTATGGCGGCAATCGAACAGGTGGATGACAGCTCCACGCAGGAAGCGACTGACAACATGAATAGCGAGGTTAAGAACGTTCTGGAGCAGGGCAAGAACCTGAATGCGGAAACGGCGGACGAAGCTACCGAACAGCAGGAAAAGAGTCAGGATGCCAGCAGCAAGTTCTCCGAGATTAACGGCAACCGCTTCGGCAAATCCGGCGCAGATGCTTCGCAGCGTGCGGCAGACAGCGCAGAAGCTTTTGGCGAAACAAGAGATCAGGCACAGGAATATGCAGATCAGGCAGACGATGATTTCAACAGTGATCTGGATGCAGTCATGCGGCACTAATAAGCTTTGTACGCTTTGATAAGGGGGGAAAAGTAGAAACGATGGAAGGACCCACCGAATGGAAACAGGAATATTACGAGCTGAAACAGATCCCGGATCTGACCCTGAGCAAGTATTCCCAGCTGGATGAAGGCGATGTGGAAGGCGTGCTGAAGCAGCATCAGGCGTTCTGGCGGCAGATGAACCGCCGCGGAAGGCTGCTGAACGAGGGCTACCAGCTCATCTACGAATATGACCCGGAGCGGGAACTGGGAAACCGGCTGCGGATCTGTTTCCGGGTTGATACGTGCATCCCGTCGTTCATGGAGGAGACGCTGCGCTCTTCTGCAATCGGTGCATACTTTGAGCTGGATAAGATCGGCGGAAAGGCGTGCAAAAACGAAAAAGAAGAAGCGCTTGAAAAGAAGCGCGAAGAGGAAAACGCCCGCATGGCATCCCGCCGGTACCGCTATGCCGCACATCTGATCAAAAAAGAGCGGGTGATGCGCTCGCTGAATCAGACGGACGGCCAGAAGTTCTACATCGTGAGCAGCTGGGAAATGAACGAGACTGCCCGGCTTTACAGCATGATGAAGCTGATGAGCGCCATCAACCGGCCCTGTGTGTACTGCGTGAACATCCTCCCCACCGATCAGACGCAGGAGATGCGGCAGAATCTGGAGCAGATCCTTTCTTTCCTGCGCCGGACCACTCAGCTCCGGGTGAACAAATCGGCTACGTCTGTGAGCGCGAACGAAAAGGACGAAAACGCCAAGGATACGCTGGACCTGTACGAGGATCTGCTGGAAGATCTGGATACGACCCCGCATTTTCTGACGGATGTTGAAGTCTTGGCTGATGATTCCAATCTGGCACAGTACATTCTGGACGCAGCGGCTTCGGAAGCACTGAGCGAGGGCAGCCACGAGATCCGCACCTACGAGGAGAACTGCTCGCTTGCGGATGTCTCGCCGCTGAACATCATCAGCTGCGCGGGCGCAGATGCACCGGAAAAGCTCAAACTGCTGCCGCATCTGATGCTGCTGCCGGAGCTTTCAGCTTTTGCGGTGTTCCCGGCGCTGTATGCAGGCGAATTCATCGATGCGCCCAAGGAAACACTGCCCACGCTGTATGCGGAGGGCCTGCTGCTGGGCAGGGACAACGAGGGCCACGACGTCCGTTTCCCGTTGAAAAATCTGTCCAAGCACGCATTCCTTGCGGGCGTGCCCGGCAGCGGCAAGACCAACAGCATGATGCATTTGATCACCTCCATGCATGTGAAGTATCAGATCCCGGTGCTGATCCTAGAGCCTGCCAAGCACGAGTATCGCATCCTGACGGCGGTACCGGGGATGGAGGATCTGGAACTGTTTTCTCCCAGTGCCAACACACCTTTCCCACTGCACATCAATCCCTTTGAGTTCCCGGTCGGCATGACGCTGGCTGAACATATCCGCAACCTGATCGATGTGTTTGACGGCGCCTTTACGCTGGACCCGCCCATGCCTTTCCTGCTGGATTCCTCGGTGGAAGAGGTGTATCGGGATCACAACTGGCTCCCGTCCATGGTCAACCGTCCGGATCTGGGTTTTACCTATCCGACCCTTTCCGAACTGTACGACAAAGTAGCGGACAAGCTGGAACACACGGACTATGAAGCTGAAATCAAAGGCAACCTGAAATCGGTGCTGCAGGTGCGCATCGGCAGCCTGCTGACCCGTGAAATGGGCGATGTGTTCAATGTGAGCCACTCCACCCTGCCGCCGGAAGCATGGTTGAAGCGCTCGGCAGTCATCGAGCTGGAATCCATGGGCAAATACCCGGCCAATTTCCTGTCTCTGCTGTTGTCTACCCTCATCCGCGAAACGCTGAAGGTGCAGGATTACAACAAACTTCCGGACGGCCGTCCGCGGCATGTGATGTTCTTCGAGGAAGCTCACAACCTGATCGGACCCACCGCAGAGCAGTCTGCCGACGGCAACACGGACACCAAAACAGCGGCCACGGCCTTTGTCGTCAAGATGCTGGCCGAGGTCCGCGCACTTGGCGAGGGCATCGTCATTGCGGACCAGCTTCCCACCGCCATGGCACCGGAGGTCATCAAGAATACATCGCTCAAGATCGGCCTGCGCATCACCGCGCAGGATGACCGCGGCCTGCTGGGCGGCACCATGTCGGCAGACGAGGTGCAGCTGGAACGCATGGGCGTGTTCAGCCCGGGCCACGCCCTGTGCAGCTACGAACCGCTGCTCAAGCCCTTTGAGGTGCAAATTCCCTACTTTGAAAGCAAAGAGGACAATGCAGAGACCGTCACCATCGTGCGCAATCTGCTTTCCAGCCCGTATTATCAGGAAGATCTTCGCCAGAGTCTGGAAATCCATCGGGATGGCTGGAAAAGGCAGAGATACGAAATCAGAAAGAAATACAATGAAATGCTGGCAAAGGGCAGAAATAGTGATCCCATTGGAAGCAAGGAATCTGCTAAAAAAGCGCAGGATGTACGAGCGCAGCGTGATGAAGTTGTAAAAAAGGTACAGCAGGTATTTCTGGACGTTGCAGCTTACGGTAGTATGCTGCAAGTGGTATTTCATGAAGCCAAAGTAAAGCCGGATTTAGGAGAATGCAAAACAATTTTTGACAATATCAAGAAAACGCTGAAATCCGAGCGGGAGATCGCATGGAATCAATACAATCAGATTTATAAGGCTCTTGAGCCAACGAATCTGCGCATTACAGAGGAAGAAGATACTGCTCTGAGCATCAGGGCGAAGGCATTTTGAACAGTACCAAAGAAATAAACAACAGGTATTGCAAAGGAGAATCAATTATGACAGATTATGAACGCGGCCCGCAGCAGCTGTGGGCAGAACCGGCTCTGGAACCGTTTACCCAGAAGGTTGCAGCCCATGGTAAGCAGGGTGGTTTTATGGAGTGGTCTTCCTTTCACTGGCTCATGCTGGGCGGCGGCGCAGCTATCGGTGCAGTGCTTGGCATCATGGGCGGCGGCTTTTTTGAGCTCGTTGCGGGCGCTGTTGTGGGTGCGGCGCTGGGCTATTTCCTGCCGATGCCATTTGAAGAGGCCTACAAAAAGTCGCTGTTCCAGTGGTTTTATCTGGCTCTTCTCTATGTTGTCCCCTGTGCTGTGATCTGGCTGCTGCCGCTTGCAACTGGTGCGCTGAAGATCGTTCTGGTCGTTGCGGTCATTCTGATCCTGCTGTCGATGTTTGGCGGTTGAGGCGCAGATGGAATTGACAAGAGAGGAGTCAGACGATGGAAAAACAGTACGAAGAACTTTGTGTGGCATTCCAACAAATCATCCTGCACTTTGGCCGTATGGCGTTCCAGCAGCCGGGCTATGTGACGGCGGTCCTGCACGAAACGGCCCCGCAGACGGATGTGCTTGCGGAAGCGCTGCAGCAGCTGGACAGGGCAGACGCTTACAGGTGTTTTATCGACGCGGCACCGGATGATGCTGCACAGCAGCAGGATGTGATCCGGACCGTGCAGCAGGCACTGGCCGCGCAGCGCACGATCAGCCCGGACGTGAACGGCTGTCTGTTGGCGCTGGGCGAGGCACTGCAGTGGCAGGGCGAAGACTGGAAGGAACTTCTGGCCAAACCGCTGGTCCAGCAAAAGGAGCAGGCGAAAAACGACGTGTCGGCAGCGCCGGAGCGGGAAGAAGCGGCGGAGGTCGATTACAAACTGGGCGACCAGATCGTATTCGGGCGTTACCCGATGAGCGAGGACGGCGAGGTGGAGCCTATCGTTTGGCAAGTGTTCTGCCCTTATTATGATGAGGGACAGATTCAGCTCATCAGCCGGGATATTCTAGATGCCCATGCCTTCTGGGAGGACAAGCAGACCCCGCCGGAGAACATCTGGTGGGCAGATTCCGCGTTGGCGACATGGTTGAACAGGGAGTTTCTCCGGGTAGCCTTTACCGAGGAGGAGCAGAACGAGATTATCGAATGCAAATCGTGTCTGTATCAGAATGCGCCCAGTCTGGTGGGTGGCGAGGAAAAACTCCTGAAAGTGAACATCGGTCACCAGTACGACATTGAGGAACTGCATGAGCAGTATCCGGAGATCGCAGACGAGATCCTGCAGGCAAAGGTAACGCCCTACGCATACGCGCAGGGAGCCTACCGGAATCCCAAGACGGGCAACGGCATTTGGCGGCTGGTCGGATTTGGCGGCATCCGGGCCGAACGGGACGATGATGACGTCTGGTGCGAAGAGCATCCGGCTTTTGTGCACAAGCTGACCCAGACTGTAAATCCGGACGGAACGCTGGACCTGTACGGCGACAGCACCTATGCCGATTATGTGGGCGTCCGCCCGGTCATCGTGGTGCCGGAAACGCTTTTCGAGGCAAAGCGGGACGAGAACGCATAAAGGGGGAAAACAGATATGGGTCTTTTCAATTCGCTGATCTATCAAGCAGGCCGTCTGACCGGAAAGGCAGTGTCTGCGGCCAGAGCGCAGATGCAGGAAGTGTCAGAACAAAAGCCGCAGGCTGCTCCGGAACCGCAGCAACCTGTTCTCTCACCTTGGGAGATCCGCCTGCAGCAGGCACGGCAGTTCGGTACGCCGTCGTCGGAAAAGTTCAACATCGGCATGGCCTACGTCAACGGCACTGACGGTGCTCCGCAGGACAATGAACAGGCGATCTACTGGTTTAAAGAGGCGGCAAGCGATGGCTATGGCCCGGGCGAGACTGCTCTGGCACAAATGTTCTTTGAAGAAATGTACGACTGCCCGCAGGAGGAAGGCCTCCGCCTGATGAAAAAGTGCGCAGACCGGGACCTTGCGCCGATGCAGAACCGGCTGGCCCGGGTCTATGAGGACATGGGCGACACCCGTAACTACATCCGCTATCTGGAAATAGCACGCCAGAACGATGAGGGTTGGGCATGGCACAATCTGGCATTGGAATACGCTCTGGGCGGCGTGCTGAAACAGGATCAGAAAAAGGCTCATACGTATTTTCTGAAAGCAGCAGAAAAGGGCATCTCAAATGCGCAGTTCTGCCTGTATCAGCAGTATCGCCGCGCACTGGGCGTGGAACAGGACCTGCGGGAGGCAACGCGCTGGCTGCGTGCTGCAATGGACAATGATAATGTAGATGCGCTGCTGGAAATGGCCCACATTCAGGAAGATGGCGACGAGCTGGAAGAAGCACGCAAGCTGTATGAGCGTGCAGCCAAACTGGATAGTGAGGAAGCTGCAGCGTGGCTGGAAGCCCATGCCTGAGTGATCTCGGCAGACTGAAGAAAAAACGAGGAGGCACATTATGAGAGAACCCTATCAGATTATGGCGGAATTTCCGGACGATCTGTTTACCCTTCTGCAGGATTACCAGCACGATAAAGACGGGCTGAACGAACAGCTGAAAAAGGAGCTGCAGGATCTGAGCCAGACCGAGAGTGAAGAAGAACGGCAGCTGGAAAGCTGGCACACCGGTTCCCTACGGGAAATCAATGACCGCGCACAGCGGCAGAAGTCGCATTACGATGCAAATGCCAACGTAAAGACAGCAGAAGCCGAAAAGCGCCACAAGGAAACGCTGGCGCAGGCCCAGGAGATGCAGAACTGGCTGGAAGAGATGAGCAAGGAATTTGACAAGCAGATTCTCAACTGCGTGCGCAGACGTGAAGGCATGGAAAATCTTGAAATCTCCACGGCCGGTGCATTAGACATGCTGCGTGAGGAAGCAAATAACCTGCCGCCGAAGGCAGAGGACTACACGGCACCGGTCTTTGCGCTGAAGAAAGAGGCCGATGAGGCTTACCAGAAGATTTGGCAGCACCTCTCGGAGATGCGTGCACAAGCAGATGCGGAGTACAGTGACGCTGCAGCACAGAACCGGTCGGAACTGCAGAAAAATGTGGGTGAAAGTAGTGCCTGTCAGCAGAAGGAACTGAACGAGCACGCTGCGGAATACAGCCGCCGTCAGGCTGTACAGCAGCAGACGACCGCGCGGCGCCGTGCTGAACATACCCAGTCGGCAGCTGTCCGCCGGAAAGAGTTGGAAGAAGCCCTCCGTCGGCAGTTTGTGCAGCATCTGGAGCCGGAACAGGTAAAGCAGGCCTACGAAACGGTGGTCCGTAGCGAGGCACAGTACAAGGGTTATACACCGGCCAAGCACAACGGGGACGGTCTGCTGTTTGGCCGCAGCCGCTGCGACTTGACCTCCTATCTTGACGACGAGGTGGTCCGGGAATGTCTGGAACAGCACTTCGGCTATGCACTGCGCCGCACGGGGAGCAGCACATATCTGGAACTGCCCTGCGGTACGGCCTTTACGGACAAGAACTTCTCGTCCATCATCGAATACCCCAAAAACCTGCGAGATATCGTCGTGTCCAACCTGAACGCTATGACGATGCAGCTGTTTATGACCAATGTGGCGGGCAAGGTGCGCTTTACCTTCATCAGCCCCAGCGATGCAGGTGAGGCGTTTGCCAGCTTCATGCGCTTTGCGGATGTGGATGAGCGTCTGGTGGATACCCACGTGTGGGGCAATTCCCAGCGTATTGAAGAGCGTCTGGACGTGCTGCTGGACCGTGCCCAGACCATCAATCAGGACTATCTGCGCGGCCAGTACGCCGACATTCTGGAGTACAATCAGGCTGCCGGCAAAAATGCCGAGCCGCTGCAGTTCCTGATGGTGGTGGATTTCCCGCGCGGCTTTACGCAGGCAGCGCTGGAAAAGCTGGAAAACATTATGAGCAACGGCCCCAAGAACGGCATCTATACCATTCTTGCCGGTGAGGTGGGTGAGCTCGACGGATCGAACGATGCCAATGACCCGCGCTACAATGCGGTGCTGCAGCGCATCGTGCAGCATTTGAGCCGTTACCGCTATGAGAACGGGATGCTGTGCGTCCCGCCGCGTCCGTCCAGCGCGATCCGCGCCGGACATCCCCATGCGAATCCGCAGGTCCAGTACCTGCCGCTGCAGCTGCCGGAGAACCGCGTAGAATTAGATGACGCCATCGAAACGATGAAGAAGGCCGTGTACAATGCGGACCGCGTGACTATTACCTACGACGATGTGACGAGCGGCCTGACCCATCAGCCGGACCGCTGGTTCCGCTATTCGGACGAGAAAGGCATTTCTGTGCCGTTTGCCCTGTCCGGTGCCAACAAGGTGTTGTCGCTGGAACTGGCTTCGGACGCGCTCAGTCCCAAGTACCACACTCTGGTCACCGGTATGATCGGTTCCGGCAAGAGCACTCTGCTGCATACCCTCATCATGGGTTTGCTGATGAAGTACAGCCCCGAAGATGTACAAATTTACCTGATGGACTTCAAGGACGGCGTGGAGTTCAAGGTCTATACCGAATACAATCTGAAGAACTTCCGTGCCATCTCAATCGACACTGAGCCGGAGTTTGGCCTGGCCGTGCTTAAGAAGATCGAAGCTGAGATGCAGGCACGCAATAATATCTTCAAACAGGAAGGCTGCCGCGGTCTGGAAGGCTACCGCCGTGAAATGGCCGAAAAAGGCAACCCACATCACGGGATGCCGCGCACCATCCTCATCATCGACGAGTTCCAGGAGGCCTTTGGCCGGAGCGATGATCCCGTCATGAGCGAAGCTGCCGAGATTATCAAGCGTCTGACGCTGGTAGGCCGTGCCCCGGCTATCTACCTCATCATGGCAACGCAGGACATCAAGAACGCCGCTGCCCTGCCGGAAACCGTGTACAATCAGTTCGAGACACGTATTGCTCTGAAGAGCAGCCCGGATTCTGCACGCATCATTCTGCCGGATAACCCGATGGCCGACCAGCTCATCAATCTGGACAAGGGCGTGGCTATCTTCAATGCGTCGGCAGGCAACAAGGACCACAACGTGCAGTGCCGCATCGCCTTCTGCAGCGAAGATGAGCAGCGCACTCTGCTGGAACAGATTGCCCAGAAACAGGCTGCTGCCGACTTCCAAGTGACGGGCGGCACCCGTCTGCTGCTGTCCAGCATTCAGGATGACCGCTCCAACCCGCTCAACCACTTTGCCAATATGGGCACACTGTTCGACCACGAGGATGCCGATGGTCTGGGTTACCGCCTTTTTGTCGGCGAGGAACTGTCGATGCTGAACAAGCTCCACCCCGAGCTTACCAGCCGCAAGGGCCAGAACCTGCTGCTGACCGGACGGGATCAGGGCCGCGTGCGCACTACCACCGCCTTTGTCGTAATGAGTTTGTTGTACGAATCGCTGCGTCTGCAGGAGTCCGCTGCACACCCGCTCATCACGCTGTTTGACTTCGGTGTGGATACGGGTTCCGGCGACCTGTTGAATCAGATGGTCCGTACCCTGCCGGAGGGCACCATCCGCCGCTATGGAATGCCGGATGTGCTGGATGGCATCGATACGCTGCTGCAGGAAAAGAACAGCGGCTTCCGCCAGTTCGTGGTGATCTTTGGCCTGAACCGTGCCCGCCGTCTGCTGGTGCAGCCGGATATCTACAGCGTGGCACCCAAGAACAAGCTCATCGAGCTGCTGCAGACCGGGCCGGAAAACGGTATGAACTTCATCGTCTGGGCCAACAGCGTGGAAAGCTTTATGGAAAACTACAACGAAACGCTGGGCAGCTTCGAGCACCGTCTGGTGAGCGACATTCAGGACGACCAGTACAGCATCTTTACGTATGCACCGGCTCCCGGCAGCATGAAGCCCAAGAATGCCATTTACTTCAATATGGATAACACCGAAAATCCGAAGATCCGCCTGTACGAGAAACCCAGCGATGACTGGACCGGACGGTTTATCCGGAATATGGAACACGCACTGGCCGAAAAGCAGAGCGCAGAGAAGAACAAACCGAATGATACGGAATGGTGGTAATTGCTATGCTGGAAAAAGAAAATGAGATCCGCGATATCCTGAAAGAGCTGGAACAGTTGGACAAGGACGCTTACCTTGCGGCAGAAACGCGTAATGCCGCCAAGAACGAGCTGCTGGAAAAGCAGGCACAGACCAAGCGTGCCTGCGGCATGACTGTCCGCGTGGGCGCATTTGCCGGCATCAGTGCTGCCGCCATTGCCATTACGCTGGCGGTGCTGCGCTCTGCGGGTATCTGAGCAAAGGAGAGAACGAGATGGCAACGGATGCCGCTGCACAAGAACTGCGCACCGCACAGGAAAAAAAGGATATGGAGCTGCTGTGGGAGCCGTTTGGCGGCTACCCGTTCCAGCCGACCATTCCCGCGCCGTCGGATGCCGGGATGGAGTATGACCCCATCACCATGAGCGACGCGGAACTGGATCTGTACCTGCGCACGCGTCTGCAGACGGAGCCGCTACAGGATGAAGAACTGCAGCTGGCCGCACTGCAGCGGGACGGTGCCGTGCCGGACCCGGCCATGCAGCAGTTCCTCTCGGCGGTGATCCTGCTGGATCAGGCACTTCCCACGGAAGAACTCGTGCAGCAGCTGGAAGCGCTCCGGGTGGATATGGAAAATCCGGCGGCGCTGTACCTGACCGAGAAGATCCTGCTGCAGCTCGAAACGCAGACCCAGCAGGATCAGAAGTGGGAACAGAAACAGAAAGAACTGCAGGCCCGGCAGACCGAAGCGCAGAATGCGCTGGCAGCCGCCCGGCGGAACCGTCAGGAGGCAGAGCGGCGCTACCGGGAAAATCCGTACTGATCGTCCGCCGGGAGGGAGAACGCGATGAACGATATCACAGCCGTCTTTCTTTGTGAGCTGGCGGCAGAAAGCGGCCGCGCAGAGCTGTTTCAGCTGCTGCAACAGGAACTGTGCCGCTGGCTGGATGCATGCTGTCCGGTGCGGACCGGCGGCGTGAGGGCGGTTTCGCCGCAGGCGGTCCAGCTGCACACGGCGTTGCAGCAGCTGCACGACCGGGCCGGGCAGATCGACACCCGCGAAAAACTGCAATGGTTCCGGGAGCAGATGAATCAGTACACGTCCAAGTGGAACCAGCTGCGCGGGCAGACCTCGCAGGCCGTGCTGCACAGCTGGGTGCCGCCGCTGGAAGCGCTGCACTTTCTCACACAGAAAGAACTTGTGCGCGAAACAGCTGCTATCCGCCAGCAGGTGCAGATCCAATTGTACCGGCTGCTGGTGCTGGGTGGCGCATCGGCGGTACAGGGCATGGAACCACCGCAGGCCGACAGCACGGCGGAACGGCTGCTGGACTTTTACTGGTCCGGTCTGCTGCCCCGTCTGCAGCGGCTCACCCTGCAGCAGCTGCAGCAGGAGTGGGCTGTGGAACTGCGGGACGAGGCCCGGTTCGGCACTTCCCTGCAGCTGCCCACATACCTGCTCCGGCAGCCGATGAAGCTGCAATCCCCGACGGCACCCGGGCACTACCAGAGCATATCTCGTACCGGTGGTGTATGGTATCAGGGCCGCGGCCTTTTGACGAATATCCGCCCGGCAGAGATTGGCCGGGCCCTGCGCAAAGGCTTTGTGAGCGGCTGTTGCGTGGCAGACCTTGACCGGGCCGAACTACTGGATGCAGATCCCCGGCATGTGCTGGAAGAGGTCTTTCCGGACCGGTTCTATGCACTGGACCCGTACAGCTATTTCAGTGTGGCAAGCTATGCATTGAACAGCCGCGTGACGGCACAGCGTCTGGCGCGCGGGCGCTGCCTGCTGTGCGGTACGAGCACGTTAAAAGAAGGGTCACGTCTATGCAGGAACTGCTTTTCCAATCTGGCACAGAAGAGCCAGTGATCCGGCTGCACCGGGTGCTGTTCCCAGTCACAGCGCTGGGCTATGGCCGCCGCTTGGGCGTATGGGTGCAGGGATGCAGCCGCAGCTGCCCACACTGCATCAGCCCGGAAATGCAGCCGGCAGATGGTCCGGCCGTCCCGTTGCAGAACCTTCTGCAGCAGTTTCCGGAACTGGAAGGATGCAGCGGCCTGACCATCAGCGGTGGAGAGCCGCTAGACCAGCCGGAAGCCGTGCTGGCCCTCATGGAGTGGTTCGCCGCCCGCTATACGGACGACATCCTGATCTACACGGGCTACCAGCTGCAGCAGCTTCCCTCGCAGGCCGCCCGGCAGGTGGTGGAAAGAGCAGCCGCTGTGGTCGAAGGTCCTTACCGGGAGAAATTGAACCGGGGCGTGGGCCTGTACGGATCGGAAAATCAACACTTGGTGGTCCGGCGGTACCCGGAGCGTTATCGGGATTTTGCCACGCAGGCAAGGACCCTGCAGCCGTTTTGGGAGGATGACCGGCTTTTGCTGATCGGCATCCCGTCGAAGGAGGACAGCACAGAAGATGAACCATCGTGAGCAACCGACTCTGTCGGCCGGTGCACTGCGGCAGCAGCCAACGCTTCCGTCGATCAGTGCAGCAGCGGCACCTCAGCCGGAAAGCAATGCGGAAAAGCGCCCCGGCAGCTATGTGGGGCACTACCGCATCCTCTGCAGGCTGTGTGATGGCCGCGAAAGCGTGCTGTACCGCGCCAGCGGACCGGATGGCTCTTCCTGCATCCTGAAACTTTATCACCGGGTCGAGCGGCGGGATGCCGCGGCGGCCTACGAACGTTTGAAAACACTTGCCTGCCCGTATCTGCCGTTTCTGGATTGGGGCAGAGAGGGCGATGCGATCTATGAGTGCCTGCAGCCGGTGTCCGGGC
>OLNO01001480.1_pt1 | contig 19020 bp, 22 predicted proteins | sample 1672861 | NCBI WGS metagenome assembly OLNO01 (sample SAMEA3136731, study PRJEB25190) | human gut metagenome | reverse complement strand
CATATCCCGGATAAACGGACGCAGTCTCAGCAGGCTTTCCGGTCCGGCCTGAACTTCCGGGGAAAAGAGATTCATTTTCATCTGACAGATGAATGGGGATATGATATCCCGCAGGAAAATCTGTACGTGCCCGCCTATCATCCTGTTACGTGCCGGGAATGTGCGAACCGTCTGACCTGCAACGGGTGCTCGGACTGCGGAAAATGTACAGGAAAATAGCGGGCTGCTCTGTTTCTGAAGAAAAAATATGGAAATACAGCGCTGATTTGTCAGCGGCAAAGGTATGGGAGGATGATTATGCAGACAAGATCAAAGATGCTCAGAAGAGCGTTCCGGACAGCGTTCCCTTATACGATCCCCATATTTGCGGGATTCTGGTTCCTTGGAATTACATACGGGATTTATATGAATGTTTCCGGGTTCAGTTTCTGGTATCCTATGCTGATGAGCATTACGATATTTGCCGGTTCTATAGAGTTTGTAACGGTTAACATGCTTCTGGGGGCGTTTAATCCCCTGCAGGCATTTGCCATGACGCTGATGATCAATGCGAGGCATCTGTTTTACGGGATTTCCATGCTGGACAGATTCCGGGGCACCGGGTGGAAAAAGGTGTATCTGATTTTCGGCATGTGTGACGAGAGCTTTTCCATTAATTACACTGCAGAGATCCCTGAGAATGTGGACAGGGGCTGGTTTATGTTTTTTGTAACGCTGCTGAATCATTTCTACTGGTTTTCCGGCGCGACTCTGGGAGGAATCTTCGGATCCCTGATTCATTTTAATACAGAGGGGCTTGATTTTGTAATGACTGCCATGTTTGTGGTAATTTTTATGGAGCAGTGGCTGAAAGAAAAGAACCATGTAAGCTCCCTTCTGGGACTGGGGATTTCCCTGCTTTGCCTGATTGCATTCGGAGCGGATAATTTTATTATTCCGGCCATGCTGGCGCTTCTTGCGGTGCTGACATTAATGAGAAAACCTCTTGAGAAGGGAGAAGAAGCATTATGACATTGACTCAGCAGATTATTACAGTCGCAATGGTGGTTCTGGGAACGGCCGTTACACGGTTTCTGCCGTTTCTGATCTTTCCGGCAGGGAAGCCGACGCCAAAATATATCAAGTATCTGGGAAGAGTGCTTCCTCCGGCAGTATTCGGACTTCTGGTTATCTACTGTCTGAAAAATGTAAGTGTTTTTACAGGAAGTCACGGGGTTCCGGAACTGATTTCGATTATACTGGTGATTGTCCTGCATGTGTGGAAGAGGCAGATGCTTTTGTCCATTGCAGGAGGTACGGTGTGCTATATGCTGCTTGTGCAGCTTGTTTTCTGAAGCAGAAGAACTTAACAGATATGGATGAATGCGGGATAAGACCTGCGCTTCGCAAGAAGCGGCAGGAATTATCCCGCATTTTTTTGTCAGGGAAAGCGTTTTTTCAGAAAATAAATTTATTTTAATGTAACTATTGACATTACAACAAAACCGTGATATTCTTGCAGCATAAGATGTAACAGTTAATATTACAACTAAACAGGAATTTAATGCGGATATCAGAGGAGGTTAAGCGGAGCGTATGAAATCCGAAGAGAAAAGATGGACAGAACAGGGAATAGATAAAAATATGAGAAATATGATTTAGTATGCCGGAAAGCGGCAGGGCAGACGATATAAGTCTGATTTGTATACAGGAGGATATATTATGTCGGAAAAGAGGAGGAGAAAAATGACAGCAGAAGAGTGCCTGCAGATATTACGGAATATTAAGGATGTGGCTTTTGCCACAGTGGATGACAAGGGAATGCCTCATGTGCGGATAATTGACGTGATGCTGGTGGAAGAGGAAAAACTTTATTTCTGTACAGCCCGCGGCAAAGATTTTTACCGGCAGCTTAAGAACCTGCCCCGGACAGAGATTACAGGTATGAACCGGGAATACCAGATGGTGCGCCTTTTTGGAAAGGTAAAAAGACTGACAGATCAGAAGCAATGGATTGACCGGATTTTCCGCGAAAATCCTTCCATGAATGACGTCTATCCGGGAGAGAGCAGATATATCCTGGAGCCTTTCTGCATGGAAGAAGGACAGATTGAGTTTTTTGATCTTGGAAAGACTCCCATATACAGGGAATGTTTTACAACCGGGGCGGCAGAGAAGCAGGAGAAAGGATTTGAGATTACAGACGCATGTATCGGGTGCGGGAAGTGTAAAAGGAACTGTCCCCAGCAGTGCATTACGGAAGGGATTCCCTTTGTAATCAGCCGGGAGCACTGTCTGCACTGCGGACTGTGCTTTGAAAACTGTCCGGTAAAAGCAATTCAGAGAAGAGGTGAGTAAAGATGTTAGGAAACATATGGGCCCTGCTTACGGAGCGGCCGGACTTTTTTGCCGGACTGCTGCTGGAACATCTGGAGATTTCTTTCATTGCGATTGTACTGGCCATTCTTGCCGGCGGTCTTGCCGGCATTCTGATCAGTGAATTCCAGAGAGCGGCAAAGCCGACGCTGGCAGTGATTAATTTCCTCTATACAATTCCTTCTATTTCCATGCTGGGATTTCTTATCCCATTTTCCGGTGTGGGCAATGCAACGGCCGTGATCGCCCTTACCGTATATGCGCTGCTGCCTATGGTGCGCAATACCCATACGGGAATCTCCAATATTGATCCGGCTATTCTTGAGGCGGCCAGAGGAATGGGCAGCACACGGCTTCAGATCCTTTTCCGGATCCGGCTGCCCCTTGCCATGCCGGTAATTCTGTCAGGGATCCGCAGTATGGTAACTATGACCATCGCTCTTGCCGGTATTGCCTCTTTCATCGGAGCAGGCGGTCTGGGAGTTGCGATTTACCGGGGAATTACCACAAACAATGGGGCAATGACTATGACAGGAAGTCTGCTGATCGCAGTGCTTGCCCTGGCAGTTGATTTTCTGCTTGGATTTGTGGAGCGGCGGATGAAAAAGCGCAGCACAAAAGCAAAGAAAACGAACCGGATCATAGCGGCAGGAACGGCAGCGGTGATCTGCGCCGCACTGATTGTAACTGCAGTGTTCCGGACCAATACCGGAGAGACGATCCATATCGCAACGAAACCTATGACCGAGCAGTATATAATAGGCGAAATGCTGAAAATCCTTATTGAACAGGATACGGAGCTGCATGTGGAGCTGACCCAGGGAGTGGGAGGCGGCACTTCCAATATTCAGCCTGCGATGGAAAGCGGAGAATTTGATCTCTATCCGGAATACACAGGAACCGGCTGGAATATGGTGCTGAAAAATGAGGAGCTGTACACAGAAGATCTGTTTGATCAGCTGCAGCAGGAATACAGGGATAATTATTCCATGGGGTGGACCGGCATGTACGGCTTTAATAATACGTATGGCATGGTGGTGCGCCGGGAGATTGCAGAAAAGTATGATCTTCATACTTATTCCGATCTTGCGGCAGTTGCAGATCAGCTTGTCTTCGGCGCGGAATATGATTTCTTTGAACGGGAAGACGGATACGAGGCCCTTTGTGACACTTACGGGCTGAATTTTAAGGCGACAATGGACCTGGATATCGGCCTGAAATATCAGGCTCTGGAGCAGGGGCAGATCGACGTAATGGTTGTGTTTACCACAGACGGACAGCTTTCCGCGGCGGATGCGGTGGTTCTGGAGGACGACAGACAGTTCTATCCTTCCTATCTCTGTGGTAATGTGGTGCGCAGTGAGGTGCTGGAAGCACATCCGGAACTGAATGAGGTTTTCGACAAAGTAACCGGGCTGATCTCGGACAGCGATATGGCACAGATGAATTATGAGGTGGAAACGGAAAACAGGGTGGCGGAAGAATTTCTTGCTTCGCACGGGCTCATAGAGTAGGAGGAAGCAATATGCAGACAATGATTGAATTCCGTCATGTGCGGAAAGCCTACGGAGAAAAGGTAGTACTCAGAGACTTCAGTCTTTCGGTAAAAAAGGGCGAATTTGTCACCATTATCGGATCATCCGGATGCGGCAAGACGACGGCCCTTAAGATGGTCAACGGCCTGCTGGAGCCCACGGCGGGAGATGTTCTGATTAATGGAGAAAACATCCGGGATAAAAACCAGACTCTTCTGCGCAGAAATATCGGCTATGCAATCCAGGGCAGCGTACTGTTTCCCCATATGACGGTGGAGCAGAACATTGCTTATGTACCGGATCTTCTGAATAAAAGAGATAAAAAGAAGACCAGGGAAGCTGTCGCGAAATGGATGCAGATCGTTGGTCTGGACGAGGAACTGAGAGAGCGGTACCCGGCGGAACTTTCCGGCGGCCAGCAGCAGAGGGTGGGGATTGCCCGCGCCCTGGCGGCTTCTCCGGAGATCCTTCTGATGGATGAGCCTTTCGGAGCAGTAGATGAGATTACCCGGGCACAGCTCCAGACAGAACTGCGTCAGATTTATGAAAAGACAGGAATTACGGTCCTGTTCGTGACACATGATATTTCAGAGGCACTGAAACTCGGAACAAAAGTTCTGGTCATGGATCAGGGAGAAATCCAGCAGTATGCGCCGCCGGAAGAGATTCTGCATCATCCCGCCACAGCGTTTGTAAGCCGGCTGGCAGAGAAGGAGCGGCGCAGGTGCCGTCTGCCGGATGACAGGCTGGAAGAATGTGAGTACAGCGGTGCGGGAGGCAGTCTGGGGTAAGCGGAAATAAGAAGCAGCCCTGCAGGGACGGGAAGAAAAAGTCTTGACAGCAGAGCAAAAAACGTTTATATTATCTCACATAGCAAGGGCGCTTGATCTTCTGATCGGGTGCCCTTTTTATATATTTATTTTCAGGAAAGACTGTCTTCGGACAGTCGGAAGACAAAGGCGTTTTCTCTGCGGCGGCAGTGGAAGCGCCTTTATTAGTCAGGAGGAAACATGTATGAGAGAACTGGTTGAACACACGGAGGGGATTAACCGTCTGATGGCCAGGTATGGCGTCAAGTTCGGAATTTACAGAGACGGCGAGTTTCATGAACAGCTCTTTCCCTTTGACGCAATTCCCCGGGTGATTACCCATGAGGATTTTAAATATCTGGAAAAGGGACTGATCCAGAGAGTGGACGCCCTGAATCTTTTTCTGAATGATATATACGGGGAAAAGAAGATTATAAAAGACAAAGTTGTGCCGGAAGAATTTGTTTTTATATCATCCGGATACCTTCCCCAGTGCGAGGGGATTATTCCGCCGAAAAACATCTACAGTCACATATCCGGAATTGATCTGGTGCTTGGCAAAGACGGACAGTGGTATATTCTGGAAGACAATCTGAGAATACCGTCAGGCGCGTCTTATCCTATGATAGCCAGAGAGATCTGCAGACGGGTTTCTCCCGCCACATTTGGAAATAATTCTGTGGAAGATAACAGAAATTATGCCGCTATGCTCAGAGAAACACTGGAATGGGTAAACACAGGAGGGATACCCGTTATTATGACGCCGGGACGATATAATGCGGCATATTTTGAACACTCCTATCTGGCAGAACGGACGGGGAGCGCGCTTGCCACCTGCACCGATCTGTTTGTCGAAGATAATTATCTGTACTACCGGGATTACAGGAAAAAGAAACAGAAGGTGGGGGTAATCTACCGGAGAATATCCGATGATTACCTGGATCCTATGACCTTTCTGCCGGAGTCTCTGATCGGCATTCCAAATATTATGGACGTATACCGGAGCGGCAACGTGGCAATTGTAAATGCGCCGGGCAACGGAGTGGCTGATGACAAAGGAATTTATTATTTTGTTCCGAAGATGATCCGCTATTATCTGGATCAGGAGCCGATCCTTAAAAACGCGCCCACGTATCTTCCGTTTTATGAGGAGGACCGGAAATACGTGCTGGACAATCTGGAGAAACTGGTGGTCAAGGACGTGGCAGAGGCAGGAGGCTACGGCGTGATTTTCGGAAATGAACTGAGCAGGGAAAAATGTTCAGAGATGAAAAATCTGATAGAACAGGAACCCCGGCGCTTCATCGCGCAGGAGGTGATTGACTTTCAGGATATGGAAGTGATGAACGGAAATGAAAAAGTTCTCCGCAAGGCGGATCTGCGTGCTTTTGTTCTGTCAGGGGAAACCACAAGGGTATGGCCCAGCGGCCTGACCAGATTTTCAAGAAATGCAGATTCGTTTGTAGTCAATTCATCACAGGGAGGAGGATTTAAGGACACATGGGTATTATCTCAATGGAAAAAGTAGATCATCTGTACTGGCTGGGGCGTTATACAGAACGGGTGTATACAACGCTGAGAATGTTTTTTCATATTTATGACAGAATTATTGAGCAGCCGGAAGGGATTTATGAGACATATTGTAAGAAGCTGAATATTCCCAATATCTATACATCCAACCAGCAGTTTGTACAGTCTTATCTTTTTGGCGAGGACAATCCGGATTCTGTGCTTTCCAATATGAAACGTGCTTACGACAATGCGGTTGTGCTCCGGGATGAGCTGAGTACTGCGGTACTGTCTTATGTTCAGCTTGCTCTGGATACGTTTGAGGCCTGCAAAAAGACAACGGCGCCGCTGCTTGAGCTGCAGCAGGTCATTGATTATCTGCTGGCATTCTGGGGAGGAGCCGATGACTATGTAGATCAGGAAGAGTGCCGCAATATCCTGAAATGCGGAAAATATGTAGAACGTCTGGATCTCTGCCTCCGTCTTGAATATCACACCGGGGATCTGGAAAAAGAGTACCGGAAGCTGTGCAACCGGCTTGAGAAAACCAGTCTGAACTATCATGCGGAAAGCCTGGGACGCCTGGGGGATATTATACTCCGGGAAGAAAATCCGGAAGCCCATTACCGGGAAGCGCTTGGATGTCTCGGAAGCCTTTTTGCATAAAACGGTACACAAAAAGCCGGAAGTTATTATTAAGAGAGCAGAGGCTTATATTATGAGAAAACTGAGATTTGAGTACAGTATGGAACTGAAATTTTCGTCTCCGGTAAACAGCCATTATTTTGCACTGCGCTGCGTTCCCGGGGACTCTTTGCGGCAGAAAATCATGCTGTCAGAATGCAGGGTGAGCCCTGCGGACTATACCAGCGCGGACCGGGACGGGTTCGGAAATCTTAAGATCAGCGGCTGCTGTGCCGGGCCCCATAACAGTTTTGGCTACCGCATCGCGGGAGAGGCTCATGTTCAGGGGATGACTGTGCAGAAATGTCCCCTTCATCCCATGTACCGGTATCCGTCAAAGTATACGCAGATTAAGCCGGAGATCCGGGAATTCGGGGAAGCTGTTACAGAAAAGTGCAGGGAAGAAAGAGCAGAGACGGTTATGGAAAAAGCGGTGTGCGCCATGGTCTGTCTGTATACCCGGTTTGTATATGCCCCGGGAGTGACAGATGTGGGAACAACAGCTGCTCAGGCGCTGCGGATGGGAAAAGGAGTATGCCAGGACTATGCTCATATTATGATTGCGGTGATGCGGTATATGGGGATTCCCGCCAGATATGTGAACGGCATGATGATCGGAGAGGGGAGTACGCATGCATGGGTGGAAATCTATACGGACGGGGGCTGGTATGGCCTGGATCCTACCAACAATCTGCATATTGATGATTATTATATCAAGCTTGCCCATGGACGGGATTATGCAGACTGCGCGGTAGATAAAGGGGTATTCCTGGGGAATGCATCCCAGGAACAGAAAATTTATGTAAATGTGGAGGAGATCAGTGATGGTAGAGACAGTCGTGTCAATGGAACTGCCGGTAGATGAGAAACTTACGATCCGGAAAAACCGGATTATGCCGGCGCATCCCTCCGGGGATGAAAAACGGATTGCAATTGTAACCGGCACACACGGGGATGAGCTGGAGGGGCAGTTTGTCTGTTATGAGCTGCTGAGAAGGCTGAAAGCCGAGCCGGGGTATCTGAAAGGAATTGTGGATATTTATCCGGCCCTGAACCCGCTGGGGATTGACTCAATTACAAGAGGAATTCCCATGTTTGATCTGGATATGAACCGGATTTTCCCGGGAAATGAAGAAGGTCCCATGATGGAATCCGTTGTATATAAACTGACAGAAGATCTGAAAGGCGCAGATCTGTGCGTGGATATTCATGCAAGTAACATTTTCCTGATGGAGCTGCCGCAGGTGCGGATTAATGAGATTACCGCGGAGACGCTTGTCCCCCTTGCGAAGAAGATTAATGTGGATTTTGTGTGGGTTCATGCCTCGGCAACTGTTCTGGAATCTACGCTGGCTTACAGCCTGAACAGCGTGGGAACTCCTACGCTGGTAGTGGAGATGGGAGTCGGGATGCGGATTACCAGATCCTACGGAAACCAGCTTGTGGAAGGTATTCTGAACGTAATGAAGGAACTGGGTGTCTGGGAAGGACCTGTGGGAGAAGTAAGAAAACCGATTGTATCCACAGACAGGGAAGTGGGATATCTGAACGCAGACAGCGCCGGAATCTATGTGCCTCATGTAAAGATCGGAGAGCAGGGAACGCTTCTGGGAGAAATTCTGAATCCGCTGACCGGAGATGTGGAGCAGTCGGTAACGGCGCCGATATCCGGAATGGTGTTCACCAGAAGAGAATATCCGGTGGTGTACAGCGGATCACTGCTTGGAAGAATACTGGGAAGCAGAGAAGAAGGGGAGGCACAAGAAATATGAGAAAGACAGAAATTTATAAGCTGGATTCTCCGTACAGGGAAGACCTTACAATCAGCGGCTACAGCTTCGGACACGGAAAAAAAGCGGCCTGTATCGTGGGAAGCATCCGCGGAAATGAAGTGCAGCAGCTTTATGTATGTTCCCAGATCATAAGAAAGCTGGAAGAGCTGGAGGCGGCACGGAAGATTGCGGCGGACAAAGAAATTCTGGTTGTCCCCTCTGTCAACCATCACGCCATGAATATCGGGAAACGGTTCTGGCCTGTGGATAATACAGATATAAACCGGATGTTTCCCGGCTATAATCTGGGCGAGACAACCCAGCGGATTGCGGCAGGTGTATTTGAAAAAGTAAAGGATTATGATTACGGCATACAGTTTGCCAGTTTCTATATGCCCGGAGATTTTATTCCCCATGTCCGGATGATGGATACCGGAAAGCAGAATACCAGCCTTGCGGGGCTGTTCGGGCTCCCTTATGTAGTGGTGAGAAAGCCCAGACCCATTGATACAACGACGCTGAATTACAACTGGCAGATCTGGGATACAAATGCGTATTCGATCTATACCACAGAAACAGATTTTATTGACGAGGCATCAGCAAGGCAGGCGGTTTCGGCAGTACTCCGTTTCCTGACAAGAATGGGAATTCTGAAATACAGCTGCCACAGCGGTTATATTTCCACTGTAATTGCAGAGGAAGAACTGGCTTCTGTGCGAACAGCCGCAGGCGGAATTTACCGGAGACTGTGCCATCCCGGGGACGAAGTCCGGATGGGTACGCCTCTGGCAGAGATTGTACATCCTTATGAAGGGAATGTGATTTCTACTGTGCTTTCCCCTACTGCAGGAACCGTATTCTTTACCCATAAGAAGCCCCTGGTGACAGAAAACGAAGTAATCTGTAAGATTTTCATCCCCGATCAGGCCTGAACTGAATGGCAGAGCCTGCCCGGGCCTTCCTTGATTCATCCTTGCCATAGCAGGGGAAAATTGCTATAATATGGTGTACTGTGCGGGCGCGGAGCAGGCAATTTTCTGTTGCCGAAGCATAAAGGGATCCGTGTCCAGAAGAAGCACCGGGGCGGATGGAAATCCGCTTTACAGACGGAGGATGAAAATGAACGATTTGGAAATGTACCGTGAGCAGCTTGCCATCTGCGACGATAAAATTATTGACGCGCTGGTGGAAAGAAATTCGATTGTCGAGAAGATCATGGCTTACAAAGAAACATACGGAATGCCCATACTTCAGCCGGCTCAGGAAGCCAAACAGCAGCACCGGCTGGAGGAAAAGCTGAAGGGAAACAGGTATCAGGAAGAAATACAGGATGTATTTCAGCAGATTCTCCGCGGCAGCAGGAGAATACAGGCGAGAAAGCTGTTCCCGTACAATATCGTCCTGATCGGATTTATGGGCTCCGGTAAATCAACGATTTCCGATTATCTGAGTACGATGTTTGATATGAAGCTGGTGGAGATGGATCAGGTAATTGCAGAGAAGGAAGGAATGAGCATTCCGGATATTTTTTCCACATACGGGGAAGAGTATTTCCGCAACCTTGAAACAAATCTTCTGAAAGAACTGCAGACCGGCGAGAGCTGTATCATTTCCTGCGGCGGCGGCGTGGCTCTCCGTCAGGAAAATGTGGTTGAGATGAAAAAGAACGGAAGGGTTGTTCTTCTTACCGCCAGTCCGGAGACGATCTATGAGAGAGTGAAGGACAGCAATGACAGACCGATTCTTGAAGGGAATAAAAATGTTGAGTTTATTGCAGATATGATGGAGAAACGGCGGGAGAAATATGAGGCTGCTGCGGATGTTGTAGTGCAGACGGATAATAAAACGATTCTGCAGATCTGTGAGGAACTGATTTCTAAACTGATGGAGTTGGATGAAAAATAATGTTTGACAGGTTTTTCCCGGATGAGTATGTGGCGTCCACATATGTCATCCCATTTGAAAAGTTGTATGAAGAAGGATACCGGGGCGTTATCTTTGATATTGACAATACCCTTGTGCCTCACGGAGCGCCGGCGGACGACAGAGCCAGAAAACTCTTTGACAGGCTGAGAAAGATCGGATTTGCCGCCTGCTGCACGATCTGCTCCCGCGCCTTGATATCCGAAATTTTATAATCAGGAGGCCAGAGTAAAGATGTTTAATAAGGACATTCAGACGAATTATATCTGTAATGCGCATAAGCCTTCCACAAAGAATTATATCCGGGCTATGGAGATTATGGGGACCACCAGAGAAACAACGCTTTTTGTGGGGGACCAGCTTTTTACGGATGTGTGGGGAGCAAAGCGGGCGGGCATACGCAATATACTTGTCCGGCCGATCCACCCGAAAGAAGAGATCCAGATCGTACTGAAAAGATATCTTGAAAAAGTAGTTCTCCACTTTTATACAAAAAAGGAGAAAAAGCGCCAAAAAGCCGGCAGGTAAAAAAAGGATTGAAAAAAAGGGAATTATATTATAGAATGTATAGAGTGGAGCGCTGAGTAAAGGCGTAATTGAAGGAGGATTATACATGGTTTCAGCAGGAGATTTTAAGAACGGCTTAACCGTAGAAATTGATGGAAATATTTATCAGATTATGGAATTTCAGCATGTAAAACCGGGAAAAGGCGCAGCTTTTGTAAGAACAAAGCTGAAGAACATCATCAGCGGCGGTGTGGTTGAAAAGACTTTCCGTCCCACTGAGAAGTTTGAAAATGCGCACATTGACAGAAAAGACATGCAGTATCTGTATAAGGACGGAGATCTGTACAACTTCATGGATATGGAGACATACGATCAGATCGCTCTGAACGCAGATGTGGTAGGCGATGCACTGAAATTTGTAAAAGAGAACGAGACAGTAAAGATCTGTTCCCATAAGGGAAATGTATTTTCTGTTGAGCCGCCGCTTTTCGTGGAGCTGGCTATTACAGAGACAGAGCCGGGATTCAAGGGCGATACAGCACAGGGAGCAACAAAGCCGGCAACAGTTGAGACAGGCGCTGTTGTAATGGTTCCGCTGTTCTGTGAGACAGGTGATGTCCTGAAGATCGATACAAGAACAGGCGAGTACTTATCAAGAGTGTAAGCGGATTGCGGAGATCCGCCGGAATGAGAAAACAGGAAGAGCAGCAGGATCTGTGACAAAAAAGCAGATTTCTCTGCTCTTCTTTTTTGTGAAATATGCCGCCTTGCTTTTTGGCGGCGCCTCGGCTATAATCAAGAGCACATAATAATATTCAAATCACTTTTTATTTTTTCAAAGGTACAGTTCGTACCGCTTTTCTCGTTTAAATTTTATGGACCGCGCCGTGAAAGGAGAAGAATGAATTATCAGCAGTTTGTAAGCGCGGTAGAGAAAAATCTGAATCAGAAAATGGAAGGGGGTGTGAAAGCTTCCTGCTATACGGCAGTAAAAAATAATGGAACAGAGCGGACCGGCGTTGTTATTGAGGCGCCCGGCATAAATATATCGCCCACGATTTATCTGGAGGAATACTATGATCAGTACAGAAAGGGACGGACGATAGACCGTTGATCTGCTCGTGCAGTTTTACCGGAACATCCGCAGAGATGAGCCGTGGGACTGCAGCAGGCTTCTGGAATTTGAAGGGGTAAAGGACAGAATTGTATTCAAGCTGATCAATACGGAAAAGAACCGGGATTTTCTCAGAGACACTCCTCACAGGTCTTTTCTGAATCTGTCCATAGTCTTTTATGTCCTGCTGGAAGTCAACAGCGAAGGAACCGCTGCCATGCCGGTAAAAGACGTGCATGTAAAGCGCTGGGGCGTGAAAGAAGAGATGTTGTGGGAAGCAGGCGTGGCCAACGGCATGCGGCTGCTGCCGGCTGAGTTTATTACCATGCGGTATGCGCTGCGGGAATGTATGTTTCAGAAGGAAACAGCCGGTCCGGGGCAGAACCTTCTGTCTGATCCGGCCGGGGACAGAGACCAGATGTATGTCCTGTCCAATCAGATCCGAAGCTACGGGGCGGCCAGTATTGTTTACCCTCATATTCTTGAAATGATCGGCAGTATTCTGAGGGATGACTTTTACGTGCTGCCCAGCAGCGTTCATGAAGTTGTAATCGTACCCGCTTCTGCCGGGATCCGTTCCAGCGAGATGGATGCTATGGTGCAGGAGATCAACCAGACCCAGGTGGCGGCAGAAGAAGTATTAAGCGATACAGCATATTTCTATGACCGCTGCACGGATACGCTTCAGTTCGGCACGGCACGGGGAAAGGAGGGGGCATAGATGAATATCCGGATAAAGAGAGGTTTCGCGTTCCTTCTGACCGGCGTTATGATGCTGCTGCTTCCCGCAGCTGCATCCGGTATGCCGTCTGTTCAGGCGGAAGAAAAAACAGTAACAGTAAATCTTGACATCGGCGAGGAGATTCTCTATGGCAGCTATCATACCCGGTCTTATACAGTGGACGGACAGACTGCCTACTGTCTGGAGCCTCTGAAGCCCTGGCCGGCCTCCGGCAGGTATGAAGCGCAGCGGCTGGAAGGGGGAGATCTGAGAAAAGCATTTTACTACATATACGGCGGCCCGGGATATGATACTTATGTGGAAAAATACGGATACTTCGGCTTTTCGGGGAAGATGGTGAAAACGGACGAGTACTGCATGAGCCACTGTATTGCCGCCTATTTCTATCTGGGAACCAATGATGCGTTTACCGGAGTATCGGCTGATCAGGCGGACGCGCTGAAACAGAAGGCGGAAAAAATCCGTACCCTTCCGGATCCGCCGGAATATTTCAATGCCTTTATCTTTAAAACAAGCGGAAATCAGCAGGCCATCGGGGGTACAGGAAAAAACCTGACAGGGTCTGTAGAAATATATAAAAAATCGCAGCAGCCGGAGTGGACGGAAAACAACGCCTGCTACTCTCTGGAAGGAGCAGTATTCGGCCTGTTTGAATCAGGAAAGAATACTCCGTCCTATCGCATTGTCACGGACAGAAACGGATATGGCAGGGCGGACAATGTAAGGCTTGGCAGCTACGAAATCAGAGAGCTGGAGAGTCCGGAAGGATTTACCCTGAATCCGGACAGAAAACGTATTACGGTAAAAGAAAATACAGTGAGTACTGCTTCCTGTTCTGACGCTCCATATTACTATCCGGCAGAGCTTATTCTGCAGAAAACGGACGCAGATACCGGAGAAGCAGCGGGACAGGGCAGTGCGGTTCTTGGAGATGCCAGATTCACGGTCCGTTTCTATCCGGGATACTACGACGGAAATCCGGCAGAGAACGGGCGAAGAGCCGCCAGAACCTGGTGCTTAAATCGGATGAGCACGGAAGTGTGTTCTTTTCTGATGAAGCAAAAGTCAGCGGAGATCCCTTTTATCAGAATGATTCCGGGGAAAATGTTCTTCCGCTGGGAACCGTGACCTTTGAGGAGACGAAAGCGCCGGAAGGTTATCTTATCAACGATGAAGTGATTGTAAGGCAGGTGGCTGCATCCGGCAGCGGACAGACGGATACTTTGTTTCAGATTCCCCGGATCGCGGATCATGTGATCAGAGGACATATACAGATTGTAAAGTTTCAGGAAGCCGTGGATCCGGAACAGGAGCAGAAGCTTCCCCTTTCCGGTATCCGTTTTTCAATTACTTCAAAGGCCACGGGAAAAACCGTGGTGATAGAGACGGATGAAAACTGATATGCTTCCACCATGGGGCGCCCGGAAGAAGAACAGAAAGGACTGCCTTATGATACCTATATCATAAGCGAGGAAAATGTGCCGGAAGGCTTTGCGCCTGCAGATGATTTTGAAGTGACAATAGATGAGGATGGTGAAATTTTGTACTACATTCTTGAAAATAAACAGGTATTTTCACCGGTCAGACTGATAAAAAAGGACAGTACAACAGGAAATATTATTCCTGTGGCCGGAGCGGAGTTCGAACTGCTGGATGAACGGAAAAATCCTCTGTCAATGACCGTGCATTATCCGTCGGAAACCGTATGTGAGACATTTGTTACAGATGAGAGCGGCGGCTTCATCCTGCCGGAAAAACTGCCGGCAGGCACATATTATTTCCGCGAGACAGCGGCGCCGGAAGGATATCTGCTAAATGAAGATCTTCTGGAATTCCGGATCACAGAGGAACATGACTGGGAGGAGCCTCTTGTAACAGAATTCGAAGATGAACCTGCCCGGGAGAAGATCCTGGTGCAGAAAACAGATGCCGGAACAGGCCTGGGAATAGAAGGCGTTTCTTTTGACATTTTTGTAAAAGAAGATATTACAACGCCTGACGGCACTGTGCGGCTGAGGGCAGGGGAAAAGGCCGGAACGATAACTACCGGCCCGGACGGCTGTGCCTGGTCGGAAGAACTGTTTCCGGGGGCGTACGAGATTGCCGAGACAGAACCGGCGCCCGGATACATGCGGCCGGAAGCGCCTTTTGAAGTGCAGGTCGAATACAGACAGGGGAAAGGCGTGGAAGTTATGATCGAAAATAACAGAACCCAGATTGCGGATACAGAGGCGGTCTGGAAAAAGAGCGGCGCAAAGTGGACGGAGGCGGGAGACGAGACAGTAATTACCGATACCGTGGAACTGGAATATCTGAACAAAGGGCAGGAATATAAGCTGAAAGGTGCTGTTGTGGACGTAGAAACAGGAGAAGCGCTTCTGGCTGACGGGAAACCTGTGGAAGCGGAACTTGTATTTACTCCCCGGGAGTCCGAGACCGCAGTGGAAATGGAATTTTCCGTGGATTCACAGACTCTCCCGGATAAACAGCTTGTTATATACGAATACTTGTATCAGGATGAACGCCTGCTTTCCTCCCATGCCGACCCGAAGGATAAAGGCCAGATGGTGGAAGTGCGCAGACGGGCGGAAGAAGCAGTAAAAACGGGCGATGAACTGCCGGATATGAGCCGGAAGGTACTGCTGGCTGCATCGTCTGCTTCGGCGGGAGCTGCTGCCCTGGGAATAAAAGCAATTTTCAGACGGAAAAAGAGAAGAGAAAAATAAATCTTTACATTTTCCGGAAATTATGCTAGGATAATTAAGGCTGTTAACGAGGGAATGCAGATCATTCCCTCAGACGGCCGGAATGCGTCTGTAGCTCAGTGGATAGAGCAATGCCCTCCGGAGGCATGTGCGGCGGTTCGACTCCGCTCAGACGCTTCGGATATATCCCGGGAAGGAATGGTAAACTCAGAGTTTGCAGTGGTTTCCCGGGGTTTTTATATTTTACAAAAAGGTGCAAAAAGGCGAAAAAAGAGGCAGCTGCAAGAAATACAGATCTTACAGCTGCCTCTTTTTCGCCTGAATCCTGTCAGATCAGATTGATTTTCCGTTTCATAATATAGTGCGTAGCGATGTACTCGGCAACAGCCAGAACAATCGAGAGCGCTCCTGTTACCAGATATATATTGCCCGTATAATCTTCCATATTGAATCCTGAGACCGGATAGGACAGCTGCGCTGAAAAAAGTCCGGTGGCAAGCATAAGCACGGTAGTCAGGAGCTGTACAATGAGGCCCGTGAGGAAATAAAACGCAATAGCAAACAGCACTCTGTGTCCCTGGAAAAGCTGTCCCAGCGCGATACAGAAATAGATCTGAACCACGGAGGTAAAGGCAAACAGCAGCGAAAAGAGGAAAAGCTTCAGCGAATAAACGCTCAGCGATGTCCCCAGAAAAATGTTTATATCCGGAGCAATCTGCCGGTAGGCTTCCGTTACATTGGAACCTGTCACAAGAATCAGAATGCCGGCTGCGATAACAGCGATATCTGCTGCGGCAATCAGATATCCGGAACAGAATTTGGCCAGCAGGTGTTCGGATGAAGAGGCCGGGAGTGTCCAGGTAAGATAGCCTTCCCTGCTGAACATATTCCGGTAAAACCGCAGCGCGATCAGCAGACTGGTTGTCAGTGATACTGCCGCTAACAGAAAGATTTCAAGAACAATGGTCAGTGTTATCGGAGGCACAAGCACTTCTTCCGGTTTGCTGAAGTCAAGATGGTTCATGACCAGAAACCGTAAAAGCGTACAGATAATCAGATAAACGCCATGCACTAACAGAAAGATTCTGACCGCGTATTTTAAGTCGTATTTGATGAGTTTTCCTAACATCTGAACACCTCCCGGAATAAATTGTCAACGGATTTCCCGTATTTTGTACGTATTTCATCCACAGATTCATTCAGAACAAGGTGGCCTGCCTTTAAGAAAAGCACATGATCCAGCACGCTTTCAATATCTGAAATAAGGTGTGTGGAAATGAGTACAGTGGCGTTTTCATTATAATTCGTCAGAATTGTACGGAGGATGTAGTCCCTTGCCGCAGGGTCTACTCCTCCGATAGGCTCATCCAGCACATAGAGCTGTGCATCCCGGCTCATGACAAGAATCAGCTGCACTTTTTCTTTTGTCCCTTTTGACAGGGTGCTGAATCTGGAATGCCGGTCGATTTCCAGTGCGTCAAGCATGCTTTCCGCCCGTTCCAGACTGAAATCCCTGTAAAAGTCCGTATAAAGTGTAAGTGCGTCTCTGACACGCATCTGATTTCCAAGGCAGTCCTGGTCAGGCAGATAGGAGATGATCTTTTTGGTTTCTACACCCGGTGCGCATCCGTTTACGGCGAGATGGCCGTCGGACGGCACCAGCAGCCCGTTGATCAGTTTAATAAGAGTGGTTTTGCCGCTCCCGTTCGGGCCCAGCAGTCCTACAATCTGTCCCCGTTCCAGTGTAAGCGTCAGGTCTGAAAGAGCAAAATAGTTTCCGTATCGTTTTGTCAGTCTCTGACATTCAAGTATTGGTTTCATGATGGTTCCCCCTTAATCGTATCCTGTATGATTTTCAGAGTCTCTTCATCGCTGAAGCCGAGCTGGCGCATTTTCTGAAAAAAGTCCCTTACGTGTTCCGTGGCCAGGTTCCGTTTCAGTTCTTTGAGCATTTCGACGTCTTCTGTAATAAAGCGCCCGCTTGTTCTCTGGGAGTATACAAGCCCGCTGCGCTCCAGTTCCGAGAGAGCTTTCTGCATCGTGTTTGGATTGACAGCCGCATCCAGGGCAAGATCCCGGACAGAGGGAATCTTATCTCCGGGTTTGTAAACGCCGGAGACAATGTCCTGCTGGATGCGCTCCATCAGCTGAAGATAAATGGGGCGTTCATTATCCAAATCCCAAGGCATTGAATCACTTCTTTCTGTAAAAACTTAAAACTGTATTATATATATAATACAATAATATAATGAAAGTATAAAACTGTCAAGTCTAAACCAGAGCAATCCGGAGCGTTCCGGTTACAGCTGCTCATTATCCCGGATAATGTCTTCTTTCATATGCGGATTAAACACTCCCTTTCTGAGCATGTCAATTTCATATTTGTAAGGTGCGTAAGATTTCTTCGGAACGGTGGGAGAGGGCACATACGGAGACTCCAGAATTTTGGGGATATCCTGAAAATCCGGGTGATGTACGATATAATTCAGGGCGTCAAAGCCGATGTGTCCGAACCCGGTATTTTCGTGCCGGTCCTTCCGGGCGCCGGGTTCATTCTTACTATCGTTGATATGGAAAACAGCGATCTGCTCCTTCCCAAGGATCCGTTCAAATTCGTCCATCACGTCGTCAAAATGATGGATGATATCATATCCGCTGTCGCTGGTGTGGCAGGTGTCGAAGCAGACTCTGAGTTTGTCGTTGTATTTCACTCCGTCATAAATACGCGCGAGCTCCTCGAATGAACGGCCGATTTCCGAGCCTTTTCCGGCCATGGTCTCCAGGGCGATGCAGCAGCCGGTATCCCTGCTGAGCACTTCGTTCAGCCCTTTGACAATCTGTGCGGTTCCGGCTTCTGCGCCTGCTCCTACATGGGATCCCGGATGGAGAATAAGCACCTTGCTTCCGCAGGCCTGTGTCCGTTCAATCTCTTTGGCCAGAAATTCTGTGGCAAGAGAGAAAGTCTCCGGTTTTACCGTATTGCCCAGGTTGATAATATACGGCGCGTGTACAATAATTTCATCAATCCCGTGTTCTTTCATATATTCCCAGGCGGGGCCGATATTCAGTTCGCTGATATCCCTGCGTCGTGTATTCTGGGGCGCCCCGGTATAAAACATAAATGTATCAGCGCCATAGGATACCGCTTCCCTTGCTGATCCAAGAAGCATATCTTTGCCGCTCATACTGACATGTGAACCTAATTTCATAGATAAATCCTACCTTTCTCAAAATATTATACATTATATAGTGTGCGGGAGAATTTCACAAGAAAAAAGAAAAATTGAATTTATCTGCGGCATGGGACTGAAAAAAGATCCGAAAATACTTGGATACAGAGGAAACAGAAATCGTATTCGTAGAGC
>OLNO01001475.1_pt1 | contig 19071 bp, 11 predicted proteins | sample 1672861 | NCBI WGS metagenome assembly OLNO01 (sample SAMEA3136731, study PRJEB25190) | human gut metagenome | reverse complement strand
GCCACGCCATCCGCGAGCGCAGCGTGCGTGGTGCCGCCGAGGGTGGGCTGCCGCTGACCACGGTGATCGTGAGCCAGCGTGTCTCGACCGTGCGCGATGCCGACGTGATCTGCGTGCTCGACCACGGCTCGGTTGCGGGCCTGGGTACGCACGACGAGCTGTACGCAAGCTGCCAGCTCTATCGCGAGATTTGCCAGTCGCAGCTTCGTCGCGAGGAACTCGAGGGCCAGCAGGGGAGTACGGCGCCCGCGCCCGCCCCAGGCGCCCCGGCATCCGTCTGCGCAAAGGGGGGCTGCTAGATGAATCCGTATATTTCTTCCGGTTCGGTTGCCACGATGACGGCCAACGTGTCCGGCAACGATAACCTCAACGACCTGGGAGACGGCCCGCGTCAGCCCGGCGACCCCGAGCGCTACCCCGTGGGCGCGGTAACTCGCCGCCTGCTGGGCTACGTCCGTCCGCATCGCATTTCGTTTACGGCGTCGTTTGTGAGTGCTGCCATCTCGGTGATCTTGCAGCTCTATACGCCCATCCTCATCGGCGAGGGCATCGACCTCATCGTTACCGCCGGGCAGGTGGACTTCGGGTCGCTGCTGCCGCTCGTTACCAAGCTCGCGATTGTCGTTGTGGGCGCGGCGGCCTTCCAGTGGCTGCAGGGCTACTGCGTCAACCGTCTGTCCTACGAGACGGTGCGCGACATGCGCGTTGAGGCGAGCGACAAGCTCAGCCGCATGCCGCTCAGCTTTATCGACGGCCATGCCCACGGCGACCTCATGAGCCGCGTGGTCAACGACGTCGACCAGGTGGGTGACGGCCTGCTGCAGGGCTTTACGCAGCTCTTTACCGGCGTCATCACCATCGTGGGCACGCTCGCGTTTATGCTCTCCATCAACCTGACCATGACGCTTGTGGTGGTGCTCGTCACGCCGCTTTCCATCTTTGCGGCCGGTGCCATCGCCAAGCTTTCCAATAAGAGCTTCACTGCTCAACAGCGCATCCAGGGCCAACTCGGCGGTCATATCGAGGAGTATGTGGGTGAGCAAAAGCTGGTGGATGCGTTTGCTTATGGCCCGAACGCCCAAGCGCGCTTCGATGCCCTTAACGCCGAGCTCTATACGGCAGGTGAGCGCGCGCAGTTTATGGGCTCGCTTTCCAACCCCGGTACACGTTTTATCAACAACATCATCTACGCCGTGGTTGCCGTGATCGGCTGCGCGGGCGTGATCACGGGCGTACCTGCGGCGCTCACGGTGGGCGGCGTGCAAATCTTTCTGTCCTATGCTAACCAGTACACCAAGCCATTCAACGAGGTCACCAACGTCATTACGCAAATCCAGACGGCGTATGCCTCGGCGCGCCGCATGTTCGCGTTGCTCGATGCGCGCGAGCAGGAGCCCGACGCTGTGGATGCCATTGAGCTCGCCGCCCCGAAGGGCCAGGTTTCGTTTGAGCATGTGGACTTTAGCTATGTGCCCGACCGCAAACTGCTGCAGGATATCTGCATCGATGCCAAGTCCGGTATGCGCTATGCCCTCGTCGGTCCCACGGGCTGCGGCAAGACGACGCTCATCAACCTGCTGCTGCGCTTTTACGATATCGATGCTGGGCGCATCGTGGTCGATGGCCGCTCCTCGCGTGACTACACGCGTGCGAGCCTGCGCCGCGCCTTTGGCATGGTGCTGCAGGACACCTGGCTGTTCGAGGGCACGGTGGCCGAAAACATTGCCTACGGTTGCTCCGATGCCACGCGCGAGCAGATCGTCGAGGCCGCCAAGCGCGCACATGCGCATAAGTTTATCGTGCAGCTGCCAGGCGGCTACGATACGGTGATCGGCGAGGACGGCGGCACGTTTAGCCAGGGTCAAAAGCAGCTGCTGTGCATCGCGCGCGTCATGCTCACCGATCCGGCGATTCTGCTGCTGGACGAGGCAACGTCGAGCATCGATACGCGTACCGAGCTGCAGGTGCAGGCGGCGTTCGACGAGCTCATGGCTGGACGCACGAGCTTTGTCGTGGCACACCGCCTGTCGACGATTCGCAACGCCGATTGCATCTTGGTAATGCGCGATGGCGAGATTATCGAGCGCGGCACGCACGATGAACTGCTCGCGGCGGGCGGCTTTTACGCCGAGCTCTACCGCAGCCAGTTTGCCCAGTGAGCAAGTCCGTGGGGCATGTAATGCAGCGCTAGGGCGCGAGTGTGTCAACGGGGGCAACGATAATGCCCTCGGGCGTTGTATGGGCTGGCATGCCGAACCCGATGACGATGAGCTTGGCCGCGGGTGGTCTCTCGCCACGCTCGACAAGTTTGCGCTCGAGTCGAAGCAGGTTTGCAGATGCCTCGGGGATCTGCGGACTTCCGAGTTTTACTTCCACGGCAATCCAAGTTCCATCGCGCCTGCATATAACGGCATCGACCTCGAGATCGTCGGCGTCATGGTAGTGGGACACCGATGAGTCATTTGCGGCTGCATAGACCTTAAGGTCGTGCAGGACGAGGGATTCGAAGAGCAGTCCCAGCGTCTTCGGGTCGGATGCCAATGACTCCGGATTTGCTCCGAGCAGTGCGACGGCAAGCGAAGGGTCGGCGAGGTGTCTTTTCGCACTTTGCCGCAGCTTTACCGGAGACCTGAGCGCCGGATGCCAAGCCGGGATATCATCGATGATGTGTATTCTGCGCAAGGCATCCGTATAGCGCCGCAGCGTACTTCTCGATACATCACCGCCGAGGTCTTTCTCAAGAGACTTTTCGCCGGCAAGAGTGGATTCGTTGCGCGCAAGCGAAGACAGAAGAGCCCTGACTTTCTCCGGGTCACGCTTCACGCCGTCAACCCTCGAAACATCCGATTCGCAGACACCGTCGATGTAGGCAGCGGATATACGCATTGCATCGGCAGTCGTCTTGCCAACCGCCTGAGGCCAACCACCGCGACATAGCAGATCGGCGATATCGGCGATGCCGTTGATGGATCCAAGTGCCGCTTTGATGGGGCATCCGTTAAGCAGCGATTCGAGCGAGACCGCTCCTGAGGAAACCCCGAGTTCGGCCAGAGTCATTGTTTCCATGCGCAAGCGTGATATGCGCCCGATGCCGCTGTGCATCGGTTGGTCGGCGTCGTTTGGTGTTGCTGACCCCGTAAGTAAAAACTGCCCTGGCTCACCGGTCCGACGATCGCATTCGAAACGTATTGCGTCCCACAGTTTTGGCTCTTCCTGCCACTCATCGATGAGTCTCGGCGTTGCGCCGACTATTGCTTGAGCTGGGTCGATCCTGGCAAGCTGCAGTGCGGCAAAGTCTCCGGTAGGGTCGGAGAGAGACAGCGATGATTCAGCGAATCGCTGGGCCGTAGTCGTCTTTCCGCACCACTTCGGTCCCTGAATGAGCACGGCACCAAAAATGCCAAGATCGCGTTCGATTGAGCGATCGATACATCTACTCATATACCTAGTCATCGTACTTCCCGCCATTCAAAGAAACATTTTGTTTTATAGCATCTTACCAGCGCGTAAAACATTTTGACGAAAAAGCATGACACAATTTGACGGTATTTCGTGAAACAAATTGACGATACTATATGAAACAATTTGACGGCGTTTTGTGAAACAGTTTTTCGGCCATTCGTGCAACGTTCTGCGGCGGTTTCAATCCGAAGTACATACTGTTCGAAATCTGTCCAAAGATGTCGTCTGCGTCGCCAATCGGCAGAAGGTGGTTTACATCTGTCGCGTTAGTACTAAGATATTCATCTAATAAATTGCATTAGTGGCTTTGGTTTTGGGGGAAACGAGCAACGTGACTATGACATGCTCTTTGGTGGTCAACAGCAAGAGCGGTAATACCAGGATGGTTTCAGGCGCAATCAAGCGTGCCCTGCAGGCTGCAGGCGTCGAGTTTATTCACGCTGCCGCGCTGAGCGACGATGCGGATGCAGATCAGGTTGCGCTCGAGGCGCAGGGTGCCTGCGCTGCCGATACGGTGCTCGTCGGTTTTTGGTGCGACAAGGGCGCATGCACGCCTTCGGTCGCGGCGTTGCTCTCCGCCTTGCACGGCAAGCGCGTCTTCCTGTTTGGCACCTGCGGTTTTGGCGCCGATCAGAGCTATTACCAGCAGATTATCGATCGCGTGACCTCCAATTTGGCCGATGATGCCGAGCTGGTGGGCTGGGCAATGTGCCAGGGCAAGATGGGTCCTGCGGTCAAACAGCGCTACGAGGCCATGCTCGAACAAGATCCCGACAACGCCCGCGCTAAGTTGCTGCTCGACAACTGGGTTGCCGCAAAGGATCACCCCACCAAGGATGATCTGGATAACATGGCTGCAGCCGCCAAAAAGGCCGTGCTGGGCGAGTAGCTCGCTGCTCGTGGTACCGAGCGCCCCATAATACAAGTGTGAAAGCCTCGAAATTCTCGAGGCTTTTTTCTTGACACTCGTGGGCGCAACGATGGCAAGCGTTTGGGGTGACATTTTCCATCACCCCGATGACGAGGCCGTTCTGGACAACACGCTCGCATGCGTTCGCTGGATGTATTCAGAGTGGGACACGGTTTCCGGATGGATGGGGTTTCCAGAAGGTATGGGCTGAGGGCTACGCGGGGTAGCCGTAGAGGCATGAATAAGGGGGTTGAAAATAAACAATACTAAATGCAGTATAAATTTAATGTGGGGGGGGGGTACGATATCTGAGCCGTACAAAATATTAGACCCTCTATTGAGAAATTGTGTAGGGGTTAGCCGCAGGCGTTGGATAAAGCAGACAAGTGCGGGGACAAATAACCACTTACGGCAAAAATAGTAGCATTTGGCGGAAAGACGTTGATAAAAACGCGGAAGTAGCTACGGTGATTGTTAGAAATAGATTTCAGATTGGCTTTTTCGAACTCATCTATTAAACGTCTTAGAAAAGCGGCTAATCCTTGATGGGATCGAATATGGCCTCGATGGGGATGAAATAATCACGTTGGCAGCGCGCGGATTCAGACGATTTATTTCACTTCTTAGTGGCATGCCGCTCGCGCTTGTCATAACCCTTGCCGTCGTTTCTTTCGCTCCCCGTGCATTTGGTTACATGCCCTTCGCCGTGCTCTCGGGCTCTATGGAACCCGAGCTTCCCGTCGGCTCCATGGTGTTTGTTCACCAGGTTGATCCAACGAATATTGCCGTGGGCGACAGTGCGACTTTTTACCGATCGGACGGCGCCGTGGTGACTCACCAGGTGTACGAGGTCGACCCTGTGGCGCAGACGATCAGCACGCAGGGAATCGCAAACAAAAATGCAGATGGAACCATCATGCACGACGCCGAGCAGACGCCTTTTTCACGCGTGATCGGCGTCGTTTCTTTTTGTGTCCCTTACCTGGGCTTCGTTAACGCATATTGCACGACGATGCCCGGTTTGCTTGTTGTGGTGGCCGTTCTGGCGCTGCTGGTCGCGGCGTCGATTGTGCTCGATCGGATGGTTCCCGACGAACCTGCGGGCAAACATGCCCGCGCGCATGCGAGGGAGCGGCGTTCATAACGGCAGGGAGAAGTGTCGGCGGCAGTTGGGGTTGCCGTCCGGGAAGACGATTCTGGAAAGGAAGAGAACGATGGAAAACAAGAAGAAAAAGCGCTACGGCATCATTGCCGCCTTGCTGCTGCTGGTACTGGCCGCCGGCGTGGGCACCTACGCCTGGCTGTCGGCTACGCAGTCGCTGAAGAACGAATTTACGGTTGGCAGCATCGGCAAGCCCGAAGTGAAGCCCGACCCCGATCATCCGGACAAGCCCGGCACTGATCCCACGGACCCCTCAGTGGATGGCTACCTGTTTGAGACCAAGTGGGTGAAGGACTCCAAGATGATTCCCGACACCAACATCGATAAGAACCCCAACGTCGGTATCGGCAAGGATTCCGATAGCTCCTATGTGTTCGTCTACGTGAAGAACGCCATCGTGAAGGACGGTGAAGGCGCGCTTGCCAAGACCCCGTACTTCAACCTTAACAATGGCTGGAAGCCGGTTGCTACTGACCAGGTGAAGACCAACGGCAACGAAGGCCAGTACGTGAGCGGTCTGTTCATGTATACCGCTGACGGAACCGACGCTCCTGCAAAGCTTACCCCCGCTAATGGCAAGGATGCTTACACCGGCGAGCTGTTCAGCACCGTGCATATCCCGGCTGCCATGAACAGCACGGATGTCGTTGAAAATCCTGCTATGACGGTCTCCTGCTACATCTTCGGCGCTGACCAGGGTGGTGCCCAGAACGCCATCGACCAGGCCAAGGCTTGGGCTGCGGATCTGGCTTAATCCCCCCACCGAGATCCCGACCCGCTCCCCAACCCCTATATTCGGGTTGGGATCTCGGTCCCCTTTTTATCGACGATTGGCGAACGTAATGCTCAACAATCTTTCCGACAATCAGAAACGCACCTTGGCGCTTGCCGCGATGGCGCTGTTGGCCCTGGCGTGCCTGTGCGGCACGCTGGCTTTTACCGTTGATATGGTTCCGGCGAACAACGTCCTATCGTTTGGCAGCGTGAAGGTACGAGTCTGCGAATACACCCTAAACGAGCGGGGCGAGGAGATTCCGTTTGAGGCCGACGAGCACGGGGACTATCCCGACACCAAGGCCGGGGGCTCTGACATCAGCCGCATCGTGCGCGTGGAGAACGCCGGAGCGCAGCCTGAGTACGTTCGCGCTCGCCTGCGCATGACGTCAGTGACACCCGACGGTTCGAGTTCGGATGCCTCGGGCAATGTCGCCTTTCACGTGAACGCGGGCGAGGGGTCCCCGTGGATCGATGGCGGCGATGGGTGGTACTACTACCGCGGATTGGCCGGACGCGGGGGCGTGCTCGATTCCGGCACCATGACGGAGAGCCTCATGGACTCGCTGTGCTTTGTGGGCGACTACCACGATGCCGCGCGCGACGGTTCGTTCAGGCTCGATATCGACGTCCAGGCCGTGCAGGCCAAAAACCAGCAGGCAAACGATACCGTCCTCGATGTGCTCGACGTCGCGGGCTGGCCGGAGGCGAACTAGCCCATGGAGATTAAGAATATGAACCGAGGCGTGCTCGGCAGGCTGGTTGTCGTGGCGACAATCGTCCTTTGCTGCGTTATGGTGTTGCCGGCGGCAGCGCATGCCGAGGATCAGACCGAATTCCATATCACAAACAGGAACGACTTCCTGGCGTGCGTCGCGCTGTCGCGTCAACGCGACACGTCGCAGTGGCGCGTCTATCTCGATAACGATATCGTTCTTAACGATGATGATATGAACGCCATTGTTGCGGATACGGTCAAGCACCTCTCCTTTGGCAACAAAGAACATCCCTTTAAGGGCGTCTTTGACGGTCAAAACCATACCGTGAAGGGCCTGAACTACGAGAATAAGGTCTTGGACCCCGAGCGCGACACGGGCTTCTTTGCCGAGACCGACGGCGCCACCATCAAGAACTTCCTTGTCGAGGACGCCAACATCTGGGCGGACTTCCGCGGCGGCATCATCGTGGGCAAGGCCGTCAACACCAGCTTCGAAAACGTCATGGTCATGGAGAGCACCCTGCACGTTACGTGCGCCAACAACATGCTCAACGTGATTACCAACGCGGGCTTTGAGGGAGGCCTGGTTGCCGGCGAGCTCGACGGCTGCACTCTCTACAACTGCGAGGTCCGTGGCGGCCGCGCCGTCAACAACACGACCTCGGGCGTACAGGCAATCGGCGGTGAGGGCCTGTACATGGCGGCGTTTGCCGGCTACGTCAAGAACTCGACCATCGAGTACTGCCGCGTGACGCCTACGCGCAAAGAGGATGGCTCGGCTGCCGAGAAGGGCATGACCGACGTCACCAATAAATACGATGTGGCCATTGGCGCCCTGGGCGGCAACAACGTGTACGCCTCGGGTTTTGTGGGCTGTATGGCAGAAGGCGCTAAAGTCATTGACTGCTTTTCAACGGCGAAATGCTATAGCTATGCTGCTTCTTACGTGGGCGTTGTCTCCGTAACGCGCGCTTGGACGGGCGGTCTTGCAGGCCGCATCTTGTCTAAGAGCGGTAATGAAATCACTCGCAGCCATTTCGCCGGCGATTTGAGCTCGCGTCAGTACAATCCCATCGCCGTGATCCCCATTATTCAAAACGACGTGAACTTGGGCGGTATTGCTGCGCGCGCCAACAAGGGCGACGCCACGGTCGCCGAGTGCTACTTTAAGCCGAGCGTGAGCCTAAACGGCAGCAGCCAGGGTACTGCGGCTAAGAAAAAGATACCTTCGTTTGGCGGCGACGGCACTACCAAGGGCGACAGCTACGGTCCGTGGGATGACGAGCGCTACACCACGCGCGAGCTGTGGGAAGAGCACGACTATGACTTTTGCGCCGGCACAAAGCGCTCGACTGATAACGACAAGGCTCTGGGTGGTCAGCACACCAATGAGTGGGCGATGGATTACAAGCTGAATATCCCCGTGCATGGCCAGAGCGTTAAGGCGACGATTGATTTTCCCGGTGCGGGCACGGCAACTGTTCTGGCAACCATGTTGGGCAAAGACCAGTCCACCAGCGATCCGTACACCTTTGCGGTGAGCGCCGTGCTAGCCGGAACGGCACAGGGCTTGGCCCAAGGCGATACGTCGGTAACGTTTAAGCAGGAGACCTCTGCAAAGCCTGAGGGGCTGAGCGAGGCGAACGACGGTTACCGCTTTATGGGTTGGTTCCGCGAACCCGATGTGCGTGTGAACCACATTGGCCAAGACAACAGCTGGTTTGACGGCAAGACCGATACTGCTGCTGTTAAGGACGGCAAGCGTGTCGAGAAGAACACGAAGCACGAGGCGGCCTCGAGCTACACTGCCGACAACGGCAAGGATCATGCCGAAAGCGAGGGCTTCAAGGGCAACGACCTCTTTATCGCTTCGTACGAGGCGCAGGTGCTGTTCTATAACGTAAAGGGCGAGAAGCTCGATTACCAGAGCGGCGCCGCGCATGACAAGTCGACGGATTGGTATCGCTATGGCGTCAAGCTCAACCCCGTAGCTCCGGTTGATCGCGGCAGTTTGTCGAAAACCGCGACGTTTATTGGATGGACCACGCAGCCGAACGACGATAAGAGCATGAACGGCGCCTATGCTGCCATCACCTCCACTCAGCTGGCTGATCTGAAAAACAAGGGAGCATTTTATCCTGCAGGTGGCGAGATCACCGTGGTCGGTCCGACCGACTTCTACCCGGTGTACAGCGACTACGCTTCGAACATCAAGACGGTGTTCGAGGGCAATGATCAGGACACGCTCGATGATGTGACCCAGCGCGTTGACGTGGGCAAAACTGACGTTAAGGTTGCGACTGCAGAAGATGGCACAAGCGCGTATACCGTGCAGGTGCTCGACGTATCCGGCAAAGCTATATCCGATGACGACGAGCTGCCCGATGGGTATCGCTTCCTGGGCTGGTACGAAAACAAGGGAACCGAAGATGCCCCGCTCGAGGTGCGCGTAAGCCGCGATCCCAGCTATATACTCCCTGCCGATGTCGATCTAACCGTGCCGCATACCTACATCGCCCGCTTTGAGTACCGAGTGGATTATTACGTTCGGGCTTATACCAACCATGGGTTTACGGACAGCAAGCTGCTTTGTTCCGTTTGGAATCGCTATCAAACGTCCTTTGAGGAAAACGTCGGTAGTACCTTCGTGCGTGAAAACGTCGTCCACTGGGGTCCGGAGCATGTTGACCACGGTATAAAGGATAGGTATGACGAAACGTGTGACACGCGCTTCACGAAGGAAACCCTTGTCGTGAGCCCCCTTAATGCGTACTCGCACAACGTTAAAAACGATACGGGAGCCGATACTCTAAAAGACCTCTATGCCGATACCGATTTTCCAGGCGCTGCAACGCTAAGCGATACCTGGACTTCGGCTTCGCTGAACGTAACGGTCAAACTGGTGAATGATCGCTATCGCCTGAATTTCTGGACGCTTGAGCGCGGCAATGGCTGCTGGACGTATGTGAAAAATCCCATCGAAAGCACGATGCTGGATCTCGATACGAAGTATTACGTTCGCGCGATGATTACTACAGACGTTAACTTCTACAACAAGGACAACACAATCCTGAAGGCCGCTACGCGTCGTTACGAAAGCAACCTGCTGCAAAATAAGGTGAATGGATCAGACCCTACGTACACGTATTACTACCCGCACGTGAACACTTCGGTTGAGGCAACAGGGGACCCGCAGGATGAGCCAACTGGTTCTTATGAAAGCCCCTTGACCCTCGAAGCTTCCCCGACCGATGCCGAGATGGCGGTGCCGGGCTATAAGTTCCTGGGCTGGATTTCGACCGCCGAGGTCCAGAAGGGTTCTGACGTCTGGAACTATATCTATGATGTCGCCAACGACCCCTATGTGACGAGCGATCCGGAAAAGGCGGCGCCATACTTGGCGACGGATGACTCCAAGGTCACCAAGTGTCAGGATGCCTATCCCGTCTACGCAAAGTACGACGTCAACTACACCACCAACCTGCACCGCGCAGGTTTTGATGGCACGGATAAGGTCAATGTGCCTAGGTACGACATCGATCCCGTTATCAACGCGGGCACCGACCCTGCTACGGCAGCGGTGACCCCTGACGTCACGACGTCGGTTTATAAAGCAGGCGGTAAGCTGTATAAGTTGCAGAAGGTTGAGATCGAGCTTCCGAATGGCGAAGTTAAAAAGCTCGAACCTAACGGCGATAACTCGTATTCCTATCAGGTGGAACCCGGCGGGCCCTATACATTTGTGGCGTACTATTCGCCGTTGGCGGTCGTGTATCATCTCAATGCCAAAGATGTGGATGGCAAAGTTGCTCAGAAAGGCGATATGCTCGGCAACCTTGATGGCGGCATCCCGAAGCCTACTTATGACGTCAGCACTATCGATGCGGATACAGGAGGTGCGTTCAACGTCTTCGTGGGCTGGACGGAAGCCCAGCCGGCACCTGGCAAGGGCTATGTCGCTTGGTCGGAGGGCATCCGTATGGTGAGTGCTTCTACCGTGGTCAAGGCCCCCATGGAGCTGTACCCGGTCTACCGTCCCAGCCTGGTTACCGTTCAATCGAACATCGACTCCAATCTTGCGAATCCCGATCTTGTCCGTAGCCTCGGCCGCACTGATTCCGGCGACCAGATTTCTCTTGAGGTCAAGGCCGCCGAGGAGGTTGAGGACATTGACGGCACCAAGTACGACTTTGTCGGCTGGTCGCGCGACTATGAACCCGATGGCAAATACACCCTGTTGACCGATGACGAGAAGTATCCCCTCGAGGGCAGCGAGCCCTTTGAGAGCGTGACCTACACCGCGGTGTACAAGATCGCGCCGTATAAGGTGCGCTATCACGGTGTCGACGGGTCGGTCGTCTTTACGGCGACGGTCGACTCGGACGGCGAGCGAGCGACGGGCGCCGGCTTTGTCCATAACGTCGATGTTCCCAAGGTGGATGAGAGCGGCAACCCGGTCTATGACAAAAACGGCAATCTCGAGATGGAGAAAAAGTCCGTGGCATACGACCCGGACGCCCACTCCAAGATCGTCGCGCTGCTCGATGAACAGGCGGCCAGCAGTGACGTACGCGAGCTCTTCCTGGAGTGGCGATATGTGCCTGCCGTTGGCGCTCCGAAGTCTTGGAATGAGTTTAAGAGCGAGCCGGTCAAGGGAGACATGGACCTGTATCCCGTGACGTATCGAGTGGCCGCCAACGATACGTCCGATACCGAGAGGCCCGTAGCCATGACCGCGCAGCTTAAGTGGCTGCTCAATCCCACCGCTGGCAACACAGTCGACAACAACGCCGACGAGGCGCCGTTTAAGGCCTGCTTCGCCGAGCCGTTTATGGGGACGCAGCTGACTGTTACCGTTAAGCGGGCGAGCTACGGTCCTGGTGCGTCCATGACGGAGGAACCCGTTAACGACCAGTATGTCTCGCTCTACAGCTTGGGCTCGGGTAACGGTTCGTTCGACTTGGCCAACCGCCTGGAGTCCAAGAAGACGGGCGGAAGGGAGCAAGGCGACGGCAATGCCGTGTTCAACTTTGACCAGACTCATGCGCTGACGATCGTTAAAAAGACCACCGATGCAAGTGCTATGGGGCAGACGTTCCGCTTTAAGGTGACGAAGACGGCAGAGGGAACCTCTCCCGAGACGCGCATGGTCGAGGTGAAAGTCGATAAAACGCAGCAGGAAAACGGTGAAACCTGGTATGTCGGCAGCGTGCAGCTTGCCGCTCCGGCGGGTTTCTATACCGTCGAGGAAGATACGGCTTGGGCATGGCGCTACGAGGGTGAACTGAGCACGCCGGGCAAGGCGCCCGGTAAATCTGCCGAGCTGACCATCTCGTCCGCCTCGAGCGCGGGCGACACCGTGGTGACGTGCGTCAACACGCGCGCGAAGGACAAGTGGGTCGATGGCGGCTCGCGTGCCAAGAATGTTTGGGAAAACCGCACGCTGAGGAGGGATGACTAGGATGACTAAGCGCAAGCAGATCGTCGCCCTCCTTGTCGGCGTTCTCCTTTTGGTCGGCGCTGCCGGCACCTTTGCGTGGCTTTCGGTTACGGGCGTGCTGGTCAACGAGTTTGGCTTTGGCTCGGTGGAGCCCTCGGTGGACGAGACGCTCGAGGGCAACGTGAAGAGTGATGTTAGGATTGCAAACACGGGCTCGGCTCCGGCATACCTGCGTGTTACGGTGGATATCTACTGGCAGGACAAGGATGGCGCACGCCTGTGGAATGAGCCGGTCGAGGGTACCGACTACGCCATTGTGTGGGGCGACGTGTCCGATGCTTCAACTACTAGCAGCGCCTCGTCTTGGGTTCTTGCGAGCGACGGGTTCTACTACTGGACGTCTCCCGTTGCGCCGCTCGGCAAGACGGGCGCGCTCATCAAGAGCGTGTCCGAGAAGAAGGCAGATGGTAAGAACCTGGTCGTCGACATTTCGACCCAGGCGATTCAGTCCACGCCCGACGATGCGGTCACCGAGGCATGGAACTGTACGGTCAAAGATGGCGTGCTGGTGCCGCCGCACGGAGGTGCGTAAGTATGGCGTTCCCGATTCGCAAAGGCGTTGCGCGCTCCTTGCGTTGCATGGTCGCGGCCATTCTCTGCGTGGTCGCGCTCGCCGTTCCCGCCCGCGCGTTTGCCGATAGTCCCGCGATTGCCTATGACGGAAATGCGCGCCAGCTGACGGTAACGGGGGCGACGGGCTCCTCGGGGGAGCCCGATCTGTTTCCCACCTTTAAAGATCTAATGCCCGGCGATGCGCGCGAGCAGCAGATCGAGGTTCGTGCCACGGGCGTAAAGTCCCAGGTACGCGTGTTTGTGCGGGCCGTTGTCAATCACGAGACGGCACACCTGCTGTCGCCCATTACCTTAACGGCGTCGGCTGGCGATGCGTCTGACGGTTGGCTCCAGACGGGAACGCCGGGCAGCGTGTTCGCCTATCCCACGCAGGTCGCCACGTTCACGAGCGATGGCAGCACGGTGCTCAATCTGCAGCTGAGTGTCCCGACGTCGGTGGGCAACGAGCTTGCCGACGCAAACAAGACCATTCGCTGGGAGATTACCGCCGAGGACGATGGCGAAACAATTCCTGCGCAGCCCGCTGGCTCCAAAAAGCCCAGCCTGTTTGGCCTGGCTGCGACGGGCGACAACTCGCTCGCTCTGCTTTTGACGCTGCTAACACTAGCGATTATCGCTTTCATGGCTGCGCTGATCTTGTCCCGAAGGAATAAACGCTAGGTCCATCTTCTAAATGTTTCGCCCGCCCGGCGGCGGAATATTAGGTTTCCTGCTCTACAGTCCTGCTCGCACGGAGAGCACATTGGATCCATCTTCTAAACGCAACGCCCCCCGGGCGGCGGGCACGAAGTTCCCTGCTCTACAGTCCTGCGCAAGACGAAGGCCACATTAAGTGGCCTTCTTTGCGTGCGGAACTCGCGATGAACTTCGTGCCCCGCCGTCCGGGAGGACGCCTCTTTATTGATGGGAGGCCTGATAGGTCGATGGTTCCGTGCCCGGATGCGTCCAAAGTGGGACGGGCTTTCCGGATGGGCAGGCTTTCGAAAAATGCGTCCCGGAATTTGCCTTTGGAATGGGACGTAGTTTCCCGTTGAGGTGCTTTGCGGAAAGTGCATCCCACTCTGGGCGGTCGAAGTGGGACACACTTTCCCAAAGGCGCTCCAACGGGAAATTGCGTCCCATTATTCGGTCAAGAAACGGGATGCATTTTCCCAATGAGAGCAAAACCGGAAAATGCATCCCACAATCAGCCCTCAAAGTGGGACGCCGTTTCCCAATGAGGCTCAAGCGGAAAATGCATCCCGGAATTTGCGCTCAAAGTGGGATGCGGTTTCCGGTTGAGGGTCTAAGGGGAAAGTGCGTCCAAGAATCGACGCTTGAAATGGGATGCAGTTTCCCGATGAGGCACTCGACGGAAAATACATCCCAGAAATGGCCTTTGAGCTGGGATAAGATTTCCGCGGCATCTCGGATTCTCAAAAATGAGACACGCCGTTGGCGAAAATGAGACACGTGATATCGGGCATCGGATGTATCATTTGCAAAAATGAGTCCACTCCACTCGAATAAAGCGAGGTCCCTCATGTACGTTCCACACCCCCGTATCCGTAGGCTGTCGAAAATCCCGCTTGTTGGGACGGCGGCGCTTGCTGCGTTGATCGCCACGAGCGTCGCCTGCTTCACGGCCGCGCCCCAGGTTGCCCAGGCGGCAGACGCGCCCGCAATCACCGATATGACCGAGCAGGATTATCAAGCCCTGGGTCTGGGCACGAGCGAGGACATTCCGGCCGATACCGTTGGCCCCTATTCCACTGATACCCCCACGACGTTTGCCACGCGCAGCGAGGTCTATATGGCAGCTAACGGTAGCCATGGCAATCGCTACACTCTGCGCGACAAGCTCGAGAACGTCGAGCGCGGTGACATTGGCGGCAGCAGCAAACTCACCGATGGCTATGGAAGTGTGTGGGGCGCCGCAAAGTTCTGGCAAAACGTCAACAACTTCGATACGAACAGCGATCTCTACAAGCATAGCGACTACGGTGGCGGCACCTGGTCGTACCTAAGCAACAATGAGTCCTCAACAGTACTCGCCAACGACAACAACGGTTTCTCGGGCATTCACGCCACGAGTGTTGAGTTCTGCAGCGACGCCAGCACGGGCAAAAAGAGCCGCGTTGCCGAGCTCCGTGCCTACGGCGACAGTTCCTCCACGACGATTGACGGCAAGTCATACGCCGGAAAGGTTGAGCTGGTCCTCTACTCGTTTAGCAACGGGCGTACGCGCACTCTCGACACACACCTGCCGGTGACGGTCAACACTAATATGATGTACGAAGGCCGTTTTAAGTACCTGGATGCCGGTTACCTGCAAGAGCACGACGCCGTCTTTGATGTCGAGGCGGGCGATGCCGATGGCGACGGCGTCGACGAGCTTTTTGTCTACGCGGGCTGCTATGTCGACGAGAACGGCGTGCGCAAGGCTGTAGTCGACATGTATGACTTGGAGGGCGGCAACTGGAAGTAAAGCGTCGTCAAGATCGATGCCGGTAACGCCGCGGACTACACCACGCACAACAAGGGCGGGAACGACTCCTGGACGCAGCTTCAGTCAGCTCCTGTCGTTTCGCTAGCGGCCGGCGACCTCGATCGCGATTTTTGCGATGACCTCGCCATCGTGGTCTCGGCACCCTACGGCAAGAAGAATATTGATAAGTCGACGCATTGCGAGCTGTTTTCGTGGGATGCATCCAAGGGTGCGCTCGTCCATGTCGATGCTCTGGGCGACGCGGGCGCAATCTCCCTCTCCGCGAACGGCAAGACCATGGTCGCTGCGAATGCGACGTTCGGCACGTTTGCCGCCTACGATGAAGAAGGAAAGAAGACGGGTGAAACCGTCACGGGCCTTATTCTTGCGGGCTATGACTGGCAACGCAGCGCTTTTGATTACGGCGCTTCTGACGCCAGCAAGGGGCTGTACGGCGCGCTGTACCGCTACGCGTATTTTGACTCGGAGTCTGGCGAGTTCAAGCTTTCCGATTGCAAGGAATACAGAGACGGGCTCCTCGCCTCCTATGGGCTGATGCATGTGCCCAACAGCGCATGGAAGGATAGCGCTCAGGATAAGCGCTATCCGTGCACCTTGGCGCCTATTGCCCTTGCCACTGCCAACCTTGACGGCCTGTCCGAGCAGCTGGCGGTCGACGAGGTACTCGTGGGCGGCGATGTGTTCCGCGACTTTGCCTGCAACACGGCACAGAGCGGGGCTCAGGGCTTGGGGTCCATGGTCGGAACCATGAGCATGAGCGGTCAGCAATACAACAGCAGCAACAAGCATGACCACAAGGGTATAGAGCAGGTGTGGATCAGCGACGTCAAGGCGGGCAGCGTCTCGGGTTCGGACCGCTATAACGAGAGCTTTATCGCCGTGGTGGGCAAGCACCGCGACGAGGACCTGCGCAAGAACGATGACTACTATTGGATGACCGCCTCGCATTTTTCGCTCGACGAGAACGGAAAGGTGCGCCGCGGCGAGGAGCAGGTGATTAGCGAGAGCAACCGTCGCGGCGCCACCTACGGCACATTTATCTCGCTCGCGCTGCCCGATGTCGACAACGACAGCGTCAAGATCACGTACAAGGACCGCTACAAGGTCTATACCAACCCGCGCGTGCTTGCCGTGCTGCAGGATGCGCCCTATGTTGAGGATCTGGAGCAGGCATACGGCTATCTGGTGTTGGGCGGCACGTCATACGGAGAGGAAAAGGGCACGGGGACATCCCAGGGCTATACCATTGGCGCCGAGTTGGGCGTTGCCGTCGAGGTGCAGACCGGTCCGCCCCTGGTCGCGATGAATGCTTCAGTCGATTTTGCCGCCGAGGGATGCTATGACTACCGGAGCGAGCGCACGGTCAGCGCAAGCGTAAGCTATGAGTCGCATGCCGGCGAGAGTGACAAGGCCGTGCTCTACACGATTCCGATGGTCTATTACGAGTATGAGATCGAAAATGAGGAAACTGGTGGCAAGGGCGTGATGGCGGCGCCCGTGTCGCTCGGCGCGCAGACCTCGGTCGTTAATGTCGAGGCCTATGACCGCATTGCCAAACAGCACAATATGACGCCGCTCAGCTACTTTTTGACCAACCGGTCGGGAGAACCCGGAACCTATCAAACAACGCTCAACGGCGAGACTCCCGTTGGGGATTCCTTTGGCCTGGGCAAGCCTGGCGTAACGCGCGCCTACACGCACGATGGGTTTAACGGCGCCGCCGCGCAGTCGGGGGCGAGCATTGAGCAGACCATCGAAGTCGAGGAGGGCAAGGAGCAGGAGCTCGAGCTCGGCTTGACGCTGAACGGCAGCGTTGTCATGGGCGCGAAGCTCGCAAAGCACGAGTTGTTTGGCGGCCTGTGCTTTGGTGCCAACGCCGGCTTTACTACGGGTAACTCCTCGAGTGAATCGACCGAATACGGCGGCACCGTCGACAACCTGCCCGAGGCCGCGCAGGGCAAGTACGGTTTTGTGTGGCGTCTGGGCGTCAACGCGGTGGATGTCGACAAGTTCGAGGCAGACTCGGGCGACAAGCTCGGCACCAAGGACACCGACCAGTTCTGGATCGTGGGCTATGACGTTAAGGACGTCGAGATGCCCGACACGCCGGCCGTGACGGGCTTTACGGCAAACGCCGTCGATTCGACCAGCGTTACGTTTAGCTGGGACGATGTACTCGCAAACAAGAGTGGCTTTAGCTACGGCGTGGGCATGCTGCAGAGCAATGCGGCGGATGCGGTCGTCAATAGCTGGAAGATTGCCGACAACACGCAGACCTCGCTCAAGTGGGATGGGCTGCAGCCCAATACGGAGTATCGATTCGCCATCGCCGCCGTTAAGAATGGATCCACGACCGAAACAGGTATTCGCTCGGCAATCATCACGGTCAAGACCATGCCCGATGGCATGACGATGACCGTGAGCGGACCTGCGGCGGATGCTGCGGAGGGGTCGGATCTTGGATACGACTCTTCGGTTGAGCGCACGGCGGGAAGCCACCTGACGCTCTCGGCGATTGGCCATGTGAAGCAACTCGGTGCCGACGATAGCGAAACAGGGCTGGCACCGACCTATATGTGGTACCGCAAGGGCCGCGGCGAGACAGAGTTTAAGCTCGTGGGTGCCGATGGCAACCTCGCGGCTGGAACGGCCTCAAAGCTCGAGATTGACCTGACCGCAGACGATGACGGTGCGCAGTATTACTGCCACGTGGGATACAACGACGTGGGCCTCGACACCGGCACGACGCTCGTGAATATCGAGGCCGAGGAGACGGCGCCCACAACGGTGAACGCCACCCCGATCCGCACGCGCCGCCTGTTCTCACAGGCAAGTGCGGGCGCCAAGAAGTTCCTGGACCATACGCTGGTAAACACCGCCGGCCCAACCGATTCCGAAGGCTCAAAGGACCCCGAGACTTCTGAGACCCCGACGAACCCGGACAGGCCCAAGTCCGACAACGGAGCTAAGACCGACACCAAGGTCAAGACTACGACCACGGCGAAGAACCTCGCAAACACCGGCGACCAAACATTCGCCCTAGTCGCCACCGCAGCAGCAGCGGGAGCAACGCTCGTAGTGATAGCCCTCATCATGCTGATCAAGCGCCGCAAGACCCACTAGTAGCCAGTCGAACATATCGACAACCCAAAAACCCGGGTAGCCAAAAACAGGCCACCCGGGTTTTCTGTTGAGTGGAGACTCCGCAAGCGGAAACTGCATCCCACAATTAGCGCCCGGAACGGGACACATTTTCCCAATCGGGTCCCAAGCGGAAACTGCATCCCATTCCAGACAAGAATTCCGGGACACACTTTCCGCAAACAAAGAAGGCCACATAACGTGGCCTTCAACTTATATATGTTCGGCGATACACCCAAGACAAGCCACGCCCCAACATCAGGGCGTCTGTCCAGGCGGAGGCATATAAGGTTCATCGCGAGTTCCGCACGCAAAGAAGGCCACTTAATGTGGCCTTCGTCTT
>OLNO01001465.1_pt1 | contig 19272 bp, 25 predicted proteins | sample 1672861 | NCBI WGS metagenome assembly OLNO01 (sample SAMEA3136731, study PRJEB25190) | human gut metagenome | reverse complement strand
GGAGCTGTCTTTAATTCGGACAATCTCCTCAAGGACGATGCGGAAGTCTTCGCCACCCGCTGAACTGAACGCTCCTGGGACATTCTCCCAACACATGTACCGAGGTCGAACAGCGTGAGCTGTTCTGCCGCGCCGCTCATCTGCATCCCTCATTTCTTTTACAACGCGGATCTGCTCCATAAACAGGCCGGAACGCTCCCCGGAAAGACCAGCTCTGGCCCCTGCCACGCTGAGATCCTGACAAGGGCTGCCTCCCGTGATAATATCCACCGGGGGGAGTTCGGCGCCGTTCAGTTTTGTGATGTCCCCGACATGGAGCATGGACGGGAACCTCTTTCTTGTCACTTCGATGGGGAAGGCTTCGATCTCGCTGGCCCATACCGGCTCGATCCCGTTGCGGATCGCCGCGAGAGGGAACCCTCCGATTCCATCGAACAGGCTGCCCAGCGTGGGCGTCATTCCATGCACATACCCTGCCCTGGAGCATCGCTTTGCTCCATCTCAGCGGGCAGAGCCTCCTGCTGTATTTCCTGCTCTCCAATTTGGCGGATTAGGATACCAAGCCGTTTGGCTTCCGCAATCTCACAGGCCATGCCGGAGCTGATCCGGCTGCCGCAGCACCACAGTTCGTCGCAGACTTCCAGCACCCGATGGCCCAGCCGCAGACCGACTTCCCGTTCCACGGGATCACCGTCATCCAGCATTTGTGGGTAGAGCAGGTGGACGGCGATGGGCGTGTGACCCTGGCGAATCGCATAGCGGCACGCCTTTTTCGCAAACGCGATGTTTGCCTCAATATCCCCGGCATAGGGAGAGGCGATGTAGACCAGTTTTTCTCTGCTCATTTCGCCGCCCCCACTGCCTGTACCACGGTGCGGGTGGTGTTGATTGCAGACTGTGCCGCATACACGGCGGACATGATGTTGGCGCGTGTTGAGGTATCCAGCCCAAAGGCGCCGCAGATGCGGGGCACCTCACCAGCCGACAGCATGAGCCCAAGGCCCAGCAGTGCATGATCCTTCAACACCAGCAGTCCCGCCGTGAGGATGGTAGCCTGCAGGAAGGTGGTCAGGCACAGGCCGATGATCTGCTTACACCACTGCACAAAACCGTCCATATACCCGCGGGGCACCGAGAACATATACAGGGAACCCACAGCAATCTGAATAAGCAGAATGCCGCCGCGCTTGAGGTTGGAGAAAAAGCACTTGATGATGGCGTACCCCATCATGATGATAATAAAGATCAACATGATAGGACTTGTTATGGTTCCGATCCCGCCAAATACACCAGAGGAAGCCGCTGTTCCGATATCCATACCCTGCAGCGAATTGATGATATCGGTGGAAATGGCATCGAAGCTTTCGCCATATCCGGTGATTCCAGAGGTCAGGCTGGCCTGCAGGGTAACGGAGAGTTTGTAAAGCTCCACTGGTACCAGGGTAAAGCATCCAACGGCCATAAACCCCTTGATAGCATTAAGAGCTGCGTCCTTGACGCTGGCCCGGCCAGTCTGATACTCGATCCCGACCTCGAATACAGCCACTACCAAACCGATGCCGTACAGCGCCCAGGCCAGATAAGAAAAAAAGAGGACAATGGACTGAACCCAACTCATTTCGAAGAGTTCGACGCCCATATTCCCCATCTCGGCAAAGAAGTTGCCAAAAAAGCCGACAAGCTGGCTGTAGACCCAGTCGATGAACTGATCCATCAGCCCACCAAGGAAAAAGTCCAATATAAACATCTGGTGGTTTCACCCCTTTGCGTAAAGGGAACCGTGCCAGCATTGGACTCATACTCCTGCTCAAAGGCACAGGGGCCGTGACTGGGCACGGCCCCTGTTTGTATTCACTTCCTATCTTCTTAGTACATTTGCGGGCTGCTTTCCTGTTCCTCCTCCTGATGCTGGAATACCTGCAGGTATTCGTCCACCGTACCCGCCAGCAGCCTGTAATCCGCCTGGGTAGGCTGGTAAACATACCAGTCTACCTTCCCATAATCGTCCCAGAGGTGAGGTAAAATACCATCCGAGAAGTTGGGATTGTTCACTTTTTTCTTCCCCAGTAAATCGCCAAAGCGTAGGATATTCACATCCACCGCGCCCTCGGTCCGGTTCAGGATCGTCAGCTTGAGGGCATTGTACTGGCTGGCAATGTTCAGAGAAACAAATTCCAGCCTGGCCCGCAGCTCCGGGTCAAGCTGGATGTAGGCGGATCTTCCTGCGTAAGACACAGCACCGCTGGTTTTGCACTGAGTAAGGATCTTCCTCAGTTCCTGCCCAAATGCATTCACTTTTTTTCCTCCCTACATGGTTAATTCCGGGGCAGTCGGCGCCGGTGGATGAGCCAGCTCCAGTGTACTGCCTTCCGAGGCCAGAACACCCTCCAATCGGTTAATAAGACCCTCCATGTGTTTCTGCCATCCGTCCCAATTCTTCGGGTCAAACCAGCCGCCGGGCAGCTCGCCGGCTTTGATCTGCTGCTCCGCTCTGATCCTGGCGTATTTCAAAGTGTCCGCAAGGTAATCCCGGAGTTCCCGGAGAGAAGATCTTGATGCTGTAAACGATGTGATGGACCGGAACTTATTGTCCTCGGCCGCCCACTCCTCATCATAGTCCAAGCTGCCGGGATCACCGTCAAGATACTTTACAATGATCTCAGCCAGTGCCATAGGGCTGGTATGCGCGTGCCCCAGCTTTACATCACTGGGGGCGTTCCATTGGTCTTTCTTTAATCGTTCAAGCATGCTTCCCAGATCCAGATGTCCATCTTTGGGTAAATTGTACCGGACAAACCCAACCGCATCCAGACCATCATCGGACTCCAGTGCGGTGATTCCCCAACAGCCCATAAAATCCGCCTCCCATTTCCGGCTTACACTTCATCATTCTTTTCCTCACCTTCTGGCAAGTTAAAAATCGACGCTATGCTGATCCTACTTGTACAACTTGTATGATAGTTCTCAGTATAAAGACAAAGAGTGTTCATCCTTTGCCTGGGTATCCGCAGAACCAAGCTTTACAGCCTGAAATACATCTTCGGCCGCTCCACCAGCATTCATAAAAGCAATCGCACAGCGCATTTCATCCTGGCTGGTTTCTCCCATAAAAAACCAACACGAGCCAGTTCAGCCAAGTTCTCAAATCGTCCTCCCAGGGACAGATATTGTGCGGCCTCCCGGATCTCTGATGCAAGAATAATTCGGTTCGAATTATAAAGCTGCTGAGCGATCTCCCGGCCATATTGATGATCCACATACCGAACGGCATCGCATATCTCGTTTACCACTTCAGCATAGGGTCGCTCAAAATCTTCATTGAGTTCATGTGCGATACGAAGCCACTGGCTGAATGTCCCGCTCTGTCCCTGAATATCGTTTTCCAGCCTGTAGAGCTGCTGAGACGCGGAAGCCAGGTCTGCCGCAAAACGCCGTTTATTCTCCGCAATTTCCGCTCCCTGCACCCCATAACAAGGCTTTCCAGATCCACCTTCACGGTATCCACAAAGCCACTGGTTCATTAGAATATCTATACTCAGGCCATCGGCGCTTCGAATGAAACCATATGGTGTTTCCTCAATTTCCAATTTATCTAAGATATCGTCTTCGATGGAAGAATAGCCGGCCTTCTGAAAGCTGCATTCCAGTTCAGCTTTACGGAAAAAGTGATACTCATTCAGCTTACCGGCCAGTTCTGCGGCTTCCTCAAAGTCTATACAGTCCTCAAAGTATAGTACAGCCTTAAATTTTCCGATATCTTGGAGAACTCCGTGCTCCTTCATCGCAATGGCCAAACAATTGAGTTCGTGGAAAGACTGAAATGGCCCATCCTGCTCAATCAGGGGGAGCGCGCTGTAGGCAAAGACGCCGTCCATCATATTGGGCTGCAGTTCTTCCAAAGATTCCACACCTGCGACTCTGGCAGCCTTCGCAATTCGCTCCTCGGTGGCGGGACAGTCCACCCAGATACCAGCTTTTTCGTCGCCAGGGTCATCCTCATCATGGATGAGTTGAATGCGGATGTATGGGTCTTCCAGCCCCAATTGAACTGAACGCTCTTTCAGGTCCGTGCTCCCATACTCCATTTTTCTGCCCGAAATATGCTGGATAGCCCCATATGCGTCGGGAATCGCAGCCTGCGGTATTGCCAGCAGTTCTTCGGTCAGCCGGTTTCGCTCCTGATCAGTCATTTGCTGGATTTGCTCCCCCAAATAGTTCAGCTCTCGGATGGAGGGAGGGTTTTCCTCATTTTCGATCACAGAAGCAAGCGCTCTCTGCAGCTCATCAGCGGGGATACCGTTGGGGCTGACTGCCAGGTGTCTGTACCTGCCGCCCCCATAGGGAATCTGGCATTCATCCAGCGTTTCGAGGATAGCGTAAAGGCTGTCCGGATACATAGCCATAGCGGTTTGCCCACCGTCTTCGTTGACGATGGTCAGCCTCATATACCATTTTTCCATATCTCTGCCTCCTACCTCAGAACCTGATTTATCCTGAATCTACTGGCCTTTACATCCCCAGAATGCTCCAGACATAGGTCGGCGCCGTCAGGGTGAAAATGAGGCAGGCAAACAGGATGGCTGGCGCCGTCCACTCAAACTGACCGTGCTTTCTATAGTCAAAATATGCCATCCCAAGTTTTGCGAAGAAGAACACAGCCAAAATAAGGTCAATTACAGGAAAGACCACATTGTTGACCACGGCTTTAATTTGGTCGGACGCATCCGTCCAGGTGCTTTCGATTGCCCCAGCGACATCTCCTGTTCCTGCCGCAAATGCAGTTGTACTGAACAGAGCTGACAGCAGGAAAACCATGACGAACCCACAGAGAATCTTCTTGTACTTTGTCATACGAAACCGCCTTTCTTTTCTTGAAAAAAGAAAGGCCGCGGGGAACTGCTCCCGCGGACGAACATTTATCCCGAACAGGCCGCAAGGCATTCTCCCACGGCCTGTCTCTTTTCTGATTTTGTTGCTGCGAATACTTACATTGTAAGTGCTGGTTCACTCTGTTCCTGTGTTTCCTGGAACTGAGCCCGGATTATTTCCTCAAACGCCTCCCTTGCCAGTTTGCAGAAGACCGAGTACATAGGCAACCCGTTCTCTGCCGTGTACTCATATGGTTCCGGCAGCCGTCCATGCTTCATGAAAAAGCATTTTTCTGCCTCCACAAGCTGCTCGACAGACCACTCCCGTGCTTCGCTTCGATATGCCAGGACAGACTGGACATGATGTTCATCTTTTGCGGGGAGAAGTGCTGAATAGCGGAGTTCAGCGTATTCCTGAGCCGTCATTCCCATGTAGCGTTCGAATGTTCTGCGAGTTGGCAAGCCATATTGAGGCTTCATTTCCCGCGCTGCTGGCAGCCTTTCATTCTTCTCCACAAATTCCGCAAACGCTTTTCCGATTTTCTCCATGCTCCACACAGATGCGGGGCCCCGTTTGCCCACTCTGGACCACCTCCTACAGATCGAGCGGGGCAATGTGCCAATCATCCCATAGATTGCCTTGGATATTCAGCGAATCGGAGAGGTTGACCGAGAGCATCCCAGCCGGCGTCCAGCAGTCGATGACCCAGGTGTTGACGGTATAGTCCCCGTCCGGGTACCAGACAGGGCTGAAATGGGTACGACGGTTATAGGTGCTGTACTCGTTCTTCTGGAACTCCAGCCGGGAGGACGAGGAACTGATAGAGATGCGGTCCAGCAGCCTCCAGAACGACTCATAGTTAAATTCCGGGAAATAGCTGACTGCGTTCTGCAGGGCAGTCGTGGCCGATCTCTGGGAACTGCTCACCCTGGCGGTGACGACCTGATTGACGCCATAGCCGGACTTCATGCTGTTGCCGCTGGCGGTGGGGTTCTTCTCATCTGGGGTAATTTCCATGTCGGCGGAAAGGCTGGCGCTGTAGCGGTCCAGATCAAATTCCCACCAGCCGTGGTCGCACCAGTATCCGTCCTCATCATCGCCATGCCATACCCAATACTCCTGCCACCATGGGTCCCAAATGGTCCACTGGGCCGAGGTTTTCTCCGGCCGGTCTGGGACCGGGGAGGGTGTGAAGGAGTCGTTCCGGTCATTTGCTACTGGATTGGGCGGCGGATTCTCGTCCAGATCTACGATCTTACAGTGGATAGTGGCCTGTGCTGATCCTGGACCGGATACATCCACATCGATGGTCATGTCCTGCGGTTCATCCGGCGTAGTCCAGCGTACCCAGGCCAGCTGGGAATCTCCGTTCGGGTAGTAGACATTGCTGACCGTATAGGTCGTCCCATCAATATGGAACCGTACAGTGACTGGATCATCCGGGTCACTTTGGCCACCGCTGACCTCTACCGCCGTGATGACCTCGGTATTGGTTCGGTATTCATAGTCATAGGTGCTGATCTCCGGCTCCTCCGGCTGCTCCTCAAAGCGGACGATACCAAGCCCAAGTGAGGACTTGATGTCCGAGTTGGACACATTCTTATTGGTGGGGCCGGACCATGCGGGGTAGCCCAAATCCGGTGTTTCCAGGAACATAGACAGCGGGAGGTTTTTCGCGGTCAGCGACCCCATCCAATAGCGGAGCTGTCCTCCAACCACCTCATCATAGAGGGCGGCCTCTGTCGCTGTTGTGGCGATCATGACGCCCTCAAATTTATAGTAGGCGATGGGTTCCAGCAGAATTTTGTACTCCCCGCCAATGAGTGTATCGAAGTCCATGCCACTATAATTGGCAATTGCTCGAATCACTTGCTCATCCGTAAAATAGCTTTTGATTACCTCAATGTTATTTTTTCCATTGGTACTAATAATCCGAGGTATTGCTTGAGTGGGTTTAATGCAGGTATATCCACCTTGAACTGGTGACAGCCCTGTACCATTGTTGTACTGGATCTTGCTCACTTTTCCAAAATGGTAAATAGAAGAAGAGGGGGCTTTGTTCGTAAGATCAAAGGGAGTTGAAACCACCGCATGATCACTGGAACGCACAATGGTCACTCGAACGCCCTCATTCCCAGGATTCCAGGAGCCATGGCTGGTGGCATCACCCATATTCCCACCGCCACCGTCAATGTTGCCCTCACCAGTGGCAAAGGCAGTCAGGGGGCTACACATGCAAAGTACAACAGCAAGTGTGAGCAATATGCTCCAAAGCCTTCTCATCGTTCCTCCTTTCCGGCAAAACAAAAAGCACAGCCGCAGCTGTGCCTTTTGCCCTGGTCCTTATCCCATGATGCCGATTTTATTTCCGTTCTCATACATATCATCCGCTTCGGTCACCTGATTTTCCCCTGCATTGGGAACATTATCGAAACCAGGCAGGCCGCCTCCGGTGTTGGTGGAAGGCTGCTCAGGAGGGGGTGTCACATTATTGTGATCCTGTGGCTCTGGGGTCCCATCCACTGGGGTTCCATCCGGCGTTTTGGTGGGATCTTTCAAATCCTCCTCTGTGTATTCCGGTTTGACCGGGTCAGGCTGAATGGTCTGCTCTGTGCCAGTAAAATCAGCGCCGTTCCCCTCATCCGTGTTGGTGCTGGCATCCGGTGTTTCCGGGTGGACAGTCACATCTTCTCCCGGTTCCTGGTCATCTCCGGATTCTGTGGGGGGCAGGGTACTGCTGTCTGGGTCCACCACCACTTCGCTCTGCTGGGAGCTGCTGGGCGGAAGCGGGTCGTCGGTGACCTTATCCTTGCTGAAGCTGCTCGCAATCACGATAACCAGCACTACGCAGACGGCAAGACAGCCCGCCACGGTCAGCCATTTCTTGGTGTTGTTCTTCATCGTCTGGATTCCTCCTTTTTCTGTTGGTGATACCTTCTGGGGGTTGCCTGTACACAGTTCCAGGCGGTTAAGAGCAATCGGTGCCTGATACCTTTCGCTTCCATTTTCCTATACCGCCCAGCCTTTGTCAACACGAACCCTACCACAAGCATAGGAAGAAGTCTATTGGAGTAATAGAAAACTTTCTGAAAACTGTGTTAAAACCGAGGTGTATAGCCAGCACTGACCTGCACTGTCATCCGCATGGGCGGGAGAAGCTCCCCGCCAAAGGACACCGGAACCTCCAGCTCAATCTCACAGTCCGCAAGAAAACGGTCGCCGGCGCTGTCGCCAGAGGCGAACGGCGCATTGCGGATCTCCACATCAAGGCCCCAGACCCGGAACTCCATATCTCCATCGTCTGTGTACTGGGTATGGTAGCCGCCCCGGTAGGTCAGCCCAAGAATATCGTCCAGCCGTCCATAGATGTCGCCGTAGTCCAGAGATTCCTCAAAATCCCCAGACAACGGCTGATAAGCACCGGAGTAGCCCTCCCGGACTCCATGGTACACATCGTCATAGTTGTCATTGACGGTGGAGATCACAGCCTCCTGTACCGCATCCCGGACACCCTGGGCCACGATGAGCAGACGGAAATACTCGCTGATGCAGCACATCAGCATCACCAGTACCAGCACAATGGCAATGATCAGGGGAAAGGCCACGCCGCGCTGGTCTTTCAAAATCTGTCGGAGTCTGTTCATTTCCAGTACACCTCGCTTTTCCCGGCTGCATCCGCCCGCAGGGTGATGGGGAAACTTCCAAAGCCTGCAAAGAGGCCGAGATCGATCTCATAGGTAAGCGTGACCGTGACCTCCTCATTGAGCTGGATGCGGCCGGTATCGCTCCATTCAATCTCCGGGTCCAGGCCGGTCTGTTCCCGCAGGGCCTGTTCCCGGCGGTCAGTTTCCGGCCCGACCCTGCCGGCGATTTCTGCCTCACGCACCAGTTCAGTGGCAAAGGTATCGAGCTGCTGTTTGGCAATAAAGGCCGGGAGAACCTGTACTGCCAGCGCAATCACCAGCATGGCGCAGAGCACCAGGACGCACACATCGATGTATCCTTCCCCGCGTCGGGATCTCAAAATTCGTTTCAGCACATGGTCACCTCCATCCCGACATTACTTTGTTCCAATTCGGGATGATCACTGATGATATACCACGCTCCCTCATGGTAATTGCAGTTTGCGATTACTTGGGGGAGAAGTTCTTCTGCAGTTACCTCCCGGTCATATCCTGAGCATCCCGGATGGCCGGACACGCTTTGCCCTGTCAGCAGTTCAGCCGCCTGTGCCGCAGTCAGATCCACATAACCGCCAGGGGTCATCAGGTGAAATGCATCCCCCGGATGAGCTGCAATAAAATCCCGAACGGTAAGAGACTGCTGTTCGGTCACCAGCGGGTAGTCTCCATCCAAATCTCTGGCGTCGAGCAGACGCTCCATGAGCACTTCAAGGTCACTCCCCGCAAGGGGTGCTAAGGCCGGCGATTCCGTCCGCTCCAAATACTGGTCCCGAATCATTTCCAGAGGGTTTTGAAATTGCAGGAGGTACTGCAGTTCACTGTCCGTAAATCCCATATCGCAGAGCCCCCAGAAGCATTTGCGCGTCGCTGCGATTTCCGCAGACTTGTTGATCAGTGTTGGGACATTCAACTGCCCCCAGTCCTTAAGAAACTGGTTATAGTTGTCCTTGATGCGCTGTCGGAACACTTCAATCTTGGGAGGCTCCAACGCCAGTTCCTCCCGCAGAGACTCCACACAGTGGAGCATCTCATCTTCATGCACCGCATCCAATCCATTTTCGCTGATCCACCGGCTGCTCATCCTGTCCAACGGATCGTCCAATTGGAGAAGGAAGGCCGCGTCCCCGTCACGGATCGTGTCCAGCAGGGTGTCGTGAATGAGGCGGGTGGCCATGATTTCCTCCGCCATGCCAATCAGCTGGGCAGGATCGAACGCCATCCATTGCTTGACCCGACGCTCATAGTCGGCGCTGATCCGTTTCCTCAGCTCTTGTTTATAATCCATTTGGCGCCTCCTCTCTTAAAACATCCCGCCCAGGGAGTGGATGATCTCATAGATGATGATGGCCAGATAGGTCACCAGGAAGCACATGAGCAGGACGAAGGAGAATACCCGGATCTTGGGCGGGATCTTCATAGCCTTTGCCTTGAGCCGCTGGAGTTCCAGCTGCTTCATGTCGTGGGAGAGCATCTGAAAGTAGTTGACCCCGTTGTCGCCCCGCAGCACGCCGATGAGTCCGCGGACAATGTCCGAAAGCAGCGGAGAATTGAACCGGGCCTCAAAGCGGGTCAGCGCCGCCTCGTAGGAGCCCGAACGCATATCTGCGGTGAGAATATCCAGTTCCGCGGCAAAAACAGGGCCGGAGTTTTGCTTGTAGTGCTCGATCATGCTCAAAACATCCCGGCTGGCGCCCAGCTCTTGGGTGATGGTGGCCACGAACCGGGGCAGTTCCGCCTCGATCTCATCCCTCTTGACAGAGAGTTTTTCCTCCGCACGGCGGATCTCCTTGAAATAAACCGCCACCGCCAGAAGAACAACTACCAGCGCCAGCAGTGGGAAGACCAGCAGGCACGGGATCACTGCCAGCAGCACCGCGCCGGTCTTGACCATGGCAAAGGCAGTGTACTCCTCCGGAGTCATACCCAGCCCCGCAGCGGCCAGCGTATTTTTTAAACGGCCCCGCTTGTACTCATCCATGTGGATATGTGGGGCCAGCTTTATCGCCCACCCCATGAGCAGGGCTTCCACACTCCGGGCCTGTTTCTTTTCCTGGCGGCCCACCGAGAGCATGGCCCGCTGGGTGGCCAGGCGGGGTAGTTTGAGCAGGTCGGCCATGATAAAGAACAGTCCCAACGCAAGGAGTACCCCGAAAATAAAAATCAATAATACCATGGCCGTTACCTCCGATACTCAATGGGCTGGGTCAGTTTGATGACCGCCGCAGTGCTGATAAACATTACGGCGGCAATGACCGCCAGCAAAGCCTGTCCCAGCGGGGTGTGCATCAGGACATCATACCAGTCCTGATTGAGCCAGTACAGCAGTGGGATATTGCCGAGGACCAGGACCTGCATGGTGATGAATTCCTTGCGGGGTTCAAAGACCAGATTTTCCAGTTCGCCGTTGACGATCCGCATATCAGATAATTTGGCCACGATGGGGGTCAGGATCGTCTTGAGCCCGCGGTCATGGCGGCAGGTCAATAGAGCGGCCACCCACTCCCGGAACACAGCATTGTCGATCTTTGTCCCCATGTCCTGGAGGGCGGCGTCCGCATCGGGGTCCACCAGTTTGATCCGGGTGAGAAATTCCATAAACACATTTTTGACCGGCGGGTTAAGGTAGTTGAGGTTTTCCTCCACCGCTGTCTGGATGTCTTCATTGCGGAGATAAGCCGTGGTGATGATGGAGAGGGCGGTTTCCAGTTCGGCGGCGATGTTCTTCTTGTAGTGGTTTGCCGTCAGCTTGATAAACCAGAACGGAACCAGCATCATGCCCACCGCCAGCACTGGCATCAAAAAGAAGTTGCCCAGCGACAGAGCAAGTGCGGCCCCTACCAGAAAGAGGAGCAGGGACAGGGCGCATATCATGGGAAACTTGGCGGCCCGGCCGGTCATCCGCAGGATGGTCTGTGTCTCCTCGATCTCCCGGCGCAGGAAAGATTTCTTTTTGCGCCGGGTGCTCTCATTGACCTCCGCCCGGATGCTTTTGGGCTTGCTGGTGATCCTGCGGAACACCCCTTCGGTGAAGTCCATGGGTGAGATACGCAGGAGAACAAAACAGCCTGTGATCAGTCCCGCACAGGCTATTAACTGAATCAGATTCATGCGGTTTCGCCTCCTTCTCCGCTGGTTTCAGATTTAGCGGACGACTTTGGCTGTGCGGGCTTAGGCTTTGAGGCAGGCTTTGACTGTCCCGCCTTTGCCGGGCCGGAGCCTGGCTTACTTTTGGGGGAAGCGGGCTTTTTGCCTACAAGCTGGGTCAGTACCTCCTGCGGCATCCCGTTGTCAATGAACCGCTTCTGCAGACTCTCCGAGATGGGGTTGACTGCCTCATGCCGGCCCTTGATGCGGTACTTGCCATCCACCAACTGGTTCTGTTCGATCTTGAAGTGATAGAGGGTGTTGTACCGGCGCTCTCCAGTGGGCAGGATCTCACACTCCATGATCTCCATGATTTTGCGGGATTTATCCTCCAGCTGCTTGGCGAACACCACTACAGGAAACGCCTCAGTGACCAAGTCCATAAGGGTATCATCGGCCATCTCATGCTTGCGCTTGCAGAGGGTGACCATGCGCCGCCAGGTGGCTTGAGAACTGTTGGAATGGATAGTGGTCAAGACCCCGTGGCCGGTACGGGCGGCCTCCTGCGCCGCGTATGCCTCGGCGGAGCGCATCTCACCCACGCAGATGATGTCGGGGTGGTACCGCAGGGCCATATCCAGCAGCATGTCCTGATCGATGTTCTGCTTGGCGTTTTCGCTCTCTCGGGTGATCGTGTGGATGACGCTGTTGCACACCCGGCCATCTTTCTCCCGTACCAGATCCAGCTCACGGGAGCCATTCTCAATGGTGAAAATGCGCTTGTTGTCCGGGATGGTGGTCAGGAGCCAGCCCGCCACCGTGGTCTTGCCGGAGCCGGTGGCCCCGGCCACGCAGACGGAAACGCCATACCGCAGACAGGCAGCCAGGAAGTCCAGCATGGGACCGGTGGCCGTGCCGCCCTTCACAAAGTCCTCCTTCTGCATATTCTGCGGGTTGACGATCCGGATGGAGGCCGTGACGCCCACATCCTCGTCCACCAGAGGGGTCTTGAGGACCGCGATGCGGATATTCTTACTGAGGTGGCCCAGGACGGCAGGGCTGGCGTTGTCCAGTACCATGCCACTGACATGGAGCATGCGGCGGATGACATTGACGGCGTGTTCCGGGCTGTCGAAGTGTTCCTCCAGCTTGACCGTTTCACCATTGGCGTACAGTACCTCGATGTCACGCCAGGAATTCACATTAATTTCTTCAATGCCGGTCCCGAAGATGTACTTGGTAAGCAGACCGAACTCGGCCATCTCCGTGTAGAGGGCATCCACCAGCTGGTCGCCGGAATAGCCTTTGACCGCGATGCGGCGGTCCTGCACATATTTGGTGATGTACCGCTTGATCTGGGCCTTGGCGTCTTCATCGCCGCCCTCAGTGATAAGGGCGGAATATTTACCGGAGATGTACTCCTGCACATCCTGCAGAACCGAGTTGAAGTTCTGTCCTTCATTCTCAGGGGTAAAGAAGAGGGAGTGTGCCCGTTGACCAGCCGCAGCCTCCGCGTGAAAAATGTGTTTTGGCTCATGGTCTTCTTCAGAGAGTTCCTCAACGCGGTAACTGGGAGCGCCGTCAAATGAAGCTGTTTCATCTCTTGTTACGACCACCTGTACGGTATTGGGAGCTGTGCTGGCTCCATCAGTCCCGGCAGATGGGCGGAGAGGATCATCTGGCAGGTCGTTTCCAACCGGCCAGTCCGGCCCAAAATACAGAGGCAGCTCTTTTTTCTCCCCATCTCGGTCCACTGTCATGTGCTGGACCTGCTTCTTGTCCGGGGTGCCCTGAGCGCCGAAGAGAGAATTGTTTCGCTTCTCACCTAACACCCGAACACCTCCCTTGCGATCTTCTCGATCTCCTTGCGGAATACCCGGCTGTCCTTCATAGAGAGGTCCGCCAGCAGATTGCCGGCCAGATAATGCCCCTCCAGCTCCGCCGAGTGGGGCAGCGTAAAGGCCACCGTCCCCAGCGCCTGGCTCATATGCTCCCCAGCCTGCTGGGGCTTTACATTGCTGGCGGTCTTGTACTGCTTATCGGCGTCCCACTTGGCATCCCGCAGGAGGGGCAGCTGGCTGGACAGGTAGCTGATGCTCTTGAGGTCGGCGTTGGCCAGCCGCAGAACGGAGTCCGCCTCCATGAGCGCCACGGCGGAGAGAATGTCGTTGGCAATGTAACTGCCGCAGTCAATGACCACATAGGGGGCGATCTCCCGCAGACAGTCGATGAGCTCCCGCGCCTGCACCTCGTTGTAAGGTGGGTAGGTGTACTCATTCTCCCCCTTGAGCATTCCCAGCATCGTGAGATAACCGAGGCGCTTGTGGGTAACCAGATTGTTTTTGACCAAATTTTCCGACACATGGGCTGCGGCCAGGACACTTCCGAGGGAACGCTCACACTCCAGATCCGACGCCGGGCAGATGCAGGGCAGCATGGGAGCGGTCATGTCGCAGAGCAGGAGAACTACATTCCGGCGCTTATCTGCCAGGTACTTGGCCAGCCGCACGGCCACGGTGGTCTTACCGCTGCCGGGGCTGCCCCATACCGCCAGCACACCGCCGCCCTGCTCCTCCTGCTCATATGCTTCCTCCCGGCCGGCACCTCGGGAGAAAATGCCGGCCTTTTTGAAGTTCAGCATCAGGCCACCTCCTCAGATTCCGTGGGCGCCTCCGTTTCTGCGGTTTCGCTGGGATTGGCGGAAGACTCAGATTCTGTTGGATTTTCCTGCGGCTCCTCCTCTGCGGCCGGCTCTGGGGGATACAGTTCCAGAATGATTTCTTCCTGGGCGGCCAGAAACTTATCGGCATTCTCCCGGTCGCCCCGATAGACCAGTGCCAGATGGATGGTACCTTCTGACTCCAGTTCGGCCAGCACCTTGGCCTGCTCCGGGGACACCAGCAGCGTGACGGTATCCGGCAGCTCCTTGTCGTCCTCCTCATCCACAGGCTCACCGGTGTTGGCGTCATAGCCGGAGGAGGCGGTAACGCTGATGATCTCCACATACTGCAGTTCAGCGGGAACAACGGTCTGTCCCTGCTGTTTGTAGTCCGGGGCAATCACCGACACGATATCGCCGCTCTGCAGCTTGCCGGAGAGTCCCTCCGCAAAACTTTTGATGGACACGGAGATAGCCTGCTGGCTCCCGTCCAGGTTGTACAGGTAGGCATTTTCCGCTGCCGGGGCGTCCGAGAGCTTGGATGGGATGATATAGTCGCCTACGGCCAGATCCGCAGTAGCGTATTTACCCACGGCGCTCTCTTTCTCCCGCAGGACATCCTCCGGGAGATTATAACCGCCCACCTCAACGGTCTGGACCATACTCTCGGTGATCTCGTCGCCTGCCCGGATGGGCTGGATGACCCGCACAATCTCAGCCTTCTGGCTGACGCTGCGGTTAAACAGCGGGGTCAAGCCGAAGCAGATGAGCAGGGAGAGCAGAATACAGATCACACCGACTACGGTGCGGTTTTTCAGAAAACTCATGCTGGAATTTCCTCCTTAATTACATATTGGGGCGTAGAATCCGGGCATTACACCCGAACCGGCCTGCTTCTCCGGCCTCGCTTCAGGCGGGGCAGAAAAATAGCGGCCGCCGCCAGAGGGAGGGCCACGCCAGCAACAGTGTTTTTGGTGAAGCGGAACTTTTTCATAGCAGTTGACCTCCAAAACAATATAGTACGGTAAATCCGATGGATAAAAATGGCCCCAGGGGCAGGGCCGTCCGCGCCATTGCGGATGGCGTATGATGCGTAAGTCTTTTAAATAGTTTGGCGGCACAGAAATACAGCACCGCCAGAAGCAGGCCCAGCGCCATTCCCCAGAGCCCCCGCCAAAAGCCCAGAACAAAACCGGCCGCGGCGGTGAGCTTGATGTCCCCGCCACCCATACATTCCGGCTGGATCAGAGCGGCGATCAACAGGGGAAGAGCCGCCAGTACCCCCAAAAACTGGGCGGGGCTGAAGGAGATCAGCCCCGCCGCAGCGGTCAGGATGCAAAGAGAGTCTGGAATGGTGCGTTTACGGCAGTCCACCGCAGAGGCGGCAGCCAGTGTCGTGAGAAAGAGGATCTCCTGCACCGGGCATCAGCCCTTATAGTCGAACATCTCCTCCACACGCTCGGTCACGGTAGGCAGGACGGTGTCCCCGAACAGGGTGTAGAGGCCGGCCAGGAGCAGAGCGCCCAGCACCACGGCGATCAGGATCTTGATGGCGGTGTCGATGTAGCCCTCGCCGCGGGTGTCGCAGAGGGAGGTGGACAGGCGGGCACGGGCGCAGGTCATGGCGCAGTGGGCCTTGCAGGTCATGGTCTTCACGGTGTTGGACATCTTGTTGAACATCTTCTTCATAGAGCAGTTCCTCCTAAAAATATTATCTTGTGGATTGTTGTGTGGTCAGCGGGTCACATACCCATCTTCTGGGCCTGCTGTGCCGTGGGGTCCGGCGCCGACTGCTGGGGCTGGCTCATGGCCTGGGTCAGCGCCTGCTGGTAGGCGGCCAGGACGGCATCGTCAAACTCCATCCGGGCATCCTTCGTGCAGGGAAAGCAGATATCTTTGTACTCGCCGTTCCCGGCTTTATAGCTGGGCATGGATACAAAGAGTCCCTTGCTGCTCTCCATGACCTTGATGCCCCGGACGGCAAAACAGCCGTTGATGTTTACGGATGCCGTGGCCTTGCAGGTGCCCTCCGGCCGGAGCGTGTGGATTTTGACATCATAGTGGGTGGGATAGACGGCATGGGGATCGCCGGTGCTGTGGGTTGCCGGTTCGGCAGCCTTCGGTTCTTTTGTCATGGTGTGCTCCTCCTTTTTTTGAATATAAAAAATGAGCGGCCTTTCCGCTCTGGGATCACAGGGTCATGGTCATGCCCGATTCCTGCTCCTGGTTTTCCAAATGAATTGGGACGATAGCCATGCGGTCCACATAGTAAAATTCACTGCCAGAATCGTCATAAAGCTCGATGAGGTCTGAGATGGCCAGCGGCTGACCGTCGCTGCCCAGAGGCTTGCGGCAGAACGCAGCCCAGATCCCGTCCAGGTTGTTGGTGCCCACCTCACCGTCAAATACGACCTGATAGCGTGAAAGATCCGGCCCTCCATATTCGCTGCTCATACGATCCAGGCCAATAAAGCGCATGGTGATGGGAGCCGTTGGCCCAAGCTGCCAGATGCGGCAGGACTTCAGCGCCGGACCATGATCAGCCGCCTGATATCCGCCAGTGGATAGACGGTCATAGACGCCGTCCTCCCACTGGACGGCCAGCCCCTTCTTTGCCAGCCAGTCCTCCAGTTCCTCACGGCGGAACATAGTGTCCGCAATCATGCCTCGTTCAGTCTGGTATCCAACCGGGTTTCCGTAATAAAGCAGGCATTTGTTTTTCATCTCCACGCTCCGCATGGCGGCATCGCTCCTTTCCGTACTTAAGTCATGTCCATTCCTCCCATACCGGCCCCCTGCCCCTGGAGCGCCCCCAGTTTTTCTTTCGCCCAGCCAGGGAGGAATTCCTCCTTCAGAATACCGATAAAGTCTGTGCGGTTCCATCGGGTCGTCTCGCTATCACCCAGGCAGGTACAGCGGATGGAGCGGCCGATGGCATGGGGGCTGCATCCGAATCCATCGTGAGCCAACCAGAGCTGGTTTTCCTGAGACCAGCAGGATTCCTTCAGCGTATCCGGGGACAGCACCAGCACCCGGCCCTCGTAGTCCAGAGATTCGTAAGAGTCAGGTTCGCAATGCTCTGGCCCGAACAGTTCCAGCCTGCTGTATGCCTCCCGTACTTGGCTGATGAAAGCATCCAGATACGCTAAGGCGGTATCCACCGCAAAATAGCCGTTATGGGCCTCGTCAGGAGGGATGTAGGCTTTCTTTTGCCATTCCCGGTTTTCTTCGCTGAGCTGCTCCCTATAACAGCCAAGCCTTTCTATGGTGTTGGCCAGAACAAAATTTGTTCGCTTGAAGCCCCACCACTCCAGCACCTTTTGGGAGGCTTCCGGCTTCAATGCGCCGCCGTCCCCAAAGACACGAATGACGGCTTCAATGTCCCGCGCACAGGACACATTGGCGCGGAAGCTTGCCTCCCAAAGCGCCGATTCTCCCTGCCTGTGGGCATCTGCCCATGAGTAGGGATAGAGATACACATTATTCTCCATAAAGGATCTTCTCCGTCATCAAGTATTCCTCCAGCTCCCCCAGGCAGATCCCGGCTTCAGCCAGCATCTCCAGCAGGTTGGGCGGTACATCCCGCAGGTCGTGGTCATATCCAGCCACGCCAATGGTGACTGTATTTTCCTCATCATCCGCATAGGCACAGAGCTTGGCTCCGTCAGGGATACATGCCTCTCGCCGCAGATAGTCCGGCAGTTCCAGCATTCCATCCTCCAGATCATCGAAGGGGCAGCCGTCCCCGCAGTCATCGCAGGAACCACAGGCCAAAGCCAGATGGGCGGTAAGCTCTGTAGCCAGCTGGTATAAAGCGTCCATGGCCTGGATCAGTTCCATGGCTGTCATCTGCTTTTTCAGAACGACTACCGCGCTGTCCAGCGCGTGGATCTCGACCTTTTCACCGGCCTCAAAACCGCTGAGCTTGGATACCCCACTGGGAATCAAAAGAGCCCCATTGTTTATCTGTTGATTAAACTTCATCTTATCTCTCCTCACTTCATCAAAATTGTAAGAATGGCGGGGTTAACCTCTCCCGGCCCTTCGTAGAAATACTTTTGAATGCAGGAAAATCTGGTTGTTCCTGTCGGGCAGCCAGTTCCTCCCGAAAGGCCGTCAGATCTTCCCGCGTTGGGATATAGCTCCTTGCTTCAAGGGCAGCCATCAGCGCATAGGTCTGGCCCACCTCCGACAGCAGTTCCCGAAGCCCATTCGCGTCCATATCCGCCCCCATGCGGCGGAGTTGTGCGGTAAAAGTGATCCGGTAATGCGGCTGGCCGGGAATGCTGTCGATCCGCATATCCATCCCCAGATTTGAGCCATCCTGTACCCGGATATAGACCTGTCCTACTGCGCTGGGGCAGACCTGCAGGCGGCCCTGACTCATTTCCTCAATCAGCTGGGCCGCCTGCTGGAGCTTTTCCAGCTCTGTGAGCTGTTCATCCAATTGCCTCACCTCCATTCCAGTCAAACAGCGTCATCTGAGAGGGAACTGCCCGGCTCCGCTCCCGCAGGTCATAGTTGGCGATGAGTAGTTCTGGGAACTGAGCTCCATTGTCATACCGCTGCTTGATGTTGTTGATCCGGGTGGTCTCCATGAGGTAGATACCCGGCCGGTCGTACAGCCCTCGAATAAATGCGTCGTCATTGTAGGAGAGCAGGAACTTGCCCTCTATCCGCATCAGGGTGTCCCGCAGGCGGATGTGATCCGCTTCCGTGAAGCCATCCTCACCGATGTTCTGGTAATACCCCTCGGTGGCATGGTAGGGCGGGTCCAGATAGAAGAAGCTCACTGGCCGGTCATACTGGCGGAGGAGTTTTTCAAAGTCCTTATTCTCAATGACCACCTTGGCCAGACGCCGGTGAGCCTGCTCGATGAGGGGAAAATTGCTCCACATATCATGGGGCTGGCTTCCGAAGCTGGTCAGACCCGCAGCATAGCTGTACCGGATGAGCTGATAAAACCAGGCGGCCTTC
>OLNO01001454.1_pt1 | contig 19371 bp, 26 predicted proteins | sample 1672861 | NCBI WGS metagenome assembly OLNO01 (sample SAMEA3136731, study PRJEB25190) | human gut metagenome | reverse complement strand
TTTTTTCCGAATCTTGCCATGAAGGTATCGTGGGTATTTTGGCCGGAAAACTTGCCGAAACATATCGTGTTCCTGCCTTTGTGTTTACGACGACCGATGGGAAATGGAAAGGGTCTGCCCGCTCGATTGAAGGCGTCAATCTGATAGACCGCTTAGATAGGATGGCCGATAAGATGCTCGGTTATGGTGGCCACGCTGGCGCCGCCGGTATAACTGTTGCCTTTGGCAATGAAGAATCTTTCCGCACTGCTGCAAAAGCTGCCTTTTCTGATGTGCAACCCGTAGATTCTTCTGTTGAATACTATGATGTAACTCTCACCGAAAGCCAAGTGCCTGCTTCTTTTGAGGAGCAAGAAGCCCTTGAACCGTTTGGGGAAGGTTGTCCAAAGCCTCTGGTGTGTGTTCGGAATTGCCGCATTATCCCCGGGCGAAATGGAAAGCTCGCTTTTTACATGGGCAAAGGCAATGAACATGTTAAACTGAAATGCCGAGAGTTCGCTATCCTCGGTTTCTTCATGTCGGATATATACCGGAAGCTCGGTGAGCCGGAATATGTCGACGTTATCGGCTATCTGGAAATGAACATCAGCCAGTACGGAAAAGAACTTCAGGTAAATGCACAAGACATTTTACCATCTGCCTCGATATGAACCAAAAAATACCGTCAGAGATAGTCTTATCCCTGACGGTATTTTTTTATAGAAACGCTGGCCTTGCGGCGGCCTTTCTTCCTTACCCTATTAGTTAATTGCATTCAGACAGCTGTTCAGCGTAGTTTCGCTTTCACACACGATTTTGATGGGACGGCTGTAATCCAGAGACATCATTCCAAGGATGCTTCTTGCATCGGCAATCGAACCGTTTGCATCGTGAACGCCCACTTCTTCCTTGCAGGTTTGTGCAGCGGAAACAAATTTTTGGACCTGTCTGAAATTGGTGATAGAGACTTTATACACCATGGTCTTCGCCCTCCTTTCGTATATATTATATTCATCTTGTACAATCCCCGCATCGCTTTTTTGTGTAATACGCTCATTTTCGGAATGATGCACAAAATTACGATGCCATCTCATCACGAATTCTTTGTATTATAACAATTTTATATATAACGTACATACGAAAAAAAGCAGAGGTTTTATATGACCTCTGTTTGGTTGAAAGGTTTAAGCTATTGTCAGAAATCCCATTTTTATTGCAAAAGGCAGTGATATCTGTTTGCGTCCAGTAGTTTGAAAGGTAATCGTCGCAATGTCTCCTTTGACACTTTCGATTTGTCCGGAGCCAAAGGTTTTGTGCCGTATCGCTGTGCCAGCAACAAACCTCGATGTATCCACATCTAAAAGATGCTTGTTATGCGTTGTTCCTGGCTTTTCACTCTTACCCTTTTTTGTCTTTTTCCCCATCCGTTTACTCAGGACGCGAACATATTCTGACTCTTCGTTGCGAACAGACATAACAATCAGTTCATTCTTTGCACGAGTGATACCCACATAAAACAGCCGGCACTCTTCTTCTTGCGCACGGAGTCGTTCTTCCTTGGTCTTAGCCTTAGATGGGTCGGTTGGCAATACTCCATTAACCACGTCAGCAAGAATTACTCTTCTGTATTCCAAGCCTTTGCTCGAATGGATGGTGGACAATATGCAGTATGCATCATCATTTTTGCCGCCCTCTTTGATAATGCGCTGCAGCTCATTCAATCTGGCCATAAAGGAATCCATAGTCTTTTCTTTTTCTGCCAGCATTTTCAGAATATCCAATCGGAACGACTCAACACCATTATCATCGAGAAAGTCTCTGTACCCCATTTGTTCAAACATCTTTATGGCATAACTAGGGCTGTTTTTCTTTGCGATTTGCTTGATTTGAGAATTACGCTCTTTCAGTTTTTGCCGCAGATAGTACGGCACGATAATCTCTTTCCCAATCGCCGCATATGCCTCAAAAATGTTTTCTCCGTTGCCGCCAATGTCCATATTGGCCACATCCCGCCTCATAAATAGGCCGATTTTATAATATAGGCGGAGAAAACTTTTTTTATCGTCTGGATGCTTAACGAGATTGAAAAAGCTGGTGACATCATTAACCGTTTTACAGGTGAAGAAAAGGCCGTCAACACCTTTTGCTTGATAGGCAATCCCACGGCGGTCAAGCTCGTCAATGATGGGCAAAGCAGTATCGTTATTGCGATACAGAATGGCCGTTTGGTGCTTTTCTTTATTTGCCTCGGCAGCCATGTTGGCCAGCGTTACATATTGAGAAAGACGTGAAGAGCAAGGCTGAATAACAATTTCACTGCCGGCTTCCTTATGTGCATTCATATGCTTGTCCCGGCGGGTTTTATTTCGTTTGATGAATTCGTCTGCGACCGCGACGATTTGAGGCGTCGACCGGTAGTTTTGTTCCATCAAGAGAACTTTTGCCCCAGGCCAATCCTTTTCAAAATTCATCAGCGCCTGCGGCCAAGCTGCGCGGAAACCGTAAATTGACTGGTCTTCATCCCCAACCATCAAAAGATTTCTGGATTTGGCTGCCAGGATAGCAATGACCTGGTGCTGGATTTTGCTGGTATCCTGGGCTTCATCAACACAGAAATATTTGTATTTTGCCTGGAGTTGCTGTAGGATGGCCGGATATTTTTTCAAAATGGACAGCGCATATACCATCTGGTCATCATAGTCCATCCACCGGTTTTCTTGCATGATTTTCTTGTATCCGCGATAAACCGGCCCGATAGACATGCTGCCTTCACTTGAATTGAAGCAGTGTGAATCAGCTTCTTTGTCTGTCATCATCTGATTTTTCACATAAGTGATGGCAGTGCTCATAAGTCTCAAATCGGCATCCGATGGATAGCTATGCCCAGCATCCATCCAAACGTCACGCATGATTGCATATCGTTTATCGTCGGACACCAATTCAAACGCTGTATGTCCAAGCCGCTCATACATACTGATTATACGAGCACACACGCCATTGATTGTGCGAAACTCCATTTGGTCAGCATACTCATCTCCGAATTTTGCTCGAAAACGGTTTCGCATCTCATCAGTTGCAGCAACTGTATATGTGCAGGTCAGAATGCTGGAAGCATCAACGCCCTTTCCATAAACCAGATATCCCAATCGAGCCAGGAGCGTAGTTGTTTTCCCGCTTCCAGGTACTGCCAATAGTAATACTGGACCTTCCGTTGCTTCAACTGCTGCGCATTGCTGAGGGTCAAGTGTTTCGTAATGATATTTTGCTTTATATTCTTCCAGTGTCATCATCATATATCCATCGTTGTTAATTCAAAAATTGCAAACCCTCAACAGTTTGCGCCCACAAATCTTCTTATATATTATACCACATTTGCCAAGTTTTTGCACGAACAAAAGCCCAACTGCATAAAGCAGTCGGGCTATAAGTTGCTATTTATGGCATCTTATGCTTCGTCAGGTTTCGTGTTTGCGGAGCTTTTCTGGTTGAGAAATTCCATCAGAGCTTCGGCGCTGACAGTTCCATCGGTGAGTGCTTTGTTCATGGCATTTTTGGCATCGGCCCGCTTTTGCGCTGCTGCTTTTCTGGCGTCACTCCGCTGCTTGGCAAGCGCATTTTTCAAGTTGGTTTTGGCTTCTTTCAAAGCCTGTTCACAACGCAGCACCTCATTATGAGCCACTTCAGCCTCACCGGTATAGACGATTTCCTTTTTGTTCTCGTCCAAGGTGTTCCCTCCCTTCCAAATAGATTTGCACCTTTCTTTTATTATATCATTGCCAGACCATAGCGGCAACGAATCCTGTATTTCCTCTAGTTTCATATACAAATGTGTTATGCTTTGTGGTATAATTCTTTTATTACGCTGTACTTCTCGAAGGGAGATGACTTATTGTGACGTTGGAATGTTTGTCTGGATACTTTTACACAGGAACACTAATTGAGGTCGCAGGTGTAGGTGCGCCTGGTCCCGACAATCCCACTGTGTATTGTGGCAATATCGAAGATATCCCTTCCGAGATGCTGAATTACCATGTTGCCTATATCGCCGCATCCGGCAGTGAGCCATTTACGCTGCGCATTGAATGTGACAACCTGAAAAGCTGAATTTGTGTAGTCCTTTTGGACATCTTCTACTTTCTCAATCAAAAAGAGCACGCAGCTATATGCGTGCTCTTTTTTTGATTGGTGACACCAGCGGGGATTGAACCCGCAGCCACCGGAGTGAAGGTCCGGTATCTTAACCAATTCGACCATGGTGCCATGGTGCCCACGGGCGCGTTCGGGACGCCGACATGTGGCTTTTCAGGCCACTGCTCTACCTCTGAGCTACGAGGGCATATGAAAGCATCTGTTTATCCGCAGATGCACGGATTTGGTGGGCCGGGAAGGACTCGAACCTTCGACGTTTCCAATGTGCCTGATTTACAGTCAGGTGCCTTCGCCACTGGGCTACCGACCCATATAGTGCCACCTGCTTGGGGTGGCATAGTGTTTGACTGGGGGTAATATTCTGAGCTACGTGGGCATATGAACATCTGATTGCCCGCAGATGCCACGGGGAAAGGTTGAAAGTGTACTTCAAATCTTTGCTGCCGAAAATGCAAAGTATAGATTCAAAGTTCCAATCTTTGTACCGTTGACGATGGTGACCTGCAAGGGACTTGAACCCTTAAACTTCACCTTGAGAGGGTGACGACTCTACCAGTTCGTCCAGCAGGCCATACTAAGCAGCGGGGAAATCCGCTGCGAAATGGAGTCAGCTTCGTACAATGATATCGTCGATTTTGACATTCAAAACCGCTGAGAGAATTACCAGATTATCAATGGTCGGCAAACAGCGGCCTGCCAGCCATTTGTATACCGCTTGTGAAGAACCCAGTCCAAGAATACTCTGGATGTCTTTTACGGATAAGCCGGCGTTTTTTCGCAGCTTGTCGATTCTGGCGCCAGTTCCCTTGATATCCACTGTCGGGATTGTTGTCGATTGCATGTTTAACCGCCCTTTCTTTGTGGCGGCACAAAAAAAGACCGCCAGCCAATTTTTGTGGCAAGCGGTCTCATGATGTTTGTATGCAGTCAGGAACTTAGAGAATCCCCGTCACCTTACACATCGTGATTTATTGCTTGCCAGATGAGCGCACTCAAAATAGCCGCGTTCATAAGAAAACACAGCTTCACGTTCATAGGCAGCAAAACGAATTGCGTTCAGCATCGTGGATATCTCCTTTCTCTTAGTTTTGTTTGATTTGTCGTTTACCGACTGACTATATTATAGCACCAGGGCTTTGCTTCCGCAACCAACCTGTGGTTTACAGGGCTGTGCGGTACTTGATTACTTCTACACGCGGCAATGAAACATCTGTCACCTTGAGAGGTTTCTCCTTATCAAGGATTTTTCTCATTTCATAGGCCAGCCGGCTGCCCAATGCCACTTTCTGGTTGCAAATACCATAACCGCCGTTCCACCCGAATTCCGCTGTGTCCGGCAGCAACTGTGCTTTCGCATCACGAAGCCCCATACCGCCTTCCCAGTAGGCATCGTGCCATGCCTGCAGCTGTCGTTCCGTCGGCTCTTTGCCGTCCGTCTGGATATCCAGCGCCTCAAATATAATAGAAAGCTGTCCCATCATGATACGGGAATACGTATCCAGCACTTTGGAGAGGGCCTTTCTTTCACTGTTCGTCAGACGAAACATCACATTGAGACTTGTATTTTCTTCCCAGGGCGTAATGCTTTGGTATGGCATCGCTCTGAGGTTCTGGACCTGTTGCTTCATGTTTTGGTTTTCATATGTAATGGACAGACTTTTTATGAGGTCAACCGTATCTCTGGCTGCATATGGTTGTGCATGATAGGCACGCCCCACGTCTTCAAGGATGGGTAGCAGCTCGTTGCCATAAAATGCCTCCATTACGGGCATAATGTTTTGCAGCAGCTGTTTATGCTGCTCGGTCATAACAAATTCGTATTGTTTTCTTTCCATCATCATTTTTCCTTTTTGAACCTTTGCTATATTATACCATATTTCACATTATTACGCACGAAATAAAAAAGCGCCCCACCTACCCTATACGGATAGGCGGGGCGCAGATGCGTTATTGCGGCTTCATACAGTGAAGCATTTTGGGGAATCAGTCAGACTCATAGCAGTCGCCAACGTCGATGTCTCCGCTTTCAATGTGCCGCCGGACCATATCGGTAATATCCTCGATAAGTCCGGGGTCAGACTGGTTGCGGATGGCGTTTTCAACCATTTCCTGCGCCATATCCATCGATTCGGCTTCGACGCAGATGCTGCCGGAAACGGTAACCTCGACATAGTAATTGCTTTTCATGTTGTATACCTCTTTCTTATTTGATTTTATATTGGTTGGATATCAGCTTTCCGAATTCTCGCCAGGAAGGAGCGACCGGAAAACTGTTTCAAATTGTTCCTTGGGCATAAAGACAACCCGCTTATCATAGCCAATCGGGTATGTGGCGATTTCCTTGTCGACCTCATCCCTTGTGATGCTGATGGAGTCGTAGATAGCTACCATCTTTTTGGTATATGCGCCGATAACCGCATCGAAGTCAACGCGCATAATAGTAGTGTTGCCGCGAACCGATTTGTTGGTCTCCAAATCCATCAATCGTTCTCCCCTTTTCGCACGCACTCTGCGGCATCATCTTTGTCTTTGAAAAACGAACGGCCGAGAGCCTCTCCTACGAATTCGTTGAAATCGCCGTCATCAAAATCCACAGAAAAGGAATCCAGGCGGCCATCTTTGTAGGATGCGACAAAAACTGTGCCGTGTTCAACAAAACCGTTTTCCACGTCGGCATAATAGATATCGTCACCCGCTGCAAGAGGAAGCTGGGCTTGCTTTTTGACACGAAGCCACCGCTGAACGATTTCCGCAATGATGCCGGAATTTACAGGATACTTTTCATATGCCTGCAGCAACTCGGCATCACTCATCTGCTGAATGTTTTCACCGGCTTCAGTTTTGATTTGTGCCGGCGCGGCAGTAAGAACCTGGTGAAGCACTTCTTTGCGTGCCTGAATGAGGCGCTTGCGAGCCTCTTTGTCCTGATAGGTACGTCCCGCCTGAATTAGCGAATCGTTGAGGCCCTGCTGATTTGCCTGGGACACAAGCTGGTCAAGCAGGTCGATGTCGGAAGTGTACATCATAATCGGAACAGAACGTTCCGGGACCATAAGTTCACTCATTGTTTTCTCCTTTACTCATTTACCGAAAACTCAATCCGGTCTTTTTCCTTTTCTCCAAAGTGCAACCACAGTCGGTTTCCTTGTGCGTCGCTGAAGCTCTCCTCATCAATGTCATGGCCCCAACCGTTCAGCAGACATTCGCTCAATCTGTCGAACAAGCCGTTCCATTCCCGTTCAGGGATATCGTCCTGGTTCAACCAGATGAGCACATCGAGATGGGGCACGCCGAGGAACTTGGAAATGCGAGGATAGACATGGAACACATGTTCATTCTGCAATTCTTTTGCATCAAAGGGGTGCTGTTCAACATAGTTCATCATCACCTTTTCAGGTGCTTCGTCGGCATGAATCATGCCTGCAGAAATGTCCTGGATTTCACCTTCATCATCTTCCATTTCGGCCCAGATAGGAGCGACGAGATGGTAGACCTTGCTGTTGTTCAGTTTGGCAAGCAGGTCATTTCTTGCCTTTTTAGAGGTGCAATGCACAAACTGGTCGTTGTCCAGCTTGGCATACTGTCCGTAGTACCAGCGTTTGAACTCCTCTTCGTGGTATTCCTCTTTGAGAAATACCACATGCCGCAGCGGCACAATATCATCGTCGAAAACGACAACGCATTGTTCATTCATACAGCTCATCCTTTCACGGTTTTTTTGATGACGATTGCATCCGGCAAAGCCTTATCGACAATCGTTTTGACAATTTCCCAGTCTCCGCCGGCAAGACCGCAGCCAATACCATAAGGCAGATAAACAGGCAAACCAAGAGATTGCGCAAACGTGCCAACGGCAATCCTCGGAGCCGTCGTAGTTGTAACGGACTTCCGAATCTTCCTGAATCTTTTTCTCGATGAACCGCCTGACCTTTGCCGGCGATGTAGTGGCCATAACCAGGCGCATAGAGTCCCGGCTCTTCCATACATCGCAGTTGAAGCAAAGGTAGATTTGCTTTTTGCTTTTCATTTTTACAACTTCCCTTCTTGTGTTAATACTTTTTGGGTTGCTATTAAAACCTGGTCTTTGAGCTGTTTGCTTGCGGGTTTTTGAGTTTCGCTCCAGACCGAGTTTTTCATGGTGTAATATGGGTGTTTCCGTTGTTTGTACAGTAAATAGTCCAATGTGACATCTCCATGTACAAGCCATTTGCGCAATATGGCTGTTGGAGAACACTCCTGAGTCAGCCAACATTCCCGTGTGAGCCATGCGTCAGCTACATATTTTGCAACAACCGCATTTTTTATGAGATACTCTGCAGTGTCGGGAACTTGAAAGACCATAATGGTATATGGGAAGGCAAGCCTTTCCAAAATTTGTTTTGTGTATCTTTGACCAGCTTGTTTTGTCGCTTGCATTTCTCTTAGGAGGGCCGCCAAACCAACAGCTGCCGGACCAAGTGAAGTCAAACAACCATCTAGTGTTTTGGATACACAGATTCGTGGTATCTTATCGTCTTCATCATAGAGGCGATTATTGGGTACACACGGTTTTATAATGTCATTTGTTGTCATGGGAATATGCCCAGCAACCAGACGGTAAAGAATCACCTTTTATCACCTCCGTATAATCAAAATTGCCACAAACCTATTCCCTCACAAATGAAGTGGAATGATTGCGGCAATGCTTTCTGTTTTCGAGATTTTGTTATTGGATTGTTCTATGTAAATATACCCGCTTTGCGACGCCATGCCGTCCCTACCTCTATCGGGTAATAACAAAAAAGAGCACCAGACTTATCGCCTGATGCTCTTCCACAAAAGAATATCTGGGTATTTTAGTGATATCGTTCACTGTACAGTTTTACCGGAAGCTGTACTCCAAGCTGCTTTCGATATTTCAAGGCCAGCATTTTTGCCGCCTGCCACGCTTGCTCGTCGGTGGTTTGACTTACCGAAACCAACTGACAATTCTTCAGGCTTTCATCGGCATACACGGAGAACACGACATAGACGCAGATGCCAATATCCTCATCTGTAACTGCCAAAAAGCAGTCGTTGGTGATATTGGCCTTTTTTACGCAGCGGTTGCATTTTTTGCAATCGAACTTGGCTGCCAGGCAATTTTCAAACAACGTGGTATCGTTGTACGCACACGAATGCGCTCCTACTGCATCGGCATCTTTACCATCAATGCTCCACAGCTGTCCTGGCCAACTGAAGGAAATCACGCGGTCTCGTTGTTCATCTTCTTCAGGATATGCCGGGAGATATGCTGCCATATAACCGTCAGCAAACTGGCTAAAGTACACATCATTGGAGGCCCAGACACCACCAAGTTGAAGGACAGTTTCCCGAAAGATTTTGAAGTAGGATTCACTCATTCGTCCATACCCTCCTTATTTTCAAATAAGCCCGGCAACTTTACCAACCAGTCTTCTTTGTATGGTTTCAGTAATTCTTTTGGCACGCATTTCAGCAACGCCGAATTAACTGCCCGAGCCATGTCGATGATATAAAAATCATCGCCGTTCTGCATGATGTCGATACTCCATTGTCCGTCGAGCATGAAGTCTGGCAGCATCTTCTCGATGTTATGAACGACTCTCTCGACGTTTTCATGATACCTTCGCATGAGTGTTTCTTCGTGCATCATATAAATGATGTAATCATGCTTTTGGTGGGGAGAGTCTGCATCAGTTTTTTCCGAGAAACGGTGCTTCATTACATCCGGGTCCCAGTACGGATTGCAACCGATAACCTTTTGGCTGTCAAAGTCGACGAAGACCCTGTATTCGGTATGCAGCGGCATGCCTTTATAAATACAAGGGTTGTCTTCTTTGTCCTGAATGAATTCGCGCACTACCCACTCATTGGTTGTGGATGCGCCGATGATGCAAGGTTTCGATGTCGGCGAAGCCATTTGCAATGCCTGAAAATGGATGTATAGCAGATATTCTCCCAGTTCATGCACTTCTTTTTTCCCTGCTACATGAGCATTGCGGAAATCATACTTACTGGAAAATGTGCCGGTTTTGACGAAATACTCTTTGTTTTCGTCAAGGTGGAATGCTTTTTCGCAATACCGGTCAACAATAGCCATTGTCAACGGCGTCAACCGTTCCCAATCCAACCTGGTAAGCTGCAGCAGTGTCAAAGGCACCTGGATAATCGTGGTTGCCGGAATTTTGAAAAACTCTTGGTTTGCAATGGCAAGGTCCAAACTTGGAAGCCAGTGCCCCATCGCATTGGTATTGCTACCGATGATTTTATACGTGATGGGGTCCAGGTCAAGAATATCCAGTCCTTGCCGGAAGTGGTTATATGCATCTTTTCCCTGTTTACTGTTGGGTGCCTTTGCATATTGCATATAGTAGTTGAGAACCGCTACATAGGATGGAGCATCAATATCAATCGTCATGTATCTTCCCGTCAACTGCGGCCTGAGTTCCGCCGGAATATTGAGCAATTCCTCTCTTTCAACCGGCTTACCGTTCAGTGGTTCGATTTCTTTGCCGGAAGCCACAGTTTTTCCGTCTGTATGATACCAAGACGTTTGGGCCAGCAGCTCATTGACGATGCGTTCTACGATTTGGACTTGCTCTGTCTCTGTCAGTTTCCTCTCACGCATTTCAACCGCTTGTTTGGCGTTTACCTCGAAAAAGTTGTCACTTATAGTGCCGAGCGCTGTTTCGCGATATCTTTTTTCAAACATCTGTAATGCCTGAGCATTGGTACTGAGCAGCCTTGCTAGGTCCTGATAGTTTTTTTGGGACGACGCTTGCTGTGTCCGTCCCAATTTTCTGAAGAGCATAATCGCCTTCAATTTTTTCAATACATTAAACATTGTAGGTTTCTCCCTTCTACTGCTGTTTGCAGCTAATGTTACTCACCTGTTATGGTGAAATCAGTGTGTTGCCACGCTGTTGCCGGCTCATGGCCGGAATCTATATTTATCACTGCCCTTTTCTCTCGCAGTGTTTCTTATGCCAAAGAAAAACAGCCGGCCTATAAAAGGCGGGCTGTATAAAGACAGTTTTCGTATAGATACGGAATTATTTCGTTTTCTTCTTTGGCTTTTACAGTATAAGAACTTTGCGACAAAAAAACACCCGCCGCAGCATATGCTGGGCGGGTGTTTTTGTTATGCGATTGAAGTAAAATACTGATGATTTGGATTTGATACTCTTGCCTATCAAATAGGCTGCCAGAGAATCTTGCCGCGATATAGAATTGCGACGATTTCATCTTTGTACAGGCAGTCTGCCTTGTACATGTTGCCATTTGGTGCCTTGCGCATCGGTAGCAAGCTCTTCACTCTGGCACACTCCCGATTCGGAGTGATTTCGTACAGATGAATTTTATCCTGCGATTCATAATGCGAGTATCTGAACGCCGATGCCGGGACTTTGGTTTCCGCCACGTCTTTCATGCTCGTCTTAAAGCGCACGGTCACTGTTTTGAGGCCTTCAACGGCCTTTTTCATGGCAATGTACTTATGGATTTTATCATTCGGGTTACCATTGATTTCGCTGGCAACCTTCTTGATTTTATTCCACTGGGCCATTTTTTGTTGGGCTGCTTCCAGCCTGGTGATTTCTTTGCCGTCCATGTAACTGAAACCGGCGCTCCACTTATCGACGATTTTCCTGTCCCAGCCATCGGTTTCAGCCAGATAGTCGATAACGATGGGGTCAGTAATGAAATCCGTAAAGTTGAAACTGACTTCCGGCGGATTTATAGAGCCAGTATCGAAAAGTAACTGGCGGGCCTGGTTCTCCACGTCTTTCTTGTACTCAGGCAACGGCTGGTTTTCCAGGAGGGCCACCACATCTTTTTGAAGGACTTCCTGGATGGCATCGACAAGGGTTTCACCAACCGGAAGTCCCGTGTTATCTTCCAACATGTACTGGCACAGGTCAAAGTTCGGAAATCGTACACTCTGATGGCAGTCAATATAGCCAATCAGCTGCAGATTGTCCGCAGAATTGAAATTATACGGGTCGTCTCCCCAGTGCCGGATGGTAGTTCCATACAACGCGAAAACAGATGCTGTGAGCGGGACCTTGACGACCCGAACCCAATAGCATTCCTGCTTGTATTCAAAGAATGTCTTGTCGCTTTTGATGAATTGCTCATCAAACTCTTTGAACGTCATGAGTTGCCTCCTTATTTGGATAATGCTTGGTACACAAGGTATATGTGTTTTGCCGAGATGTACCCGTACTCTTCCGTGCAATATTGCTCGAAAGTTCTGTTGCGCAGAATATTTCCCTTATCAGAACCTGCCCGCTTGAGCCTTTCCATTGCTATGCGCCCCCGTTCTTTGGGACACATCGCTTCACGGATAAGGTTCATATCCTTGTCCGTATATGCCTTATCCCCACGACTCAGTCTGTATTTGTCCAAAATAACATCCACATATTTCGGACAGCAGCTGACAGCATGGAGTGCAAACTCGTACTCCAAAAAGAGTTGAGCGGGGATGTCGAAGACAACTCGCCCATCGCACGATTCCAAAGCCGCAAGGTATATGGTTTTAGTGCGCTCCTCTTGAGGTATCTCCTTGAGAACATCACAGGGGTTTACGCTGCTCATAGCGGCAATATAGACTTTTTCTGTGCGGAACTGCACAGGAATGTCTTTGAACTGGCGGCACTTTTTGTTTTCAAGGGCCACCAAGATGAGGTTCTCATCATACAACCGTTTGGAAATATCCTTCAGATATACCGTTTGGTCATAGTGGATTCCCCAACGTGAAGAACTTTTCCGGGCCATTTTCAAGGCCGCAATAGCTTCTTCGTACGTCTGCTCTCTCTTTTCAGAGATGTCTGGTGTTCTTTCTGTTCTCATACAGAGTCTCCTTTTTGGCCAGCCAGAGGAAAGTACGAAAAGTGAGCAACATTCACGAGGCTGTCAAAAGTGTGTTCCGTGTAGTTCCAGATATCTGCCTCGCAATCGGTCAGACATCCGCCGGGGCAGGAATCATCGTTTTCGTCACAGGCGTCGTTATCTTCCAGGCCGAGGTTCTCCAACCCATGCATATACATCTTTTTCAAGACCTCACGAGCCTCTTCCTCGGTAGCCGCAAAAACAGGAACAACGGGGATGATATCTCCATTGCTGCCGTTGATGGTGCTGCCGGTAACAACAAATCCGTTGGGACCGTCGTTTTTGTTCACCCAGTCGGAATCTTCGACGATTTCCCAGTCGTAGGCATCCAGACCTTCCTGGATATGAGCCGACATCGGCGAAATAGAAGCCCACCGCTGGAGTTCAGAGGGAAGTTTTTCGTTTTCTTCCTTATCAAACTCACCATGCAGGAGTTTCTTGGTTTTTTCAAACTGCTCCTTCATGCCGTTCTGAGCCGCTTTGATATCGGCGTAGTTAGTGGTGACACAACCGCACCGGACGTCCGAGTTTTCCAATTCTTTTAGTACAAACATTTCTACATTCTCCTTACATATCAGATTTTGTTATGCGTTCAGCAGGGCGAGTTTGGAAGGGGTCACAATCAACCCCCTGTCGAGGCTGTCGGTATAGCTTCCCTCCCCTTCAAACGCTCGCACAACACTTTTCTCTTCTTTGCTCATATCGGCGTAGGCTTTTTTGCCATATGTGGGTGGCAGCCAAGTCTTTTCCTGGCAAGCAAAGGCATTGAATGTCTTGAGAACATCCAAATTTGTGAAGGTCAGGTGACATGTGCCTTTCTTGTAAAAAGAGAGGCTGAAATACCGGCAAGCGATATTGCGTGTTTTCTTTGTTTTACCGGAATTCCCCATAATTTCCCAGAGTTCGGAAGAATCATAAGGCTGGCCGCTCGTATCAAGCCAGTGGAGCACCAACTCAATGTTGGTGATGACATCCATAACCTGGCTGGTAGTTGGCTCATAATTGTCGTTGTACCAATGGCAGAATGCATCGCAGGGGAAGATGATGCGCTCATTCACCTTGTAGGCCGAATTCGTCATCCATCCATTGAAGTAATGGATGTTTTTGGAAAACTCTTCGGAGTGAAAATGGGTGAACCAATCGAACAACTTGAGGATTTCCCGTTTGATGCTGGCCACTGTGTTCGCAGCAATTTCCTGACGGATGGTCAGAATGTTGTACTTGGAAAAGTCATAGTCAGCAAGCTGGGCAAGCCTTTCGCTGTACTCATGCTGCATGGTTCCTGTCATATTGTCCCGGATTGCCGGAATGTTGAACAGAATCTGCCAATACTTCATGCGCAGCTGGCCGATAGCCTCGTTGTAGCTTTTTCCCAGCGAAATTACCGGGTCTTCCGCACCGCTTTTGGGGGAACCGAGAAATTCTTTAATGCCCTCGTATTCCTCGTAAATTCGGCGCAACCCTTCGGCGGCGATATTGTACCGTTCAACGGCAGCAGAAACCGGGTCGTTGCTGACCAGATTTTCCTGTGCTCCGTTGCCGATGCTGTCGTCATGGGCCGCTTGAAGTTCAAGACGAATCTTGCTTTCGGGCGGTTTTTCCGGGATGTCGATAGAAATGAGCGCCACCTCAATTTTGGTAGGACGTTCGCTGTTCACAAAAGCATCCTTGTAATACCCGATATCGGCCTTTAGGTCTGTGAGCGTATTGACAAGGTCAATCTGTTCACGGGTATGAGGATGCCGGATGCTTTCGGCCGGCAAAATACAGCGGATAGCGCCGCCGTTTTGCATGATGGAAATGGCTTTTTTCAGATGAGCAATTCCGTCCGAGAACGGCGGGTTCATGACGATGGCTTTGTACCGCTTATGCGGTTTATAGGTTAAAAAATCGTCATGAACAACGCGGAACCCTTCTTTTTTCAGAATAGCCCGACAGCTGGATGACAGCTCGACGCAGTCGATGTCCAGTTTGGTGTCAGTTCGATGAGAGAATACCCTGTCCATCGCTTTGACAAGGTTTCCTGTACCGGCGGACGGCTCCAGGATAGGACCCGGGGCCAGATTGATGTTATGGACCTTCTTGGCAATACTTTTTGCCATCTGTTCAGCCAAATCATTGGGCGTAGGAAAATAGTCAATCGTATCTTCGTACATAGTAGATTTCCTCCTGTTTTTGAATTTCGAACATACTGTTCATTCGATTTTGCTGTAATTTGCAGCAAATATTATTCACCTGTTAAGGTGATGTTTCAGTGTGTTGCCACACTGCTGCCGGCACGAGGTCGGTATTTATATTTATCGCCGAGTCGCACGGCGCTCTCTATTGCCAAAGAAAAACAGCCGGCCTATAAAAAAGGCTGGCTGTGATAAAGCAGTTTTCATATTGAAATGGAGCGAATCCAGTTTTGAATCTTTGGCTATTGAAGTATACCTACTTTGCGACAAAAGAAAAGCCCGCCACAGTCAGAGAGACCGGGCGGGCTATTTTAACTTAGGAGGTGCTTCAGCGTTTTATGCACATACGCCAATTTCCTGGCGAATGAAAGCAGCGGCAGAGTCGAAATCTTCCCAATGCCTTCCCGGGACCAAGGCATCGGTGAGTGCCTCTGTTTCGAAAAGCATCTCGGCAATGAGCTGCCACTCGATGATGTAGTGAGGCGAATCTTTATCCAAAGTCCCGTCTGCCTTCCGTTCAATCGGCCCCGGTGCCCCCATTTCGACGAATTCATCCAGGCTCTGATACCCAAAGAAGGTCAAAACATCATGGATTTCATCGTTGCTGTAGTTGTCGATATTGATTGTGGCATGTGCAACCGCGTAGTTTTCTTCCAGCTCGCAGACCTGCCACAATTCAAAAGTTTTACCGGTGTATTCATCAACCATTCTGACGTACTGAGCACAGTCGTCATCGGCCAGAATCCAGTTCTGGGTTTTCACTTGTGTATTCATTTGATTACCTCTTTTACTTCGTAGGCTTTTTAGTTGTTGGTGTAACGGTATACACAAACAACCTTGTTGCTATCTTCCGTAAACAGCTTTACAGGTACATAGTTCTTGCCGTTGATACGTCTTTTGCTCTGAGGGTATGCGAGTTTATCCCATACATCGGGTGACACCAAGAAATGTCGCTCTTTATATGAAAAAACAGTCACAGCATTATCCTTATTGAAGTCACCAAACTGAACCATTTTCAGTTCGTGTCTCCGCTGTTCAAAATCCGTTTTGTCGGGCAATTCTGAGATGGTAGTTTCGGAAACATACCATTTTCCATCTACCTTGCGAAAGATGGTGCGGTCATATAGCTTAGTGCTGTATTCTCCAAAAAAAGGATTTTTTTCTTTGTACTCCCAACAATTTGCATAGCCTTCAAAGTCAATCGACCCATGGGCGCAAATTCCGGAAGAAGCAAAGAAACGGAACCATTTGGATTCAGTCCCAACTTTCTGCAATGTAGATGTCGGAATCTGTACCCAGGGTCCACCGCTTACCGAGTCCATTTCGATTTTGCCATCTCGCATATAGATGAACGGTACGAATGGATTCAGGCAAACACTTGCCACGCCATTTTCGATTCGGTCAATATGTGCATGGGGATAATATTTGCCATCTTGAGTTGTGTACTGGATGATGTCACCCACTTTGGGCGTAAAAAAGCAAAGTGCATTATACATCCATTTCACACACCGATTGACGAATTGGATATCGTTTTTTTCGATGCGATGTCCGTGTTCCGACAGATAAACGGTGTTAATTTTCTCAAGTCGCTTTTTCGTATAGACACGACATTTGAACATAAACTTCTCCTCTACTTGAATTCGTCAACGACAGCTTTTTGTCTTAGATGATTTGAAGCGTTTCGTTGTTTACGCTCTTGCACCCACAGGAACAAGGATACGTAGACTTTCCGTTCGGCCACACCACATGGATTCGCCAGCCAGAACAGCCTTCCATGGTACATTTCCGGCTGTGCAGGTTTTTGATAGACCCCTTGACGAGGCCAGTACGGTCCAACATGATTTTTTCGTTCTGTTTCATAGTGGTTTCTCCTTTGCTGTTTGCAATTTTGAATTTCCACCCGTTAAGGTGAATACGGATATGGTGAGATGCAAAGCATCTCAATTTGTATTTGCCGGATACTCGGCACGGTCGATGTCAAAGAAAAACAGCCAGCCCATAAGTAGGCCGGCTGCCGATAGACAGGTTTTGTTATTGATGGGATTGCTCCGTTATTTTCTTTGACTCACATAGTATATCGACTTTGCGACATAAAAATGGCCCGCTGCCAATAAGCAGCGAGCCATTTTTATTGTGGAATCAGTCCTCAGATGTGAACAGAGATTCGGTGGATTTGGCCAGTTTCTTGTTGTCCTGGGCAAACCAGCACCCCTGGAGGAAGCAGTCTTCCAGTTCAAAAAGACGCTTCAACTCCGACTCCGGCACAAACAGGGCCAGTTCGTGGCCAATCGGGTCGGTATAGTCGCCGAAGAGCAGTGTACAGCCATTGAAGACTGCATCCTTCTCCATACAGGCAACCCGCCGTTTCAGGATATAGGCGTACATGGCCATCGCCATTTCCACTTTGGCTTCTTCCACAGCGTTCTTGCTGTCGGGATAAAGGCCGCAGTTCTCGCTGACCTCATATTCGCTGTGCAAAGCGACAAGCAGCAGGCCGATATGACCTTTGAAGCTGACCACGTACCGTTTGCACTCACCATCATCCCTAAAGTACCGGTCAAAAATTTCCCGGCACTTGGATGGAAGCTCATCGCTCGTGTGAATACATATGTCATTACCATCGCCCGGCATATTGATTTCGCCGATGGCGTTGTTCCAGTAAAAAAGCTGGTCACTTTTGTAGATGTCGTTCAAGGATTCCATAGGTAAGTCCCCTTCCTTTTCACATTTTCTCTTTTACTGCAATGACATCGCGTTCGGTAATTGCTTCCTCATGCATAATGTCATCGTACTCCGACAGTGCAGTACGACCACCAACAACAAAAGCAGCCAGCAGAAACGTCATAGTTTTGGCGCTGCCTTCGATTTTGAGGTCGCTCATTGCTCCAGAGACTTCGTCTTCTTTGATTTCCTGCCTATACTTGCGGATTTCCTCCCACATCAGGTTTGTTTCAGCGGCTTTCGCCAATGCAGCAACTGCTTCAAGTGGAATGAAATCAGCAGGAAGGTCATCGGCTGCTTCCTGGCAGAACTTCTCCAGTTCTTCATCCCAAACAGCTGTGTGAGACATGTACATATAGCACACATCTCGGGCCGTCTGGATGGACACATGCGTATACTCCTCACTTTCCAAGGCCGCATTCAGGATATCATCCGTCAGGGTCTGGCTGTTAAGGAGAGGCACTTTGTATTTGGGCAACATATTGGTTTTCTCCTTGTTTTAGTTAGTTGTCATAGAACAGCCAGCCATCTTCCGTGTTGTATTCGGCGCTGAAAAGACGCATACCGTTTTCACCCGAATGACTCAGAACATAGCGCAGGTCAATGTTGACAAACAGGTGAATGGGGCCGAACACGGCATCGAATGCCTCCCAGCCTTTGTCATATTCACCCTGTTTCAGTGCAGCCTGGTACAGGTCCTCATCATAGTCCACCGACTGGCTCAGGAACGTGCCAAAGTCGACCAGATGAACAGACTCAAAGCACGGCGCCATGATGCCGGTTTTGTCAGTCAGGTCGTCGGTGCCGCGAATCCGCAGCCGGTATTTGCCAGCATCCAGGTATGTGACAACCTCCAGCCTGGTATCAAACCCCAGTTCCTGCAGGTGTTCATGAAAAGGCTTCCAGTCGATGTTGTCGACGAAGTTTTTCACGACGTTTTCTTCTTCTACGCCAAAGAAATGACTATCAACTTTTCTCATGGTATACTCCTTTACTTGTTTTCGACATATACGTTACCGTTTTCGTCAACGATTCTTGCCCCATAGTAGTCAGGGCCATCTGCTGTGCTGATTGCCGCTCTGTCCGACGATACGTTTAATGCGTTGCAAACGACCTGGTCCTTATCAAAGAGCACAACGGCCATCGGCTTGCGTTCTTTTGAACTTGGCCACCAATAGCTTTTATTTACCACAGTCCCATATGCATATCCGATAGGATATGACTCCGGGATATGTTCTCCTTGTGCCCTCAGACTTTCAACGAAGCGGTCCATATCGTTTATCTTGCTTAAATCAAACCGTACGCGGACCCTATCTCCTACTTTAAGTGTCATAGATTGGTTCCTTTCTACGTGTTACCTCTGAGAGCGTTTCGTCAAAAAGTCCTTTGTCTCTTTGCAATACTGGACCGCTTCTTCCAGCTGCTGAAACCGGTCTTTAAGACAAATTTTTCCATC
>OLNO01001437.1_pt1 | contig 19593 bp, 24 predicted proteins | sample 1672861 | NCBI WGS metagenome assembly OLNO01 (sample SAMEA3136731, study PRJEB25190) | human gut metagenome | reverse complement strand
TCAACTACGCATGGCCGACGGCCGAGATCGCCGTGATGGGTGCCAGCGGCGCCGTGGAGGTGCTCTACGGCAAGGAGCTCAAGGAGCTGGCCGACAAGCCCGAGGAGCGCGCCAAGTTCGTGGCCGAGAAGGAGAAGGAGTACAACGACAAGTTCTCGAACCCCTACAACGCCGCCCGCTACGGCTATATCGACGACGTGATCGAACCGCGCAACACGCGCTTCCGCATCATCCGTGCGCTGCAGTCGCTGGCAACCAAGCGCCTGCAGAACCCCGCGAAGAAGCATTCGAATATTCCGTTGTAATAGAATCGCATGAGTATGAGAATATTATCGGTAATAGACTGGAGCTGGTCGGAGATGCTGTGGGTGGCACTCATCAGTATCTGCCTCGTGTTCCTCGTGCTGGTTCTGCTGGTGTGGGTGATGAAGCTCTTCGGCTATGTCTTCACGCGCCGCCAGGCCGCTGCGACTGCCGCTGCCGTCGTGCAGAACGCCGTCCAGAAAATCAGTTCCGAGGCAGCTCCCGCATAAGCAAGAAAGCCCTACCGCTCACGCAGCGGTAGGGCTTTTTTTTGTTGTTATCAGAAGGCCCACTCAATCTTGACGTCATCGTCGGTGAGCACAATGCGGGAGATGAGGCTTTGCAGGATGCGTCGTTTCTGGCTCTCGTCCGCGAAGTCCCAGACCTGCGCGGCGTCCGAGATGAGGGCCTCCACCAAATCGAACGGCATGGCCTCATCCTCGACCACCGGGGCAAGGGTGGATTCCAACGCGGTGCGCTCGTTGTAGAGCTTGTTGATACGCTCGCCCAGAAGCTCGGGCGGTATATCGTCGTGCTGGTACAGCTCCATGAGCTTGCCGATTTGCTTGTCGATTTCCCGGAGCCTCTTTTCGATGTCTGCGTTCTTGCTGACTGGGGCGGGCTTGGAGCGGCTGGTAGCGATCTCTGCGGCCATCTCCGGTGAGCTGAGAAGCTCCCGAATCTGGGCGTCCACGATGGCTTCCAGCTCCGCGCCTTTCCATATCTTGTTCATGCAGTTCGGGTCCTTCACCATGCTTTTCATCTGCTTGGTGCGGGAGTAACAGGCGTAGTAGGAATACTTGCCGGTGTTACGTAGGTAGTATCTGCCTCCGCAGTGGCCGCAGTAGATGAGGCCGGCAAGCAGATGCTTGGACTGGAACGCCTGACCGCCATACTGTTCCTGCCGCTTGCCACGGAGAACCTGCGCCGCGTCGAACTGTTCCTTGCTGATGATAGGTTCGTGTGCATTATCCACTATGACATCTCCAAAATGCAGCCGTCCGGTGTAGGTCTCATTGCCGAGGATGTTTCGGACGCTGGTCCATGAGTTGTAGCTGCTGTACTTGTTCGTGTACCCCGCCTCCTGAAGTTTGTCGGTGATGGTCTTCAGGGAATCCCCGGCAAGATACCACTCGTATATCTTCCGCACCTGCTCGGCCTCATACGGGTTGATGACGAGATGCCCGTCCTCGTACTCATAGCCGATGGGGATATGGCCCCCGCCGTGGTGAAGGCCGGTCTTGGCGCGGGCTACGCGACCCATCCATGTGCGCTCCTTTATCTGCTCACGTTCGAGCTGGGCGAACACAGCGAGGAGGCCAATCATGGCCTTGCCGAATGGGGTCGATGTGTCGAAGCTCTCCTGCATGGAGATGAAGTCCACGCCCTTTGGCCGGAAGACTTCTTCGATGAGGTAGAGCGTGTCCCGCTGGGAGCGGGAGAGACGGTCCAACTTGTAGACCAGCACGAGGTCGAACTTGTCCGTCTCGGAGATGAGCTTCTGGATGCCGGGGCGGTTCAGGTTGCTGCCGGTGTACCCGCCATCCACATAGATGTCCGCGATAATCCAGTCTTTGGCCTTGCAGTACGCAATCAGGCGTTCCTTCTGCTCGCCGACGGAATAGCCCTCCTGCGCCTGTTCCAGCGTGGAAACACGGATGTAGAGGGCTGCGCGGTTCATCAGTCTTTGCCTCCTTCAAGCTCGACGGCAAAATTGAGCAACTTTAGGCGGTTGCGTCCGCTGAGGTTCTCATAAATACGGAGCAGCTCTAAAGCCTCGGGTGAGATTGTGCTGTCTCCGTTGTACACCACGCCGCCGTGGTTTGCCTGAATGAAGGGGCTGTTAGACAGTGACCCGTTTATATTGTTCTCTACATTCCCAGTAGGCTCTATGCCTTTCAGGAGATAGTCGGTGCTGACGCTGAAAAAGTCGGACAGCTTAATTAGCACCTCTATGCTTGGGTAGGAATCCTTGACCTTCTCGTATTTGCCAATGGTTGATGGGACAACGCCGAGCTTTTCACCCAACTGCTGCTGGGTGAGGTCCTGCGCTACTCTCAGCTTTCTGAGGCGTTCACCAAAATCATCCATAGGTACACCACCTTTCCTTTAAGTTGATTATATCGCCTTAAAGTCGTTTTGTCAAGCCCTCCACTCTCCCTATATTTTTGTGAAAAATAGTTGACAAACAGGCGTATCAGTGGTATAATGAGAGTATAGAGCAAATACAATAACCACAAGTAATTTGCCAGAAGGAGGTAAGTGCATGAACGTCATGAAAGAGCGCAGGCTTCGCGGAGCCATCCCCACACAGCTCGAAGTTGCAAAGGCCGTTGGCGTAAAGCCCTCTGCCGTGAGCAAGTGGGAGAGAGGTCTTGCGAAGCCTCGTGCCGACAAGCTGCCGCAGCTCGCCAAGCTCTATGGCTGCACCATCGAGGAACTGCTTGCCGATGACGTGGATGAGGTCGAAGACCAGTGAATCCCGCATCGGAAGTTCTTCTCTCTATTGCGACAGAACTTGCGAATATGGCAAAGGCCAGTTTGCCTAAATTGAATGACGGTGAGAAAGTTCGGCGTGAGTGGCTTGAAGATGGTATTTACTGCCGGGAAACCACGTTTGAAGGTGAAATTGTGCGCTGTCAGTACGATTTCAGGCAAAGAAAAATCCGCCGCATTGCGGCGAGAATAGGTGATTGTATTGACTGAGATGGCCTGCTGGACTTGCCTATTCGACTTATGTTCTTGTTGTTTCCCTATACTCTCATTCTACCACTTAAAGTCGTTTTTGTCAAGAGTTTTCGGGAAAAATATTTCGGAAAACCGCGCTCATGCCACCTTCTTTCTGGACGTATTCGCCCACCACTGGTCGATGAACACGACCTGCTCAGAAATCCTGTCGGCGTACTCGCTCAGGTCTTTGACCTCGCAGAGTTCCGACTTCTTCCGGCTCTCAACCGTGGTTCCCATGAACTTGATAGCGGTGACAACGTGGTCATCATCGAAAACCAGCGCACACACCATGCAGTTCCGGTAGTTGATGAGGACGCCGTGCTTCACGGTCTGCATCTTAACCTTGCCGTCATCCCGGCCATCCATGCCGGACACGATGCACTTCACAACGCTCAGTGCGACGTCTTCCGGCTTGCTGGGGGTCATGTCCACGCTATTCAGGCGATCACGCTCAGCCAGCTCAGCGGTGGCCGCGTCGATGTCCCAGAAACCGGCGGGGACGATGGCCCCGGACTTGACCTCCTCAACCTCGGCCTCAGCTTTGACGTTCTCCTCATACTCGGCGCGGCTGATGACCTTCATCTTGCCGTCCACGGATTTGTAGTAACGGGGCTTGCCGTTCTTATCGGTCTTCATCATGTACTCGGTCATGGTCTTTGTCCTCCTTGACTTCTTAGTTTGTGGGTTTGTTTCATTGTCTACATTCTACCACGCTATCGTGGTTTTGTCAAGTGTTTTCGAGAAAATTTTTCAAGAAAATCAACCGATGGTCGAGCGGGAGGGTAAAAGAAAAGCCCGCCTCCTGAGAGGCGAGCTTGCCAGCTATACATCAAAGCCGAGAAGCCGAAGCTCCTCGTCAGTGAAACCGAGGGACCGAAGGTAGCTCTCAATTCTCACCGGGTCGTCTGTCAGGTCCAGCGCCAAATCAATCAGAGCGCTTGCCAGCGCCGTCAGACGCTCCTGCGTCATCATCCTGCCCTCCTTCACGGCAAGGAGCACACCGCAGCACCGCCGCCCGCAGCTCTCCGAAGTCAACCCGCTCGGGACTTAGCTTCAGCAGCGAGTTCAGGCTGATGGACTTCTGCTCTCCGCAGTGCTCATCCAGCACTCTGGTAGGGAGGACGTAGAACGCCCAGCTATCCAGCCGCATCGGGTCAGCCACCGCCGGGTCCTTCTCAGTGAACAGGCAGAAGACGTACACGTCTGACTGCCGGCGCTGCTCACCGGCCCAGCCCTCGGTGGCCGTCCACCGGATCGCCGGACGGATGCTGAACTTGATGTCGGACGGGCGCGTCTGCTCCCACGCTTGCAGGTAGGAACAGCTCTTGACCTCTATGCGGATGCTGCCACGAAACGTCAGGTCCCACGGCTCCCAGTTCACCCGCGCTTCGGAGAGGTCGATGCCCAGCGCCGCCGCGACGATGAACTCGGCATAGCTGCCACGCAAGGTGTTGTCCAGCAGGTCCGAGAAGCCCCAGCTCCAAAAGTCACGGAGGCGCAGCCCCGTGTCCTTGCCTCTAAATTTGATTGGCTCATCGCCGGTCTTCCGCATTGTCATCCCTCCGGTGTCCAGTTGCAGGTTGAAAACGACCTACGGTTATTATACCTGAACACCGGGAGACTGGCAAGCCGGAAACCGTCTTTAAGGTGTAACCTTTGCTCTTTTATGCTTCCACGAGCCGATGGCCTCGATACCGAACAGCAGCACGGCCATATCCTCCATCGCCTTGTTGATGTCGCGGTAGAAGGTCCGCTTGTCGATGTTCAACTGGCTGGCGATGTCATCCACGCTCATGCGCTTGCCGTCGATGTAGCGGAGGTAGAGGGCCTCCCACCGTCGTCCCTCGTCCGGGTTGAGGGATTCCTTGCACATTGCCTCATACGCGGCCAGCATCTTGTCCACGTGGCTCATCATCAAGCCGGTCTTCCGGCGCATCGAGCAGATGGCGCTGACCTCCAAGGTCTCAGGCGACACGTGCGAGTAGTGGGCCTTCAACTTCCGGTAGTTCTTCATCAACAGGTTAACGTCGTGATACCGGGCGTCATACTCCTCATCGAGAATCTCATCCTTCCGGGCGAGTACCTCCGCTGCCGCTACCTTCACGATCTCGGCGATTTCTTCTGTTCCAATCATGGTCATCTGCCTCCTATCTCCGAATTTTACTGATGCGGACGCGCAGCGCGTTCAGCAGCGCGTTCTGCATATCGCCCTTGTCGTGAAGGGCCTCCAAGACGGCCTCATCCATGCCGCCTTGCACAATCAGGTGGTGGATGACCACCGGGTGCTCCTGCCCCTGCCGGTGCAGTCGCTTGTTGGCTTGCTCGTACTGCTCCAAGCTCCACGTCAGTCCGAACCAGATGGCGTGATGCCCGCCGCGCTGAAGGTTCAGCCCGTAGCCACAGCTCGCAGGATGGGCAAGCAGGATGTCGATTTCGCCGTTGTTCCAATCTGCCTCGTCCTGCGCGTTGGAGTAGACCCGCACACGCAGATTCGTATTTGCCAGAGCTTTCACCAGCCGGTCACGGTCATGCTGGAAGGCGTAGAACACCAGAGCGTGTTGCCCGTTGAGCTGCTCCACCAGCTCCATGAAGGCGTCGATTTTGCAGTCATGGATATGGACAGCGTTCCGGTCCTCGTCGTAAATCGCCCCGTTGCAAAGCTGCAAGAGCTTGTTCGTCAGGACGCCGGCGCTCTGGGCTGTAATGGTGTTCTCGTCCACCTGCAACAGCAGGTCAGTCTCCAACTGGGCATACGCTCTCTTGGCCGCAGCGTCGAGTGCCACCGGGACGTCGTTATGTATGACGTCCGGCAGGGTGAGGTAGTCGCTGGCCTTCATGCTGATACAGATGTCGCTGATGGCCCGCTTTATCATCTCGAAACTGCCCTCCTTCGGGTCGTAGCTGAAGATGGTCGTGCGGTTGCGCTTGCCGGGGACAAAGTACCGGTCACGATATGCGCCCAGCGTCCCACATAGCCGTACACCTCCATCCAGCAAGTAAATCTGCGCCCACAGGTCTTCAAGGCCGTTGCCGGTCGGAGTACCGGTCAGCTCCACAATTCTGCGAATCCTGCTGCGGACCAGCCGCAGGGATTTGAACCGCTTGCTCTGGGGGTTCTTGAAGCTCGAACTCTCATCCAGCACCACCATGTCGAACGGCCACGCATTTTTGAAGTGCTCGACCAGCCACGTCACGTTCTCGCGGTTTATCACGTAGGCGTCTGCCGGCGTAGCCAATGCCCTCAGCCGCTGCTGTGATGTACCGAGGACCGGCACGACCCGCATCATCTTTAGTTGGTCCCACTTCGCGGCCTCCGTAGTCCACGTGGCCTCGGCCACCTTCTTTGGCGCGATGATGAGAGGCTTTGAGACCTCCCACCGGTTATACCGCAGGTCCTTGATGGCCGACAGGGTGATAGCCGTCTTTCCCAAGCCCATATCCAAAAACAGCCCAATCGCCGGATCGCTGATGATTCGGTCAATGCAATACTGCTGGTATGGATAGGGTACAAACTTCATGCATCATCACCTCCCTCGATTTCAGCAAGCAGCTCTTTCACCTCGTCGATGCCTTTGACCACGCGGGCATCGGCTCCGCGCTTTTGCATTTCTCCGATAACATACCTCTGGATTTTCGTAAGGCGGCCTGTCTCGGTCTTCAGCTCGACGAAGATGACCCGGCCTTTCGCCGTTATGATGATTCGGTCAGGCACACCTAATGTACCGGGGCTGACGAACTTCAGGCACATCCCGCCGAGCCTTTTCACACCTTCGACAAGACGCCGCTCAATTTGACTTTCTTTCATCTGTACCTCCTCGCGCGCACGCGCGCGTATAATTTGCGCGGATTAGGCGAATTAGGGAGTGTGTATTTTCTCTACTTCCTCTAATCTCTCTATTTACAGGTCTATTTAGTAGTGAATGTTCCAATGTTCCACTAACTACATAGAGTAAATAAAGAGAACTAAAAAGTTGCTTAGAACAACCGTGTGTCGCGTTTATGAACCAAATGGGGTGGAACATCGACTGGAACATTGCCGGAACAACGGAACATTGAAGGTGGAACATTGGGTGGAACATTGCTCGACTTTCCGCCCTGACTTTCGACTTTCCGCCCTGAACATCGACTTACATTCAAATGTTCCGCGAATGTTCCACTAAATGTTCCGGCTTTCATCGCACCATTTCTCCACGTCGATGCCCATATCAAGCAGCTTTCTGGTGCAGAGCCACTCGGCGTCCTCATCGTCCATCTCGTAGTATTTGACCAGCGCGTCAATCTCCACCGAGAACCGGTCGAAGAACTTCCGCAGCCGCTGTTCACCGAAGCCAAGCTGCTCGTGGAGCACATACAGAATCATCGCGTTTAGCTCGACCTCGTGCTTCCGGGTGTACTCCGCAAGCTGCCGCTCGATCTCCATGTTCATGGCCTTCTTCTCCGCAGACGTGAGAACCGCGCCATAGATTTTGCCGCCAGCCTTTTTCACCACCACACTGATTACCTCCGCGCTCACTCTAAGAGCATTCGTGCCAACTCGATGGCGTCCTGAAGATGGTAGTAGACGTCAGGGAACCCATTCGCATGGCCCAGCTCCCACGCATACGCCCAGAGGCGCTGGGCCTTGACCCGTGATAGGTCGTGGCCCACGTCCTCCTGAATCAGCCGGTAGATGTCTTCGAGGATGGCGTCGCGGCGCTTGTTCTTTTCGGTGTTCAGCCGCGCCACCTCTGCCTGATAGTCGGCGTTGTTCTTCTCCACCATCTCGCGGTTCCAGCGGACAGACCTCTCCTCATCGAAGATGTGGTCAGCCCGGACCTTGCGGATGCCCGCAGGGACGCAGGACATCCGCTCCATCGCCTCGAACTCGGTGCGGATGGTCTGCCAGTCCTTGACGAGTTCCAAATCGCTCCTCTTGCTCATCTGCGGCCTCCTTATCACACCGGGTCGATGTAGACGATGATGGCCTTTATCCAAGGCAGCGCCTCGAAGTAGGGCCGGCACTCTGCTTCAGTTTGGGGCAAGGCGTTGAACTCCTCGTCTGAAAGCACGTGCTCCAAGACGTCGAACACGTCATCATCGCTCTTGAAGTAAATGCGGTCATCCTGCCGGGAGACGATGTACTCGTCCACCTCAGCCGCGCCGAACGCGGCCATGAAGTAGCCGCTATCGTCCCACGCAATGCCGCCGTCCACCATCGGGACAACCGGCAAATCGGGGTTTTCCTGCACGAGCCTGAGCAGGGTTTCGGTGTTCTTTGTCATGATGTTACCTCCCTCTGATGCGCTGGAATCCGCGCTGCTTGCCACAGTAGCCGAAGCGCAGACTTCCCGGCGTTTTCTCCCATCCGGGTATTGCCCGGAGGATGTCATTGATTTCGGTGGAATCGCTGTACCGGAAATCGCGCGGCTGGCCTCCAAAGGCTTCACACCAAATCTCCAAGGCGCACACTCTGTCGCGCTTGACGAGATTTACGCTACCCTCCACGGTGCCGTTGAGGTACAGCCGGCGCTTGTCCAGCGACCACTTCGGCCAGTCTTCCGGCACCGGCTGGTCGATGAAGTCAAGGATGATGCCCTCCTTGCTGCTGACCTCGCGGTGGGCCTCCTGTTCTTCCTTCGCTTCTTCTTCCAACTCGCCGGTCAGGAACAGGCCCTCACCAAACCGCCAGCGCATGACGGCCTCGGCCCAAATCTGGTCAAGCTCCTCATCGAGCGTGTCCCACACGAGCTTCTTGCGCGGCTGGACGCCCACGTCCACCGGCCAGAACCGGCGGTTGCCCGTGCGATCTCGTAGGAACATGGCGGTATTGGTGGTGCCGAAGAACACGCAGCAGCGCGGCAGCTCCTTGACGTGACGCCCGTAGGCCGCCCTGAACCGGTCTGCCCGCAGAGACAGGAACTGCTTGATGCGAGCCACATCTGACTGCCTGAAGGCGTCCAGCTCACCGATTTCGACCAGCCACACACCTTGCAGCAGCTCACTGGCCTCCTTGCCCTCGAAGGTGCGGATGCCATCGTTGAACCAGCCCTTGCTCATCTTGTCGAGCAACGTGGACTTGCCGATGCCCTGCGGACCGGCGAGGATGAGCATGGTGTCATATTTGCACCCCGGCGTCATCGCCCGGGCCACCGCCGCCGTGAAAGACTTCCGTGTGACTGCCCGGACGTATGGCTTATCCTCAGCGCCGAGGTAGTCGATGAGCAGGGTATCGAGACGCGGCACACCGTCCCATTCCAGCTTGGACAGGTAGTTGCGGACGTCATTGAACTTGTGCTTCTCGCTGTGCAGGGACAGAGCACCGTCGATTTTGCCGTTGCCGGTAATCTTGTAGACCTTCTCGAAGTACCAGTAGAGGCCGGCATTGTCGTTATCTGTCCACCCCCTTCTTTTGTCAAACGCGCTCCACGGCAGGTCTCCCAGCACTTCGCCGCGTCCGGCGAACTCGTTCAGCGCGAATTTGCCCCGGAGGTTCGGGTCATTTTCAAGGATGAGCCAGATGTTGTCGATGGTAGCCTTAATCGTGCCGGTCTGCCGGTTCAGCTCCAAGTCCATCGTCCAGTCGAGGTTATCACCCTCGCTGGATGAGGCCGCCTCAGCTAAGTTGCTGAAGTCGCTGACCGCAGAATCGGCTCGTTCCTTCGCAAGCTGCCGGGAGACCCGCGCGTCCTCCACAGCGAGGTTGCACATCGCCGTGTAGGATGGGAGCCTGTTCGTGGGCGTGTTTGGGTCAGCGCCATCGTCGAGGTCGCCGAACTTGTGCAGGCGCACCAAGTCGAAGGCGTTGACTAACCTGCCGCAGCAGGGGTCGGTGGAGTGGTGGCTGTACAGAAACATTCCGTTGTCGTACACCACTGCTCCACCGGTCGTGCTGCCGCCAAGGTAGGTATATCTTCCTCTTGAATCATCCACCGGCGCATAGATGCCGTCGAGATAGGTGTCCATCGCGCCGTAGATGTCGTATGTCCGGCAGAACGCGCCCACCACGCCAGCCTTGCTGAGTGGGTCGCTCTGCTTCATTGCCAGTTTCTTATAGGCGTTGTCTGCACCGGGGACCTGCGGCCACTTCGAGACGTCTCGCCAATCCCCGAACTTTTCGTTCATCGCGTTCAGCAGACCGTCTGCGGAGAGCATGGGCTTATCGCCGAACGTGAAGATGTACTCGCTGTCCTTGCAGCAGCTCGGCCAGTACATCAGCCGCGTGGCCTCGAACGTGGTCGGGTCAGCGAACTCAATGCCGATGCAGACAGCCATGTACCGGGCCAGCGGCTCATACTCATCTGCCGTGACCGTGCGGTCGAGAGGCAGCAGAATACGCAGCCGGGGGCTTGCCGGTGAGTGTTTGCGTGTTGAATAGATGCAGTAGCCGCAGCCGAGCGCGTCTACGCGCTTCAGGATTTCTTCGGTGCCACCGGGCGGGATGGTATCAAAGTCGAGGGTGATAATTTCGCGGCCTGTCACGGCCCCGGCCTTGCGGCGCGGGCCGGACAGGGTGCCAGCGACGAACCCGCCGATGTCTTTCTTGTCATCCTGTTCAGACTTCCGCAGGGAGAGGTACTCCTGCATCGTCTCTGTTGACCGGCTGGGGATTCGGAGCTTTTCGTAGAACTCCGACAGCATCAGGGTCTGCGGCTGCCAGTTCACGCTCTTTCGGTTGTTACCGACAGAGATTGTAATTTGGCGGTCATTGACCATTGGCTCCGACCTCCTTCCGTCTACCTGTATTTCTTGCCAGTTTCCTTGTCCATGAGGACGATCCGGCCCACGACCTCAAAGCCTACCAACTCCGCGCAGCCCTTCATCACGGGGATAAGGGCGCTGATGGCGGCAAGCCGGTCAGCCTCCTTGCGGCGTTCCTCTTGCGCGATGTTGCTCATCGCTTCGCCGACTGTGGGGTCAGGATAGCCCTCAGCATTTTTGTGTACGAACATGGCGTTAGTCCTTTCTGAAGAAATCGCCAACCCAGCCATCAGCGTTGAGGGGAAGGTCAGGCGCCCACGGAATCGGCAGCGACATCAGCCGCACGACTTCATCGAGGTCGGCCTTCTCCGCAGGGCAGTCCACCACCACTTCGTCGTGGATGTGGAACACCACCGGGAACCCGGCGGCCTCCAACCGCTCGATGGCGATTGCAAGGCAGTCACGGGCGATGGCCTGAACGCAGTTCTCCACGAGTTTGCCCCCGTAGGTTTCGAGCTGCGTCCACTGCTTTGTGGTCTGGTTGACGCCGTAGTAGAGGATGGAGGGGCGGCCCCAAGAGTTCTCACCGAGCGAGGGCTTCGCATAGTAGAGCTTGCGGCGGCTCGGCAGGGTGATGGTGAGGAAGTCCAGCCCGTTCTCAATGTCCATCTCACGGGCCAGCATCAGCCCTCGGACGCCCGCCGGATGGCCGGTCTGGATGACAGACACCGCCGCCGATTCGAGCGAATACCAGAGGTCCACAATGCGCTTATTGGAATCCCGCCAGCGGGAAACGATGTCCGGCAGGTCGTCTTCTGGGATGCCCATTTTCAGAGCGCCCATTGCGATGAGCGCACCGGAGCTTCCCTGATAGCCCAGCGCCAGTTCAGCGACCTTGCCCTTTTGCCGCAGGGCGTATTCGGGGTTGCCCTTCTTAATTTTTTCCAGCGGGACGCCGAACATCTGGCTCGCCGACGCCTCATAGATTTTGCCGTGGGTCCTGAACACTTCCAACCGCCATTGCTCTCCCGCCAGCCATGAGATGACGCGGGCTTCGATGGCGCTGAAGTCGGCGTCCACCAGCTTGTTGCCTTCGGACGCCACGAACGACGTTCGGATGAGCTGGGACAGGGTATCAGGCACGGAGCCGTAGAGGAACCGCAGCTTGTCCTCCTGCTTGTTCCTGACGGCCTCACGAGCCAGCGGGAGCTGCCCGATGTAGGTGCGCGGGAGATTCTGGACCTGCACGAGACGGCCCGCCCAGCGGCCTGTGCGGTTGGCTCCGTAGAACTGAAGCAGCCCTCGTACCCGGCCATCGGCGCACACAGCGGCCTCGATAGCGTCGTACTTCTTGGTGCTGGTCTTACCCAGCTCCTGCCGGATTTCAAGCATCCGGTTAGCCGAGCCGGTCACAGCGTTGCTTTCCAGCATAGCGGCAACCGTGTCTTTCCGCAGGTCAGTGACGGGCGTGTCAGTGGCCTTTTCCAGCCACGTCGAGAGCTGGGCGATGCTGTTCGGGTTTTCCAGCCCGGTGATGGAGATTGCCTCCTGCATGAGCCGGTCACGGGACTGCGCCCCGATTTCCAGAGCGCCGCGCACCATGCCCATGTCCACCGCCACGCCTCTGGCGTTGATGAGCAGGTCGGTCTGCCACTGTTTCTCGATGTCATCCGGCACTGGAAAGGCCGACAGCCGGCGCTCGATCTCCTTCTCGGTGGTGACGTCACCCAGGCAGTAGGTCTTGAACAAATCCCACTTATCCGGGTCGTGCTTCGGCAGGTTACGGTGCCGTCCACCGTTTGATTGTGTGGGGGTGCAGGGTACGCAGAAGTACCGGATGAGCGCCTTGCCTACCGAGAGCTTCTGCTTTTCGGCTGGCAGACCCAGCGCCTTGCCGGTGGCGTCCAAACCCGCTGTGTAGCCGCAGTAAAGGCCGTGCAGCATCGTGTCCCGCCACTGGTCCACCGGCAGCAGATGACCGTAGAACTTCGAGAGACAGTACCATTCGAACGCGGCGTTGTAGGCGTGTTTGATGTACTCCGGGCTTTCTATGGCTTTATAGAGCCAGTCCGGGAGAACCTCACCTTGCGCCAAATCCACAACCACCACGGGGCTGTCGTTCAGGCTGTATGCGAACAGCAGGATCTCGAAGTCCGGGCTTTGCACATACTTATAGGCTCCGGCCTTGCCAATGGGGACGCTGCTGAAGGTTTCAAGGTCGATACTGAGGTGATGCCTCATCCGACCCACCTCGCTTTCGTAACCAAATTACGGGTCCACATCAGCTTATCCCTTCTCCTTGCAATAGCCCGAATCGTGCCGTTGAGAATGTCAAGGCCGCGATACTGTGCCAAACCGAAGAAGTCAGAAATCACTCGCTGCTGTTCCGCAATTAACACGTCGAGCTTATCCAGTGCCTTCACGCACCGGTCGTGCTCAGTGGTCAAATCTCTAAGTAAATCTGCCTGCTGTGCTTCAGTGCAATGCTGCGCGGCAATGCGCAGCAGCTTTTTGATTTTCGTCTTGTCCGCAGTTCCGAAGAACTCACTAACAACAATCTCGTAGCTGCCAGTCGGGTGGTTTACCCGAAAAATAGCTTTATCAGTCATCCATTGTCCTCCTTAGAAAAAAGACACGCGACCGCTACTCTGCGGCCGCGTGTCTTTCGCGTTTACCCGAAATACGGCTGGCCGGTGAGGGGATTGATGGCACCGGGCTGAACACCCATCGGATTACCCTGCTGAGGCTGGCTGCCATAAGGACCATCTGCGGCACCCCACGGAGCCACACCGTCAGCAGCCGGAGCAGCGTACCCGGTGTTAGGGTAGCTCATCTGACCCGGAGTGGCCGGCATCGCGCCGCCGTAGGCGGGAGTAGCGGGAGCCGCAACCGTCTGGCCTACGCCGGCGAAGTCTGCGGCGGCAGACGCTCCACCAGCCAGAGGCTCACCATCGCGGGTCTTCATCACGTTGCCAAGACCGCAGCCTACGCCTCGCTTGCCGGCGGTGTTGTAGCCGAAGAAATTGATGGTCACGCGGGCATACATACCGCTGTAGATGTCCTGTGGCAGCAGCTCCGTGTTGATGTCGCTCTGGGACACCACCTGCGGCTTGTTCTTCGTGCTGGCAGTGATGACCCAGCAGCCCTTGCACTCGGGGCCGTAGGGAGTACCGTTCTCACGAACGCCATCGCCGTCGTGGATGGGGTTAGGCAAGACAGGGGGACGGACGCCGCCCCAAATTTTCGCCTGTGCATCCTTGGCAGCAGCCTCGATGCTGGCGTCGATGTTCGCCTTCACCGCCGTGTCAGTCTTCGGGATGAGCAGCGTGACGGAATACTTCGGGGTCGCGGTGGGGTCATTGTTGTTCACACGAGGGGCCACGAGGTTCACGTAGGACAGCCGGACTTCGCCGGTCAGGACCTTGGTCGGAATGTTGTTGTACATACTGTTTTCTCCTTTCGCTCTGCGACGATTTTCTTCTTCAACGGTTTTCTTCGCCCAAATAACGCCGGGGTCGTTCTCTGTGAGAACCCTCCCGCTGGCGCACTTCACACACTTGATGCGCCAGTGACCTTGATGTCGTTCAAAATGTCCGTACCCCGGCTCCACCCAGCTTCCACAGCAATAGCAGTAGCCGGGGTACTTATTACGAGCCACTCTCGGCGACGCCGGCGAAGTCGGACGCCGCGCTGCTGAATGGCTGTCTGGAATCACTCTCAGGAGCGATGGTAGGCTTGCCCTGCGGCTTGGTTACGAACTCTCCGACCAGCTCCTTGAACTTCACAGTGCCGAGCATCTTTTCAAGCTGGGCAAGGGTCTTCGGTACGCTGTCGTAAATCAACGCGCGGTCTACTCCACTCTCTTGGAGCTTATCGAGAGCTGCGTCTTGGTCAGTCCAGCAACGGCTGCTGCGGCCCTCCACGACCTTGTAGCCGGGGATGCTTTCACCGTTGAGCATGACTTCGAGCGCTCTCTTTTTCACGGCCTCATACCACGTCACAAGGTCTTCACCTTGCGAGAGGACGATGCCCACTTCCTCCGGGGACAGGATGGCTACGTTGTGGCTCGCAACACAGTCCTTGAAGTCATCAAAGGCGCTGATGTGCTGATTTGCCTGAGCCTTGCACATACCGTTGGCCCTACAGAACCGGCACCACTCACCGGCGTGATATTCACCGAAGCCCATGAACGCCATCTGCGCCTTGGGCTTGATGCTTTCACCCCACGCCAGCAGCTCGTCCACGCTGCAAGTCCACCCGCCGTAGGCGTTGATGCGGGGCTGGTCGATGTAGACCGTGACGTTCTTCAGAGCATCACCGAACAGCGGCTGGTAGAGCTTCAGCGCACCGAGAGCGTACAGCATGAGCTGTGGGTTCTCCTCGGGGCTGACAGGGACGCCCTTCCCGTGCTTGTAGTCCGTGATGATGAGGGTATCGCCACCGAACATCACGCAGTCACAGCGACCAAACGCCTCCGGGACGTAATCGGAGATGTCCACCTTGACCTCAAAGGCGATGTACGGTTCATTGGCGAACTCCATCGCCCGCTCGGTCAGGTGTTCCACGTAGGTCTCAGCCGTGTGGAGCATCTCATCATCCCATACCTCATCGGTCTTCAGCTTCTTGATGACACGGTTGTACTCAGCAGCCTTCGCCTTCTTGAACTTCTTCTTGGCGGCGATCTCGCAGACGCTGTGAGCTACCGTCCCTTCGTGGGCGTACTCACTGGGCTTCTCAGGGAGCGTCGCTTCAAGTCGCGGTGCAAGTGGGCAGTTCAGCCAGCGATGGGCGCTGGACGGGGAAAGCAAGGCATGGTCACTCATATCTTCGCCCCCAGCTCTCTCAGGCCGGTAGCGAACGCGCCGAGCTGCTCAGGCTTCAGGTCCATGACGGCGTTTGCGCCGAAGGACATCAGCAGGTTCCGCAGCTCATTGACCTTGCCAGCATCCATGAGCGTCGCACCGGCGGCCATGATTTGGTCAATCGTGTACTGAGGCGGCTGCGCCAGCGGGACGTTGGGCGCGGGGTAGTTCGGGGTGGTCTGAGCAACAGGGCCGGGGCTGGGCAGCGGATTAGGCTGGGCAGGGGCGGCGGGCGCAGGAGCCGGCATCGGAGCAGGCGCAGGCGCAGAGGTAGGAGCCGGAGCAGCAGTCTGGGGATTCGTCACAGGCTGCTGCGGTGCTGCCACAGCGCCCTGCTGGGGCATGAGCTTTGCACCGCCTATCGCAGCCGCAAGGTTGTTGAGCGCCCCTACAAGCTCCGGGGCCTCAATAGTGATTCGCATTTCGAGCATTGTTTTGTCCTCCTTAAAAAAGTTGTTCAATATTCGCTTCTGAATACATTCTCCCGATTCTCACCGGCCTCGAAGTACAGAAGCTCCGACAGCGGCTGGCAACCGCCGGCGTACCAATCAGATAGAGCTTGCTCTGCTACAGCGTAATCGTTCTCTGACACTGGCCTCGATTGACGCCAGTAGCCGTCAAACTGGTTCGGCGCAGACACGACAGCCAAAACTGTATCGCCGCCAAAATTTCCGGCGCTTACCCGATTCAGGATGACCTCGCATACAAGACGCTTGTCCTGCTCCTTGTCCTCGTAGCACTCACCTGCAAGGGTCAGGACCATAGCCTCGACGTCCTCATCCGACCACGGAACCTCTGGTGTAGCACTCACCATCGGTGGGGTGCTTGGCTCGGGAGTGATGAGCGCATACTGCGCTGTTTCCACAACGGGGTCTGGCAAGCTCGTGCTTTGCCCTCCATTGTTGCAGGACGTGAGAAAAAGGGATACCGCGATCACGGCTACTGCGAGGGCTGGTTTTGTAACTTTGGCTATTTCAATAGTCTACTGGATTTGAGCAAAACGAAGGAGGACAACATCATGGAAATGCAGGAGGTCATCAGCAGAGCCGAGCGGAATATTCGTCAGGCGCTGCGGGATTATGGCGCTCATACCAGCCAGACAGATGTGTTGGACGACGTGACGGACGAGTTCATATATCGCCTCGCAGCCGACAGCAGCTACGCAAAGCAAGGCTTGCGGAAATTGTTCAGCAAGTCTCCGGTCTGGAATGAGGAGCTGGATGCGCTGGTCATAAACGGGACGCGGACGCATGACCCGGACTACGACCGGATTCACCGGTTGGCGATGCAGATTTTGGAGAAGCCGTTCAAGTCGCTGGACTGCGACTACAACGACATCTTGAAAGCGGTCTGCTTTTTCTCGAACCCGGACGCCAGCGAGCGCGACAGGGAGAGTTACATCGAGGCCATCAGGAAGTTGGCCCCGAAAGCCTACACGCCCACGAAGAAGCCGAGCCGCGTGTTCAAATCGCTGTGTGTGACGCTGGGTGTTGCGGACGAAACCGCCGGCAGCGAGTTCCAGCGGCTGTACGCCCAGTTCGCTGATGAGCTGAGTGCCAAGCAGATTGGCTTTAAGCTGTTCGTCAGCATCAATCCGGCGCACTTCATCACGATGAGTAATCCGAAGCGTGACAGCCGAGGCGCGACCCTCACGAGCTGCCATTCGTTCAACAGCACAGAGTACGACTACAACAACGGCTGCACCGGCTATGCGCGGGACGAGACCAGTTTCATCGTGTTCACCGTGGCCGACCCAACGGACCCGGAGACGCTGAACAACCGGAAGACCACGCGGCAGGTGTTCGCCTACCGTCCCGGCAGCGGACTGCTGTTGCAGAGCAGGATGTACAACACCGCTGGCGGCGTCTACGGAGCCGCTGAGGATTCCAAGCTCTACCGCGATTTGGTGCAGCGCGAAATCTCGATGCTGGAAGATGTGCCGAACCTGTGGAAGACCTACTCGTCCATCGGCGACAAGGCAGACCTTGTTGTTGCGGGAGAAGGCTTTGGCGGGTATCAGGACTGGACGTATGAGAACTTCGACGGCCACATTAGCATCCGTGCTGACTGTGATGAGGAGACCGTGGACCCGCTGGACATTGGCACCTATGGCCTGTGCGTCGTCTGTGGTGAGGAGACCAGCGATGGTGTCTACTGCGAAGACTGCGGTAAAGGCTGTGAGTGCGACGAGTGTGGTGGTCATTACCGGGAGCTGTGTGACGTCCGTGATTCGCGCGGAAACTGGATTCAGGTCTGCGAGCGTTGCCGTGATGAGTATTACACCTACTGTGATGAGTGCGAGGAGTATTGGCCGAACGACTGTGTGACCGAAGTGGATGGTCAGTATTATTGCGATGACTGCTTGGACGAGTGCTGCGAGCGGTGTGATGAGTGCGATGGGTGGCACCGCAGCGACAGTATGTACGACGCATACCGCGAAGGGCGCGAGCTTCGCATCTGCGGCGATTGCTGCGATGAGTATTACTACAGCTGTGACCGTTGCGGCGACCTGCATCACGCAGGTGATATGCGGACTGTGCATCGGGCAAGCGGGTATGAGGATTACGTTTGCGATGACTGTGCGGACAACTACGACTGCTGTCCGCATTGCGATGAGCTGATTGAGATAAAGGACGACGGCACCTGCCCGAACTGCGGGGCTGTCATTGAGGAACAGGAGGCTGAAGCTGTATGAAACCGTTGGAAGATTACCTGAGACCCACCCAGAAGGAGCTGTTCTCCAAGCTGTGCGCCATGTATCGTGACCGCGCGGTCATCTGCAAGAACAAGTACATCATCGTCCGTGGAGAAGCGCCGGTTATGCTGCTGGCTCACCTCGACACGGTTCACAAGGAGCCGGTGAAGCATATCTGCAAGAATGGGAACGGGAACATCCTGATGTCCCCGCAGGGCATCGGCGGTGATGACCGGTGCGGCGTCTACGCGCTGACCGCCGTTTATGAGCAGTCGCGGGTCAAGCCGTGGCTCCTGTTCACCTGCGATGAGGAGATTGGCTGCGTCGGGGCCGAAGCGTTCTGTTCCCGACACGAGGCCGGCAAGACCCCGAAGGGCCTCGACGAGCTGAAGCTGCTCATCGAGATCGACCGGAAGGGCCGGAACGATGCGGTGTACTACGACTGTGACAACCCGGAGTTCGAGGCGTACATCACCAGCAAGGGCTTTGAGACGCAGTGCGGTTCGCTCAGTGACATCTCCTACGTCGCTCCGGAGCTGGGCGTGGCAGCAGTCAACCTCTCGTCTGGCTACTACAACGCGCACACGCAGCACGAGTACATCAACCGCAAGCACCTGAACGCGACGGTGAAGAAGGTCCTCGAAATCGTAGCCGATGCCGCGCAGCCGGATTTCCCGAAGTATGAGTACATCGAGCGGAAGTTCTACCGCAGAGGCGGCGGTCTCGGTGGCTGGGGCGGCTACCGGTACTGGGACGATTGGGATTACCGGGGGCTTGGGAGCGCGAAAGCCCCCGCCGAAGAAGATGACTTCGACGAGGGCGAGGTAGACATGGACAGCATTCCCGAGGACATCCGCGATGAGTATTTTGCTCTGCTGGACTTCTACAACCCGGAGGAGCTGGAAAGCATCAGAGCCGAGATGGGTGACGCCGGCATCTCCATGCTGTGCCAGTCCGAGTTCGGCGATGACTACTACGGTATGTTCGGAGATTACAGCTCTTATTCCGCGGAATATGACGAGATCGCGGAGGGCGGCGAAGATGAAGAGTAAATGGCTGTCCGGCCCCTATGTGATCTGGATGCTGCTGTTCACCCTGATCCCGCTGGGCGTTGTATTCTATTTCGCGTTCACCGACCTGAACGGCAGCTTTACGCTGCACAACCTCTCGGCCATCGGCAATTATCTTCCCATTTTCCTGCGCTCTGCATGGCTGTCGCTGGTCTCCACCGCCATCTGCCTGGTAATCGGCTATCCGGTCGCCTACTGCATCGCCCAGGCTACGCCGGCCCGTCAGAAGTTCTACTATATGCTGGTCATGCTTCCC
>OLNO01001387.1_pt1 | contig 20088 bp, 16 predicted proteins | sample 1672861 | NCBI WGS metagenome assembly OLNO01 (sample SAMEA3136731, study PRJEB25190) | human gut metagenome | reverse complement strand
TTCCGGTAAGAAGACGGTCAATCTTCACACTTCGCCGGTGTTCCCGGCTTTCCCTCGGTTTGACGACTGTCTGCCTGCAGACTTTTTCGATAAAACCAAACCGCATATCCGCAATCGCAGCTGCCCGATCCAGCCCGCGTTCCTTCTCCATCTGGCAGATAATATGTTCCAGTGTCTCTTTTTCATTCGTGTCCAGATTCAGACGCGCCTCAATCTCCTCATCGCCTTCTGCCAGCTTTGATGCAGCAAAGCGCACCGGAATACCCGCATTCTGCGCGTGATCTTCGATCAGATGCATAATGCCATGCAGGCAGCGGTGCACCGCACCACCGTGATAATCCGCATCACAGAAATCCTGCCGTCCCGGTTTCTCCTGAAAATGCGTTACATGAAGCGCATGATCGATCAGCTCTCCGATTCCTTCATTCTTTGCCGCTGAAATCGGAACAACTGGAACACCTAGCAATGATTCCATTTCATTGACATTGATCGATCCTTGATTCCCAACAACTTCATCCATCATATTTAAGGCAACCACCATTGGAATGTCCATCTCTAATAACTGCATAGTAAGGTAAAGATTTCGTTCGATATTTGTCGCGTCTAAAATATTAATGATCGCCTTTGGTTTGTCTTCTAGTACGAAGTTTCTGGAAACAATCTCCTCACTACTATAAGGTGACATCGAATAAATTCCTGGAAGGTCCGTTACATTTGTTTCAGGATGTCCTTTGATCGCACCATCTTTTCGATCGACTGTTACACCTGGAAAATTTCCAACATGCTGATTGGCACCAGTCAACTGATTAAATAATGTTGTTTTTCCACAGTTTTGATTACCGACTAATGCATAGGTCAATTGTGTTCCCTCTGGAAGTGGATGTTCATCTTCTTTGGAATGATATTTACCTTCTTCCCCTAATCCCGGATGCTCAAAAGTTCTCATATATTCCGCACCCTTATGACTTCTGCTTCTTTCTACAATTGGATCAATTTCAATCTGATCGGCTTCTTCTAATCGAAGAGTCAGTTCATACCCATGAATCTGTACTTCCATAGGGTCACCCATTGGTGCAAGCTTTACTACTGTGATTTCAACACCAGGGATCATTCCCATATCAAGAAAATGTTGTCTTAATGCACCATGACTGCCAACGCTTTTGATCACTGCACTCTTACCGATTTGTAATTCTTTTAGTGTCATTTTTTATATCCTTTATCTATCTTTATTGTTGTAATTGATTAGATGATTCTAACCAGTCATATTGTACCACACTTTTGATAATTTTTCTCAACAAGATGGTGATTTATATAAAAAAATAATGATAAATCTACATCTATCTTGCAAATTTATCATTATTCTATATAACAATATTGATTTTTTGTTGTTATATTTTCTTGAATTATGTCAAAATATTATAACAATCTTTGTTTTTACTCAATTTCTGTCACTTTGTAATCTTTATCTTCTACTGTCTGTGTTAAGACATCATCTGACACTTCATTTGTCATAGAAACAACTGCTGTTCCTTCTTCATGACTTACAATTGCCTCTTCTACACCCTCTAAAGATTCTAAGGCTTTCTTCACAGCAGCCTCGCAGTGTCCACACATCATTCCTTCAATCTTCATTGTTTTCTTCATTGTTTTTTCCTCCTGTTTTATTATATTTTGAACCTGAATTTCTTCAAGTACTACACTATTTTTGATCTTCTGGTCTTTGCTAGCATCATGCATTTTAAAGAGATTTAATCGTAATGCATTGGTAACAACACAGAAACTTGATAAACTCATTGCTGCAGCTCCAAACATTGGATTTAGTTTCCACCCAAGTAACATATACCAGGCTCCCGCAGCCAATGGAATTCCGATGATGTTATAAATAAATGCCCAAAATAAATTTTCATGAATGTTCTTCAGTGTAGCACGACTCAAACGGATTGCTGCAGGTACATCACTCAAACGGCTTTTCATTAAAACAACGTCCGCAGCATCAATTGCGATATCTGTACCTGCACCGATCGCAATTCCCATATCAGCTCTTGTAAGCGCTGGTGCATCATTGATTCCGTCACCAACCATTGCAACTTTTCCTTTTTCTTTCAAGTCACGAATGACACTTTCTTTTCCTTCTGGAAGAACACCTGCGATCACATGATCAACACCAGCTTGTTTACCGATTGCTTTTGCGGTACGTTCATTATCTCCTGTTAGCATAACCACACGGATTCCCATGTTCTGAAGTTCTTTGACTGCCTGAGGGCTGTCTTCTTTGATAACGTCCGCAACAGCAATGATACCAATCAGCTGTTCATCACACGCAAAGAATAATGGTGTTTTTCCCTGATTAGCAAGTTCTTCTGATTTTTTGATCATAGATAATGGAATTCTTGCATATTTCTCAATAAATCTCTGGTTTCCACCATAGACCGTCTCTTTATCAATCTTTCCAGAAAGCCCATTTCCCGCAACCGCCAAAAAGTTTTTAATTTCAAGATTGTCATGAATCTGCGCCTCTTCTGCTTTTTGTAAAATTGCATGAGCAAGCGGATGTTCACTCTTCTTTTCTAATGCATATGCAATGGAAAGTAATTCTTCTTCGCTGATACCTTCTACCGGTACCATATCTGTAACCTGAGGTTTTCCACTCGTGATCGTTCCTGTTTTATCTAAAGCTATGATCTGTGTTTTTCCTGTCTCTTCTAAGGATACGGCTGTCTTAAACATGATTCCATGCTTTGCGCCCATTCCATTTCCAACCATGATCGCTACAGGTGTTGCAAGTCCTAAAGCACAAGGGCAGCTGATAACTAATACAGAAATGCCTCTGGCAAGTGCAAATCCAAAACTTTGTCCGACAAGTAGCCAGATGATCATTGTTGCGATCGCAATACAAATAACAGTTGGGACAAAAATCCCTGATACTTTATCTGCAACCTTTGCAATCGGTGCTTTGGTTGCTGCTGCATCACTGACCATCTGAATGATCTGAGAAAGAGTTGTGTCTTCGCCAACTCTTGTAGCTTCACATTTTAGATAACCAGATGTATTTAATGTTGCAGCAGATACGGTATCTCCTTCTTTTTTATCCACAGGGATACTTTCTCCTGTTAAAGCAGATTCATTTAAAGCACTGTTTCCTTCTATGATGATACCATCTACCGGTATATTTTCTCCAGGTTTTACAACGAAGATATCTCCTTGATGTACCTGTTCGATCCCAACTTCTATTTCCTGTTCATTACGGATCACAATTGCCGTCTTTGGTGCTAATTTCATAAGACTCTTTAAAGCATCTGTCGTTTTTCCTTTGGATCTTGCTTCTAGCATCTTACCAACTGTGATCAATGTCAGGATCATAGCGGCAGATTCAAAGTAGAATTCATGCATATATTTCATCACAGCATCCATGTTTTGATGCATCTGAGCATCTGTCATTGCAAATAGGATATAAACACTGTATCCATAAGAAGCTGCTGATCCTAAAGCAACCAGAGTATCCATATTCGGTGCTTTATAGAATAAGCTCTTAAATCCACTTATAAAGAATTTCTGGTTGATCACCATGATGATTGTTGTAAATAACAACTGGATCAGACCCATTGCTACATGGTTTTCATCTAAAATCTTAGGAATCGGCCAGTTCCACATCATATGTCCCATTGACAGATACATCAAAGGAATCAAAAAACATAACGATGTGATCAGTCGTTTCTTCAAGACAGGAGTTTCTCTATCTTTTAATAAATCTGCATCTGAAGAATTACTCTGCGTTTGCACGCCCTTCTTCTTTGCTCCGTATCCAGCATCTTCCACAGCTTTGATGATCACAGATGAATCTGCAGTTCCTTCGACACCCATTGAGTTTGTCAGCAGACTTACAGAGCAGGATGTGACTCCTTCTACACTGGAAACCGCTTTCTCCACGCGTGCACTGCAAGCAGCACAGCTCATGCCAGTCACTTGATATTGTTCCATGGTTTCCCTTCCTTTCATTTTGCTTGTCAAATTGTTATTTCATTAGTTTTTGTAAAACTTTTACTAATTCATCAATCGTCTCATCCTTTCCTTCTCGGATATCTTCTGCTACACAAGTTCTGATATGATTAGCAAGAAGGACTTTATTGAAACTATTTAAAGCTGCATTGACAGCAGATACCTGAACTAAAATATCGGTACAATAAGTATCATTCTCTACCATCTTTTTTATTCCACGAACTTGTCCTTCAATACGGCTTAGACGATTAATAAGATCTTTATATTCTTTGTCTGAACGTTCTTTTGTCTTGTGATGACAACAACATTCTTTTTTTTCTTCCATGTGATTTCCTCCTTTACGTTTGATATTATATACCCTGTTAGGGTATATTTCAAGATGTTTATTTGAGAAAATGTTGCAGTTATATAGACAATCTTGTTTTATATAACTTATAAAATGAATCAATTTTTCTAATATCATTGATAAAATCCCTAAAATAGCATATAATAATTTTAGGTACTAACTATTAAAATAGGAGGTGATACTATGATTACAACAACAGCAACTGATATTCAAAATAACTTTGGTAAATATTTAAAAGCTGTCCAAGAAGGTAATGAAATTATTATTTTAAAGAAAGGAAAAGAAGTCGCCAGATTAATTTCTAAAGACACAGGTATTTCTTTCTTGACTGATTCTTTAACTGGAATTCTAAAAAAAGATTATAACGAAAAGGATATCCGCGCAGAAAGGATTGCAGAAAAATATGAAAATATTGATTGATACAAATGTAATCCTTGATGTATTATGTGACAGAACTGATTTTGTAGAAAGCTCTTCAAAAATCTGGAAGTTATGTGAAGTAGAAAAAATTGATGGATATATTTCAGCATTATCTATTCCAAATATTGTTTATATTTTGAGAAAAGAATTAACACCAGAAAAAACTCAGCAAATTATTGAACAGCTGTTTATGATTTTTCATATTGCTGATCTAAAGTCTTCTGATATAAGAAAAGCGGCGAATATGAAAACTTCTGATTATGAAGATGCAATTCAAATGGTATGCGCACAGCGAATGAAAGTAGATTTTATTGTAACTCGTAATATCAAGGATTTTATCGAAAGTAAAGTACCTGCTATGAAACCTGATGAATTATTAGAACGGATATGATATAAAGGAAGGAGGCATTCCACAAATGTGGTGCCTCCTTTTCATTTGACAATTAATCTTCTTTTTCAACCTTACGGTTTTCTCTATTAGCAATCTCTTCTTTGATTGCAGCTAAGAAGTCATCTAACTTCATCTGTCCTTCATCACCTTTGAATCGGCTTCTTACTGATACAGCTTCGTTTTCTTCTTCTTTTCCACCAACAACTAACATATATGGAATCTTCTGAAGCTGCGCTTCACGGATCTTGTATCCCATTTTCTCAGCTCTTGTATCGATGTCTGCACGGATTCCTGCTGCCTTTAATGTATCAAGTACTTTATTAGCATAATCTAAATGCTTATCAGAGATAGGAATCACTTCAACCTGTACTGGAGCTAACCATGTAGGGAAAGCACCTGCAAAATGCTCGATCAAGATACCGATAAAACGCTCGATAGATCCAAATGCAACACGGTGGATCATGATTGGACGATGTTTCTCTCCATCTGCTCCTGTGTAGTGAAGGTCAAAACGTAATGGAAGCTGGAAGTCAAGCTGGATCGTTCCACACTGCCATGTTCTTCCGATAGAATCCTCTAAGTGGAAATCAATCTTAGGTCCGTAGAATGCTCCGTCTCCTTCATTTACCACATAATCAAGTCCAAGATCATCTAAAGCTGCACGAAGAGAATCTGTTGCAAGTTCCCAATCTTCGTCACTTCCCATGCTGTCATCTGGACGAGTAGAAAGTTCTACATGATATTTAAATCCAAATAAATTGTAAACCTGATCAATCAATCCTGCAACACCTTTGATCTCATCTTTGATCTGATCTGGTGTCATAAAGATATGTGCATCATCCTGTGTAAAACAACGAACACGCATTAATCCATGTAACTGACCAGATTTTTCATGACGATGTACTAAACCTAATTCTCCCATTCTTAATGGAAGATCTCTATATGAACGTGGTTCAGAATCATAAACAAGAACTCCACCTGGGCAGTTCATAGGTTTGATTGCAAAATCCTGATCATCAATAACTGTTGTATACATATTTTCTTTGTAATGATCCCAATGTCCTGATGTTTCCCATAAATGACGACTTAACATGATAGGTGTTGAGATTTCAACGTATCCTGCTTTCTGATGAATTTCACGCCAGTAGTCTAATAATGTATTTTTAAGAACCATACCTTTTGGAAGGAAGAATGGGAATCCAGGTCCTTCTTCTCTCATCATAAACAGACCAAGTTCTTTTCCAAGTTTACGATGGTCACGCTTTCTAGCCTCTTCCATCATTGTAAGGTATGCATCTAATTCTGCTTTCTTTGTAAATGCAGTACCATAGATTCTTGTAAGCATCTGATTATGCTCATCTCCACGCCAGTAAGCACCTGCAATACTTGTAAGTTTGAATGCTTTCACTGGTTTTGTAGTCATTAAGTGAGGTCCTGCACAAAGATCAACAAATTCACCCTGCTGATAGAAGCTGATCACAGAATCTTCTGGAAGATCTTCAATCAATTCTACTTTGTAAGGTTCGTTTCTTTCTTTCATAAATGCAATCGCTTCATCTCTAGGTTTTGTAAAGCTTGTGATTTCAAGATTTTCTTTGACGATCTTCTTCATTTCTTTTTCAATCTTCTCAAGGTCTTCCTGTGTAAATGGAGTATCTTTCTCCATATCATAGTAGAAACCATTGTCGATAGAAGGTCCGATCGCAAGTTTTGTTTCTGGATATAAACGTTTTACTGCCTGAGCTAAAATATGGGATGCTGTATGACGGAATGCGTGTTTTCCTTCATCAGAATCAAATGTTAAGATATTTAATTCGCAGTCTTTGTCAATGACAGTTCTAAGGTCAACAACTTCTCCATCAACCTCACCCACACAGGCAACTCTTGCCAGTCCTTCACTGATATCTTTTGCAATATCAATGACAGACATATTGTTTTCATACTCTTTTACAGATCCATCTTTTAATGTAATCTTCATCTTCTTATTCATCCTTTCTTGATATAACGTTTTATTTATCCTGTCACAATTCTCTATAGATTTCTTCTATAATAAATCTATAACAGAAATAAAAAATCCCATGGACTAATAAAAATCCATGGGACGAGTTATCGCGGTTCCACCCTGGTTATCTGTTTCATATCCTTTGATCATAAACTCCAGAAACAGATCACTTAATCGACGATTAACGGTGTCAGCCGGGCTGGTTTACAGCCACTCCGAGGTGGTCTTCCTTTGTTTGTCTGCTTAGGATACTTTCAGCAAATGTATCCCTCTCTGGAAGCTTTCCACAAAGTACTCTTCTCATCAACGTTTTCTTCTTTTTGATTTCTTGTAAATTATAGCATTGTGATTCTATAAAATCAATACAAAAATAGAAAATTATAAACGATTCATTAATAAATAAGCATTCTTTACAACTGCTGCCGCCCATTCTCCGCCAACACAGTAATGTTTGTTCACTGCTGCCGCAGAAGTTCCAACATAGTAACTTCCACCTGATGTCAGGTATTTTTCATGTAAAGTTTCTGCAGTTGCTAAAAGTCCTGCTTCTTTCGTTGATTTGTTAATTCCTTTTGCATGATCCGATGTTACACCATATCCAGTCAGATTATTATCTTCCCTCGCACGGCGGCTCGTGCCCCATGCACTTTCATGCGCAGCGATTCCCATCAAAAAGACTGCATTCACATGATATTTTTCTTCCGCCTTGACATAAGCTTTCGCATCATCATACAAAGCAGTTCCTTCCAAAATATGTTTGGCGTCTGAAACTGTGATATGACTTAGAGCACTGACATCATTTGGATTAAAATATCTTGTCTGTTCCTCTTTTTTGATCTCTCCTTTGAACTTCTTGATCTGCTTCTTGATCGTCTGAACCTTTTCTTCCATTGGTTTGATCGGAAGTATCTGTTCGTTCTTTAAATACTGATCAAGCTGAATCGTTTCATTCTTATCAAGCAAAGTCTCAAAGTCCGGATGATTGATTCCAAAGACATATTTGCTTGCGATCGTTCTCAGATTCTCATCTCCAAATAAATCTGCAAGCTCATATAAATCTTCTCTTAACTGCTCATCTTTTTTAGAAATCTTCATAGAAGGAGTGATCTCCTGACCATATAAAGCAATCTCCGCCTTGGAATTTGCTGTATACTTTTTGTAAAATTCATTTATAGATCGTGCTTTTTGCTGTTCCAGGCGAATCTCTTCCTCAATCTTTGCTTTTTGTTTTTTCAGCTGTTTCACTTTCGCCTGTTTATCCTTGATCCTTCCTTCGATCGTATCCGAAGAACTCTTACTGATCACTTGTGTTGGCATTGGAATGACTTTGTTTTCTTCCTTTTTCTTTGATTTTATCTTCTTTGTCTTAGTATGTTTCTTGCTTGTTGTCTTTTTCTTCTGTTGTTCTTTACTTTGCGTTCTTTTTGTTTCTTGCACCGTTGCTGCTGTTTCGGTAGAAACTTCTGTTGTCACTGCCTGATCGGTCTGTGTATCATCTGCATAAACCGGTATTACAGAGATTGTCATAATCGCGCATACAAATGCTGTCATAATCTTACGTCTCATGATTGCTTCCTCCCTTTGTTTGAACATTGTTATGACATGATCATCTTTCTAATACTCAATTTTATCTGGTAATTTCTACCTTACTCCTTTTTGTATAAAAATTCAAGTACGCAGTGTTACGTACTTGTAAATTTTTATTCTTTATGATGCAGGAAACAACCTTCCTCATGTGACTCGACCACTCCCACTGCCTGCAGATAGGAATAAATGATCGTTGTACCGACAAATTTCATTCCACGTTTCTTTAAATCCTTTGAAATCTGGTCGGATAATTCTGAAGATGTTTTTCCCGTCTCATGGATGATCTTATGATCTGTAAACTTCCATAAATATTCAGAAAAGGTTCCGTATTGTTCCTGGATTTTCATAAAAATAGTCGCATTTGATACGGCAGCAGATATTTTTCTTTGGTTTCTTATAATTCCTTTATTTTCTTTTAATTGCGCTTGTTTCTCCTCATCATATGCACTCACTTTATATACATCAAAATCATCAAACGCTTCTCTGAACGCTTCTCGTTTATTTAACACACACTCCCACGATAATCCTGCCTGAAACGATTCCAAGATCAGCATTTCAAACAATTTATGGTCGTCATAGACAGGCACTCCCCATTCTTTATCGTGATAATCAATATATATCGGATTCTTTGGATTAGCCCAACTGCATCTGTCTTTTCCATCGTGATATTTCATAAAAATGTCTTCCTCCATTTGTTTATTATAGTATAACTGACATCTTTGTCAGATCATCTAAAATCCACATTCACAACCACAATCTCCGCTTTCGTTCCGACCCTCATATTCGGGCCAAATAAACCGACACCTGAAGTTACGATCTGATGCGCATTTCCAACCTTACGATATCCATACGGATTCTTCCAAAACAAATGAATTGTAATATTCCCAGGGAATAGCTGTCCATCATGCGTATGCCCGCAAAGATCAAGATCTACCCCTGCCTGATTTAACTCTTCCAACTGCCTTGGCTCATGATCCAGTACGATCACAGGCTTTTTAAGATCCATTCCATTTACCAGTTCTTTTGGAGTCTTACGTCTGCTGATCCCACGGCCTACTTTCTCAGCATCTGGTCTTCCATAGAGATAGAAGCTTTGATCAATACAGACAGATTCATCTCTTAATAACTTCATTCCTGCCCTTTTTACAAATTCATCCATTCTTGGATCGCTGACCTTTTTCTCCCGACCGCTTCCAAATGTAAATCCTGCAAGAATCTTTTCATCAATATCATGATTTCCATAAACTGCATAAACACCGTATTGACACTTTAGCTGTCGAAATATCTTAACCAACTGATCTGGATCATCTAATGCATCATATTCATTATCAAAAATGTCTCCTGCGACCACGATCAGATCTGGACTTTGCTGATTTACTTTCATTACCATCTGTTTCATCTGAGAACATCCAATATTGTATCCAAGATGAAGATCTGCAAGTAAAATGATCTTTAGCTTTTTATGATTTCCTGCTTTTTTATGTATCATTACGTGGTAGCTTGTTGTCCTGATATTCCTTGCATTACACACTCCGTAAAAACTGGTTGATACGATCAAGATCATACAAATGCTTCCAACAATTTTGAAAACTTTTGGTGTCCGAAACTTTTCCTGATCTGCTTTTACAAAATAGATCAAGATCAGGCGGATCAGATCCGCAATAAGGATCGTAAGCGCCAAATACATCAAAACACCCAGCCAGTAATTACTGATCAGTTTCATAGCTCGCCGTATCGTTCCTTGTGGAAACAAAAATGCGATCAGAATACTGAATGCAAGAAATACATAGATCATGACCAAAACTGCTTTGATCCATTTCTTTTTAAAATAAACATGACAAGTCTCTAACCATTTCAATATTCGGAATAAAAAATAGACATTTAACAGCAGATAAAGTGGTGCTAAATATATTGCGATCATCTTATTTTCTGCACCCTCTTTCTTACTATATTTTTATTGATTTTTTATCAAATTCATTGTAATCGGATAAACTGTCGCCTGGTTTGTCAATGGATCTCTATTCTGATAATCAAACAATAGGATGGTTTTTGTTTCTTTAAAATCTTCATTTACCGCATGATCGAATTGTTCCATATGGGAAAATTTCCGCATATTCTTTTGTCCAAAATATGCAAGTCGTTCATCTTTTAATAAAATCTCTTCGTTGATATAACGAAGCTCGTCCTTTTGTAATGTATAATCTCCTGCAAAATCCGGACGTTTCTTTACATTTTCACGAAGATATAAGTCATACGTTAACAACTCTTTATATAATACAAGATTCTCTTCTGCTGTAATGGTTTGTATAAATTCATATAAGATTTCAAATCGGGCAATCCGGCTGTGGCTGACCTTGTCATAACCTTTCTCCTCATAAAATCTGGCAAGTGTATCATATAAAGCAAATGCAGTGTCAAATTCTTTTTCCAACAACCGCAAGGTGTTCGAAAACTGGCTGCTATTATAATAAACTTCCACCATTTCTTCCACTTTCTTTAAAACCAGTACATCTTCATAAGGCAGCCATTTTGTATAAAGGACTTCATAAGGCGGTGTATCTTTATAAACAAGCCCATAGTTCTCTTTTTGTTTTTCCATATAAGAACCTTTTAATACTTTTAAAAAGCCTAACTGTAATTGTTCTGGACGTACTTCATAAACATCCTGAAATGACTGTTTAAAACTTTCAAGATCTTCATAGGGCAGTCCTGCGATCAGATCCAAATGTTGATGTATATTATGTCCAGCATTGATCCTTGTTACGATATCTGCAACTTTCTTAAAATCCATTTTCCTGTGAATCTCAGTGATCGTATCGATGTTCGTTGACTGAACGCCAATCTCTAACTGAATCAGTCCCGGACGCATATCAGAGATCAATTCAATTTCATCATCCTTTAAGACATCTGCTGCCACTTCAAAATGGAAATTGGTAATGCCGTTATCATGTTCCTTTATATAACGCCAGATTTCCATTGCATGATCATGTCGACAGTTAAAGGTACGATCGACAAATTTGACCTGTGGCACTTTATGATCTAAGAAAAACTGTAATTCCTTTTTGACAAGAGAAAGATTTCGGAAACGCAGGCATTTATCGATCGAAGACAAACAATAACTACATGAAAATGGACAGCCCCTGCTTGATTCATAGTAGATGATCTTATGTTCAAAATCTTCAATATGTTCATACACAAATGGAACTTTACTTAAGTCCATCACTGGACGCCATGGTGTTTCTACGATCTCATCTTCATTTCTATAAGTTAGTCCAGGAATCTTGCTAAGATCATCTCTCTTTCCATGATAATGATCAAGCACTTCAAGGAATGTAACTTCTCCTTCCCCTTTCATCACACCCGTTACCTGTGGAAGTCGTCTTAAAACTTCTCTGGAATCATAGGAAACTTCTGGTCCTCCAAGCCAGATTGGAACATCCGGCAGTAGTTTATGGATTTCCCTGATCACACGTTCTATGTATTCAATATTCCAGATATAACAGGAAAAGCAAAGGATATCTGGATGTTTCTGATACAGACTCATCAGGATATCATCCACCTGCTGATTGATCGTATATTCTGCAATCTCGACTTCATCGATATATGGCTTTGCGTAGGCACGAAGGCAGTAAACTGCAAGGTTCGAATGAATGTATTTCGAATTGATCGCTGTTAATATTGTGTGTTTCTTTGTCATATTATTTATCTCGCACTTTCTTTATTTTGTTTCATTCTGAATATCTTTTTGTTTTGTCTTACTCTGAAAATAGATAAACGAATCCGCCGCATCAAGAATATCACTAAATTCATCTCTTGGTGCGATCTCAATATATTTCTTTAATAAATCTTTCTCTTCTTTTTTATATCTTCCATAAAAAATGTCAAACAGATTATGACCCCGCATATAGGTTTTGATCTCTTCCATATGTTCTTTCATATCTTGCGGTGATGTAAAATCACGTCCCATCATCTGTATCAAATGAACTCCACTTTTGATCCTATGCAGATATTCTCTCCATTTATCATATAAAATCTCATAAAAAGCATCTTCAGATTCTATAACTCCAAGTTTTGACATGATCTCTGGATTTAAAAAATAATTTTCAAAAGAATAATATTTTAAGATCAATACATTTTTTCTTGTCACTTTTGGTAAATGATCAACATCCACAAGATTTCTCTCATCATAATATTTACAAAGCTGTCTTCCAAGCATATCTCGATCCTTACCATCACTATCACGGATCATTAAAAAACGATCCTTCATATAAAGCTGATTTATATATTTTAAGTTGGCATACGTCTTGATATTGGTACAGCTGTTTGTTGTCAGGATCGCTACACGATTTAATCTGCCGTCTTCATCATAAATTTCAGAATAATAATGATTTAACAACAATGGCAAACGGTATTTATCTTGTTTTCCTTCTACGATAAAAACAAAATCAACATTCATAAGATCGGAAGCATTATATCCAAGATCGTCTAATACCGAACTAATGTTCGTTTTCTTCTTTGCAACAGAATATGAATCTTCATCCAATATGATCTGACATAATTGTCTACTGCTAAAATTGGCTAATAAATGTGGAGAATGTGTTGTAAAGATCACCTGATTCTTCTGTGCCAGACGATAAAGGATCTCACTGGCTGTCTTTTGCAGTTGTGGATGCAAAAACATCTCTGGTTCCTCTACCAGAATGATCGATGAAAGACTATTCTCATCCATTACATAAGCTTCCAAAAGAGAAAGCATATAAATACTTTTCATTCCACGACCCAATCGTTCCACAGAAATTGAAATATCACGTTCTTTGTTATAAGCCTCTGCATTAACTTGAAGCATCTGATCAACATCATAATTCATAGAAAAAATGATATCCTCAAATCCGCCGTTCTTATGGAAGCTCTCATTAATACGTTTCTCAAACTGGTCAATGTTCATCTCATACAATTTATATTCAAATAACTTTGCAGCCTCAAATGCATTCAGCTCTTTTGGACTCTTCTGATTGATCAGACCGATACACTGAAAACAATGAGTACATGGTTTCACAGGATCAAACATACAGCAGTTTGTACGCATGATCTTAAGCAAACTGTCTTCCTGTAACATAAAAAGATCATCCTGTATCTGTTTTAAATTACGGTTCGTTCCAATGAAATAAATAGTTGGGAAAATTTCCCGAATATACTTATTATGTTTCCTTTTTCCATCGTAAAACCGCTGTTTGCCTTCTTTATTGGCAATGAATGTAAAGGTGATCTCTTCATTTTTGTAAGATGGAAGTTTGCTCTCAAAATCCTTTTTCCAAAGATCGTATTTTTTATACTGGCTCACTATACCATTTTTATGAAAAATATGAAGATCTTCTTCTGTAATGGATAATATAAATCCAATCTCTATATTTTGCATTGTCTCGTTAAAATCATCCAATGAGATTTCATAAGATCCTTCGACTGCACGCAAGGCATGAAGGATGGATGATTTTCCTGTATTATTCTTTCCAACAAGAATCAGAGCATTCTGGATATCTGATATTTCCATATGCCGGATTGATTTAAAATTCTTAATTGATAAATATTTAATTTCCATAAGATGCTCCTTTCTTTTTTTATCTTTATTATCTCATTTTTTATATTTAAAATCCAGTCACAAACAGACATATGTTAAGAAATGTTACGATCAGTGCAATCATAAAAAGTATGATCTTTAATCGTTTCGAATTCGCATATTTCCCCATGACTTTCTTTGAGGATGTCAGATAGATCTGAGTAAAGATCGTAATAGGAAGTTGAACTGCCAAAAACATCTGGGAATAAATCAATCCATCGAATGGAGATTTTATCAGTAAAATAATCAATGTTGCCGGAATCATCGTAATAAGAACTCCTAATTTCGTATCTTTATGATGAATATCATAAGGATGATCAAAAATTCCAGAAAAAATCGTTCCACCAGCCATTCCTGCTGTAATACTTGATGAAATTCCAGCAAGTAATAATGCAAGTGCAAAAATAATTGATGCTGCATTTCCAAGAAGTGGTGTTAACATGGAACCTGCTAAATGAATATCATCAATAGAATGACCATTTCCTTGATACAGGATAGCTGCTGCCATTAAGATCATTGCACTGTTAATTGCCCATCCTATGATCATGGAAAATAAGGTATCTTTAAACTCGTATTTTAACTGCTGTTCTATCACATTTTCATCTTTTAGATTCCATTCTCTGCTCTGAATGATCTCTGAATGTAAAAACAGGTTATGTGGCATCACGACTGCTCCTAGAACACTCATGACAACTGGAAGTGAACCTTTGGAAATTTCTGGCTTTACCCATCCGATCAGCGCCTGTTTCCATTCAATATCTGCAATACAGATTTCAAACAAAAAAGAGAATCCGATCAGTGATACAAATAAGATGATCAGTTTCTCGATTCTGCTGTATGCATTCGTAAACTGACAGATCAGTACGATCCCTAAAATGATAAATATACCAATCTTTACTGGAATATGAAACAGCATTTCTAATGCCATTGCACCACCTAAAAGTTCTGCCATTGCGGTTGCGATCGATGCTGCAACTGCTGTTAATAAAATGATATTCTTAAGACCTTTGTTGATATACAAACTTGTTGCTTCTGATAAACATTTTCCTGTGACGATTCCTAGGTGGGCTGCATTATGCTGTAAGATAATGAGCATGATCGTTGATAATGTGACCATCCATAATAACGTATATCCATAACCGGAACCTGCTGCGATATTACTTGCCCAGTTTCCGGGATCTATAAAACCTACGGTAACTAGTAAACCTGGTCCGACATATCTTAGGAAGTTCATCGTTTCTTTTGTTGATGATTTAAATAATTGCATCATACACGAAATGTTCCTTTCTTTTTATTTTTATTTTGGTTAGTCTTGACTAACTATTATTATACATAGAAGGGGAAAGTTTGCAAGCTTTGTGAAAAATTGATAGAATAAGTCATGTATTATTTTCATTTACTACTACTGAATAGCCGTAAATGGTATGCTAAATAAATAAGAAACAGGTGAATTTTATGAAATCATTACCATATTATGACGATCTGACTGCAAGACAGACGATCAAATTACGTGAACTTATTAAAACACTCCCGCCTTTTGCGAAAGAATTTTTCCGTGCAATTGATTCTACCACACAAGTAAGAACTCGAATTGCTTATGCATATGATCTGAGAGTGTTCTTTCATTTTCTGATCGATGAAAATCCTGCTTACCGTAATTACTCTGTGCTGGATTTTAAAGTAAGTGATCTTGATAAGATTGAATCCGTTGATTTGGAAGAATATATGGAATATTTAAAGGTTTACATCTCGGAAGAACAACATAAGCATATGCAAAATACTGAACAAGGTGTTTTTCGTAAGATGTCTGCACTCCGTTCTTTTTACGGATATTTTTACAAACGACAGCTGATTGAGAAAAATCCAACATTGCTTGTTGATATGCCAAAAATCCGTGAGAAGGAAATTATCCGTTTAGAAGCCGATGAAGTTGCTTCTTTGCTTGATTTTGTAGAACACGGTGGTGACCATTTAACTGGGCAGAAACTTGCTTATTATGAAAAGACCAAGGAACGTGATCTTGCGATCATTACACTTCTTCTTGGAACTGGAATCCGTGTATCTGAATTAGTGGGCTTAAACGTTGATGATGTTGATTTCCGCAATAACGGTCTTCATCTGATCCGAAAAGGACGAAAAGAAATGACCGTCTATTTTGGAAATGAAGTTGCAGATGCTTTAGAGCAATATATTGAGGGCAGCAGAAAACTCATCATTCCAAAGGAAGGGCATGAAGATGCTTTATTTTATTCTATGCAAAGACGAAGGATTGGTGTGCAGGCGGTCCAGAATCTTGTGAAAAAATATGCGAAGGAAGTCACTCCACTAAAGAAGATCACTCCTCATAAACTACGTAGTACTTATGGTACTGCTCTTTATCAGGAGACCGATGATATTTATCTTGTGGCGGAGGTTCTTGGACACTCTGATGTTAATACGACTCGAAAACATTATGCGGCAATGTCTGATACGAGACGGCGTCAGGCAGCAGGGAAAGTTGTATTGAGGGAATCTGCTTCTCAGGATGTGGATGGTCAGAAACATTAAATAAAAAGCAGAAATATTCAAGAATTTAAGTATTTATAGCTCTGATTCATAAAATATTTCTGCTTTCTTAATCTGCTTATTTTTTAATTTTTACTTTTTTAACTGAACTCCATTTAGAATAAATTGTTTTCATTCCGGATTTGAAGTTCTTCTTCATAGAATACTGAATCTGGTAACCTGCTACCTTGGTGTTTTTCTTCCACCTAATCTTTACTTTCTTTCCTTTGACATTCTGGATTTTTAAGATATTTGTTCCAGAAACTGCGATTGTAGTTATGGTAGAAGGTTTCTTTGTTGCTGGAGTGGATGGTTTGATCTGTCCACCAACCTGATCTTGCTGTTTGTCTCCTGCGTTGTCTTTGTTCCCCTGATCATGTCCATAATCTCCATCATCAATATCTCCAGAATCTGGTTCTTCTGGATCAGTGGTTCCTGAATTATTGCCATCTTTTACTGTTAAAGATGGAGATTTTCCTTTTAGTGTGATAAGGATTGGGTTCCTGTAAAAATTATATTGTGTTGAATTTTCTTCATCTAGTTCACTCAAAACACCATATTTTCCAGATCCTGTAGCCCAAAGGAAACCATCATTTTTTAAATACATCATTCGGTTTACAGAATCATGTGTCACAGCTTTTACATTAGTTAAAATCTTCGTTGGCTTAGTGATTGAATATGCCCTATCAGTTCCATAATTATATCCATAAGTTCCAGCTCCAGTACCTGCTTTCCCATGCTCATTCTGACCGAAACTTAATAATTTCCCATCATTTTGTAAAATAAAAGAAGTTCTTCCTAAAGAATATGTTTTTACATCACTACTAATTTTAATTGGCTGATAATATGGATAACTGTCTTCTCTTCCAGAATAATATTTATAATCTTTATCTGAACACCATGTATATAAATCAACCTTGTCTGTTAATGCACTAAATAAGCCATTTGCAATCTGAATGTCAGATAATTTAAGAACTCATTGTTTCGACTTGTTTTGGCTTAAGAAGTATGTAATACTGCCCTGTTTCCTCATTCATTTCCAGACCTAATCCATACGTTCCATACGTATTCTCCTTGTTTCTTACTTGATTGACAACTCCCCTTTGTCTCTTTTATTATACACGAAAGAAAATATGTCTGGAATACGAATCAAAAATTTTCCTTGATAGCTTTTTCATAAATGAGGAATAAAATCATTCGCACTTCATTGCTATTTTTTCTTAATTATAGTAAAATTGGTATAGTTTGATTCCATAGGAATCGTATTAAAAATGAATGAAAATAAAGGAAGTGCAAAAAATGGAAACTATCGGAAGAAATGATGCATGCTGGTGTGGCAGTGGAAAAAAATACAAAAAATGCCACTGTCAGTTTGATGAGAAATTAAAAGAATTACAGCAAGAAGGACATATCATCCCATCTCACGATATGATCAAAACTCCAGAACAGATTGAGAAGATCAAAGAAAGCGGAAAAATCAATATCGCTGTTTTGGATTATGTTGCAGAGCATATTAAAGCTGGAGTTACAACACAGCAGATTGATGACTGGGTATATGAACAGACAACATCCCGTGGTGCAATCCCTGCTCCATTAAATTATGAGGGATTTCCTAAGAGCGTTTGTACTTCAGTGAATGATCAAGTATGCCACGGAATTCCTTCAGAAGATGTCGTTTTACAGGAAGGTGATATCATCAACGTCGATGTTTCTACGATCTATCATGGATATTTTTCAGATTCTTCTCGTATGTTCTGTATTGGTGAAGTTTCTAAAGAAAAGAAAAAATTAGTTGATGTTACAAAAGAATGTGTTGAGATTGGTCTTAAGAATGTAAAACCTTGGGGACTTCTCGGCGATATGGGACATGCAGTGCATATGCATGCTGTAGAAAATGGCTACACTGTTGTCAAAGAAATCGGTGGGCATGGTGTTGGTCTTCAGTTCCATGAAGATCCTTATGTAAGCTATGTTTCTGAACCTGGTACTGGTATGGTTATGGCTCCTGGTATGATGTTTACGATCGAACCAATGGTTAATATGGGTACCGACGAGTTTTATGTTGATGAAGTTGACGAATGGCAGATTTATACTGATGATGGACAGCCTTCTGCACAGTGGGAAGTTCAGGTTCTTGTAACAGAAGATGGTTATGAACTGATTGCTTATTAATATTTTGATATAAGCCCAAATACTATTTAAAAAATGAAGTATTATGAATAAATAACGTTCATAATACTTCATTTTTGCTATTTTAATATCTTTATATTACTCCATGCACTATAATGTAATTGCTTTCCATCTACTTTATAAGCACGAATTCTTACATAATACGATTTTTTCTTTTTCATTCCATAAATCTTAGGATTGAACTTATAAGTTGAAATTTCTTTTATCTTAGACTTGTTATTCTTAAATTTCTTAGATGTAGAGATTTGAATCTTATAACCATCTGCTTTTTTATTTTTCTTCCATACAATTTTGTATCTTGTATTTTGAGATTTCTTTATATTACTGATCACTGGAGCCTTCAAATATAAAATCTTTTTTGTAATACTTTTTGTTCCAGTTGACTCTATAAAATCAATGGAATTAGAAGCATATGCATAAATCTTATATTGATATTTCTTACCATTCTCTACTGTTTTATCCGTATATTGATTTTCTTTTAGTATTTTCAGATCTTTCCACTTACTATTTCCTAATTTTCTCTGAATACGATATCCATGCGCATTATTTACTTTCTTCCATTGAACTTTAATTCCTTTGTTCGTATTCAATATATTCATGATTTTTGGAGCAGAAAGATATTGGGGTAATGCTGGTCCTGGATCTATGATATCTTCTGGCCAATTGCATATTATATCAGTTTCTGTATTTTGTTCTTCATTCTTTTCTTCTGCAAATACATCACAATCATACGAATTTACGTTACAACTTATTAATATAACTAATGAAATAACCACGATACTTCCATATTTTATGAATTTTTTCATCTTTTTACCCCTTCTTTTCATCTATCTGATAATATATATTATACCACAAAGAAAGAATACTTCATAGAAGGATTTTTTCTCTGTGCCGGACATTCTAATGAAACGAAAAAAAACATCCTTATCTCTAAGAATGCTTAAATCTTCATATTAAATCTATATATAAAGGATATACCTTCAAAACAACATACAAGA
>OLNO01001382.1_pt1 | contig 20129 bp, 17 predicted proteins | sample 1672861 | NCBI WGS metagenome assembly OLNO01 (sample SAMEA3136731, study PRJEB25190) | human gut metagenome | reverse complement strand
AGCCGCGGCTCTTCTTGGGGCTGACGTTCAGCTCGATGACGGCTTCCACCCGGTTGACCCCGGCCTTTTCCCAGTCCACCAGCGTCTTGTAGCCCTTGATGATGCCCTGCGCGCGGGCCAGGTCGATCATGGCCGCCACCTCGGCGGGGGATTTGTTCAGCATGGTGGCAATGTCCTCGATGGGCAGCCGCGCGTTGTCTTCCAGAATCTTCAAAAGCTGTTCCATTGTTGTATACTCCTTCTTGTCCCTCTACACGGAATCCCACAGAAAAGCCCTTTTTGCAGGTCCCTACGGGAAATTAAATATAAGTATAGCACAAGCCCTGCCGGAATGCACACCATTTTTTGCATAGAATGTCTTTTGCACCCGCAATCTGCTCTTTTTTACAAAAAGTGTGTTCAAATTTTGCCAAATCTGCTATACTGAAAGAGTAACCGTGTGCTGGCTCTTTTTGCGGCACGATCCAATCACAAGAAAACGAGGGTGGAAACGATGAAAGCATTTATTACTGTCATGGGACACGACACTGTGGGCGTGGTGGCAAAGGTCTCCGGCCTGTGCAGCGAGCTGAACATCAACATCGAGGACGTGACCCAGAGCATCCTGCAGGGGATGTTTGCCATGATCATGCTGGTGGACCTGAGCCACTGCAACGTAGGCCACGAGGAACTGCACCGCCGCACCGATGCCCTGGCTGCTGAGATGAAGATGCAGATCAACGTGACCCGGCAGGAAGTTTTTGACGCCATGCACACCATCTGACCGAGCAAAGGAGTACAACACTGCTATGAGTATGTTTAACACCGGTGATATTCTTGAGACCATCGAGATGTTCACCCAGGACAACCTGGACGTCCGCACGGTGACCATGGGCATCAGCCTGCTGGACTGCATCGACCCGGACCCCAAAAAGGCCTGCGAGAATATCTACAACAAGATCACCACCAAGGCTGCCAACCTGGTGCCTGCCGTGGAGCACATCAGTGCCGAGTACGGCATTCCCATCATCAACAAGCGCATCAGCGTTACCCCCATTGCCATGCTGCTGGGTGCCTGCCCGGAGGCAGACCCGGTGGATTTTGCCAAGACCCTGGACGCTGCCGGCAAGAAGGTGGGCGTGAACTTTGTGGGCGGCTACAGTGCTCTGGTGCACAAGGGCTTTTCTGCCGGTGACCGCCGCCTGATCGAGTCCATTCCTCGTGCCCTGGCCGAGACCGACATCGTGTGCAGCTCTGTGAACATCGGCGCCACCAAGGCCGGCCTGAACATGGACGCCATCAAGCTCATGGGCGAGGCTGTCAAAAAGGCCAGTGAGCTGACTGCCGACCGTCAGTGCATCGGTGCTGCCAAGCTGGTGGTGTTCTGCAACGCCCCGGAGGACAACCCCTTCATGGCCGGTGCTTTCCACGGCCCCGGTGAGCCGGATTGCGAGATCCATGTAGGCGTTTCCGGCCCCGGTGCCGTGCGTGCCGCCCTGGCCCGCCTGCCCAAGGATGCTCCCATCGACCAGGTGGCCGAGCTGGTCAAGCGCACCGCCTTCAAGATCACCCGCGTGGGCCAGCTGGTGGCAAACCTGGCTTCCGAAGCGCTGGGCGTGCCTGCCGGCATCATCGACCTGTCGCTGGCCCCCACCCCCGCCGTGGGCGACAGTGTGGCCAACATTCTGGAAGAAATGGGTCTGGAGACCTGCGGCTGCTGCGGCACCACCGCCTGCCTGGCCTTGCTGAACGATGCCGTGAAGAAGGGCGGCGTGATGGCCTCCAACCATGTGGGCGGCCTGTCCGGTGCCTTTATCCCGGTCAGTGAGGATGCCGGCATGATCCATGCCGCCGAGATCGGCTGCCTGACCATTGAAAAACTGGAAGCCATGACCGCAGTCTGCTCGGTGGGCATCGACATGGTCATCATCCCCGGCGACACCACCCCCGCCGTGATCAGTGCCCTGATCGCCGACGAAGCCGCCATCGGCATGGTGAACAGCAAGACCACCGCTGTGCGCGTGATCCCCGCCATCGGCCGCAAAGCCGGTGAGGTGCTGGACTTCGGCGGCCTGCTGGGCTACGGCCCCATCATGCCGGTCAACAGTCACGACCCCTCGGTGTTCATCAACCGCGGCGGCCGCCTGCCGGCTCCCATGCAGTCGCTGAAGAACTGAGCCCTCTCAGTCATCTCTCATTCGCTCGAAGCAGCTGTATAAATCACCTTTTACAGACCCATCCTCTGGATATCATTTCCAGAAGAAGGGTCTGTTTTTTTATGGGTAAGATGCTTTCCCGGCGGCAGATGCAGCACCTGTGCATCTGCCTTGCGCTCGGACTTTTGCTGTGCAGCCTGTGGCAGGCGGCGGCCTGGGGCCGCACCCAGCTGCACACCGGCGATGCGGTATGTGCCGATACCCTGCGGCTGCACATCCGCGCTGCCAGCGATGCCGTGGCCGACCAGAGCGCCAAGCTCCGGGTACGGGACGCCGTGCTGACCTGTCTGGACGCTGCCTGTCCCGCCGGGAACCAGACCGACGCCCGCAGCTGGGCGGCCCGGAACCTGTTCACTTTGCAGCTCGCCGCCCGGCACGCGCTGGCCCGGTGCGGGGTGAATGCCCCGGTGCAGGTGCAGCTGGTCAACATGTACTTCCCGGCCCGGCAGTATACCGGCGGCTGCCTGCCCGCCGGGCGGTACGATGCGGTGCGCATCACCATCGGCTCCGGCAGCGGGCAGAACTGGTGGTGCGTGCTGTACCCCGGGCTGTGCCGTGCCGCCTGCGGCGGCTATGCCCTGCCGGAAGAAAACGATCTGGTGTGCGGGGACTACATCCTGCGCCTGCGCTTCGTGGACTGGTGGAACCGGCACACTGCTTCCCGCACCACCCGGGTGCTGGCCGGGTGACGCTGCCCTCCCCTGCCGCATAGCATGGAGGGAAAGGAGCGTGTGATCCTATGGCAATCCCTGCTTATTATTCCCTGCTCCATCGGGGCTCCTCCGGCCCGGATGTGGCCCTGGTGCAGACCTGGCTCAACGGTGTCCGTGATGCCTGCACCTGGCATGACCCCCTGAAGGCGGACGGAAGGTTCGGTCTTTCCACCGAGAACGCCGTAAAGGAGTTCCAGCTGAAAAACAAAATGAACGTGGACGGCAAGGTGGGTGCCAACACCTGGAACGTGCTGTACACCCAGTACACCGCAAAGCACGGCCTGAACGTGCCCTACCCCGGCATCGTGCTGCGCAGCGGCGCATCCGGCGGGACGGTGCGGCTGGTGCAGCAGAAGCTCAACTCTCTGGGTGAGCGTCTGAACGCAGACGGCCGGTACGGAGCCGCCACCGCAGCCGCCGTGCAGCGGTTCCAGCGCCGCAACGGCCTTGCCGCCGACGGCAGCGTCGGTCAGGCCACCTGGGAAAAGCTGTTCTGAGTTTACAATTTAAAATAATTCTCTCCTAGAACTCCCTCAGTCAAATCCTTCGGATTTGCCCGCTCCCTCACAGAGGGAGCCTTTGGCAGAGCGGAAATCGTTCCGGTTTCGTCAGAGGCCCCATCTCCGAGGGGGCTGGCATCGCGCCAGCGATGACTGAGGGAGTTTTTTTCGGCAGCCTTTTGTTTCCATCCCGTTGCGAAAGAAACCTCCGTTGTTCTATAATAGGGTAAAAATCATCTGAAAGGCGGTGTTCGCTTTTGCGTTTTGCGCATCTTTCCGACCTGCATCTGGGCAAGCGGGTGTGCGAGTTTTCCATGCTGGAGGACCAGAAATACATCCTGGAGCAGATTCTTGCCCTGCTGGATGCCCACCCTGTGGACGGGGTTCTGCTGGCCGGGGACCTCTACGACAAGCCCGTTCCCCCGGCCGAGGCCGTGCGCCTGCTGGACTGGTTCCTCACCCAGCTGGCAGCCCGGGGCCTGCCGGTGTTTGCCATCAGCGGCAACCACGATTCCGCCGACCGTGTGGCCTTTGGTTCAGCCCTACTGGAAACCAGCCGGGTATACGTCAGCCCGGTGTTCTCCGGTGCGCCGCAGCCCATCTGCCTTGCGGACGAGCATGGCCCGGTGGATGTGTACTTACTGCCCTTTCTGAAGCCCGCTTCCGTGCGGCATGTCTGGCCGGACGAGCCCATTGAGAGCTACAACGACGCCCTTGCCTGCGTGCTGCGGCACTGCCCGGTGGACCCGGCCCGGCGCAGCGTGCTGGTAGCCCACCAGTTCGTGGCCGGTGCCGCCGCCTGCGAAAGTGAAGAGCCTTCCGTGGGCGGGCTGGACTGCGTGGACGCGGCCCTGTTCGACGCCTTTGACTATGTGGCCCTGGGCCACCTGCACAGCCCCCAGAAGGTGGGCCGCGACACCCTGCGCTACTGCGGCACCCCGCTGAAGTATTCCTTCTCGGAAGCGCACCAGCATAAAAGCATCACCTTTGTGGACCTGGGCGAAAAAGGCTGCGTGGACATTTCCACCGCGCCCCTGACCCCGCTGCACGACCTGCGGGAGGTCCGGGGCAGCTATCTGGAACTGACCGACCGCCGCACCTACGAGGGCACCGCCACCGACGATTATCTGCACATCACCCTGACCGATGAGCAGGACGTGCCGGACGCACTGGCCAAGCTGCGGCTGATCTACCCCCACCTGATGCGGCTGGACTACGACAACCGCCGCACCCGCGAAGATCAGCAGATCACCGCGCCGGGGCGGGTGGAGAACATCACACCCTTGCAGCATCTTGCTGCCTTTTACGAACTGCAGAACAACCAGCCCCTGACCGATGAGCAGGCCGCGTTCTGCCAGCAGCTCATTGAGGACATCTGGAAGGAGGGGGAGGACGCATGAGACCGCTCCGCCTGACCCTGTCGGCTTTTGGCCCCTATGCCGCCGAGACCACCCTGGAACTGGAAAAGCTGGGCAAAGGCGGCCTGTACCTTGTCACCGGCGATACCGGTGCCGGCAAGACCACCCTGTTCGACGCCATCACCTACGCCCTGTACGACCACTCCAGCGGCGGTGTGCGGGAGGGGGCCATGCTGCGCAGCCAATATGCCGACCCCAAAACGCCCACCTTTGTGGAGCTGGAATTTGAGGTGAATGGTGCCCGCTACACGGTGCGCCGCAATCCGGAATACCCCCGCCCCAAGGCGCGGGGCGAGGGCTTTACCACCGAAAAAGCAGACGCCACCCTCACCTATGCCGACGGCCGCCCGCCGGTGACCAAGGCACGGGATGTGAACGCCGCCGTGCTGGACATTCTGGGGCTGGACTACAACCAGTTCTGCCAGATCGCCATGATCGCGCAGGGGCAGTTCACCAAGCTGCTGAATGCCTCCACCGAGGAGCGCAGCCGCATTTTCCGCAAGCTGTTCCGTACCCAGCCCTACGCCCGGCTCCAAGACCGGCTCCAGGAGGAGGCCTCCCGGCTGAACCAGCAGCGTCTGGCCCAGAACACCCAGCTGGACAGCCTGCTGGCCGGGCTGCAGGTCGCACCCGACGACCCGGACGCCGACGCGCTGGCCGCCCTCTGTGCCCAGACCGAGCCTGCCACCGCGCTGACCTTATTGGAGGAGCTGCTGCAGCGCCAGCAGGCCGCACAGGAGGCCGCCGCCGCATCCCTTGCCGACACCGAAGCCCGGCTGGATGCCATACAGCAGCAGCTGGGAGCCGCCCGGCAGGCCGCGCAATTGGCCCGGCAGCTGGCCGAGCAACAGGCCGCGCTGGACGCCGCCCGGCCCGCACTGGATGCCGCCAAAGCCGAGAGCGCCCGCCACGCCGGGGATGCCGCCCGGTTGGATGCCCTGACCGGACAGGTGACCCAGGCCCGCACCGCCCTGAACGCCTACGACGAGCTGGACGCGCTGTGCCGGGAGCAGAAGCAGGCACAGGATGCCGCGCAGCAGGCCGGGGCACTGGCCGCGAAGCGCCGCACCCAGCTGGATGCGCTGGACGCCAGCCTTGCTGCAGCCGACACCGCCCTTGCCGTGCTGGTGGATGCCCCCACCCGGCAGCTGGCTTTGCAGAATCAGGCTGCGCAGCTGGAAGCCCGCAGCACCGCGCTGGACGCCCTTGCCCAGCGGCTGGCCGACAGCCAGAAACAGGCCCGGCAGGCCCGCCGGGCACAGGACGCCTACCGCGCCGCCGCTGCCCGGCAGGATGAAGCCCGCGCCCGGCGGGATGCACTGGACCGGGCCTTTCTGGACGCGCAGGCCGGTCTGCTGGCACAGGAGCTGACCGAGGGTGCCCCCTGCCCGGTGTGCGGCAGTACCCATCACCCGGCCCGGGCCGTCCTGCCCCGCACCGCACCCACGCAGGTACAGGTGGAGCAGGCCCGGCAGGCCGCCGAGGAAGCCGACCGTGCCGCGCAAACGGCCAGCGCCGCCGCCCAGAGCGCCCTAGCCGCTGCAGACGAAGCCCGCCGCAGCCTGCGCCGGGACGCCGAGGCCCTGCTGCCGGAGCGCTTTGCCGCGCCGGAAGGCAAACCTCCGGTGCAACTGACCTTCGCCCTGATGAATACCGTCCTGTCCGAGGAAACTGCCGCCCTGCAGGCCGCCCGCACCGACTGCACGGCCAGCCTGCGGCAGGCCGGAGCCGACTGTCAGCGCAAGGCGCAGCTGGAAGCCGACCGGCAGGCCCACACCCGCCAGCGCCCGGCGCTGGAACAGCAGGTGCAGGAGGCTGACCGCACCGCTGCCGCTCAGTCTGCCCGCGTGCAGGCACTGGAACAGCAGGTGCTTGCCAAACAGAAAGCCCTGCCCTACCCCCAGCGGGCGCAGGCGCAGGCCGCGCTGGACCTGCTGGAAGCCGACCGCACCGCCCTGCGCGCCGGGATGGAACAGGCCGAAGCTGCCCTGCACACGGCACAGCAGAACTACGCAGCCGCCAAAGCCGCTGTGGATGCCCTGCGCAGCCAACAGGCCGCCGCCCAGAGCACCGCCCCGGCCCAACCGCCGGAAGCCCTGTGGGCCGCAGCCGCAGAACTGACCGCCGCACGGGATGCCGCCCGCGGACAGGAAAAGCAGCTGGCCGCCCGCCTGCTGCCCAACCGCCGCATCGCGGAGCAGTACCGCACCGCCGCCGCGCAGCACGCTGCATTGGAGCAGCGCGTCCAGTGGGTGGGAGCGCTGGCCGCCACCGCCGGCGGCACCCTGACCAGCAAACAGAAGATCAAACTGGAAGCCTACATCCAGATGGACTACCTCGACCGCATCCTGCGCCACGCCAACCTTCGCCTGATGCAGATGACCGATGCCCAGTACGAGCTGGAGCGCATCGGGGCCGAGAACCAGCGCAGCCAGTCCGGCCTGGACCTTGGCGTCATCGACCACTACAACGGAACCCGCCGCAGTGTCAAGACCCTGTCCGGTGGTGAGAGCTTCAAGGCCTCGCTGGCGCTGGCCCTGGGCCTTTCGGATGAAGTGCAGAGCGCCGCCGGCGGCATCCGGCTGGATACCCTGTTCCTGGACGAGGGCTTCGGCAGCCTGGACGAGGAATCGCTGGAACAGGCCATCCGGGTGCTGGCCGGTCTGACCGAGGGCGACCGGCTGGTGGGCATCATCTCCCATGTGGGGGCCCTGAAGGACCGCATCGACCGGCAGGTAGTGGTGCACAAGAACCGCACCGGCGGCTCCACCGTGGAGCTGGTGGTGTAAAACGCCCCGCCGCCGGGCATCCTAACGGCAGGAGGTGACCGCTTTTATGAATTCCCTCACGCCGTTCATCCATCATGCCCTTCCGGACCGGCCCGGGCCTTCTTCCGCGCCGGAAGCCAACTGCAGCCGGTGCAGCCCGCCGCTGGGCAAACAGCCGGACCCGACCCAGCCGCCCGGAGACCCCTCGGCACCCGGCACCCAGCTGCCCCCGCCGGAAATGCCCGGCAATCCTCCGCACCCGGTGCCGGGCAGCGCTCCGCAGGCCGGTGTGCCCATGACCGACGGCACCCCCGCCGCCTGCCGCCAGAAAAATGCGCAGGAATTTCTGGCCGGGAAGGTGCCCGGTGTGATGGCGCAATATGCCCCGGGGCTGTTCAGCACCCGGCAGCACACTCACTCGGCCCACCCCGCCCCGGATGAGGACGCCGACGCGGTGCAGCAGCTTGTGGAGTGGCGCGAAAACGCCCCTTACGGCTGAGCCGCACAAAAAATTTTCCGTTAATTTTTGCTTTACCTGTTGAAATCTTGCCGCGCTTCCCTTATTATGGTAGCAAACAAAGATAAAGGCAGGTTTTGCATTATGGCAGAGATCAAATACGAAGTCGTCGAGCGCATCGCGGTGCTCTCGCAGCGTCCCCGCGGCTGGGAGCGTCAGCTCAACCTGATCAGCTGGAACGACGGCGAGCCCAAGTACGACATCCGCGACTGGTCCCCGGACGGCACCCGCATGGGCAAGGGCATCTCCCTGAGCCACGACGAGCTGGCCATCCTCAAGGGCATCTTGGAAGATATGGAGCTGTGAGCATGACCGACCGCGAGGAGTTTTTGCAAATCTTCCGGCAGCATGTCACCCGTCCCGGCAGCGAAAAGCTGCTGGACTGGCTGGACCACAAGACCGATTTCTTTTCGGCTCCGGCGTCCACCCGGTTCCACGGTGCCTGCACCGGCGGGCTGTGCATGCACAGCCTGAACGTCTACCACGCCCTGCACGACACCTTTTTTACCGAGGGCGAGAGTGAGGAGAGCTTTGCCATCTGCGCATTGCTGCACGATCTGTGCAAGGCCAACTACTACAAGGCCGGCACCCGCAACGTGAAGAACGAGACCACCGGTCAGTGGGAAAAGGTGCCCAGCTACAGCGTGGAGGACCTGTTTCCCTACGGCCACGGTGAAAAAAGCGTGTTCCTCATTGAGCGCTTCATGAAGCTCAAGGTGGAAGAGGCCGTGGCCATCCGCTGGCACATGGGTGGCTTTGACGATGCGGCCCGGGGCGGCTGCTTTGCCATCTCGGAAGCCTACGACAAGTACCCGCTTGCCGTCAAACTGCACATCGCGGATCTGGAAGCCACCTATCTCATGGAGCACCGCACCAGCGCCGTGCACTGAGCATATTTTATCCCGATACCAAAAAAGACCCGGATACCGGCAGCACCTTTTTGTGCCTGCCCCGTGTCCGGGTCCTGTTTTTTATTCCTTGTTGCGGGCCTTGTTTTGATACATCCGGTCATCTGCCTGCCGGATGGCCTCCCGCAGCGGGTGCACGCCGCACACACCGCCCACGCTGATGGACAGGCGGATCTCCGGGTGGCTCTCCACCTGGGCCTGCCGCACCGCTTCCTGGATGCGGTCCATCACCAGCGGCAGCCCCTCCGGCCGCAGCTGCGGCATCACCAGCAAAAACTCGTCGCCGCCGTAGCGCACCAGAATGTCGCTCTCCCGCAGGCAGGCCTGCACCGCCGCAGAGATGCTTTCCAGTGCCTTGTCGCCCACCAGATGGCCGTAGCTGTCGTTCACGGCCTTGAAGCGGTCCACGTCAATGACCACCACACCGTTGATCTGCTCACTGTCGGCCAGGAACTTTTCAAAGTACCGGCGGGAGTAGGCCCCGGTGAGCGGATCGATGAATGCACTGTTGTCAAAGTCCTCGCTGCGGTCCAGCAGCATGCGGCGGCCGCCCATGTCCAGCCAGCGTCCGTTGGACAGCTTGGAAACCATTTCCAGCACGCAGCCGCGGCCGTTGTTCTCCACATAGCGCGACAGCACAAAATAGGCGTCCTCGCCATTGAATTCGATCTTGTTCAGGGTCTTTTTGCTGGTGAACACCTTGGCCGAGATGCAGTTCTCGCACCGGCCGGCCTTGTTCCACACCACATGGCAGTGACCGGCCCGCTCTTCCAGCGTGCCGTCCGGGTGCAGGGTGAGCACCTTGGCGCGCTCCGGGTCCACCAGACGCACCAGGTCAAACACGCCCTGCAGCTGCTGCAGGACAGCCGCCATCGAGCCTCCGGAGCTGTGCAGCAGCACATCCGGCTGCGCCTTTGCATCCTCGGTCTGCTCCGGCAGCAGCTGGCCCACCACGCTCACACAGCGGCGCTGCCCGCCGCGGCTCCACTGGGTGCGCAGCACCAGCCGGTGCGGCTGGTATCCGCCGCCGGTCTGCACCTCCACGGGGAAGCTGGCCTGCGGGATCTCCGGGGTTGCCTTTTCCAGCGCTTCCAACAGGCGGCGGCGGTCCTTCAGGGAAAGGAAGTTCAGCCCTTCGCCATGGTCAAAGTCCAGCACCTGGGTGCGCTCGGCGGCGCTGGCGTAGTGGTTGGTCACCGTCACCCGGCCGCTGAGCAGGTCGTAGTCGAACTGGATGCCGCCGCACTGGTCCGCATAGAACTGGGTGCGCTCGCGTTCCAGGTTGAGCAGCCGCTGGCTGCGGTCCTCCCGCGGGAGGGCTTCCCGGTGCAGGATCTCCTCCGACAAGCGGTGGGTGTCCTGGTGGAAGCTGCGGTCCCACTCGTTGCGCTGCAGCTCCTGCCGCAGCAGCTCCGACGACTCATTCAGGCATTCCAGCAGCAGCGGGTTGAAGGCCCCGCACTCGCCGTTCAGGATCATGCGCAGGGCCGTGTCGTGGTCGTAGGCCGGTCTATAGCAGCGGTCGCTGGTCAGGGCGTCGTACACATCTGCCAGTGCCACCACCTGTGCTGCGATGGGGATCGCATCGCCCTTCAGCTTGTCCGGGTAGCCGCCGCCGTCCCAGCGCTCATGGTGCCAGCGGCAGATGGCATAGGCCACCTGCAGCAGGGGCTCGTTTCCCCCGCCGATGGTGTTGCTCAGGTCCCGCAGGATGCGGGCACCCTTCACCGTGTGGGTCTTGATCATCGCGTATTCTTCGGCGGTCAGGCGGCCGGGCTTGTTGAGGATCTCGGTGGGGATCACGATCTTGCCCAGGTCGTGCAGGGCCGATGCCGTGCTGATGAGCGAAATGTCGCTCTCGTCCAGCTGATACCGGTCGGTCTTGCCCGCCAGCTGGTGCAGCAGCAGGTCGGTCAGGGTGCGGATGTGCAGCACATGCAGGCCGCTCTCGCTGTTGCGGAACTCCACCACATGGCTCAGGATGCTGATCATCAGCACGCTGTTGTGCTCTTTTTCGTACACCTGATCGGTCACCAGCCGGGTCAGGCGCTTCTGCTTGGCATACAGCATGAGCACGTTCTGCACCTGGCGCAGCACCATGACCCGCTCAAAGGGGCGGCGCATGTAGTCGGCCACACCCAGGTCGTAGGCACGCTCGATGTTGGCCGTGTCCTTTGCCGCCGAGATCATGATCACCGGGATCTCGTCCAGCCAGGAATAGCAGCGCATGACCTTCAGCACGTCAAAGCCGTCCATCTGCGGCATCATGATGTCCAGCAGCACCAGTGCGATGTCCGTGTGCTCGCGCAAAAGCTCCACCGCCCGGACACCGTTTTCCGCTTCCAGATACTCATACCCGTCGCCCAGGATCTCCATCAGCAGCGCGCGGTTGATCTCAGAATCGTCTGCGATCAGGATCTTCTGTTTCCCATTCATGTGCCTTGCTCCTCGCCATCCCCATCTGGCAATGTGCTGCCTTGCCGCAGCAAAAATCCCCTGTTCACACAAAAAGCTGCTGCACCAGTCCATGCCGGCACAGCAGCTTGTCGAATCATTCTTGCATCATTTCATCAAACCGGCGCAGCAGCTCCACCGAAAGCTTCTCCAGCTCCGTTTCCGGCTGCCACACGGGTTCCGGCTGCGCCGCAGGCTGTGCGGCCGGTCTTGCACAGCAGGCCACAGCTTCTTCGGGCGGTTCCGGCGTCGGGGCCTGCACCGGCACTTCCGGACAGGCAGGCGTCTGGGCAGCCTGCTGCTCTGCCTTTTCGGCACGGGCCACGGCCATCTGCAGCTCCTCCCGTGCCTGCTCACAGGCTGCTTCGAGGTCGGCATTTTCCCGCCGCAGAGCGATCATCTGGCGCTCGCAGGCAAACAGCCGGGTCTGGTAGCGGCGGATCTCGGCGTGGGCCGCTTCCAGCTTGCGGGTCAGCTGCTGCAGCTTGTCGCTGCCCTCTGCCCGCACCGATGCTGCGGCCTGCGCCGCCGCCTGCTGGGCAAAGCGCTGCCGCAGAGCTTTGTTCTCCTGCCTGAGTTGCGCCATGGTCTCCTCCATTCCCTGCTGCGTCTGCCGGGCAAGGCGGAGTTCTGCCGCATACGCTGCGCGGATGTGCGCAATACAATTTTCAACATCCAGTTTCCGGTACCCGAACCATCCGGTCCGCAGCGGAACGTCCTGTTTCAGCATTGCATTGCCTCCCTCCGCTTGCGCGCAAGAGACCCGCCCTCCTCACGGGCGCTGTGCCACGATGCGTTTATTATTTGCCAGCCTTACTTCCGCTTGTTCAGGATGGCCAGCAGCTCGTCGTAGTAACGGTTGTCGCTGCTTTCCTCTTCCACGGGCTTTGCGGCTGCTGCCGGAGCGGCCGGGGCTGCTGCCGGAGCAGCAGGAGCAGCAGCAGTGGCTGCGCTGCCGGTGTCGCTGCTGAACACTGCCGACGGCACCGACTGGGCACCGCCCATGGCGTTGTTGATGCTGTTGCGCAGGTCGCTGGCACTCTTGTTGTCGAAGCCGGTAGCAACGACGGTCACGCGCATCTCGTCGGACAGGTTCTCGTCAAACGCAGTACCCCAGATGATGTTCGCATCCGGATGAGCGCTCTGGGTGATGAGGCCGGCTGCGGTCTCCACGTCCTCCAGGCCGATGTCGGGGCTGGAAGTGATGTTGATGATAACGCCATGTGCACCGGCAATGCTGGTCTCCAGCAACGGGCTGGAAATGGCAGCCTTGGCGGCGTTCTCGGCCTTGCCGGCACCCTTGGCGCTGCCCACGCCCATGTGCGCGTAACCGGCATCCTTCATGATGGAGCGCACGTCGGCGAAGTCCAGATTGATGAAGGCGGGCACGTTGATCAGGGCGGAAATGGACTCGACGCCCTGACGCAGCACGTTGTCGGCAGCCTGGAAGGCGTTCATCAGGGTGATCTTCTCCTGGCTGATCATCTTCAGGCGCTCATTCGGGATCACGATCAGGCTGTCCACATGCATCAGCAGGTTGGCAATGCCCTGCTCAGCCAGGCCCATCTTGCGCTTGCCCTCAAAAGAGAAGGGCTTGGTGACGATGCCCACGGTCAGGATGCCCAAGTCGTGTGCCACCTCAGCCACCACAGGAGCCGCACCGGTGCCGGTGCCGCCGCCCATACCGGCGGTGATGAACACCATCTGGGAGCCCTTGAGCGCGTTTGCGATCTCGTCCTTGCTTTCTTCAGCGGCACGTTGGCCGATCTCAGGGTCGGCACCTGCGCCGCGGCCCTTGGTGAGCTTGGAGCCCAGCTGGACCTTGACGGTGGCATGGTTCTTGGCCAGCGCCTGCTGGTCCGTGTTCATCGCAATGAACTCCACGCCCTGCAGGCCATCGCTGACCATGCGGTTCACGGCGTTGCCGCCGCCGCCGCCAACACCGATCACCTTGATCGTCGTAACATTTTCGTCCATTTCTTCATCGAGCATCAATGCCATAACTTTGTCCTCCATCCGGATTTTATCGTAGAACTGTGCAGAACGCACAGAAATATCAACCTACACTTATATAACTGTATCGTATCATCTTTTTGCCGTGAATGCAAGTCAAATTTACGTTTTTGAAGTTCTTTTTTTCGGGCAGTCTGCCCCGCGCGGGGTTTCTCGTGCAATTTGCCCACCCAGAGCCGTCAGTTTCTGTGCAAAATCGGCATAGCCGCGGTCAATGAACTCCGTATGGGTGATGCGGCTGCTGCCCTGTGCCGCCAGCGCCGCGATCACCAGCGCTGCCCCGCCCCGCAGGTCGGGCGCTTCCAGCACCGTTCCCTGCAGGGTGCCGCCGGGTTCCGCGTACAGGGTGCGGCCCTCCACCCGCACCCGGCCGCCCAGTGCCGCAAAGCCTGCCGCGCAGCCGAACCGCCGCTCAAAGATCACATCCTCGATGCTGCCGGGTCCCTCCGCGCAGAGCAGCACCGCCGCCAGCAGCGGGGCCGCGTCGGTGGCCAGCGCCGGGTATGCCCCGGTGAACACCCGCCCCGGCCCGTACAGCCGCCCGAACCGGGTAATAACGGCAGCATCGCTCCGGCGCACAACGCCGCACCCCATTTGTTCCAGAATTTCCAGCACCGGCGCATACAGCCGGGGCGCGCAGCCTGCCAGCTCCACCCGTCCCCCAGCCGCTGCGCAGGCACAGGCAAAGGTGGCTGCCGTGATCCGGTCCGGCAGGGGCGCAAAGCTGCATCCGTGCAGCCGCCGCACCCCCTGCACCCGCACCGTGCCGGTGCCCGCGCCCTGCACCCGGCCGCCGCACCGGTTCAGGAATGCCGCCAGATCTTCGATCTCCGGCTCCCGGGCCGCACCCCGCAGGGTCGTCTCCCCCTGTGCCAGCGCCGCCGCCAGCAGCAGGGTCTCGGTGGCCCCCACGCTGGGGAACCGCAGGGTGATGTCCGCTCCGTGCAGCCCCGCCGGAGCCGTGAGCAGCAGGCGTTCGCCTTCCAGCTGCGGGCAGGCTCCCATCTGCACAAGGCCCGCCAGATGCAGATCAATGGGCCGCGCTCCGATGCGGCAGCCCCCGGGCAGCACGGTCTGTGCCCGGCCCAGCCGGGCCAGCAGCGGGGCGCAGAACAGGATGGACGCCCGCATCCGGCCCGCCGGGCCTGCCGCCAGCGTCCCGCTGCCGGGCACCCCGTCCACCCGCACATCCGCCCCCTGCCGCTCCGCTGTGCAGCCTGCACTGCGCAGCAGGGCAAGGCTCTCGGCCACATCGGCCAGCTCCGGCACCCCGCACAGCCGCACTGGCCCGCTGCACAGCAGGGACGCTGCCAGCAGCGGCAGCACACTGTTCTTGGCCGCCGGGACCCATACCGTTCCATTCAGCGGCCGCCCGCCCGTGATGATGTAATCCCCTGCCATGCAAAGACCCCCGTTCTGCCAAAGATACCCCATGGTATGCAGAACGAGGGCCGTCGGTTCCCTGTTTTGTACCCGGACACCGCAAAACGCATTTGTCCGGTCGTTTGTCTGTTTTTTGCGTCTTTTGCGGGGCAAACATCCCATTTTGCGGCAGAAATGGCCGCCTTTATGTTTCCCCGCGGGAGACGGACAGCACGATGCCCATCTCGCCCAGCAGCATCATCAGGCTGGTGCCGCCGGAGGAAAAGAAGGGCAGGCTGATGCCGGTGTTCGGGATGGTGTTGGTGACCACGGCGATGTTCAGCACCGCCTGCAAGGCCACCTGCACCACGAACCCCACCACCAGCAGCGCCCCGAAGCGGTCCGGCGCGTGGGCCGCCAGCGTGACGCCCCGCAGCAGCAGCAGACTGAACAGCAGGATCACCGCACAGGCCCCCACAAACCCCAGCTCCTCGCACAGGATGGAAAAGATGAAGTCGTTCTGCGGTTCGGGCACGAACAGGTGCTTCTGGCGGCTGCTGCCAAGGCCAAGGCCCGCCGCGCCCCCGGAGCCGATGGCATACAGGCTCTGGATGGTCTGGTGGCCGTCGCCCAGCGGGTCGGCAAAGGGGTCCAGCCAGGAGCTCAGGCGGCTGGCCGCATAAGGCACCAGATCCGGCATGATGACGATGGCCGCCCCGATGGCACCCGCTCCGCCCACACCGGCCAGCACGAACCACCGCAGCCCGGTGCCGCCCACGAACATGAGCACTGCCCCGATGCCCAGGATCAGCACCGTGCCGGACAGGTGCGGCTCCAGCAGCATGAGCACCGCCACCGCGCCCAGTACCAGCGCAAAGGGCACCACCCCCACCGCAAAGCTCTCCATCCGGCTGTGGTTGAGGGAGATGATGTGGGCAAACACCAGCACCACCGCAAATTTGGCGATCTCGCTGGGCTGCAGAGTGCCCAACCCCGGCAGCACCAGCCAGCGCTTGCAGCCGTTGTATTCCGGCATGAACAGCACCACGACCAGCAGCACCAGCGAGAGGGCCAGCAGCGGCCAGGCCAGTTTGTGATAGATGTGGTAATCCACCCGGCTGGCCGCCCACATGGCCCCGATGCCCATGGCCGCATACAGCAGCTGCGGCCGCACATAGGCCCAGGCATCGCCCCGCCGGTACAGCGCCACCGCGCTGCTGGCACTGTACAGCATTACCAGCCCAAAGCACACCAGCGTGAGCACCAGGATCAGAAACGGCAGGTCCATGGCGGGCAGCGGACGCAGCAGTCCGCGCCGGGCCCGGGCAGGCACAGCGGCCCTGTGCATCCTCATCACCTCCGGCAGTCCTTTTGGTCTATTGTACGCAGGCCGCCGGGCTGTTAGTCATAGCCGCAGGCCCTGCCCGCATAAACTGAGCCGGAAAAGGAGGTGCTGCCATGTCCCGGCCCGAACCCCTGCGTACCCTGCCGGAGCAGGCGTTCCGCGCCCGTGCTCGGCTGGTGGCGCTGCTTTTGTGCGGCATCTGCTTTGCAGGGCTTATTGCCCGGCTCTACTGGCTGCAGCTGGCCGCCGGGGACTGGTACACCCGGCGGGCACTGGGGCAGCAGCTGCGGGACACCGTGGTGCCCGCCGACCGGGGCCGCATCTACAGTGCCGACGGCGTGTTGCTGGCGGCCAACAGCAGCTGCTGGACCCTGCGGGCCAGCCCGCGGGAGATGCCTGCCGACAAACTGGAGCTGGCCGCCCACAGTCTTGCGCAGATTTTGGAGCTGGACGAAGCCGCCCTGCTGGAAAAGTTCCGGGACCGCGCCTCCAACGACTGTCTGCTGCGCTACCGGGTGGAGCGTTCCATGGCGGATGCCGTGCGGGATTTCTGCGAGGAAAACGGCATCACCGGCATCCGTATCAATCAGGACAGCAAGCGCTGGTACCCGCAGGGGGAGTTTCTGGCGTCGGTGCTGGGCTTTACCAATGTGGACAACGCCGGAGTGAGCGGGCTGGAGCTGGAATACAACGAGCAGCTCACCGGGCAGAACGGCGTGGTGCTCACCGCCGTGAACGCCTGGGGCTACACGCTGGAGCAGAGCTACGAGACCGAGCAGTTCCCGGTGGAGGGCAGCAGCCTGTGGCTGACCATCGACGCCAACATTCAACATTATCTCGAAAATGCGTTGAATTACGCCGTACAGGAACACCATGTGGCCGCCCGTGCCGTGGGCATCGTGCTGGACGTGAACACCGGGGCCGTGCTGGCCATGTCCACCACCCCGGCCTACGACCCCAACCAGCCGCGGGTCCTCTACGACGAAGCTGCCCGCGCCGCCGTAGATGCCCTCTCTGGGGAGCAGCGGACGGCCGCCCTGCAGCTGGCCCAGCAGACCCAATGGCGCAACAAGGCCGTGAGCGACCTGTACGAACCGGGCAGCGTGTTCAAGCTCATCACCTGCGCGGCCGCGCTGGACGCCGGAGCCATCACCCGGAACTCCAGCTTTTATTGCGGGGAGTCCATCTCGGTGGCGGGCACCCGGTTCCACTGCGCCAACCACAAGCGCCACGGGACCCAGACCGTGACGCAGGCGCTGGAAAATTCCTGCAACCAGAGCTTTATCCAGATCGGAGCGCGGCTTGGCAAGGAGGCCTTCTGCGATTACTTTGCCGCCTTCGGCCTGCGGGAGCCCACCGGCATCGACCTGCCCGCCGAGCCGAAAAAGAGCCTGTACTACACCGCCGACCGTATGGGGCCGGTGGAGCTGGCCTCCTGCGCCTTCGGGCAAAGCAGCAAGATCTCCTATCTGGAAATGGCCGCCGCCGTGTGCGCAGTGGTCAACGGCGGAAAACTGATGCAGCCCTACCTCGTATCGGACATTCTGGCCCCGGACGGCACGGTGCTGGAACACCGGGACCCCGTGTGCAAACAGCAGGTGATCCAGCCGGAGACTTCCGCCGTCATGCGGGAGATGATGGAAGCCGTTGTTCTGTACGGCGGCGGACGCAACGCGCAGATCTCCGGTTACCGGGTGGGCGGCAAGAGCGGCACCAGCCAGAAGCTGGACAGCGCCGACGAAAAAGCCCGCATTGCCAGCTTTGTGGCCGTGGCTCCCATCGACGACCCGCAGTTTCTGTGTCTGGTCTGCCTGGATGAACCCCACAGCTGGACCACCGCCGGCGGCAGCCTTTCGGCCCCGGTGTGTGCCGAGGTGTTGGAACAGACGCTGGTGTACAAAGGCGTGCCCCGCGCCGCCGCAGACGTCCCCGCCGAGCAGACCACTGCCCTGCCGGCAGACGGGGACAGTACGGATGGGGCGTAACCCCTCTCCGTCATCGCCTGCGGCGATGCCAGCTCCCCCAAGGGGGGAGCTTTTGACGAAACGGGAAACTTCTTCGTACAAACAAAAAGCTCCCCCTTTCGGGGGAGCTGGCAGCCCGGAGGGCTGACTGAGAGGGTTCTGATCAGTTCTGATGCGGCTGCTCGCGGAACACGATCTCGCCGGTCTCGCTGTTCATGGATTCCACGATGGCAAGGCTCTCCAGCTGGATGCCCTTGCTGCGGATGAGCTCACCGCCCTGCTGGAAGCCCTTTTCCACGGCGATACCGATGCCTTCCACGGTGGCACCGGCCTCCTGTGCCAGCTCCAGCAGGCCCATCAGGGCACAGCCGTTGGCCAGGAAATCGTCGATGATCAGCACATGATCCTCTGCGGTGAGAAACTTTTTGGACACGATGACGTTGTAGATCTTTTTGTGGGTGAAGGACTGGATCTTGGTCTCGTAGTTGTTGTAGTCCAGATTGATGCTCATGGACTTTTTGGCAAACACCACCGGCACGTTGAACTCACTGGCCACAATGGCGGCAATGCCGATGCCGCTGGCCTCGATGGTGAGCACCTTGTTGATGGGCTTGCCCGCAAACAGGCGCTTCCACTCCCGGGCCATCTCGCGGAACAGCGGGACATCCATCTGGTGGTTGATGAAGCTGTCCACCTTGAGCACATTTCCTTCGCGCACAATGCCGTCTGCGCGGATACGATCTTCCAGCATCTTCATAAGCAGTCTTTGTCCTCCAGCCTTTTTCCATTCCGGGGCACAAAGCTGTGCCCGCAACCTGTATGTATTTTACCTAGTATAACGGAAGTGCCTGCCTTTGGCAAGTGGCTTTGTGCCCAAATTTGAAAAAATCCGGGCTGCATCTGCGTGGGCTTTTTCCAAAAGCATGCCTATGGCAAAAAGCACCGAAACTCCGCAAAACAGTCCTGTAATTTTTGGCTTTCGGCGCTCTTGTGCTTTGCTGATTTTTGAGTATACTTGGAAGAAAGACCGGTGCCTGTACGCCGATCGGAGGAGAGGGAGAACGGTTATGAAAACGGGACTTGTACTGGAAGGCGGGGCTATGCGCGGCATGTTCACCGCCGGTGTTCTGGATGTGCTGATGGAGCACGGCATCACGGTGGACGGTGCCATCGGTGTTTCGGCGGGGGCCGTGTTCGGCTGCAACTATAAGTCGCACCAGATCGGGCGCACCATCCGCTACAACACCGAATACTGCAAAGATAAGCGCTACGCCAGCTTTGGCAACCTGCTGCGCACCGGCAACCTGTACAGCGAGCAGTTCTGCTACCACACCGTGCCGGAAAAGCTGGATCCGTTTGACGCCAAAACCTTTCGGGAAGATCCCATGGACTTTTTTGTGGTGTGCACCGATGTGCGCACCGGTGACCCCATCTACCACAAGTGCCGCACCGGCGACGCCGAGGACATCCAGTGGATGCAGGCGTCGGCCTCCATGCCGCTGGCCGCAAAGATCGTGAAGATCGGCCACTACCAGCTGCTGGACGGCGGCATTGCAGATTCCATCCCGGTGCGCTTCTTTGAGTCCATCGGCTACAAACGCAACCTCATCGTGCTGACCCAGCCCAAGGACTTTGTGAAAAAGAAGAACAAAATGCTGCCCGCCATCCGGGCGCGCTACCTGCGCTACCCCGCCTTTGTGGAGGCCGTGGCCGACCGCCACGAGCGCTACAACGAGACACTGGAACATGTGGCCATGCTGGAGCAGACCGGCCAGGCCTTTGTCATCCGGCCGCCGATCCCGCTGGAGATCGGCTCCATGGAGCGTGACCCCGCCCAGCTGCGCCGCGTGTACGACACCGGCCGTGCCGTGGCCGAGATCCAGGTGGACAAGATCGCCGCTTTTGTGGAGCAGTCCCGCGCAGCCGAATAAGTTTTGCGGCAGTGCATCATCCAAAAGGCCCCGCACCGGTT
>OLNO01001380.1_pt1 | contig 20154 bp, 14 predicted proteins | sample 1672861 | NCBI WGS metagenome assembly OLNO01 (sample SAMEA3136731, study PRJEB25190) | human gut metagenome | reverse complement strand
TGCGGACAATCTCGCGCCGCTCGGCGTATTCCAGTTCACGCAGTTCGTTGTTGATCTCCACCACCTCGACCGGCTCGACGTAGAACGTGCGTCCGGTGGCCGACTCGTCGTGGATGAAGCCCTGCAGTTTGCGTTTGTTGGCCGCGGCGACCGGAATCACGGCTTTGCCTTCGCGGATCGAAATCTGGGCGTCGGCATCGACGATGCCGGCGCTTTTGGCGGCCGACAGCACGGCCTGCAGGCGTTTGGCGGCCTGTCCCTCACGTTCGCGGACGGCGCGCCGGATCTCCAGCAGACCGGGCGAAGCGTTGTCCTTCACGTTGCCGAAGCGATCGACGATGGCGTCGATCCGCTGCACGATTTCGGGAAACGCCGCGACGCCGCGGCTGCGGGCGTGAAGCGCCGGATATTGTTCTTCGCGGTTGAGAATGAACGCGACGATGCCGCCGACGACCGTCAGCGCACGATGCAGCGTCACCACTTCCTCGACGTCGAGGAACGAGCCTTCGACGCGCAGCTTGGCGACGATATGATCGACGTCGGGATCCTCCCCGCCGGGAAATTCGTGTTCCATATCGAGCAGCAGACGCATCTCGTCGGCAAGCGTCAGCCGCCGGGCGATCTCGCGCGCCGAAGTCGAAAAGGTCTCGCCGGCCAGCCGCGCACGGGCGGCACGCATGGTACAGCGCGCCGCAACCTGTTCACGAAGCCGGTCGAAGCCGATCTTCTGCTCGAAGTTTGCAGGATAAATCATGGTGCTATGTCGGGTAAAGGGCTACCGCAGCCGCCTGAGCGAATCGCGCTCGGCTTTCTCGGCGGCCTTCGCGGCCTTCCGGTCGGCCCGCTCCTTCATCTTCTCAGGGTTGCGCCCGAAGAGCGAAAGATGGACGTAACGGCCCGGATACTGTTTGACGTCGGCCAGCAGTGCGGAGAGATTCTCGCTGGCCCGGTTGAGCGAATCGTAAAGTTCGGGATCGTTCATCAGCTTGCCCACCGTGCCCTCGCCCTGCGCGATGCGGGCCACCAGATCGTCGAGATGCCCGACGGTCTGCGAAAGCTTGACGGCGAACTCCTCTTCGGAGAACTGCGCGACGACCCGGTCCACATTGCCGATGATGCTGTCCACGCGCTGGGCGTTGTCGCCGAGCATGTCGGAGAACTTCGAAAGGTTCTCCAGCGCGCTTTTCAGGTTGTTTTTCTCGGCGGAAAGGATCTGCGCCATGTCGCCCGTCACGGAGTTGAGGTTGCCGAGCGTCCCGGCGATGTTGTCCGCATTGGTTTCCATCAGGCCGTTCAGGTTTTCGAGCGTGCGCGAAAGGTCGGTGGTGAGCTGCGAGACCTTTTGCTTGAAGAAATCCAGCTCGGAGCCGGCCATGTCCATCAGGTCGCGGTCGCGGCTCGACCGCAGCGTATCACCTTTATGCAGGTAGGTGTCGGCCGTGCCGTAGGTGATTTCGATCGCCTTGGCGCCCATCAGCCCGTTGCTGAAAATCTTGGCTTCCGAATCGGTCGGAATGCGGTACTCGCGTTTGATGGTGAACCGCAGCACGACTTTGTCGCTGCGGGCGGGGTCGAACGACAGGCCCGTCACCGAACCGATCTTGACGCCCTTCATCATGATCGGCGAAGCGTTCTGCACGCCGTTGATCTGGTCGTAAGCCGCATAATATTCGACATTGCGGCTGAAAATATCGAATCCTTTCAGAAAGCGGATGCCCGCCCATGCGACGCCGATCATCGCCACGGCGAAAATTCCGATCTTAACTTCCCTTTTCATATCTCGTATGTTTTTATTTCACGATCCGAGTTCCCCGGCAGCTCACCACAAAGGCGTCGGGGAAGACCTTGCGCACCGCCGCCAGTTGTTTCTGCGCCGCAGCGCGGGTCTCGTATTCGCCGACGCAATACTTATAACGGTATTTGCCGTCGGCCGTATATTGCTTCACCTTGCCGCGGTAGCTCTTGAACCGCTCGGACGAAGCCGGCACGGTCTGGGGGCTGGCCAGCACCTGCACGGTATAGCGCAGCGGCTGCGCGTCCTGTTTCGGAGCCGGCTGCTTCGGGGTTTCGGCTTTCGGCGTCTCACGCTTCGGGGCGCCGGCCTTGGGAGTCTCCGTTTTCGGCGTCTGCGTTTCGGACGTCTCCCGCTCTGCCGGCGCAGTCACGGATTCGGATTTGGCGGCGGAGTCCTTCGCCCCCGCCTTTCCGCCGGCCCCGCGCACAGGCTCCTTGCCGACGACCACTTGCTCCGGTTTCTGCTCCGGCTTAGGCGCCGCAGCGGCCTCCTCTTCGGCGTTGCGCGTTTCGAGCACATAGGCCGAATAGTTCTTCACGCCCTCGTAAATCGAACGGGCGATCTCGGTCTGGCCCTTCTCCGACTTCATGTAGGCAGCCTCCTGCGAATTGGAGAGGAATCCGATCTCGGTCAGCACGCCCGGCATGTCGGTGGCATAGAGCACGCGCAGCAGCTGGGGTTTGATGCCCCGCGAATGGCGCCCGGCCTTCAGGTAATTATTCTGAATACAGCGCGCCAGCGCCATGCTGTACTCGCCGTAGGTGAACTGCAGGTTCTGGATATAGGCCCGCACGATGGCCGCCGTACGTTCGTCGGACATGTCGATCAGATCCTCCCGGTTGCTCTCGTAGAGGGCGTTCTCGTTGTAACGCTGTTCCTTGGGACTTTCGCCCATGATGAGCGTCTCGACGCCCCGCGCCGCCGCGGCCCTCGCCGCGTTCACGTGGATCGACACGAACAGGTCGCCGCCCGCCCCGTTGGCGATGTCGGCACGCGCCTGCAGGTCGTCGGCCAGCGTCGCGCCCAGCGCCTTGTCCGTCTTGCGCGTATAAACGACCTTCACGCCCGGCATTCCCTCCTCGATCAGCCGCCCGAGCTTCAGGGCCACCTTCAGCGTGAGGTCCTTTTCATAGACTCCGCCGTAATGCGCCCCGGGGAATTTTCCGCCGTGGCCGGCGTCGATCACGACGACCTCCACGCCGTGCGCAATATTTCCGGCCCGTAAGACGTTCGTAAGGAGCGTCGCAGCCGCGATGGCGAGAAACAGCAGGGACCGAGTGCGCATATTTGACGGTAAATGTGAGCTTTCTGTAAATTTTTGCCTATCTTTGTCGGGCCGAAAATCGCCGCGAGGAGCCCTCCGGGGGCCGTTCCGGGCGGTTTTGCCGACTCGTCGGCAAAGGTATGGATTTTTTTTGTAATTTTGGACAGGTCGAAGGTAAAATATCTCTTGTCGGCGGCGGCGCTCCTTGCGGGATGTTACGAGGATGCCGGGGAATTGGGCGTCGATACGGCTACCCGCATCGCCCTGTCGCCCGCCGAAATCGGGTTCACGGCCGACGGCACGACCGTCGACGGCAAGGTGGCCTATGTGGGTGTCGTGCAGGTGATGCCCTTCGAGAAGGGCCGCTACACGTGGCGCGCCGAGGGCGACGTGGCGTGGGCCACGGTCGGCGAGACCGTCGTCGACGAATCGTTCGCCGATACGTGGACGGGCGCCGTGACGACGACGCGGATGCGGGCCGTGGAGATCATGGCGACGCCCAACACGGAGTACCGCCGTTCGGGCGTGCTGACCGTGACGGCCGAGGACGGCACCGTCGAGACCTTTCCCATTACGCAGGCGGGGTTGAAGGCCGACGCCAAGATCGTCTGCGAACTGGCCGAGACGGGCATCGAGTATGCCTCTGCCGGCGGCGAGACGACGATCGACTACACGACCAACATGGGCGACGTCTACGACTACTCGGTGACCTACGGCGAGCCGGATGCCGGCGAGTGGCTCACGTGGAGCGACGAAGGGGCAGGCCGCGTGGTGCTGCGGGCTGCGGAGTGGACCTCGAAGAGCGACAACCGCACGGCGGTCTTCACCATCCATGTCGGCACGGCCGACACGAGCGAGGCGTCGGCCGAGATCGCCGTCGTGCAGTTGCGTGTGGACGATTACTACTATCTCTACGGCGCGTCGGTGCCCCGTTACGAGGCGATCGATGCGGCGTTGCAGATGACCAAGCAGGAGGAGGGAGTCTATACGGCCGAGACCTATTTCGCGGCCGACGGGACGAATCCCGTGCGCATCAACAAGGACAGCCGCACGGCCTCCTATCCCTGCTACGTGCTGGCGGCGGGAGGGACGGTCGCCGAGATCGCATCGGCCGAGGCACCGCTGCCCGCAGGGCCCGAAATCGACGTCGACGGTCTGCGCACGCTCACGGTCGACTTCAACCGCATGACGTGGCAGTGGGAGCGCATTACGACGCCCAACTGTATGCCCGACGATGAACTGCTCAATTATAAGACCAAGGAGTTCGTGGCCCGCGATGGTAGCATGAAGACATGGATGGTTGAGTTCGTACGTTGGGACGGTGGCGATATCTATCCGAAACTGGGTTCGTTGATGGTGCCCTCTGCTACGGGTTCCGGTACGGCAGGATCGGGCGGATATGCAGCCGGCAGCTTCCCGACATCGTGGAACGATCCGAACATGAATCCGAACTACGAAACGACCGAGGTCGGCGGTAATTTGGCTGGTACGAGTGAACATGGTCGAATCTATCACTTCAACGAAGTCGTTACGGGTAACCCGCGCTTCGGTATCGGTTATGAGCGTTACGAGGCGCTGCCCGACGGTTGGATGGAGGGCAAGACGATCGTCGATGCCATTGGCCGGAGTTTTACGGTTGAGCATATCGTCCACACGGCGGCCGGAACCTTTACGGGTGACAACGCAGCCGATGAAAAGGCGCACCCCATGCTGACCATGCAGGTGCAGGGTATCTGCCCCTACGGCTGGCACGTGGCCAATGCATCCGATTGGCTCGATTTGGCTTATGCGGCAAGTCAGGCTTCGGCGGGACATACTTTTCCCGTTAACGAAAGCCGTGTTACCTACAAGCAGTTCACGACCGTATCAGGTTCGACTCCTCAGGTAGATGAGCCCAATTCTCCGCGCGGCATCGGCAATTTTGCTCCATGGTTGAGAAATTCCGGTTGGGGATCGAATGCCTATGTATCGGACGGTGCTGATGAATTCGGCTTCAACTATTATCCGATCGGATTCCGTTACATGACGCAGGGATTCCAGTGCGCGGGTACACGTTGCCAGACCTTTGTGCCGTTGTGTTACAACAATACGAAATATCCCGGAACGGCCATATTCCGTATCAATGTAATCATCAACAACAAGGTTACTTCCGCCGAGATGACGAATCTCGACAACGGGCAAGCGATCTTCCCGTTCCGTTGCGTGAAGAACTATGACGTGGAGTGATCCGCCGAAGGAGCGGTCGGGAGAGGGCGGAGCACCCTCTTCCCGACCCGTCCCTCCTCGGAAAAGGAGGGGCAGCGACAGAAAACGATTTTAAACCGAAACAGAACAATGAAACTATACCGATTTTTATTGATTTGCGCGGCTGCGGTGACGGCCGCCTGTACGGAGGAGCCGCGCGATTTCGACATGACGCCCGCGGTGCCGCCTGCGCCGGAGGAGCAGTACGCCGTCCCGACCAACCCGCTGGGGAGCATCGTCGTGGCGCATCGCGGCGGTGCGACCGAGTCGGGGCATCCCGACAACTCGCTGGCGGGACTGAAATACGCCCTCGACCTGAAAGTCTATGCCGTGGAGTGCGACATCTACGCCACGGCCGACAACCGCGTGATCGTGGCCCACGCCACCCAGGGCTGTCTCGTGAACGGGCTCAAGCCGTGGGAGCATACCTACGACGAATTGTGCGCCGCGGGGACGCTGTCGAACGGCGAACGGCTTCCGCTGCTGGAAGATTTTCTGGAAGAGGTGATGCGCGCCGGAACGTCGAAATTGTGGCTCGACGTGAAGAACATCCTCGTCGACGGTTCGTCGGCGGGCTATACGGGCTTCTCGGCGCGTTCGTGCCAGCTGGCTTGTCAGGTGATCGAGCGGATGAAGGCGCGCAATTTCGTGGAATTCATCGTTACGAGCAACAAGACCGTCTGGACGCTCTGCTATTCGGCGGCGCAGAGCGCGGGCGTGCGCGCTGGCTGGATGGGCTACGTCGCTCCGGCAGAGTATCAGACCTACATCGATCCGTGGATCAACATCGACGCCTCGAACATCTGGTTCGACGGCACGGCGGGCAGCGGGCAGTGGGGAATCGACGACTATGCGTCGGCAGGCGTGGAAGTGAGCGTCTTTACCATCGACAAGGACGTCGACGCGGCCTACTATGCGAACTACATCGACCGCCTGCGCGCCATTGCGACGAATTATCCGAAAAAATTGATCGGGACATTCAGAAAGTAACATCGCGGAGAAAACTTTTTTCCGCCGGAACCGTATATATTGAGAACGGGGCAGATCCCCGATGAACCGAAAAAACTGCAAACATGAAGAGACCGATTCTGCTGCTCGCGTTGGCGGCAACACTGTGTGCGACGCAAAATCTCTTTGCGTGGGGGCGTCTGGGCCATGCGACGGTGGCCCGTATCGCCGAAGAGCACCTTACGAAAAAGGCCAGGGCCAATCTGGACAAGTGGCTCGACGGCGAGTCGATCGTCTACTACGCCTCGTGGCTCGACGACTACAAACCGCAGATGCTCGTCGACCTGGGCTACGATCCCGCGAAGGGCGACCGGATGCACCAGCTGCCCCATACCTTCTCGGTCGACGCCGAGGGCGAGGTCGTGCCCGGCAACCGCTGGCCCGGCACCGACAAGTATCTGGCCAATTGCCTCTACTACATCGAGGAGTCGGCCGATATGCTGAAAAACCGCATCCGCGAGCTGGACGACTCGACGCGGCTGGCCCGCATCCAGCTGATCGTCCATTGCGTGGGCGACATGCACTGTCCGGCGCATATCCGCTATCCGGGCAATACGACGATCGGCTACTACAAGGTCGACTATTTCGGCAGGGAGATGCGCTACCACACCATTTGGGATTCGGAGATCGTCCAGCGTCCCCATCCGTGGAGTTTCACCGATCTGGCGTGGCTGCTCGACCGGTATACGGAGGCGGAACAGGCCGAGATCACCTCGGGTACGGTCTACGACTGGGGGCGCGAATCGGCCGCGGCGTCGAAGTGCATCTACGACGTGCAGCCGGGCGAGTCCATAGCCCACGATTTCATAAAAAAGTACAAGCCGCTGGCCGAGAGCCAGATCGCAAAAGCCGGTTATCGGTTGGCAGCGGTACTGAACGACGTTTTCGGGAAGTGACGAAAAGTCTGTTTTAGGGGGCGGGGCGACCGGTGGTCGCCCCGTTTTTGCCGGCTGTCCGAGGCTGCGGAGCGCGGGGATGAAAAATTGGCGGCATCGTCCGGGCGAATCCGGTTCTGCATCCGGTTCGCGGAAACATCCTCTTTGACGCTCTTTAACGGAACAGGAACAGCAGGAGCACCCACTGGAAATCCTTGATACGGAGCCTGATTTCGCGCAGCGCCAGTTCGAGGTGCTTGTCGACCGTGCGTACCGACACTCCCAGCCGTCGGGCGATCTCCTGCCGCGAGAGGTTCTCCTGTCGGCTCAGGGCGAAGATCGTCCGTCGCTGCGGCGGCATGGCGGCGACCGTCCGTGCGATCGTCTGCCGGAGTTGCTCGGCTTCGAGACCGCTTTCGGGGCTTTCGGCTTCGTCTGAGACGGCATCGAACTCCGACAGCGGACGGCGGAGCGCTTCGAGGTTGTATCGACGGCGGAAATGGTCGTAGATACGGTGCTTGGTCATCGTGAAGAGCAGATTGTAGAGCGAGCGGTGCTCGTCGAGCCGGTCGCGGCCGAGCCAGAGTTGCATGAAGACCTCCTGCACGATGTCTTCGGCGGCGACATGTTCCCTGACGACTCTTTTCGTGAAGGTCAGGAAGAGGTCGTAGTAACGGTGGAAGAGGACTTCATAGCTCTTCAAATCGTCCCGTTTCAGAAGGACGACCAGCTTTTGGTCGGAGATATCGGGGAGAGGCCTCTTCATGTTCGATCCGGCATTGTCTGTCGCAGGGCTCCGGCGCGGCGTGCTTTCGGGTATCGATTATCCAAAAATAGCAAATTTTTCCGATAAAATCAACTTTCCGGAGTAGTATTTATGTCGGTTTGTCGGGGGAAGAACTCTTGTCGGTGCGGGGCAGGGATCTCAGCGGTTTGGTCGGAAACGGCATTCGGCAGGCTCCGTGGCGGGAAGAGGGGCGCGGCGGGCCGGTGCCGCAGGCAGGGGGAGGGAACGGTACCGATGCGGGCAAAGGACGTCGGAGCGAAGCGATTCGTCCGTACCCGATGAAAAAAGAGGTCACGATCCGATCGTAACCTCTTGAAAATTCGTGACTCCGACAGGATTCAAACCTGTAACCTCTTGATCCGTAGTCAAGTGCTCTATTCAGTTAAGCTACGGAGCCATTCCCTTATTGCGAGTGCAAATGTAGGGTATTTTTCCGGTTTATGCAAATTTTTTGCGGATAAAATTTATCCGACCCGGAAAATGGCGCTTTGGAAGTCGGGAATGTCTGCTGTTGCGGGCTTCTGCGGACGATGGGCGGCGGAGCGGGTGCGGGGTTCGCACGGCGGAAAATCCGGAAGCCGGCAGGGTGGGGGAGCGGTGTCCCGCTATGCGGGAGTAGGGCGGGACCGGCCCTTCGGGACGGGGCGGAACGAAAACGGCAGGACATTCGTCCTGCCGTTTTCGTTGAAAGAACTTCCCGTTACTCCTGTGTGAGCGCCCCGTAGATGACAGCCGTCTGGCTGCTGTTCGTGGCACGCAGCTGCCCCATCGTATAGACGTCGTATGCTACGTTCGTCCATTCGATCTTGAAGGTCTTGTTTTTGAGGAACTCGGTCAGGTTGTAGACACTGCCGTCGTTGAAACTTTCGGCAGTGCTGTCCATCGAGAGCGTCGAACCGTCGATGGTGAAGCTGTCTTCCGCCTGGTTGAAGGTGATCTGGTAGGTATACCGCACCTCCTGCCCGATGCCGCCGATCACCGGAGCGACCGTCAGCTGCGAGTTGCCCTCCGTATCCAGCCCGAAATAGAGGTTGATGTGCGAGAAGGAGGCGATGCCCGACGTGAGCAGCAACTTCATCTGGAAGATGTTGTGCATGAGATAGCCCAGATAGTTCTCGGATTCGTTCGTGCTGGGGAACATGCCGTCCTCCACGCGCAGGATCGTGTAGTACTTTTCGACGCCGAAGCAGGCTTCCATGCCGATATTGGCCTTGCTCTTGGCCTGTATGAGGATCGGAGTGTCGCTGTCGGTGGTGAAATTGTCCGTGTCGGCATGGTAGTTCAGCCCTTTGATCTCCACGCCGTTGATCGTAACGGGAGTGTCGAATACGAGGTCTTTCGTGACGATGTCCGTATGCGTCTCGACCGCTTCGATCTGCGTGACGTTCCCTACTTTGTAGAGGAACATGACCGTGCGGGTGCTGAGTTTCACGTCGACGGTCAGTCCGTTGACGTCCATGTAGCAGAAGAGGTTCTGCTTGTAGGAGGGCGCATTGCGCAGCGCCTCCTGCAACTGACCCTGCTTCACGGCCTGCATCTCGGCCTCCGTGGCACGTGTCAGCGTGGCCTTGATGCGGTTGATGCGGCCCGTCATGGTGAACACGTCGTCCGTCACCTCGTCGATCTCGAATTCGAAATCGGTTTTCAGTCCCAGGTTGCCCGTACCGCCGCTGATCGCATCGTTGGGGTCGCTGATGATGTGGAGGTAGTTGTAGGTGTCGAACGTGAGCACCGGACGCTGGTAGGCGTGGAACATGTAGGTCGACGTGCGCGGGATGCCGTTGAGTTCCGGATAGTCGAGGTTGTCGGTGAACATCGTTACCATGTTGTTGTCGGCGAAATCCATCCAGAAACGGTAGAATCCCTTGCTGGTCTCGATGTCGGCGAACCAGCCGAATTCGGCTCCGGCAAGCTGTGCCTGATAGCCCTTCATGGCGGAGTCCACGCGAACGTCGACACTGTCGTCCATCGTAACCGTACTTTCGTTACAAGCCGTATGAACGGCCGCGGAAGCCAGCAGAATGAGTATGCTGATATATTTTCTCATAGTATCTTGTCGTTTTCTTACTTGTTAAAATCCGGACATTCGCTATTTCGTGGGAGGATTGGAAACGACCTTTTCGATGGCTTCGCGGAAATAGGTCTCCAAGCCCTTTTCGCCCGAAGTCTCGTTATCGAAGAACTCGATGTTCCACGTCTCCTTGAAATAGCTTTCGACGATGGCCAGCTTCGCTTCCAGATCGGCTTTCGCGTTGGGATTCTCGGTCGATTTCTCCGCTTCGGCCAGCACGGTATCCTTGAACCAGTCGTAGCCGAAGACCAGAATGCCCGAAACCATCTCGGCGAAATCCTCGTCCTTGTTCAGCATCGCGTAGCTGGTGATGAATCCCAGACGACGGGCCTCGGAATCGTTGAGCAGCGTCCAGTTGGAGTTGTACCGGCCCGTCGAGATCTCCTGATATTTCTTGTCGAAGAGCTTGGTCTGGTGGAGAATGTGCGTGAACTCGTGGACGATCGTGTGGAGCGATTCTTTGAGCTCGTTCTCATCCGAAGCGTCGAAATTATTGACGTTCAGGAGCAGAATCTTGCGTCCTCCCTCGGCCTGTCCCAACTTGTAGGAACCGTTCTGGTATTCGGGGCTGCCGACCAGCACGATTTTCTTCGGGGCGACCTCTTTGAGGAAGTCCTGGCTGTTGCCCGTAGCCTGGATATACGGTTCGAACCATACGTCGCGCAGGGCGGCCATCATCGGCTGTACGGCGTCGAACTCGACGGGAACCAGCTGTACCTCCGACAGGCTGCTGTAAGCCTGCGCAGCGTCCCAGCGGTATACGACGTCGATGTTGTAGGGCAGCGTGTAGTTCTGGTACAGCCATTTGTCCAGTTCGTTCTCGGCGTACTTCTCCCCGCCCAGTCCGGGGATGTAGAGATCGTCGGCTATCTTCTCTTCTTCGCGGCAACCGCCCAGAAGCAACGTCGCTCCGAACAAGGCTGCAAGGAATATGTTGTTGTATCTTTTCATATCTTTCACGATTGGATTGTATTGTTTACCACGGTTGCGGAATGTTGTTCATCGGGTTGGCTTCGACGCCGGCGAGAATCGCGGTCTGCGGGATTTGCAGGATGCGACGGTCGTCGTCGGGCGTCAGCGTGCTCGTCTGACCGGAGTTGTCGCGGTGCGTGACGGGGATGTTCCAACGCAGGATATCGTAGTAACGCTGTCCCTCGTAGAGGAACTCGATGCGGCGGAAGTCGAGGATCGTCAGGATCAGAGCCTTTTGCAGACGCCCCTGCTCGCCGTCGAGGAAACGGCCCTTGTTGAAGTCGCTGTTGATGAAGGTGTTCGCACCGTTCAACTGCGCCGAGTAGTAGCTCAGGATCTTGGCCTGCGTAAGCGACGTGGTGGCGATGTCGAAATCGTCGGCCGGGATGCGCAGCTCGATGAAGCAGTTCAGATCGTCGAGCGCCTCGTCGAACTTGCCGAGCATCGTATTGGCCTCGGCGCGCGCCAGCAGCATCTCGTCGCTGCGGAAGAGCGGCAATTTGGTGTAGGCCGTACCGATTCCCTCGACGATGTCCGAATAGTAGAACTCCTCGTAGTACTTCGCCAGCACCTTGCCCTTGGCACCGCCGCTGTACCCGTAGGCGCAGTTCGAATAGACCCAGTCCGCGCCGGTGGCGTTCTCGGTGGTCAATTTGGTGAAGACCTCCTCGTTGAGCGTGTAACGGGTGTAAAGGTTCGCCGAGATGGTTCGCCCGATGGCGGTCATCGGTTCGCTGAGCAGCAGGTTCGCGTTGCTGCCGGCCGACGCGAACTCCTGACCGATCTTGTCGGAGTTGTCGTTGTAGGTGCTTATCTTGTTCCAGTCGGTGAGATAGCTGCGGCAGAAGATGCGGCAGGGATCGCTCTCCGAGGGGAACCGGACAGGCGTCTTGGTGATCGTGTTCGAAGTGCCGGGTTTGTCGAAGAGGCTCGGCGTGGGGAAGAACTGGTTGACGTAGTATACTACGTTCTGATAGTCGCGCGTGAAGAGCGCCACGCGGGTTGCGAAGGCCAGGGCCGACTGGGGCGTGAAGTGGAACTTCGGCTCGTTGTAGTCGCTCGCGCTGCCGACGATTTTCATGCCGTCTTCGAGATCCTGGAGCACTTTCGAGAGCGTTACGGCGACGGTTTCGCGCGAGTATTCGGCATAGGTCGTCTTCTCGGGATCGGTGGCGTAGGGGATGCCCGGATTGCTGGCCATGTTGTCCAGATCGAAGAAGTCGCTGTACAGCGACAGCAGGCAGAAATGCGCATAGGCGCGGCACAGCAGCGCTTCGCCGCGCGAATGTTCGAGTTGCGTGGTCTGGCCGTGCGTCTTTTCCAGTTCGTCGATCGCTTCCAGGGCATGGTTGGCGGCCGCTACGGCCTCGTAGGCTGCCGACCAGTAGGGTTCGTAGCCGTCCCATGCGCCTTCGCCCGCAAGCGAGTATTCGCGCCAGCGGAAAGCGTCCTCCTGATAGGTGAAGAGCGAATTTACGCCCGCGATGGCCGTACCGTAGTCGACGAAGCCGTCGCAGCGGGCGTCGACTACCGAATAGAACGTGGAACTCGGATAGGCCGAAACCAGCAGCGCGGAGACTTTTTCTGGCGTATCGATGTAGGTACGATTGTCGGGATCGGTGCCCAGAAAGTCGGAACAGCCCGAAAGGACTCCGGTCGAGGCGATCAGTGCGATGATTATTTTTCTCATATCTCTTTTCTCTCTTTTTTACTGAATTAGAAGCCGAGGTTCAGCGACAGCGTGAACTGCGTGGTGGTAGGCATGGCCACACCGCCCGTATTGTAGAATTCGGGGTCGCGGCCGTTGAGCGCCTTGTCCGAGTAGATCAGCCACGGATCCTTGACCGTGAAGCGGACGCTGGCGGTCTTGAAGAAGCGGCTCTTGCTGATCCAGTCCGACGAGAAGTCGTAGTTGAGCGAGATGCTTTTCAGACGGATGAAATCGCCCTTGGCCACGCGCTTGCCCGTGTAGTTATAGGAGGCGTAGGTGCCTGCATCGGTGATCGAGATCGAATTGTGCACGTAGTCGAGAATGGCCGGAACATCGCTGTCGCCCGACATGACGTAACGGTTCTTGAACTCGTTCGTCAGGGCGGCCAGGTCGCTGTACGACTGGCTGAAAATCGGGTCGAGGCGGATCACGTTGCCGGCCTGGTAGGTGAAGAAGGCGTTCAGCGAGAGATTCTTGTAGCGGACCGTGGTGTTGAAGCCGCCCGTCCACTTCGGGTCTACCTGGCCTTCGTAGATCAGGTAGTCGGTATCCGTTCCCTGCTTGTCGATCTCCTTGGTAATTTCACCCTTTTCGTTGATGTACAATGGAATACCCGTTCCGGGTTCGAGACCTGCATAGGGGATCGAGAAGAGGCTGTTGACGGGATAACCCTCCTTATTGCCGCCTTCGTTGCGGATCAGCTCGTTGGTCTGCGTCAGGTTTTTGGCGTTCTTGATCCGGTTCCACGTATAACCCAGCGTGAAGTTGGCCGACCAAGTCCAGTCCTTCGAGCGGATGAACGTACCGCCCAGCGTGATGTCGTAGCCGTGCGAATCGAGGTCGGCGTAGTTGGCGTATTTCCAGAACTCGCCGCCGATGCCCGACGTCTTGACCGTAGCGATCAGGTCGAAGCCCTTGCGGTTGAAGTAGTCGAACGAGAAGTTCATCCGGTTGTTGAACAGCGTGACGTCCAGACCGGCGTTGAACTGGTAGCTCTTCTCCCAGGTCAGGTCGGAGTTTTCCAATGCCTCGATGTAGATCTGGTTCTCGCTGTGACCGGGGTTGAAGGACTGCTGGTTGCGGAAGACCACGCCTGCGCTGGCCAGCTGCGGCATGGAGGCCGTCAGACCGTAGCTCAGACGGAGGCTCAGTACGTCGACCCAGTCGGAGGCGTTCTCCATGAACGATTCGTTCTGGATGTTCCACTTGGCACCGAAGTTCCATGTAGGCAGCCAGCGCTTGTTGGCGCTCTTGCCCAATGCATTCGAACCGTCGACGCGGATCGTCGCCGAGATCGAGTATTTGCGGTCGAACGAATAGTCGGCGTTGGCGTAGGCCGCTACGAAGCGGTCGAACAACTCCTCGGCCGAGTAGAGGTCGGTCTTGCGGTCGGCCATCATGCGGTAGAAGTTGGGATCGTTGTAGACCACGCCGCCCATCTTGTACTGGTAGCCGGGCTGCGTCGCGGAGGTGATGCGGCGGTCGGTGTATTTGATCTGCATACCGGCCAGCGCGTTCAGCTCGTGCATGTGGGCACCGTCCCAGACCTTGTTGTAGTTGAGCGAGTAGCGTATGTCGTAGTTGAGCATGCGGTAGTTGTTCGTGTTGTAGAAACCTCCCAACGGCAGTACGACGATCGGCTCGGCGTTGAGATCCTCCGTATTGTGCCACAAATAGGGGTTGTTCTGACGGATGGTCGAGTTGCCGGCGGCTCGATAGGCGTTGGCGACGTTCGAATCCTCGGTGATCTTGTGGAGCTGGTCGCTCTTCACGTAGCGGAGCGCTCCCGTGAAGTTGAATTTCAGATCTTTGAGGATCGACCAGTTGAATTCGCCCTGCAGCTTGGCGTCCACAACGTTCAGCTCGATCTTGTTGTTTTCCAGCTCGTTGAAGATATTGAACGGCGCGTAGTTCATCTGGACGTATTCCAGATTGCCGTTGTCGTCGTAGGGACGCACGGCGCGCGACGTATTCAGCGCGTAGCTGAAGGGGTTGATGTCGAATTCACGCGACCATTCGCCCGTCACCGAGTTGATCTTGCGCGAATAGGAACCCGGAGCCGACTGGTCGCGGAACGATGCGACGGCCTGTACGCCGACCGAGATCTTCTCGCTGACGGTGTAGTCGTTGCGGAAATTCAGCGTGTAACGGCTTACTTCGTCGGCTACCGACCAGCCGTCGTCGCGCAGGAAACCGATCGAAGCGTAGGTGCGCGACTTGTCGGAACCGGTCGAGATGCTCAGCGTGTGCTCCTGCTGGAGGTTGTGCGTGAAAAGCTCGTCGAACCAGTCGGTGTTGGCCTTGGCGTATTTGAGCAGGAAGGCCTCGCGTGCGCTGCGCGTGTTCATCAGGTCGAATTTGCCCGTGTCCTTGTTGTAGGTCGAAATGGCCTTCCACATCAGACCGTAGGGGCCGTAGCTCGACGAGTTGAGAATGCTCTCGTTGAGCATACCCTTGCGGGCGATTTCCGACGTGACGGCCATCTGGTCGGCCGAGTTCATGATGTCGTAGTTCGAGTAGCGGGGCTTCGTGCGGATGGTGAAGTTGCCGGTGTAGTTGATGCGCGGCGCCCCCTTCTTACCTTTCTTGGTGGTGATGACCACCACGCCGTTCATGGCGCGGGCACCGTAGAGGGCCGTTGCCGAGGCGTCTTTCAGGATGTCGAAGGTCTCGATGTCCGAGGCGTTGATGCCCGCCACCGACGAACCCAGCAGTGTCGTCGGGTCACCCGACGACAACTGGTCGTTGGAGATGTTGACGACATCTTCGAGCACGACGCCGTCGACTACCCACAGCGGCTTGTTCTCGCCGCTGAGCGACGTGACGCCGCGGATACGCACTTTGGGGGCGCTACCGAAGGTGCTCGAAACGTTCTGTACCGATACGCCGGCCACCTGTCCTTCGAGCATACGGCTCACGTCCGTGACGCCCGCGATGGCGACGTCGTCGGCCGAAATCTTGACCGACGAACCGGTGAAACTCTCTTTCTTTGCGTTTTTGAAACCCGTCACGACGATCTGGTCGATCACGACTTCCGGTTTCAGTTTTGCGTTGACAACGTGATTTTTGCCGACCGTTACATTGAGGCTTTCATAGCCGATGTAGGTGAACGTCAGCACCGGATGCTCGCCTGCTGAGGCGGGGACCGGAAGGACGTAAGTGCCGTCTGCGAGCGTCGCTACGCCCGTCGTCGTACCGATCATGACGGTGGCGCCGATAAGGGGCTGTCCGGTTTCGGCATCGACAACCTTTCCCGAAATCTTTATCTGTGCGAACGTCGCGCCGACGCTACCCAGACAGAGTACGAGCAGTAGTAAAAATTTTCTCATGCGCAAAAAATGATTAATATTGTATTCGTCTTTCGTTTCTTCGTTCGGGTGAATCGGTTTGCATAGTGCGCATCGTCTTTTCACCGCTTTCAGGAGCTTATATGTATAGTATATGTAGTCGACAAAGATAGGTATTTTTTCATTACCCCCCCCCGCAATGTTAGGAATTTTTTTTGAGTTTTTTTAAATTGGTGACACAGTGATTGGAATTTATTCGATAAAATTGCAATTCGTAACTGAATTTCGTCTGGAAATTTCGGAATGTAATTAAAATGGCGGATCGGCGGGGGAAACGCTCCGAAAGAGGGTGCAGCGGCCGGACGACTGCCTGAAAACGTGTCGGTTGGGAGAGGCGGATTCGTGGACGCGAAACGGTTCGGGAAGGGCGTCGCGGAGGAACCGGATCAACGTTTGAGTTCGCGGTCGGGGTTCTCTTTGAGGAATTTTTCCCACGATTTGCTGCCGTGCGCCGACGCGGCCTTGCGGCCGCCGCCCAGCCCCTTGTTGCGTTCGTCGCCCAGTGCGGCGTTGAGCGGGCTGCACGACATGAAGTAATGGCACAGCGCCACGGCCATGCCGTCGGTCTCGTCGAGCTTCTTGGGGGTGTAGTCGATCCCCAGTATGCGGGTGACCAGTGCCGCCACCTGCTCTTTGGCTGCCGCCCCTCCGCCCGTGATGCACTGCTTGATGCGGCTCGGCGCGTATTCGAAGACGGGGACGTCGCGGCAGAGCGCGGCGGCCATCGCCACGCCCTGCGCCCGTCCCAGTTTGAGCATGCTCTGCACGTTCTCGCCGAAGAACGGCGATTCGAGCGCCACCTCACGGGGGGCGTACTCGTCGACGAGCGCCCCCACGCGGTCGAAGATGCGGCGCAGTTTGGCGTAGGGATCCGTCAGTTTGTGGAGATCGATGGCTCCCATGACCACCGAGCGCAGTTCGCGCCCCGTGACCTCCACGACGCCGTAACCCATGTAGTTGGTTCCGGGGTCGATTCCCATGATGCGGTAGGACTCTTTGTTCGGTGCAGGCATTTCGGCAGGTATGTTATTGTCCGAGCAGTTTTTCGATCTCGCCGACGGGAATGTGCGAGGCTCGGCCCCATGGCTTTCGGGCGACGATCTGCCCGTCGGAGCAGCGGATCAGCACGAAGGAGGGGAGGCTCTGGATGCCGTAGCTGTCGAAGCCGGTCTGCCAGCCGTCGAGATTGCTGATGTTGCTCCACGGCAGGCCTTCCTTCTCGATAGCGCGGAGCCACGCTTCGCGTCGGCTGTCGAGCGATACGCCGATGACCTCCAACCCCGCGGCGCGGTAGGTTTCGTAGAGTTGTTTGATGCGGTTCATGCCGCTTATGCAGGGGCCGCACCACGAAGCCCAGAAATCGACGAGCACGCACTTGTTGGCCGGGTCCTCCACCGCCTGCCGCAGCGACAGCGTGTCGCCTGCGGGTGTCGGCGCCGCGATGTCGCGGTAGGGTTGTCCCACGTCGGTGCGCAGATATTGTTCGATCTGGGGCCGCAGGTAGCGGCGGAACCGGTCGCAGCAGGCCGGAAGCGCATCGCCTCCGGCCTGCCGTCGCCGGTTATTTCCCCAACAGCTCTTCGAGCTTCTCGCCGAGGGCTTTGCCGCGCAGTTGTGCGGCGACGATCTGGCCGTCGGAGCAGCGGATCAGGAAATTCGACGGGATGCTCTCCACGGCGTAGTCGAGCGAAGCCGGCGAATCGAAAGCCTTGAAATCGCAGACCTGGATCCACTTCATCTGCTTGTCGGCGATGGTTTTCACCCATGCGTCGCGTTCGTCGTCGAGCGACACGGCGTAGATTTCGAATCCCTTTTTGCGGTATTTTTCATAGTCGGCCTGCAAATAGGGAATCTCCCTGAGGCAGGGGCCGCACCACGAGGCCCAGAAGTCGACGAGGACGTATTTGTTGGCGGGATTTTCGATCACGGATTTGAGCGATACCGCTTCGCCGTCGGCGTTCGGGGCGGAGATGTCGACATAGGGCTGTCCCACCGTCGTGCGGAGCCGTTGCTCCATGACCTTGCGCAGGTCGGTCAGTTCGGTGCGCTGCTGCCACTCGGCGGGGAAGCGGTCGATCTCGGCCAGCACCTCCTGCGGTGTGAAGAACATCGACCCCGTTTCGGCCAGTATGATCATGCCGCAGATGTTGTCGCGGTTGCGGTCGATCGTTTCGCGCATCTGCTGCTTGTAGCGGTCGACCAGTTGTTTCTTGTCAGCCTCCAATTCGGTGACGCCGTAGGCTTCGCTGGTGTTGAACGTCAGTTCGTTGAAGGCGTTCATCGCCTCGTTGGCCGCGGTTCCGGTCGGGTAGACCTCGTTGGGATTGTAGAGGTTGCCGTCGATCGAGATGCGGGCGTTTTCGAGGAAAAACCGCACGAAGGGCTGCTCCTTGTCCCGGCTCAGATAGGCCACTTCGGGCAGTTCGGTCTTGCCCGTGAAGGTGAAGGCGCCCGCTTCGACTTTGGCCGAGTCGGCCACGTTGTGCGTGCCGTTGAAGGTAATCAGATAGACGTAGGGCGATTCCAGGCCCTCGACGTTGCCGCGAATCGTGTAACCGTCCGACGTGCAGGCACCCAGGAAGAGCAGGGCCGCTGCGAATGTGTAAATGCGTTTCATGGTAAAATGTATAAGTTCGGGTGAAAGGGCCGGCGCACGGCCGGCCGTCGTTGCGTTGCGGTCAGTCGCCGAGCAGCTCGCCGAGTTTTTCGCCGAGCGCTTCGCCGCGCAGCTGCGTGGCGACGATCTGGCCGTCGGAACAGCGGATCAGGAAGTTGGAGGGGATGCTCTGCACGGCGTACGCCTCGGCCGCGGGCGTCTGGAACCCGCTGAGGTCGCTCACCTGAATCCACTTCATCCCCTGCTGCCTGACGGCGTCGATCCAGCGGTCGCGCTGCGAATCGAACGACACGGCGTAGATTTCGAATCCCTTCTTGCCGTATTTCTCGTAGTCGGCTTTCAGAAAGGGGATCTCGGCCATGCAGGGGCCGCACCACGAAGCCCAGAAGTCGAGCAGGACATACTTGTTCCTGCGGTTCTCGACGACCGATTTGAGCGATACCTCGCCTCCGTCGGCATTCTTGGCCGCGATGTCGATGTAGGGATGGCCGGCGCTCACGCGGAGCTTGCGTTCGGTGGCCTCGCGCAACTCGGTCAGTTCGCGGCGCTGCTGCCACTCGGCGGGGAAGAGCGCGATCTGCTCCATTACCTCCTCGGGCGAAAGGAAGGCGTAGGCGTTGTTCAGGAACGTGGTCACGCCGTAGATATTGTCGCGGTTCATCTCCACGGCGTCGGACATCAGCTTGGAGTACTCCTTGCGCAGGCTGTCGCGCTGCACGTCGTTGCCGGCCTTGGCGAACTCCTCTTCCAAGGCGGCGATCTTTTCGTCGAACGCCCGCTGGATGTCGTTCGACGGCGTGCCCAGTACGGCGATGTCGGCCGGTGCGGAGAGTGCGCCGTCGACGCTGATGCGGCCGTTTTCCAGGAAGAAATGGACGAAGGGCTGTTGCTTGTCGGTGCTCAGGTAGACCACCTCGGGCTGTTCGGCCTTGCCTTTGAAGACGAAGTCGCCCTTGGTGACCTTGGCCGAGTCGATGACCTCCACCTCGCCCGTGTAGCGCAGCAGGTAGACGTAGGGATTGTCGAGTCCGGCGATCTTGCCGCGGATCGTATATCCGTCGGAGGAGCAGGCGCCCAGCAGGAGCAGGGAAGCCGCGAATGCGAGTGTTCTTTTCATACTTATTTTTCTATCAGTTGGTTGACCGCCTTTTCCAGCGCGGAGAGCCGCTGCTGCAACTCGGGGAGGTTGCGGAAGACGGCGTTCGCGCGGTGGAACTTGATGCCCGGCAGCGCCGGCGTGCCCATGCGGACTTCGCCGTCGGGCACGTTCTTGTCGACGCCGCTCTGCGAGCCGATCTTCACGCGGTCGCCGATGGTGACGTGGTCCGCGATGCCGACCTGCCCCGCGAGGAAGCAGTTGCGGCCGATCTTCGACGAACCCGCGATGCCCATCTGCGCCGACGAGACGGTATGCTCGCCGATCTGCACGTTGTGTCCCACTTGGATCAGGTTATCAAGTTTCA
>OLNO01001378.1_pt1 | contig 20196 bp, 18 predicted proteins | sample 1672861 | NCBI WGS metagenome assembly OLNO01 (sample SAMEA3136731, study PRJEB25190) | human gut metagenome | reverse complement strand
TTCGCCACAGACTCACCAGATTGATCAGAGAAAGCTATCGTTTAAATGAAGAAAAATTTGACAGAAATCTTGATATTGTAGTGATCGCCCGTAATTCTGCAAAGGACAGAAGCTATCAGGAGATTGAGAGTGCCTTTATGAATCTGGCACAGAAGCATGCAATTGCAGGAGGAACGGATGAAGAAACTTCTTATTAAAATGATACGACTCTATCAGATCTATATTTCACCGATGAAGAGAACAAAGTGTCCTTATATTCCCACATGTTCTCAATATGGTTTGGAAGCAATCGAAAAATATGGTGCGCTTAAGGGAGGATTACTTGCAGTATGGAGAATATTACGCTGTAATCCTTTTTCTCATGGAGGATATGATCCCGTACCATAAGTGTAAATGGAGCATGAGCCGTCCGTCGTGACGGTTTACTTCATAAGATTATCCAGGAGGAACTAGAAAATTGGAAAGTATGATTTTGGCTACTAAGAGTGGTACCCCGATCATTGGTCAGATTGCAGTTGTAATGGGATGGATCATGAATGCAATCTACAAGGTTCTGGAAGCCGTAGGAATTCAGAATCTTGGCCTTTGTATTATTATTTTCAGTATTCTGATCTACCTTTGTATGACTCCTCTGCAGATCAAACAGCAGAAATTCTCCAAGCTGAGTGCGATCATGCAGCCTGAGATCCAGAAGATCCAGAAAAAATACCAGGGTAAAAAAGATCAGGATTCCATGATGAAGATGCAGGAAGAAACACAGGCAGTTTACCAGAAATATGGTGTATCTGCGACAGGAAGCTGTGTTCAGCTGGCAATCCAGATGCCGATCCTGTTTGCTCTGTATCAGGTAATCCAGAACATTCCGGCTTATGTTGGAAGTGTTTACAATGTATTTAACGGTGTCTGCACAAAAATCCTTGCAGTAGACGGATTTACAGATATCATCAACAACTTTATCACAGACAACAAGATGACACGAGTAAGACAGGTAACTGAGAATGCAGATTCTATCGTAGATTTCCTGTATGCGCTGTCTCCGTCTCAGTGGGAATCCTTACAGAATATCAGCCAGTTCTCCGGATTTTCAGATCAGATCAGCAAGACTGCTTCTGAAATCCAGAAAATGCAGACATTTGGTGTGCTGAACATTGCTGACCAGCCACTGAGTTATATCAAAACGGGATCCCTGATCCTTATCATCGCAGCTCTTGCAATTCCGCTTCTTTCCTGGGCTACACAGATGCTCAACCTGAAGCTTATGCCACAGGCAGCGACGCAGAATGGCAATAATGATAACAATGCCATGGCAAGTTCCATGAAGACGATGAACACAGTAATGCCGCTTATGTCAGCATTTTTCTGTTTCACCTTCCCGGTAGGTCTTGGTATTTACTGGATCGCAAGTTCCGTAGTAAGAAGTATCCAGCAGCTGCTGATCAACCGTCATCTGAACAAGATGAATATCGATGACCTTGTTAATGAAAATATGAAAAAGATGGAAGCCAAGAGAGCAAAAGAAGGACTTCCGCCGCAGAAGATTACAAATCAGGCTCATCAGAGTGCCCGAAACATCAATAAGATTGAAAAAGGCATGAGTGGTACTGATGAAGCAAATCGTGCAAAAAAAGTAGAAGAAGCTTACAAGAATGCATCTCATGCAAAAGCCGGAAGTATCACAGCCAAGGCAAATCTTGTAAGAGATTTCGAAGAACGTAATAAGAAGAAATAAGGAAAGGAAGGTCGGGTTTTTACTATGGATGAATATATGCAGTTTTCAGCCAAAACAAAGAACGAGGCAATTACAAAGGCATGTATTGAACTGGGTGTATCCAGTGATCAGCTTGATATTCAGGTAGTCAGCGAAGGAAGTTCCGGATTTTTTGGAATCGGAAGTAAACCGGCAATTATCAAAGCTCGTAAAGTATATGATAATTCTGAAGAAAAAGAAATCGAAAAAATCGTTGATTCTGTTAAAATTAATGCTTTTAAAGAAGATACCGTAAAAGAAACACAGAAATCTGCACCGAAATCCGTTTCCAGACAGAACGATGTGAAACCGGAGACTAAGACAGAAACCGCAAAAGCATCAAAAGAAGAAAAACAGCCGAGACCTGCAAAAGAAAAACCTGCAAAAGAGAAACCGGTAAAAGAACAGAAAGAAAGAACGGCGAAAGAAAAACAGGTAAAAGCATCAAAACCGATCGAAATCATTACAGATCCGGAAGAAATCAAAGATATTGAAGAGAGAGCACTTGTATTCCTTCGCGATGTATTTGGTTCCATGGATCTTGGAGAAGTTCAGATCACTTCAAAATACAATACAACAGACGGTTGTCTGGAAGTTGATTTTGAAGGAGAAGATATGGGCATCCTTATCGGTAAGAGAGGACAGACACTGGATTCTCTCCAGTATCTGACAAGCCTTGTTGTAAATAAAGGCAAATCCGATTATATCCGTGTCAAACTTGATACAGAGGATTACAGAAGACGTCGTAAAGAGACTCTGGAAAACCTTGCAAGAGGAATTGCCTACAAGGTGAAAAAGACCAGAAAACCTGTTGTACTTGAGCCGATGAATCCATATGAAAGAAGAATCATCCACTCTGCACTGCAGGGAAATAAATTTGTTGAAACAGTCAGTGAAGGTGAGGAACCTTACCGTCATGTAGTTGTTAAATTAAAAAGATATTAATATATGAATCTAAAAAAGATGTTATTCTAGGTGAAAGCGTGAATAACACGTCTTGACGTGTGTGCTTACCTGGGGTAACATCTTTTTTGTAAAGTTCTGAAAGCAATCGATTTTGTAAAAATAAATATTAAAATATCTGTGTTAACAGATATTACCATGGAGGAAATATGGACGCAACAATTGCAGCAATCTCTACAGCAATGAGTGCTTCAGGTATTGGTATTGTCCGTATCAGTGGCGAAAATGCTATGGATGTGATCGCGAAGATCTATCGTTCCAAAAACGGAAAAAAAGATATTCGTACAGTCGTCAGCCATACCATTCATTATGGATTTATCTATGATGGAGAAGAAGTTGTAGATGAAGTACTGGTTATGATCATGAGAGGACCTCACACATATACGGGTGAGGACACCGTAGAAATAGATTGTCATGGCGGTGTATATGCCATGAAACGCGTTCTGGAAACTGTCCTGAAAAATGGTGCGGTGATCGCAGAACCGGGAGAGTTTACAAAAAGAGCATTTCTGAACGGAAGGCTGGACCTGTCTCAGGCAGAGGCAGTTATGGATGTCATTCAGGCAAAGAATTCCATGGCACTCAAAAGTTCTGTCGAACAGTTAAAGGGTTCTGTACAGCGGGCTGTTAAAGAAATTCGTGCAAGACTGCTTCACCAGATTGCATATATAGAAACGGCACTGGATGATCCGGAACATTTTGACCTCACAGACTATCCACAGGAACTGCAGAAAATTGTGGAAAAAGAGAGTGAAAATATCAGTGAACTGTTGAAAACAGCGGACGATGGAAGAATGATACAGGAAGGAATCAAGACGGTTATCCTTGGAAAACCAAATGCAGGAAAGTCATCTCTTCTGAATTTTCTGGTTGGAGAAGACCGGGCAATCGTTACAGAAATTGCCGGAACGACAAGAGATATTCTGGAGGAATATATTTCTCTGAACGGGATCACGCTTCGCGTGATCGATACCGCTGGAATCCGTGAAACGGAAGATGTTGTCGAAAAGATCGGAGTCGGTAAGGCAAAACAAATGGCGGAAAACGCAGATCTGATCCTTTATGTTGTGGATTCTTCACTGCCGCTGGATGATAATGACCGCGAGATCATGGAATTACTTTCCGGACGGAAGAGTATCGTAATTTACAATAAAACAGATCTTGAGGCGGCTGTTGATATTGAAGAATTAAAGGAAAAAACAGGAAGCCCGGTCATTCCGGTATCTGTTGTGGAAGAAACCGGAATCAGTCAGCTGGAGGATGAGATCAAGAGGATGTTTTTCCATGGAGAGCTTTCCTTTAACGATGAGGTATATATTACAAATGCCCGTCATAAGGCCGCACTTGAAGAATCAAAGGAAAGCCTGAAGCTTGTAATGGACAGTATTGCTATGGGAATGTCTGAGGATTTCTTTTCCATTGACCTGATGAATGCGTACGAGAGTCTTGGACGCATCGTGGGTGAATCTGTGGGAGAAGACCTTGTAAATGAGATTTTCAGCAAATTCTGCGTTGGTAAATAAGAAGGGAAGATAAATAATGGAGACAAAAACACTGGAAAAAACCTGTGATATTGTTGTAGTAGGAGCGGGACATGCAGGCTGTGAAGCATCACTTGCCTGTGCACGTCTGGGGCTGGATACAGTAATGTTTACGGTAAGCGTAGACAGTATTGCCTTAATGCCATGTAACCCGAATGTCGGCGGCAGCTCCAAGGGACATCTGGTAAAAGAACTGGATGCGCTTGGCGGAGAGATGGGAAAAAATATCGACAAAACTTTTATTCAGTCAAAGATGCTGAACAGTTCCAAGGGACCGGCAGTTCATTCACTGAGAGCACAGGCAGACAAACAGGCCTACAGCACAGAGATGAGAAAGACTCTGGAAAATCAGGAAAATCTGACCATTAAACAGGGAGAAGTCACAAAGCTTCTCGTGGAAGAAGGCAAAATTACAGGAGTGCAGCTTTATTCAGGTGCAGTTTATCACTGCCAGGCAGTTGTACTCTGTACAGGAACGTACCTGAAAGCAAGATGTATCTACGGTGATGTCAGCAATTATACCGGACCAAATGGACTGCAGGCGGCCAATTATCTGACAGATTCACTCAAAGAGCTTGGAATCGAGATGTTCCGCTTCAAGACAGGAACACCGGCACGAATTGCCGGAAATACGATCGATTATTCCAAAATGGAAGAGCAGTTTGGCGATGAAAGAGTAGTTCCATTCTCATTCTCAACGGATCCGGAGTCTGTACAGATCCAGCAGAAGTTCTGCTGGCTGACTTATACAAACGAAAAAACGCATGAGATCATCCGTAATAATCTGGACCGTTCGCCATTGTATTCCGGTATGATTGAAGGTACCGGACCGAGATACTGTCCATCTATCGAGGACAAGGTCGTTCGTTTTGCGGATAAAAAACGTCATCAGGTATTTATTGAACCAGAAGGACTTTATACGAACGAAATGTATATTGGAGGTATGTCCAGTTCTCTTCCGGAAGATGTACAGGATGAAATGTACCATTCTGTTCCGGGACTGGAACATGCAAAGATTGTTAAGAACGCCTATGCAATTGAGTATGACTGCATCAATCCACGGCAGCTGTATCCGACGCTGGAATTCAAAAAGATCAAAGGCCTGTTCAGTGGCGGACAGTTTAACGGAAGCTCCGGATATGAAGAAGCAGCAGCACAGGGGCTGATTGCCGGAATCAATGCAGCCATGGAGGTAAAAGGCCGGGAACAGCTGGTTCTGGACCGTTCCGAAGCTTATATTGGAGTACTGATCGATGACCTGGTTACAAAAGAAAACCATGAACCGTATCGAATGATGACAAGCCGTGCAGAATATCGTCTTCTGCTGAGACAGGATAATGCAGATCTTCGTCTCCGTAAAAAAGGATATCAGGTTGGTCTGATCGATGAAGAAACATATCAGGCAGTTCTTCGAAAAGAAGAGGCAATTCAGAAAGAAATCGAGCGTACCGAACATGCAACGATCGGCGGAACACCGGAGGTCCAGAAATTGCTGGAAGAAAAAGGAAGTACACTTCTGAAATCCGGAACAACGATTGCAGAACTGATCCGCAGACCGGAACTGAACTATGAAGATCTGGCACCAATTGACAAAGAAAGACCGGAGCTTCCATGGGATGTGAAGCAGCAGGTAGAGATCAATCTGAAATATGAAGGATATATCAAGAGACAGCTGAAGCAGGTAGAGCAGTTCAAAAAACTGGAAGCAAAGAAAATTCCGGAAGACCTGGATTATGAAAAGGTTGGCAGTCTTCGTATCGAAGCAAGGCAGAAACTGGAAGAATACCGTCCAATCTCTATCGGACAGGCATCTCGTATTTCAGGCGTATCTCCTGCGGATATCTCTGTACTGCTGGTTTATCTTGAACAATACAGAAGAAATTCAAATTCCTGAGAATAGGAGGATATAATATTGTCTTATGATCTGAAAGTACTGGAGCAAGGATGTGAAGAACTCGGAATTGCTCTGAATGATACACAGAAACAGCAGTTTATTGCTTTTTATGAATATCTGGCGGAAAAAAACAAGGTCATGAACCTGACTGGTATTACCGAGTTTCAGGAAGTGCTGGTAAAGCATTTCCTGGACAGTCTTGCCTGTGTGAAGGCAGTAGATATGACAAAAGTCAGCAAAATTATGGATATCGGAACAGGAGCCGGATTTCCGGGAGTACCACTTAAGATTGCGTTTCCGCATCTGGAAGCCTGTCTTCTTGACTCATTGAAGAAGAGAGTTAATTTTCTCGAAGAAACATTTGCTCTTCTGAAACTGGAAAATATTACTGCAATTCATGGCAGGGCAGAAGAATTTGCCAAAAATAAAGCATACCGTGAGCAGTATGATCTGTGCGTATCCCGCGCGGTTTCCAATCTGGCTACGTTGTCTGAGTACTGTCTTCCATATGTAAAAGTGGGCGGAAATTTTATTTCTTACAAGTCTGGCACGGTTCAGGAAGAACTGCAGCAGGCAGAAAAAGCAGTTAAGATCCTCGGCGGCAAGATTCAGGATGTGGTTTATTTTAATCTTCCGGATTCTGAAATCCAGCGTTCTCTCGTTGTGATCGAGAAAATGAAACCAACACCGGGCCGCTATCCGCGTAAGGCAGGAACACCACTGAAAGAGCCTCTTTCATAAACAGAAACTGTTTTTAGAAAAACTATTTCAAAAATACGTTTTATTTTCACAAAATCATCACAGATTTATCCAATTTTTATCACAACTTCCTCATAGAATATTTTCAGAGCAGACGTTAAAGCCGGCTCATGATGGAAGATGCTTCCAGGTACCCCCTATCTCTGTTTCACCTGGAGGCATCTTTTATTTTGTAAATATTTGCAGAATACAATATTCTGTTTAAAGAAAAAGGAGGAGAGACTTGTGATTGAAGTAAACAATCTGGTCAAACGCTATGGAGACCATACGGCAGTTGACCACCTTTCTTTTAAAATCGAGAAGGGCAAAATCTACGGCTTTCTGGGGCCAAACGGAGCTGGTAAATCTACGACTATGAATATGATTACTGGTTATATAGCATCTACGGAGGGAACGGTAACCATTGATGGTCATGACATACTGGATGAACCGGAGCAGGCAAAAAAATGCATCGGCTATCTGCCGGAGATGCCGCCTCTTTATTTCGACATGACAGTAGGCGAATATATGAATTTCGTTGCTGATCTCAAAAAAATCCCAAAAGATCAAAAAAAATCCATGGTAGAAGAAGTCATGGAAATGGTAAAGATTACCGATATGAAAAACCGTCTGATCAAGAATCTGTCCAAAGGTTACAGACAGAGAGTTGGACTTGCACAGGCAATTCTTGGTTATCCGGAAGTAATCATTCTGGATGAGCCAACCGTAGGTCTTGACCCGAAACAGATCATTGAGATCCGTGATCTGATCAAGAGCCTTAAGAAAAAACATACAGTTATTTTAAGTTCGCATATTCTGTCAGAAGTCAGTGCTGTCTGCGATTATGTATTGATCATTTCTCATGGAAAACTGGTTGCCAGTGATACACCGGAAAACCTTGGTAAACTTGCAGAAGGTTCCAATACCTTAAATCTGCTTGTGAAAGGTGATAAAGATCATATTCGTATTGCACTTGGACAGATCAGTGATATCAAAGATATTAAGATAGAGGATGCAAAGGAAGAACATGCATGGAATGTAATGCTTTCTACAAAAGAGGATATGGATATCCGTGAAGAGGTGTTCTTCAAAATGGCAGATGCACACTGCCCAATTCTGGAAATGCAGTCGAAGAAAGTATCTCTGGAGGAAATCTTCCTTGAACTGACTGAAGATGATAAGAAGAAAAAGAACGAAAAAGAGACAGACAAAAAGGAGGGGGAAAATAAATGATCGCAGTATATAAAAGGGAGCTGAGAAGTTACCTTACTTCTATGATCGGTTACCTGTTCATATTTTTTATCCTGCTTCTGACAGGTATTTATTTTTCAGCATATCAGCTTGGAGCAGCATATCCTCGTTTTGAGTACACATTAAGTGCACTGACCTTTGTATTTCTGATCAGTGTGCCGATCCTTACAATGCGAGTTCTTGCAGAAGAACGTAAACAGAAAACAGATCAGCTGCTTCTTACAGCACCGGTGTCTATTGAAAAAATTGTTTTTGGTAAATATTTTGCACTGGTTACGATCTTTGCGATTCCGATGCTGATTATGTGTCTGTATCCACTGCTCATGACAAAATTCGGAACAGTATCTCTGGGAGCAGCATACACTGCGATCCTTGGATTTTTCCTTCTGGGATGTGCAAATCTTGCAATTGGTGTGTTTATTTCCTCATTGACAGAAAGTCAGGTAATTGCGGCAGTACTGACATTTGTTATTCTGTTTGCTCTTTATATGATGAATGGAATTTCCTCTTTCTTCTCAGAAGGAGCACTTTCTACCTGTGTTACATTTGGACTTCTGATTCTGGCAGCAGCGATCATAATCTATACAATGATCAAAAACTTCCTGATCTCAGCAGTCATCTGTATAGTTGGGGAGATCGCACTTGTCATTGTTTATGTTGTAAATTCCAGCTTTTTCTCAGGTGGAATCCAGAAAATTCTGGATATCTTCAACCTGAGCAGCCATTTTGACAATTTTGCAAATGCAATCTTTGATGTCAAAGGCATTTTGTATTTCCTGTCTGTGATTGCAGTCTGCCTGTTTCTGACTGTACAGTCGATTGCCAAGAGACGTTGGAATTAAGGAGGTGGGAGACAATGAAATTTACGGAAAAACTGAAAGCAAAGAAAGCAGATAAGATTGAAAATCCGGCAAAAGAGAAAGCCAAAAAAGAAAAGAAACCTTTAAAACAGAAAATAAAGGATTCCATGAATAAAAAATACATCAAGAACGGTTCTTACAGCGTTGTGATCAGTGCAGTATTTATCGTAATCGTTCTTGTAGTCAATATGATCGTTGGTTCCCTTCCATCCAAATATACAGAAGTGGATGTCAGTGCTCAGAAACTTTACAGTATAACTGATGATACAAAGAACTTCCTGAAAAAACTGGATAAAGATGTAACGATTTATCAGGTCGTACAGAGCGGCTCTGAAGATGAAACGATTAAAAAGTTACTTGAGAAATATGAAGAAGGATCAGATCATATTAAAGTAGAACAGAAAGATCCTGTTGTAAATCCGAAATTTACGTCAGAATATACCAGTGATGATGTTGCTGCAAACAGCCTGATCGTGGTATGTGGTGACAGAAGCAAAGTTGTAAATTACAGCAGTATTTATGAATCTTCGATTGATTATAATACGTATCAGTCCACAACGACAGGATTCGATGGAGAAGGGCAGATCGACAGTGCTATTTCCTATGTAACTTCCGAAGACCTTCCGGTTCTTTATACACTGGATGGACATGGTGAAAAAGACCTGGATTCTACTCTTCAGGAAGATATCCAGAAAGCAAATATTGATATTAAATCTCTGAACCTGATCACAGAAGAAAGTGTCCCGGATGATGCTGCGTGCCTGCTAATCAACGCACCAACTTCCGATATTTCCGAATCTGAGAAAGATGCGATTATTGATTATCTTGAAAATGGCGGAAAAGCTATGATCTTCTCTGATTATACAGAAGAATCCATGGATAATTTTGATGCGGTTCTCAAGAACTATGGAGTAGAGAGAACAGAGGGTATTGTAATTGAAGGCGATTCACAGCATTATGCGCAGATGCCTTATTATCTGGTACCGACAGTCAACAGCACCGATGCAGTCTCTGATTTTGCATCCAAAGGTTATTATGTTCTGATGCCTTATGCACAGGGAATCAAGAAGACAGATGATGTCAGAGATACCGTTACGATCAACAGTCTTCTGACAACTTCTGACAGTGCTTATTCCAAAGTGGATGTCAATAGTGGAGCGATTGAAAAAAACGATGATGATATTGATGGTCCGTTTGATCTTGGTGTAAGTATTACAGAAACATTGGATGATGACAAAGAGACACAGATCGTTTATTATACTTCTTCAAATCTGATGGACAGCCAGATCAACCAGATGGTATCCGGTGGAAATGAGCAGATGATCATGAGTTCTCTGAGCTGGATGTGCAGCTCGGATGAGACATCAACAATTTCTGTTCCATCTAAAAACCTGCAGATTTCCTATCTGACACTGACTGCTTATGATGTAAGCTTCTGGAAGATCATGGTAATGGGAATCATCCCGGTAGTCTTCCTGGTAATGGGATTTATGGTATGGCTGAAAAGGAGAAAGGCATAAATGAAGAAAAAAACAGTCAAACTGGTTTCGGCAGTAGTCGTATTGGGAGTGCTGTGTGCAGCGTATGAAGGCGTAAACTTTTATGTTACCTCACAGGAAGAAAAAGAAACTGAAGAGAATGACACAAGCGTAGATTTGGTAAGTCTGGAGGCAGATGATATAACAGCAGTTTCATTTACCGCAGACCAGAATGAAGTAGAATTTGATAAAAAAGATGATAGCTGGACAGAAAAATCTGATGCGAATTTTCCGGTAAATCAGGATACAGTTGACAGTGCAGTCAAGGGAGTTGCATCCCTGACTGCTGACCAGGAGATTTCCGATGTGGAAGATATGAGTCAGTATGATCTGGATAATCCGCAGAATACCATTACGCTGACAACAGCTGATGGTGATACAAGTCTTCAGATTGGAATGGAATCTTCAAATAATCAGTACTATGTGAAAAAAGAGGATGATGATAAAAATGTTTATCTGGTATCCAGCAGCTCAATAGAGCCTTTTATGGGAACTTTGTATGATTTTGCGGAGAGTGGCACATTTCCATCCGTAACATCTGCTACGATCACAGATGTTAAAGTAGATAAAGAGAATAGTTATGAGCTTACACAGGATGCAGACAATCTGTTCTGGAATGTGTCTGATGGTAAAACTACAGAGAAGGCAGATACTACAAAAGCAGGAACTGTGACATCGGCAGTCGGATCTCTGGCATACGATAAATTTGTAGATTATAACTGCACCGACGATTCCAAGTATGGATTTGACGATCCGTATGCAGTTATCACTGTGAAGTATACCGAGGATGAAGCTGTAGAGAGCGATGAGGATTCAGAAGAGTCCACAGATGCTGATACAGAAGAAAGCACAACAGATGAAGCGGCTGCAGATACTTCAGAAGATGCGGATGCATCAGACGAAGACTCTTCCGAGGATGAACAGGAAACACAGACGGTAGAGAAGACGCTTACCATTTATGTGGGAGATGAGACCGGCGATGACCGTTATGTGAAAGTAGATGACAGCAAAGAAGTTTACACGATCACGAAAGATTCTCTGACAGATATCCTCGACAGTACAATGTCTGATTTCTACAACCTGACAGTAAGCTATGTTTCTTCCAATGATCTGGATTCCCTGGAAGTACAGAGCGCAGACGGAGATCATACAATAAACATTGTAACGGAAACCGTAAAGGCAGAAGATGAAGATACCACAGACGATACAGATTCTGATACTACAGATGAAAGCAGTACAGAAACATCGGATGAGAGTTCCACAGATACAGACTCCTCTGATGAAAGTTCTTCTGATGATGAGGAAGAGACTACTACAACAACTTACAAGTTAGATGGCGAAGACCTCGATGAATCCACATTCACGACTTTCTACAATAAACTCATCAACATGACCGCACAGGAACGTCTTACTGAGGAGTATACTCCAGAAGGAGATCCGGCATATACCTTTATCTTTAAAGATACAGACGGAAAAGAAACTACGGTGAAGTATTATGAATATGATACAAACTTCTATGCGGCGGTAGTTGAGGATAAAGTTTATCTGGTGAACAAGATGAATGTAAAAGATCTGGATGAAGCTTATCAGAAGATGGTGAATCCGGATACGGAAGATGCCGAAGAAAGTACATCCGATATAGCTACAGAAGAAAATTAAATTCATACGAACCTGCCCCGCGAGTTGCTCGCGGGGTATTTTTTTGTTTGCCAGTGGTAAAAAAATCTTCCTGGTGATAAAATAGAGTCGATTTTACAATAAGCGAGGAATCAGAGATGTTATATTTTTTAAATGATTATTCAGAAGGTGCACATGAAAAAGTCCTTCAGCACCTGATCGATACCAATATGGAGCAGCTTCCTGGATATGGAACCGACCATTACTGTGAAGAAGCAAAAGAAAAGATCAAGAAGGCATGTGGCTGTGAGGACGCAGAAGTCTTTTTACTGACAGGCGGCACGCAGACCAATCAGATTGTCATTGATACGATGTTACAGCCGTATGAGGGCGTTGTAGCGGCTCAGACGGGACATGTCAGTACACATGAAGCCGGTGCGATTGAATTTACCGGTCATAAAGTCCTGACACTTCCGGAAAAGAATGGGAAAATCAATGCAGCGGATCTTAAGAATCTGGTTGAGACTTTTTACGGAGATGAGAATCATGAGCATATGGTATTTCCGGGATTGGTTTATATTTCCCATCCAACAGAGTATGGAACCCTGTATACAAAGAAAGAACTGACAGAAATTTCAGCAGTGTGCAGAGAATATAAGCTTCCTCTTTTTATGGATGGGGCCAGACTGATCTATGGACTGGTCGGCAAAGAAACAGATGTGACTTTACAGGACATTGCGAAACTCTGTGATGTATTTTATATCGGAGGAACCAAGGCAGGTGCTTTATGTGGAGAAGCAGTTGTGTTTACTGGAAACAGTATGCCAAAGCATTTTCTTACAAGAGTCAAACAACATGGAGCCCTGCTTGCAAAAGGCAGACTTACGGGGGTACAGTTTGATGCACTTTTTACAGATGATCTGTATCTCGAAATTGGTAAAAATGCTATCGAAACAGCCGCCGTTCTTAAAGCGGGATTGAAAGAAAAAGGATATACATTTTACATAGATTCACCTACTAATCAGCAGTTTGTTGTTCTGGAGAACCGTAAGATGGAAGAATTAAAAAAAGATGTCCAGTTCAGCTTCTGGGAGAAGAAGGATGATACACATACGGTAGTCCGATTTGCAACCAGCTGGGCAACCAGAATGGAAGATGTAGAGAAACTTCTTTCTCTGTTATAGATTGTAAAAAGACCTTTTATATCGTATAATATAGATATTCAGGTGATGGAAAAAGGGAGGTAGAACATGAAGAAACACAGCAAACGTCTGCTGACTGCAGCAGCACTGGTTATGACAACAACTGCCACTATTCATATTATAAATAAAGTGATCGCAGCATCCGCCTGTCTGAAGGAAATGCTGGACACTGATGTAAGAAACTATTATCATTGGCGCTTTGGTGATATTTATTATACAAAAAAGGGCAAAGGAAGCCCGATCCTTTTGATCCATGATATGCTTCCGGGTGGTTCCGGATATGAGTGGGGTAAGATCGAGGATGATCTTGCACTGGAACATACGGTCTATAACCTGGATCTTCCGGGATGCGGACGTTCTGAGAAGTCAGGAATAACTTATACAAACTTTGTTTATGTACAGGCTATCTGCGATTTTATTAAAAATGTGATCGGAAAGAAGACAGATGTTATCGTGAACGGATATGCAGTATCTTTTGTTGTGATGGCATGTCACAATGAAAAAGATCTGTTCAACAAGATTATGATGGTAAATCCGGTCAGTCTTTCAAGTCTGAAACAGATGCCTGGAAAGAAAGAAAAACTTCTCCGCAGATGTCTGGAAATTCCGGTGTTTGGAACATTGGTTTATCACATGGTTGTATCAAGAGATGCTGTTAATAACGAATTCATTGAGAATTATGCATTTGATCCGTTCCATCCGGACAGAGACCTGCAGGATGCATATTATGAGGCAGCACACAGAGGCGGCTGTTATGCAAAGAATGTTTATGCAAATAAAGCATCTAAATATATGAATATTGATATTACCCGTGGACTGAAAGAAATCGATAACAGTCTTTATATTGTTGAAGGTGAAGCTGAGAACAATGGGGAAGCAATCATAGAAGCATATCAGAATGTCAATCCGTCTGTTGAAGCTGTAACACTTAAAGAAACTAAGCATTTTCCACATGTAGAAGCACCGGAACAGTTCCTGGAACAGGTTGGAATCTTCTTCTGACAGAGCTGACTGTTCGACTTGAAAAAAAGATAAAAGAAAGAACTCATGCTTATGTTGATTTTCACAGTAAAATGTGATGAATAACACAAGAGCAGGAGTTCTTTTTTTCTGGAGAAGTGAGGGTACATTTCCCTACTTCTGTCGTTTATATTTCGAAAGAGCCAGAATGACAGAAACAAATGCCAGAGCAAACATAACTTCGATTCCCAGAGATTTCCAGATATCTGTGGCAATATTGCCGGAAACGCTATGATATCTGGCGAGCGTTTCATTGATGTCCTCATACCAGTAGACTGGAAGAAACTGTGCTATTTTAAGTACTTTTTTATCCATAACACTCATTGGTACAAAAACACCGGACAAAAAGCACATGCCAAGAGAAATAATATTGGAAAGTCCATTGAGCATGTTGCTGTTTTTTACAAAAAGTCCGAGCAGATAAGACAGAGACAGCGAGACCATCATCATCACAAAGGTATTCAGGAGATAATAGGTCAGAACACCGGAAGCCAGGAGATCTTTTTGATACATGACAATTGCACCTGTGACGGCGATCAGCCATAAACCGACTCCGATCGTAAACATGGCAAGCAGTCCTTCAAGATTCTGCCGGCGAATGGAAACGGATGAAGCCTGCATACGTTTCTGGATATCTTCTTTCTGAAAAGCAAGAAGAATATAGCCCATGGAATAGCACAGAACAGCCAGAAACAGATAGGGAACATAACGGAAATAATAGGTATATGCCGGTGTTTCGGAAGTGGTTTCGGTGTCCTGATACATGGAAACCCCGGAAGAAGGCTGTTCCAGAGCGGCTTTTGCAGCTTCTTTCTGAGAAAAACCAGAAGCAATGTATGTGTGCACATTATTCAGCCATGCATTGATCTGCTGGTCTACATAAAATGAAGTATAGGATCCGGGAATCTTTGTGACGGAAATCGGGTTATCCTGTACAATGCAAGTTTTATAGAAATCTTTTGGAATCTGTACAATATATTCTGCATTTCTGTAAAAAAGCTCTTCCTGCATAACAGAAGGATCACTGGAAATCTCAGAAACATTATGGATTGTTTTGAGATAGTCTGTTAAAGCATGAGAAAGAGTACTCTGATCATTATCTGCAACGGCAATATCCACTCGCGCTTTTTCAAAATCTTCCAGATGCTCCTTGCTGGCAGCTGCCTGAAGAGCCATGGCAACGGAGAAAAAAATAACCAGATATATGATTACCAGACCGATATTCTTTTTTAATATTTTCATATAGCCTTTAAATACTGTCATAGCGATTCCTCCTGATCAGTAAAAATGAAGCCATAACAAAAGCAGCGCTCATAACTGCAAGTGTGACAAGATTGCGGTAATAGCGGGCTGTATCATTGTAAACATTGATACAGTAAAATGCATCCGAAATCAGGGCAGCAGGATTGATGCGGTTGATGATCGGAACATGTTTTTCTACGAGATCTTTCATGTTACTGTTCATGAGTCCTGCAAGAAAACTGCAGACCATGGAAATCGCAAGGATAACAGCAACTTTTATACCTTCACTCAGTTTGCCGAGACTTCCGACAAACAGCCCCACAGAAACACCGATCAGGCTTCCGAACAGTGAAATGATAAGCATTTTTCCTATTTGTCCCTGAAAATCCAGTTTCAATATGATCCTGAGATAAATGAGTAAAATAATTACATCGGTATATCCGAGCAGAAAGGAAGTAATCTGCTCGGATAAAATCAGTTTGAGTTTATGGGTGGGAGTAACACAACGTCTTGCCGCCAGAGCTGTTAAATTGGCCTGTAACGTGATCGCGGCGCCAAAGCCGATAAAACATCCATACAGGCATGCCATGGCGATCAGAGCGTAAAAAAACTGCGAATTACCATCGATCGTTTTTCCGCCCAGGGAAAGTTCCTGTACAAGATCGCGGGTATCTGCCATCTGTGAAAGTCCTTCCAGAATTCCGGAAGGATGTTTTTTCAGGATATTCTGTATCGTGTGCAGGTTGTTATTGTAACTTTCCAGAACAGACTGAAGGATACTTTCCGGAATGCCATGTGCATTAACTGTCAGAGACGGAGTCATTTCATTGTAATAGATACCAGAGATTTCCTTGTTTTTTAAAGCAGTAAGCGCTGCAGATTCATCCATCTCCTGAATGTTCAGAAGATCTGAATTACTTTTTTTAACCTGGTCTATGTAAAAGCTGAACAGTGGATTAGGGCTGGTTTCCTGCACCATAGCTACCTGAACGGTCTCAAAATCTGCATCATTCAGGTTTCCAAATGCAAAAAAGAAGAAGGTACCAAGAATCAGAGGAAAAACAAGCGGCCAGAAGGTCATATTAAAGTTACGTAATTTAACCAGAAGATTATACTTTATTAAATGCAGCATAAAAAATCCTTTCTGTGAATTTATGCATATTCATGTATAAATATACATAAATATTAATCACGAAGCTGTTTTCCTGTAATCTCCAGAAAGACATCATTCAGAGTTGGAAGTTCGGAAAAGACTCTTCCAAAAGTAATGTCCTGGCTCTGAAGGTAGTTCAGAAGACGAATCAGATTATGCTGAGCACCTGTGCAGCGGAGAGAGAGAATCTGATTTTCATAATGCACATCAAAAACATGAGAAAGATTCCTGATATCCTGAAGGTGTTTTTCTTCGAGAAGAATTGCTTCCACTGTGATCGTTTCGCCTGTTTTGATCATTTTCTTCAGTTCCTCAGTGGTTCCGGATGCAATTACCCGTCCGTGGTCCATAATTGCGATGCGGGTACAGATCTGTTCTACTTCCTCCATGTAGTGGGAAGTATAAATGATAGTGGAACCCTGTTCGTTCAGTTTCTGGATACCTTCGAGAATTTTATTACGGCTTTGCGGATCAACTGCAACGGTAGGCTCATCCATAATGATCAGACGAGGCTTGTGAGCGATACCGCAAGCAATATTCAGCCGTCGCAGCAGACCGCCAGAAAGTTTCCCGGGGCGGGTTTTACAGTAATCTTCGAGCCCGACAAACTGAATTGCCTCATTGACCAGTTCTTTGCGGCGTTTTTTATCAGAAACATATAAACCGCAGAAATAATCGATATTTTCATATACTGTCAATTCGTCAAAAACAGCGACATTCTGCAAAACAATGCCAATCTGCTGTTTGACCTGATAACTCTCAGGGGTCATAGGCTGGCCAAAGACTTCAATCGTTCCTTTGTCATATTTTAAAAGAGAGAGGAGACAGTTGATCGCGGTTGTTTTTCCGGAACCGTTAGGGCCAAGCAGACCAAAAATCTCTCCTTCATGAATATCGAGATTCAGATGATTCAGAGCAACCAGATCACCATATCTTTTTACCAGATTTTCTATATGAATCATAATAACTCCTTCCATACAAAAAAGTTTAAATCATGCGTATCTGACAGGGGCAGATATGCATAAATACCGGAAGCAGACAAGTGTTTCTTCCTGACTATACTATAAGATAAATTGTGTGAAATACCAAGTGCAGGATGTCACAGAAAAAGGATGACATTTGTCACTGAACGGAGTGAACAGTAACCATTTGTCACGGAATGGAGACAAAAATGGAGAGGTGACATTTGTCACTTTGAATATACTGGAATGTGTTATATTATAAATATGTAAAAGAAAAACATAATAAAAGACAGGCAATGAAAGAGAATAAATTCTTTGCAGAAACCTTTAGAATGGAGGAATATGGGATATTTTCAGGATATGGGACTACTGTTTATATATAGTCTGATAGTCCTTTTGTGGAAAGAACCTGACAGGACGCTGATTTTTGCGATTCTCTGGGCGGTAATCCTGATTTGCGGAATCTATTTCATACATGGAAAAAGTACAAAAGTTTTGGTTTGTACAGTATTTGCTTTAATGGCACTTGTAGTGCCAGAAATGGAAATGTTTTATCCGATTCTGATATATGCACTGATAAAAGAAATAAACTGGCAGATGGGACTGGCCATAAGTATGGCAGGGGTAATTCTGCTGGGGAAATATGGGGATATGCACATAGAAATAATGGCAAAATATGTGGTTGGATGTCTGCTTGCGGCTATATTGGAAAAAAACTTATAAGTACGATAAAATGGACATTGAATTACGAAAAACTGTGGATTCAGGAGAAGAAAAAGCACTTCTTTTGTCAGAAAAAAATAAGGCGCTGGCAGAAAAACAGAATTCCGAAATTTATGCAGCAACGCTTCGTGAAAGAAATCGAATTGCAAGAGAAATCCATGATAATGTGGGACATGTGCTGTCTAGAACGATTCTGCTAACCGGGGCCGCCAGAGCCATAAATAAGGATCAGAATCTGGATAGTCTTTTAAAAGGGCTGGATAATTCACTTAATTCTGCCATGGATAGTATCCGCTCAAGTGTGCATGATCTTCATGATGATGCAGTGAATCTTCAAGAAACAATAAAGGGGATTATAACGGACATAAAGATAGAAAATGTAGAATTTGAATACGATATGTCCGAAATAATACCCAGAGAAATAAAATATTGTTTTATCAGCATTGTAAAAGAAGCTATATCGAATGCTATGAAATATAGTTCTGCGACACAGATTAAAATTATTATGAGAGAGCATCCGGCAATATATCAGCTATGCATTGAAGATAATGGAAAAGGCTGCGCAGATTATGACAAAAATACAACAGGAATCGGATTGAAAAATATGCAGGAACGTGTAAATACATTGAATGGAAATCTCCAGATCAATGGCGAAAAAGGATTCCGTATTTTTGTTGTGATTCCGAAACAAAATAGAGCAGAATAGCAGAAAAAATGAGGATTTACAGGAAATGAAAATAGTGATAGTAGATGATGACTGCCTGGTTACAGCGGCTTTGAAAACAATCCTTGAAGTGAATGAAGACGTACAGGTGCTGGCAACAGGGTCCGATGGCAGAGATGCGGTATGCCTGTATGCAGAATATAAGCCAGATGTCTTGTTAATGGATATTCGAATGAAGAATATGAATGGACTCGAGGCTTCAGCTGAAATATTAAAAGCAGACGCAAAGGCTAATATATTGCTTCTTACAACGTTCCTTGATGATGAATATATTGTGAAAGCGTTACGCCTGGGAGCAAAAGGGTATCTGCTGAAACAGGATTATGCAAGCATTTTGCCGGCATTGAGAGCAGTGTATTCCGGGCAAACTGTATTTGGACAGGAAATTGTGTCTAAAATACCGGATTTGATTCAAAAGAAGGAAAATTTTGATTATAGTGTCTGTGAAATTAATGAAAAAGAAAAGGAAATCATCCGTCTGGTTGCAAATGGATACAGCAATAAGGAAATTGCTGCGGAAATGTACCTGGGAGAAGGGACAGTGAGAAATTATCTGAGCGCAATTCTGGATAAATTGCAGCTCCGTGACCGTACACAAGTAGCTGTTTTTTACTATAAGCATCGTTGAAAAAAGAAAAATGCAGAAATATACTATGCATAATTATAAGCAAAATATACATATTGGAGATGTGAAAAGTATAAAAAGTAAAAGAAGAGCCGTGGACGGGGAGGATGAAGTGCAGGAGATATGTGAAGTAGTAGAGGAAAATGGGATTCCTATGAAAATTGTTTTGTGAAGATGTGGATAAGTGTTGTGAAATCGGCGAATGTAAAAGACATATGTACGCGTGATGAAAACATTACTACGTGCGAGACAAAACCATTGCTGAAATAATAGAAAACAGATGAAATTTATAAAAAATGTCAGATAATGATACAACCATTCGCCGCTGTAACCATTGACATCTGTATAAACAGCAATAAAAAGATATCCTGCCATCAACTTCCTGCAGGAGTTCGC